>LKMJ01003141.1_pt1 | contig 15319 bp, 15 predicted proteins | sample 643391 | NCBI WGS metagenome assembly LKMJ01 (sample SAMN04112250, study PRJNA286221) | soda lake metagenome | biome: soda lake; feature: Kulunda Steppe; material: water; isolation source: sample PL-Br10 brine of Picturesque Lake | place: Russia: Kulunda steppe | collected 2010-07
TAAGTATGATTAGAAGAGGTAGAATCAAGTTCTGTAACAAAACCTTTTCCTTTGTGCGTTTTTCGCCTCTAAAACCACCGATTATAATAGCCAAGACAACATAAGCGGGTATATTAAGTGCAAAAGCCTGTATAATTGGTTTTATTGCATCTTCGTCAAGTAAAGACGCTATATCGCCGGAGAAAAAGAATACTACCAAGCCTACTATAATAGATGAGCCTAGACATATAGTTAAAGCTGAAGATATATCGTTATCACGATCTTTCTTATACGATATGAATCTTGCTACGCCTTCTCCAGTACCTAGTAGAGCTAGTATAACGAAGAAGTTAAGAACTGCTAAGCCCTGAGACAACATTCCGTATCCTTCAGGCTCTAGAAACCTTCCAAGAAGTATTCGAGTAACTATACTTAGAAGGCCTGCGATAGCAAAACCTATAGCTATCAAGATACTGCTGTCTACTATCTTAGAGAACTTCCTGTTCTTACTTGACATCTGCTAATAACTGATTAGTTCACAATACCTTTTCAAACTTAAAAAATAAGAGAGACCAACTAAAGAATATATGAAACCGGACAACACTACCAATCTGGATCCTTACTCACCTGAAGGGTGTTTTATAGCTACAGCGGCCTATGGAACAGAAACTCACTATAAAATTGATGTACTCAGAGACTTTCGAGACCAGTATATGGAAAAAAATGTGTTAGGAAGGATTTTCATAAAGAACTATTACCGCTTTAGCCCTCCTGTAGCAGATTTCATAGCCAAAAGAAATTATCTTCAGGTAGCGACAAGAACTCTGTTTGTGGACCCTCTATGTAAAATAGTGAACAAGTTATTCTTTAGAGAATAGGCTCTTACCTGTCATATATTCAGGTATGTCTTCATTGTAGAAATCTAGGATAGTAGGGGCAAGATCAACTATCTTAGAATCTCTAAAACTTATCTCTTCAAGGTTGGAAGCTATAATGCCTTCGTAATCGTGTACGCCGGTTTTCGTATTGTTTTCACTGTACAATGAGCCATATCCAAGAAAGCCTACTATGTGAAAGCCGTTTTTAGGCACGAGAATAAGATCAGGCGATTCTCTATCAGGATTGCTATAGATTTCTTCTGTATCTAGGACTTCTCTGACTGCTCTATCCCCTTTGAAATCTAATGAAAGAAGCTCTTTTTCCAGATTATTTTTAAAATCTTCTAAATCTTCGATGTTTTCTTTGACAAGATGTATTGCGCCTCTATAATTACCGCAGTAAGCCTTTGTCTCAGAAATATTGATATCGTTCATACTGGGTTTAGGAACGGACTCAGAAGGATCTAAACCTAAAAAAGAGAAAACTTTTTTCAAAGGCTTTAATAGCCGAAGACTTCTGAGAACTGGAGCCAAACGTTGCTGTGTAAGACCTAGCTTGCATAATAAAGATTCGTTCACGTCGGTTACGAGATAACCTTGCTCTTTCATCCAGTAGTTTAGATAAATCTCGGTTCCCATCTCTTTGAAGCCGTGATCGCTTATAACTATCAGTGCAGTATCTTCTCCTATCTCTTCTCTAATTATGCCTATAGATTCATCCAGCTTCTTATAGTGCTCTGCTACAACGTCTCCAAAATCCTCTTCACTAGGAGGAAGAGGGTAATAATGCTGTAATCTGTCCAAACCAGTATAAGTAACATGGAAGAATTCAGGATCATAATCATTAATTATTCTGAGACAAGCCTGAGTTCTCTTTTCCACAGTGGTTTCAGCTCTATCAACGATTTCCTGAGTCTTATCGCCGTTATAACCAATAGATAAAGCTTCTATAATATAGTCGTTATTATTTAGATCCTTCGTCAACTCTTCTGGATAAGCATAGATACTGTCTTTAGGAGAGAGATAACCTGATACAAGGGCGCCATCGGTTTTTTTTGGAGGATAGGTCATAGGGACATTAACAATGCATACGTTCCCATCAATTTTATTCCAGAAAAAAGGTTTTCTAATATCTTCACTGGTCATAGGTAGAAACTTTTGATTTTTCCTTTGCAAAAAGTCGTAGACTCCATGTTGAGAAGGGTCTGTGCCGGTACTATAGGAGCTCCAGGCCACAGGACTTGTAGTAGGTCTAACTGATTTAAGACTGCCTTTACCACCTTCTTCAATAATATTCTCGAGATTATGCATCTCTCCTTTATCTATAAGAGGTCTAATGTACCTCCAGTCAGCTCCGTCCAGTCCGATAACAGCCAGCTTTGTTTTAGAAGTCATTATAATATAGAAATCTCTTTTTAGCTTATTATTTCTTTCATATATTAGACCTATATCTAGAGTAATGTTGGAAAATTAGCTCTGGCAATCTTTTAGGTATAAAACTAAAAATATATTCTACGTTTTATGATAGAGTATACAGAATATGAAAACGATCTCTATGCTATTACACTTCGCAGAGATACAGACTTAAAACAGGGTACAAATTTCTACACTCCTGAAAACTCTTCTTTGCAGTTAGGAACCTCTAAACGAGATAAGGGTTATTCGGTAGACCTTCATAGGCACAAAACTAAGCCGCGGAAGACTGAGAATATACGGGAAACACTAGTTGTCAAGGATGGAGAGATTGAAGTAGGCATATTTTCCAAGGAATATTTAATTGAAAAGAAGATTCTGAAAAAAGGGGATGTGATATTGCTCTTAGCTGGAGCCCATTCTATAGATTTTATTCAGGAATCTGAACTACTTATAGTAAAGCAAGGTCCTTATAGTCGGTCAAATAAGGAGAATATAAGAGGGAGGAAAAAGAGTTAGTCCAAAGGAGTATACTCTTTTTCTCCGTTAACAAATCTTACTTCAGCAAACTCTGTTGAGGTATCTGAACCCCCTTCATCGAATGTTATTTCGCTGGATGCTCCTTGGTAGTTTATTTCTTCTCCGTCCTGTAAGGCTTCTAAGCCTTCAGAAATTGATTTTACTTCTACTCCAGGAGATTCTGTCACTGGCCTAATGTTTTCTTGTACTTCAGGTCCTGTTAGGCTGTCTGATCGTTCCATTGCCAGTGCTAGGACGGCATAAGCATCGTAGGATTCGGTGAAGAAGGGTGTGTCGGGTATTTCTTCTCCAAATCTTTCTTCATAACGTGTATGGAGTTTGCTATGACCGGGTCCAACTGAGTCTTTCTGGGTCTCAACACCTCTTAGACCTTCCATTATGTACTCTCCGTTATCGTTTGTTCCGATTTCTGTCAGGTACTCCGGGTTGAGTACTGCTTCGCTTACAAGCCATTCATGTTCTTCGTAAATCCCTGTCTCATAAGCTTGTCTCATCAAGCTCGAACCTGACTGAGAGTAACCTATGACAATAACTACATCAGGATTTTCGTCGTTTATGCTCTGTAGTTCAGAACGGAAGCTAGAAGAGTCGTCTTCAAAATTTACGGTTTCTAAAATCTCTCCTGAGTAAGATGAAGAGAACTCTTTCTCCACTCCTTCGCCGTAACCGTCATTTACGACCATAAGTCCGGCTGTATCTTCCTTTAAATCTGTCGTATTGTGCTGAAATATAAGAGGAGGCTTCAATTGCTCCTAAAGCGAACAAATGAGGATAATGTTTTACTGGGAACTCTTTCATATTGTTTAAAAAGGCGGTTAGAAGTATTTTTTCCGACTTACTGTGCTCAAAACCTTTTTCTTTAAGTTCGAACCTTCCTAGCCAATTTTTCTTCTGCTGGTAGAAGAAAAAAGACCAGTTGTTCGGGGTCTTATGGTACTTTACAGCTGTTTCTGCATAGATCAAGTCTAAATCACTCTTTTTTGCTAAATGCTCTATATAACCGTCATCAAGGATTATGGAAGGGAAAGATTGAACCAAATCTGAAGATATAATACCTATCATGGTTGAAAACCTAGGTTCTTGTAGACATAAGCTGTGGTGTATATCACCGTAAATTTCAATAGTTTTTCCAATAAAGCTGGATTCGGTGATAGGTATTTCCCGTCCAGAAACTATATTATCTCCGTTGAATTCTTTATAGAGGTTTTCTAGGCTCTTGGGTCTAATGTAGCCGTCGGCATCGAGAAAAAGTATTGAATCTCCGGCAGCTTTTGAAAGTATTTTGTTCTGTGCTTTGGTCTGTCCTTCTCTTTTTTCTTCCTTTATTATCTTTAGTCGTCTATTTTCTCTTTTTTTGTTGTTTAAAATCTCAAGAGTGTGATCTTCTCCTGCAACTACGACTATAATTTCTTTCAAAGGGATATCTTCGTCAAATATTTGGTCTATAAGTTTTCCTATAGTTTCTTCCTCGTTGTGAGCACATATTCCTACAGTAATGCTTTCCGACATGATTTAATGTTCTAATAATACCATAAAATCTTTTTAAGATGTCAGATAAAGATCCTTAAAACCGTAATTAATACATCTCAAATCATCATTGCCAATATGGCCTGAAACGACTGTACATTCATCCGATATTTCTAGTTCCAAGATATTTTCTCCGGGTTCTATAACAACATCAAATCTGAACTTGTTTTCTATACGTTCTCCGTTACTCAAATCTCTGAAGGTTGTTTTAGGCACTATTTCAGCCCCTATTAGTTCATTATTCAGGGAGAAATTTATTTTTCTATCATGGGCGTATGATCTTCCTTCTAACCATAACTCCCGTTTCTTAGGTTCATCTTGGTAGTTGTAAATCATTATTTTAGGGTCAGCTGTAGACCAAGAGTATGCCTCGTTTTCATTTTTCTGATACCAGTTTTTACTTAACCGATAAAGCAGATCTTCGGGCTGTTCGCTAAATCTCTTAACTTCTATATCTTCTAAAGTTATGGTGCAGTTTCTACAATGGCTTTCAAGTTCTATTGAATTTATGCCTTCTGAATACTTGTAAGGAGTCTTAACTTTGGAAGGATACTGATCTACGTATATCTGACGGGTTTCTTTATTGGAATCTGTTAAATTAATTTTTGTTCTGGAGTCCGAAGAGACCGTGAATTCTATAGAGGTCTTGTCGTCGGCTCTGAAATATATTTTCGAACTTTGATCTGCTTGATTATATCCTGGACTTTCGGTTATATATGAACCTTCTTCGAGAGCGTTGGTAGTAAAATCTCTGATACCGAAAGAAGTACATCTTATATCATCATTGTCTGCTACATCTTCTATTTTAGTACATCTGTCTGTCCTAAAACTAATTTTATTTATACCTTGTTCGAGTTCAACTAGCTCTGATAGTTGGATTCCGCTTGTAGTTATTTCTGTTTGTCTTATAAGTTCGTTGTTGAAAAATATGTCTATTTTTTTGTTTTCGTTTGATTGAGCATCTATCTCTAGCATTTTCTTATCAAGGTTTGTCTCAGAGGTAAAATAGATTCTAGGATTTTCTTTGCCCCATTGCTCTGTTTCGTTCTCTAAGTCAGGATACCATCCAGATAGATGTGTTGTTGTCGAAGATAAACCTAAAGAGGCAAAAATAACGAGCACTACAAATAGATTTTTAGGTGATATATACTGGTTTTTGATTATCCTTTTTTTGAATATAAGCAGCCCTGCTAATACAATAAGTAAAACTGATAGAACTCTCACATCATATAATACTATCAGGTTTTGAAACTCTCCTATAACTATACTGAACTCAGGATGATGGGATTTAGCCATATTTAACTCGGGAGTAATTTTCGTCAAGTATGATAGTAGGGGCGACTGTAAACCTTCGGAAAGTAAATTGGAAAGGTAATGTCCTAACCGATTCTCGTAAATGTTTAGGCTGGTTATCTTTTCGGTGTGATCAGGATCTATATTTTCCCATCCTGCTCCTATCCATGCTTGAGTGCTAGCCCACATTATTATCCCGGATATTAATCCTGTAAAGTAAATCAGGTATTGTTCTATTTTTCCAGATCTTTCAAGCTCTAAAATCAAAGGTATAATCAATAGAGTCGCTGCAGGCAAGAGATATCTTGGACCATAAAAAGCCCTTATATTTGTCAAAGGAACTAGAGATATCAGAATAAGGTTTCCAATAAAGCCCCCTAAAATCATGTAAAAAGGTCTTCTATCTAGGCTGTAGAGCTTTCTAAAACCTAGAATACCGAAGATAAGTATAGGGCTGTAGATAAGTAATCCGTTTAATGGACTGAAAAGCGATCTCAGCATTCTTCCTGCACTCAAACTCAAAGATAAATTAAAGATGCCATAACCTAAGAACTCTGGAGACTCTGCCGTAACACTGTATAGTATAGTAGGTTCAAGAGGATTCCCGGTAACCAAATAATTTACGGCTAGCAAAGGGCTTAGACCAAGTATTAGACCTGAAAACTGGATTAGATGCGTATTATAATCTTTAATCTGTCCGACCGAGTTCAAAAATAGTAGGAGGCCTCCAGGTATGACGATAAGGTAGGAGGATGAGACTCCTAAACCAATTACTGCGGATAACAGGAAAGCAGTTTTTCCGGATATACAGTAATCGGTTTTAATCCATAACAAAGTTGCAGCTGTCAGGAACAAAGTTCCCAGCATCGTGCCGTGAAACGTTGTGCTGTAAGGGAATATTAATGTTGATAACCCTGAAAGAAGGCTTACAAAGAGGGATTGGTTCCTTCCAATACCTAGTTCCATAGCTATCAGGAATATTAAAACACATGTTAAAGCTCCGGATACCGCACTAACTGAAAATGTCGCTCCAAGCTTTGCCCATTCTAACTTTTTGTTGTGTTCGGGGTTGAAACCTTCAGAATAGTAAGAGTGTGTGATAGGGCGCTCAAAATAGTTATCAACCACAAAGTAGCTAGGTACTGCTAACAAAGAGGGTAAGGGTGCTTTATCAGAATAATAGGAGCCATCAACGGATGAAAGGTCGTTAGTATAGCTCTCAAGTCCGTTTAGAGAGAGACTCTGATCTTCTACTAATGCTATGGTTGTGCCGAGCCTAGAATTCTCGTTGTCTCCTACAGTATGTGCAAATAACGTAAAAACCAGTAGAAAGAACAAAAAAAGCTTTAGTGAGTCGGCATTAACTTCAAAAAGCATTTCTTTGATACTGCTTAATCCTGAAATCATTTTAAGTATGTTATATCTTTTCAATCTAATTATTTTATGGATTTACCTTATTATTGCAGCGCCACTTTGCTCTTCGAAAAACAGTATTTCTGAGAAGGTTGATGACTCAACCTATGACTTGTTTATCGATGCGAATTAGGATTACACGGGTATGAGAGGAGAATATACTACCGATTTTCCAAGTGATAATGTGATATCTTTTTAATATAAGGAAGTGGTTTTCTTTATAATTGTTAGAAGATAATGGGTTATAAGTAAATGGATCGTACCGCGCTTATAACAGGGATTACAGGACAAGATGGCAGTTACCTTGCCGAATACCTCTTGGACAAAGATTATGAGGTTTACGGTCTAAAAAGATGGAAAAGCACTTCAAATGAGCCTAGAATCGACCATTTAAAAGATAAGATAACGTTGCTTAGCGGCGATCTAGCTGATCAAAACTCTATTGACCGAGTATTGATAAACTCAGAACCTGATGAGGTCTATAATCTTGCATCACTTTCACATGTGCCTCAAAGTTTTAATCAGCCTGTTTATTCTGGAGAAATTACGGCGTTAGGAGTTACAAAGGTTCTAGAGGCAATAAGAAAACACCAGCCTCAAGCAAGATTCTACCAAGCTGGTACAAGTGAGATGTTTGGCAATTCTAAAGAAAAATATCAATCAGAGTCAACACCGTTCGATCCGTGTAGTCCTTATGCTACCTCTAAACTTTACGGTCATTATATAACAAAAAACTACAGAAATGCCTACGGCATCCATGCCTCAAACGGCATACTTTTTAATCACGAGTCTCCGAGGAGAGGAACAAACTTTGTGACTAGAAAGGTATCGCGAGGAATAGCGGAAATAATCAAAGGTACAAAAAATACTATTACTTTAGGAAACCTTGAAGCTAAACGCGACTGGGGTCATGCAAAAGACTATGTCCGGGCAATGCATATGATGGTTCGTAATGAAGAGCCTGTAGACTATGTGGTAGGGACAGGTAACACTCACTCTGTTAAAGAGATGGTAAAGATAGCTTTTGATGAGGTAGACTTAGATTGGAAAGATCATGTGGAAACAAGCGGAGAGTATATGAGACCTACAGACATAGATGTTCTAAGAGCGGATAGCTCCAAGATAAGAAAGGACTTGGGATGGGAGCCAGAAATATCTTTCGAAGAGATGATTTCAGATATGGTCCAAGCTGATTTAAGACGAGTCGAGAAAAACACGTGAGTATTTGGTTAGCATTTCTTGAATAGCAGGTTCTACAATAAGATTTCCTCTAGAACCGATTTCTAAAATCTTAATATGCAGATTTCCAAGTTTGTAGTAAACCCTTCTCTAAGTTTAATTTAGGCTCCCAGCCTAGCTCTCTTTTTGCCTTCTTATTTTTCAATCTACATTTACTTATGTCTCCTAACCATTCCTCTTTGTACACAGGACTTGTTTTTGCCTCAGTTATATCTGCTATCAAATTCCATAACTCTAAAATGCTGGTCTCTCTTTGTGCTCCAATGTTGTAGAATCCTTTTCCATTATTTATAGCGCTCTTGTTAGCTTCTGCGACGTCAAATACGTGTATGAAATCTCTTGTCTGTTTACCATCGCCAAAGATGGTTGGCCGGTCATCTTCTTTAATCGCTTCAAAGAAGTTTTTAATCACTCCGCCTGTGGATCGGGGCCCATACACACTTGCATATCTTAATACAGTGAAATCTAAGTTATACAGTTCATTGTATAATTCAAGATAATGTTCTACAGAATGTTTTGAAATCCCGTAAGGATATGAAGGGTTCATTTTGTGAGACTCGGGCGTGGGGATTTCTTGAGGTTCTCCGTAACTTAGACCTCCGCTTGATGCATATATTACCTTTTTGACATCATGGGTTCGTGATGCTTCAAGAATGTTTATACTTCCTAGTATATTTGTTTCTGCATCCTCAATAGGTTTTTCTAAACTGTCCATAGAATCGTTGTGAGCGGCGTGGTGATTGACTATATCTGGTTTAAATTCTTTAAAAATCTCTCTAACTGAGTTTTGGTCGGTTATATCTGCTTTACAGAACCTTGCATCTTTATTTAACCATTTTTCTTTTCCTACACTTAAATTGTCTAGAACTAGGACTTCATGTCCTTTTTCTATATATTTGTCTGTTATATGACTGCCTATGAATCCTGCGCCTCCGGTTACAAGTATTTTCATTACAAGTTTCTCCGAATATATATTAGTTCTTCCAAGGTTTTAACGATTAAGTTTATTCTCACGCCCACAAGTCCTTCCGCTTCGGATTCACCTTCTTCTCTTTCGAAATGTGTTACGGGTACCTGTTTTATATCAGCATCTTGTACAGAAGCTTTTGCTAAAAGCTCTGCATCGGCGGTTCTCTTGACATCTATTTCAATACGGTCTATCAAATCTCTGCGTACCAATTTGAAAGCACAGTCTATATCCATAACCTCTATAGGTAGTAGTCTTCGTGTTAAGCTGTTGAAAACCTTGCTTACAATGAGTCGGGAAAAACTATCTTTGCGATCTTCCCGGTAGCCTACAACAACATCGTGGTCCTCTATATATTCTAAGAGTTTAGTCAGCTCTGTTACATCGAACTGTCCGTCTCCGTCTGTATAGAAAACTAGTTCGTTTTTAGACTTCTCGAATCCTGTTGCTAAAGCTCTTCCATAACCTTCGTTGGTGTCATGGTGCACAGCCTTCGCGTGTTTGTACCTTTCTGTCAACCGATCTACGATAGAGCTTGTGCTGTCGGTGCTACCATCGTCGACAATAATTAGTTCAAATTCGCGGTTCAAACTGTCCAAAAACTTGTAGGTGTCCTCTATAACTGTTTCTATAACATCTTCTTCGTTGTAAAACGGCAAAAATACTGATAAGGAGCTTCCATCCTTTAAGGACATAACCTATTTAAGATTGTGAAGGGTTAAAAGACTCGTGATTGTTACAAGATCGCCTTTGAGACTTTCTATAGGTGGAGGCGGAACAGACTTACCGTTCTACTATAAGGAAGAAGGAGGATTTTTGGTAACAGCGGCAATGAACAAATATGTGTACTGTATTGTTAAAGAGAGGTTTGAAGAGAAAGTAAGACTTTCTTACTCTGAGAACGAGGAAGTCAAAGACATTCAAGATCTCAAAAACGATAGAGCGAGAAAGATTTTAGAAGATCATAACTTGAAAAAACATATCGAGGTTGTCACATTGGCGGATGCGCCTTCAGGAAGCGGCTTAGGTTCTTCAGGAGCCTTTACAGTAGGACTGCTTAATGCTGTTGAAAGCTTCAAAGGCAATAGGTTAGAGGATAAAGAGCTTGCAGAAAAAGCATTTGATATAGAGCATAACAAGCTAGGATATCCGTGCGGGAAACAAGACCAGTATGCTGCAGCACACGGCGGACTAATAGTATTAGACATAGACAAAAACGGGGAAACAAGTGTTAAGCCTCTTGATATAGATGAAGAAACTGTAGAAGAGCTTGAAAAAAATATACAGCTATTCTACACAGGACAGTTAAGAGATTCAAGTAGGGTTCTCGAGGCGCAGAAAAAACAAGTCTTATCTAAAGATAAGAAAATGGAAAAGATGCGTAAAATAAAAGCAATTGGAAAAGAAATCAAAGAAGAGTTAGAGAAAGGTAACACTGACAACTTTGGACATTTACTACACAACCACTGGGAGACAAAGAAAAAATTCACGTCTAAAATGTCCAACCCGGAAATAGATCGAGCATACAAAAAAGCAAAGGAAAAAGGTGCTTTAGGAGGAAAGATAATGGGTGCTGGCGGAGGAGGATTCTTCATGTTCTACGTCAACAAAAACAGAACAGAATTCCGTAAAGAAATGGAAGAAATAGGTCTACGTCACATGGATTTCAAGTTTGACAGAGAAGGAACAAAAGTGATACACGAATGAAAAACTACGAAGAATACACAGAGGAGTTTCTAAACACTTCAAAACAGCTGGTAGATGAATTGCCAAAAGAAGATATTGTAGAAGTAATGAATATTATCGAGAATGTCCGTCAAAAAGGCGGAACAGTCTATACAATAGGAAACGGTGGAAGCGCATCAACCGCAGAACATTTAGCAGCAGATCTCGATAAAACAGCCAATACTGGACAAGAAAAACTCTTCAGATCAATAACACTGGTTAACAACGATCCTCTGACTTCGGCTTGGACAAACGACGAAGGCTGGGACTCAGTATACAAAGGCCAGCTAAAAGACAGAATAACTGAGAAAGATGCGTTAATAGCCTTCAGTGTTCACGGAGGAAGCGGTCCCTGGAGCGGTAACCTAGTAGAGGCAATGAATTACGCCAACGAAAAAAACGCTGAAACTATAGGCATAGCAGGATTTGACGGAGGAGCATTCAAAGAAGTATGTAATACCTCGGTTATAGTTCCCATAGAGTCTACACCACAAGTCGAATCTATGCATGTTCTAATACATCATCTAATAGTCTTTGGATTAAAACAGAATGTAGAATAGCGATGAAAACCTTATTTCTTGATAGAGACGGTGTTATAAATCCTCTTGTCGAGGCAGAGAATGAAAAAATAAGCCCGCAAAATATTGGACAGTTCCAGTTCTATCCTAAGGCGAAGAGAGCTTTGGAAACTGCTAAAGAGAACGGTTACCGGATCATAGTTTTCACTAATCAGCCTGATGTTGGAAAAAACTGGAGAGATTTGGATAGAGCTAAGCTGAATGAGATAAACTTACTTCTAAAAGAAAACAATGTAGATGAGGTATATGAGTGTACACATGGTCCTATAGGAGACTCCAGTAATTACCATTATGGAGAAGACGAAATCACTGTCTGTAGCTGCAGAAAACCTCAGCTAGGTCTTATCGAAAAAGCAGCTGAAGACTTTGACATAACTTTTTCAGAATCTTTCGTAGTAGGGGACAATGTAACTGATTTGGAAGCCGCTAAAAGCTACGAACAAAAACATGGCACAAATTTCAGAGGAAAGTTCATAATCGGTAAAGAAACCGGTTTAGCAAACCGAACTTTTGATAACCTTTACTCGACAATAAATTATATTACAGGAGAAGGAAGTTGACCAAGATTTTCATAGATACGGGGGATATAAAAGAGATTGAGAAAGCACAGAAATTGGGAGTAGTAGATGGATGTACAACCAATCCCAAGATTCTAGCAAATGAGGGTGTAAGCGACTTCAAAAAGCAGATGAAACGTGTTCTCAGAACTGTCGATGGGCCGGTATCCATAGAGGTCACCTCTAATGATTTAGAAGAGATGGTTGAACAGACCAAGAAGTTCGATACGTGGGGAGACAACGCGGTAATAAAGCTTCCTATGAATCAAAACGGTTTGAAAGCTACTAATATAGTGTCTGAACAGGGAGTTGATGTGAATTTAACCGCTTGTATGTCTCCTGATCAAGTACTAATGGCGTCTAAGGCAGGAGCTCGATACGCCAGCATCTTTATGGGTCGCGTAGGAGACATGGGTTACGATGCGGAAAGAGTGATTGAAAACTCTGTAAAAATGATGGAAGACTACGACACAGAGCTGATTATAGGGAGCATAAGAAAAACGTATGATATACAGAGAGCTTTTCTTGCAGGAGCCGACATCGTTACTGTGCCTCCAGAGTATTTCGAGAAAATGATATATAATCCTAGAACAGAGAGTTCTATAGATGAGTTTTTGGAGTTTTGGAAACAGAAGTAGCTATATAGTATTTGTATTGGCTCTGCTTCTATTAGCTGTAGTTATATCAACAGATTACATGGATGAGGATGTAGAACAGCCGGATATATACTTCATATCTATTGAAACCTTTCCTGCGGAAAGAATGAGCTGTATGGGTTATGAGCGAGCTACTACAGAAAATTTATGTGACTTCGCGGAGAATGCATCTGTCTATGAAAGAGCCTATGCGCCTGCAGCTTATACACCATTAACCTTTGCTTCATGGAAGACGGGCAAATATCCTTTCCAAGTTGGTATATACCATCATGACTCGTATCTCTCTGGAGATTATACGCTTTTACAGGAAGAAGTTTCAGATCAAGGCTACAACACATATATCAATCCGTTTCACCAGCATTTGCCTGAAGAGAAAGGCTTCCTCAGAGGATTTGACTCTGAATTTGATAGAGAAAATCTTTCCGGTATCATAGAGAACTCTGAGGAACCCGTCTATATCAGAGATCATATTGTGGAGCCACACGATCCTTATGTCCCTGATAAAAGGTATATGGAACAGGATATGAACAAGTATATCGATGAGATAGATGAAAATACGAATGCCAAGGTCTCAGAAGGCATCCATAATCCTGAAGTTTACAAGAACATGACTGAGGAAGAGACACGTTATATAAATGATGCGTACGATGACACGTTAAGATCTGTAGATAAAATTATACTACCGGAAATCTTCGAACAGATAAAGGAAAGTGGTGACTGGGAAAACTCCTTAATTATTATAACTGCTGATCACGGCGAAATGCTAGGAAGAGAAGGATTATATCATCACTTAGGGCCTTATGAACAGAATATGAGAGTTCCTTTAATTATAAAGGAACCAGAACAGGAAGACTCAAGGAAATATCAAGATATAGTATCTTTGAAAGATCTCAACGACTTCATAACTTCTTGGACTGGAGGTAGAGGTCAGGAGAGACTACAAGAAACCAGTGAAGCACTTGTACAAGACACGTATATGATAACCGGGGTTAACGGGACTCACAAGTTCACAAACTGTTTAAGCCCTCAGTTATGGTGTCAAAATTCCGAGATGATGTTTGAGTATGTAGATGGCGAAGATGTTTTAGTAGATACAGAGTTAGAACAGAACAGTACTTTGTCTTCAACAGTATATGAGAAGTGGTCTAAACGTGTTGAAGAACAAAAGTATGAGGCTTCCGATGAACACTTGGATGCTCTTCAGGATCTTGGGTATCTTGAGTAACGTTACCAGGAAAGGTTTTCTCTTTTAATATCCTGTCTAAGTTTCTCTAGCTTTTCAGGGTTACCTACTTCATGCCAGTAGGCATTATCTGGTAATCTGTATCCATACAGGTTTTTTTCAGACTCTATAATCTTCGGGAAAACATCTTTAGAAAAGTCTAAGAAGCCGCTGTCCATGAAGTCGAAAACTTCGGGTTCAAGAAAGAATACGGATCCATTAGCGTAGAAGTTTTTATCCTTATTTTTTTCTATAGTATCGGCGGAAGGCTTTTCAATGAATTTTTTTAGCTGTTTGTCTCTGTCTAAGAAAATTATTCCTGATTCTTCTATATTATCTTCTTCCTTATATGTTAGGAGAGATCCTACGCCATCAGTACGATTGTGGAATTCTAAAAAGCTCTCAAAATCTATATCTGTAACAATGTCTCCGTAAACCACTAGAAATGTTTCGCCAAATTCTTCTTCAACTTTTTTGACTCCTCCTGCGGTTCCTAAAAGCTTTTTTTCCCAGGAGTAAGTTATAGGTGTTTCTTTCCATTCGTTTCCGAAGTAGTCCTCTATTACTTTGCCTTTATGATGTAAGTTTATGATTATCTCTTCAACACCGAAATTAACAAGTAAATCTAGAGTATGCTCTAGTATAGGCTTATTTTCGACCTCTACCATAGGTTTAGGTATTTCTCCATCTGTCACATCTCTTAGTCTTGTCCCTTCGCCTGCAGCCAGTACCATCGTTTTCATTCTTCGTCAATTACTTTCTCTCTATGTTTTATCATCTTTTCTGAAATTTCTTTCCTCCAAATACCGCCCATTATAAGCACTAGGGTCCATAAAAGCAGTGGTAAGGGGGCTCGATCTTCGTAGCTGTTATAAGATCGTATATCTGGCGGGAAGTCCTTGTTGTAAAGTCCGGTTAAGATCTTGCTTTCCGGTCCTTCCTCTATCAAGCCGGGCAGGTAGTAGTTTCCTAGAGGGTTGGAAAGCGACTGGAAGCTTTTAACCTTGTCTTGGTACTCAGGCTGCATTTCAGAAGCATTGTCCAAATCCTTGAGCTTATCTTCATAATGGCTGTGGAAGCCTGACAAGTTGATAATAACGGATACAATAACTAGGATAGCTATTACGTTTACATCCATTTTCTTCGCACCATAAAAGATCGGGAACATTAGGAAAGGAATTGCAACTGCTAGGTAACGTGCTCCGAAGAATCCTCCCATCCACCAAGCCCACCAAGAAGCAACCATTAAGGCGGTAGAAACTAAAACAAGTCCTGTGGTGAAGGCTAAGCCTTTCTTTTCTTTAACAAGCTCTTTTAGCCCCCAGAAGGATA
>LKMJ01003143.1_pt1 | contig 15316 bp, 14 predicted proteins | sample 643391 | NCBI WGS metagenome assembly LKMJ01 (sample SAMN04112250, study PRJNA286221) | soda lake metagenome | biome: soda lake; feature: Kulunda Steppe; material: water; isolation source: sample PL-Br10 brine of Picturesque Lake | place: Russia: Kulunda steppe | collected 2010-07
AAGCCGCGCCACCGCGTAGTGGCCAATCTCGGGCGCCTCGACGACAAGGATGGCAGCCAGTTCGACGCCCTGATCCGGGGGCTCTGCCGTGCGGCCGGGCGCCGGGAGCCCGACAAGGTCGAGTGATCCTGCCCCGAAAAAGTGGACGCGGTCAGGCCGCCATGCGCTCCATGTCGGCCGGTGAGCGGTATCCTATCGCGGAATGCATGCGCCGGGAATTGTAGAAGCCCTCGATGTAGGCAAAGAGATCCTGGCGCGCTTCGTCCCGTGTGGCGTAAACGCGGTGATGAACGCGCTCGACCTTGAGCGTGTGGAAGAAGCTCTCCATGGGCGCGTTGTCGAGGCAATTGCCCTTCCGGCTCATGGAAGGCGTTATCTTCGCTACGGCAAGGGCTTGGCGATACTCGTCGGCCGCGTATTGAATGCCGTGATCCGAATGGTGGATCAGCCCCGGCGCCGGGCGCTGGCGTCCGATGGCCATGTCGAGTGCTTCGAGTGCGATCGAGGCATGAAGGGTCTCGCGCATGCTCCAGCCCACGACCTTGCGGGTGTGCATGTCGATCAGCGCGGCCAGAAAGAGCCAGCCTTCGCCGGTCCGGATGTAGGTCAGGTCCGCGAGCCATACCTGGTTCGGCGCGGTCGCGGTGAAGTTCCTGCGCAGCCTGTTCGGCGCGATCGGGTAGTCGTGTCGGCTGTCGGTCGTGCGAATGGGCCATATGTGACGATGCTCATCCACGAACCCGAACGTCATCGGGTGGCCGCTCCGAAGATGAGCGCCGCCTTTTTTAGGATATCGCGCTGCGTCTGGGCCTTTTGCAGCTCCCGTTTCGACCGGGCATTCTCCGCCGCCAGCTCGGCCGGGGACGGGTCCTGCGCCTGCGTATTGGGGCGCCGCGCAGGGAGCCGTCCCCGACTTGCCGAAATGCCTTATCCAGCGGCGCAGCTGCGTCTCGTGGACGCCGAGTTCCGCTGCGACATCCATGATCGACAGCCCGCTCGTCTCGACGCGCTCCGCGGCCTGCCGCTTGAACTCATCCGGAAAATACCGGCGCTTCTTCTTCTCCATCGGACACTCCTTCCGTCGGCTCGAAAGCCTATCATGGGTGTCCACCAATTCGGGGCAGGATCACCATTGTTGCGCCATTGGTCTGAGCGACAATGGCGACGCCTATCGGTCCGAAGCGATGGAGGCGAAGCTGCGCGCGCTGGAACTGAAAAGCCGCATCCACCGCAAGGGCCAGCGCGGCAGGCCGCTGTCCGAACAGGCGAAGCGGAGTAACCGGACCAGATCCTCGGTGCGCGGGCGCGTCGAGCACGTCTTCGGTGCGCAGGTCAAGGACATGGGCGGCACGCTGCTGCGCACCATCGGCCTGGCCCGGGCCAGCGCCAAGCTCGGGATGAAGAACCTCGCCTACAATGAGCAGGATCAGGAATTGATCCGGGGGATCAATTCCCTGACGAATGCGCCGCCTCGGCCAGCTGCGACGCCCGAACCCATGCCCGGCGTGACACCTCGGCGCGCAACTCAGGCCTCGAGGCGAGAAATGCTCCGCGTGACAGGCCAAGCACTGACGGGCCCGTGGCGTCCCGGCACACCGACCGGCGGCAACCGGCGCATTTCAAGCTGCCCAGCCCGCTCCGCGCGACCGAGAAGCGGCCAAGAGAGCGAGGTGCCCCTCCGGCCGATCCCGCGCAAACGGGCCGCCGTTCGCTCAAGCCATCTACATGGCGCGCCCGTCGCACACGCGCATGAAGTTCCGCCGCATGCGTCTCGCCGCTTTCAGCGCTTTCGCATCAGGCGAACCGCGGCGGAGTCCGGCTCCGCCGCGGTCGAAGCCTGACCAGTTTCCTCGGCCCAGTTTGCCTGCGGGATGCGCGGGTTGTGTCAGCGCGGCAGGAGCACGCCGTCGACCACATGGATCACGCCGTTGGACTGGTTCACATCGGCAATGCTGACCCGATACGCCTTTTCACTCTCGTCGAAGATATAGACGGCGCCCGATGGGCGGACCTGCGCGGAAAGCGCTGCACCGGAGATTGCATCGAAGTGATGGAACCCGTCCGGCGCGGCGCGCGCCAGCGCTGTGAGTTCGGCGGCAGAGATGTTGCCGGCGACGACATGACTTGTCAGGATCCGCGTCAGCGCCTCGCGGTTCTCCTCCATCAGCAGCGTCTCGACCGTGCCCTCGGGCAGCGCGTCGAAGGCGGCGTTGGTGGGGGCGAAGACGGTGAACGGGCCGTCGCCTTCCAGCGTCTCGACGAGCCCCGCGGCCTGCACGGCGGCGACGAGGGTGGTATGATCGGCCGAATTCACCGCGTTCTCCACGATGTTCATCTGCGCCGACATCGCCGCGCCGCCGACCATCGGGTTGTCGCCCGCATCCATGTCGGCGTCCATAGGCATGTCGGCCTCCATCGCGGCGTCGTCGCCGGGCAGCAACACCGCGTCGATCACATGGATCACGCCGTTGGATTGTACGACATCGGCGATGGTCACCGTCGCGGTGCCGCCGGCTTCGTCGGTCAGGGTGATCATGTCGTCGGTCGCGCGGACCTCGAGCATGCAGCCGCCCAGCGTCTCGAGCATGTGCACGCCGTCACCATCGGCGATCATCTGGGCGATGGCGCCGGACATCGCGCTGGCGTCGACCACGTGACAGGTCAGCACCTCGTGCAGCGCCTCGGCATTCTCGGGCATGAGCAGCTCGTCGACCGTGCCCTCGGGAAGCGCATCGAAGGCCGCGTTCACCGGCGCGAAGACCGTGAACGGCCCCTCGCTCTGCAGCCAGTCGACCAGCTGTCCAGCCTGCAGCGCGGCGACGAGGGTGGTATGATCCTCGGAATTGACGGCGTTCTCGACGATGGTCTGGTCCGCGGACATCTCGGCGCCGCCGACCCTGGGGTTGTCCGCCATCTGCGCGAAAGCTGGTGCGGCACCGAGAATTGTTGCAGTCATCAGGGCCGCGTGAAGTGAAAGTCTCATGGATCATTCTCCCATCGACGCCGGTGTTGGCGTGACCTGTAGGAGTAACGTGGCGGCGCCGATATGGTTTCACCCGGCGTGTCGATTATCCGCTGCGGCGACATGACCGGGCCCCGGGGCGGCGACGGGCTGTCCGGCATCGGGTGGACCGAGCGCTTCGACGGAACGCCGCACCGCAGCCAGACCATGTCGGTGGGGATCAAGCGTCCCCATTGACCGTCCTGTCGGCTGTCAGTGATGGCTCCCGGCCGGGGGCATGGTCATGCCGATGCAGGCCACCGTGCCGGCCGGGTTCAGGAGATGGCTTCGCGCCCCTTGGCGCGTTCGGCCAGCACGCGGTCCAGCCAGCCCATCTCCATGCGCGGCACCGAGGAAAGCAGCTTCTTGGTGTAGTCGTGCTGGGGGTTGTTCAGGATGTCGTCCTTGGCGCCGTGCTCGACGACCTGGCCGAGATACATCACGGCGACATCGTCGGCGATGGCGCGAACGGTCGCCAGGTCGTGGGTGATGAAGACATAGCTGGTCTGGAATTCCTCCTGCAGCCGCAGCAGCAGCTTTAGCACCCCGTCGGCGACGACCTGGTCGAGCGCGCTGGTCACCTCGTCGCAGATCACGACATCGGGCTCGGCGGCCAGGGCGCGGGCGATGCAGATGCGCTGCTTCTGCCCTCCCGACAGGGCCGCCGGCGGGCGCTTGGCGAGATCGGGCGAGAGCTCCACCAGCTCCAGTAGCTCGGCGACGCGGTCGCGGCGCTTGCGCCCGGTGGTGCCGAAATAAAAGGTCAGGGGCCGGCCGATGATCTCGTCGATGAGCTGGCGCGGATTCACCGCCACGTCGGGCATCTGGTAGATCATCTGCAGCCGGCGCAGCTGGTCCTTGGAGCGGTGCTTGAGTTGGGGCGGCAGCTCGACGCCGTTGAGATGGCACCCGCCCGACAGCGGCGGCAGCAGCCCGGTCATGGCCCGCGCCAGGGTGGATTTGCCCGAGCCCGACTCGCCCACGATCGCCGTGGTCGCCCCCTTGGCAACGCTCACCGACACGTCATCGAGGACCTTCAGCCCCTTGCCGTAGGCCGCCGTGACATGCCGCGCCTCGATGGCCGGTGTGTCGGACATGTCAGTGTGACCCGGCTTGCTGACGCTGCGAACCTTGACGAGCTTTCTGGTGTAGTCCTCCTTCGGGTGATAGAGGATCTGCTCGGTCTCGCCCTCCTCGACCTCCTCGCCCTGCAGCAGAACCTTGATCCGGTCGGCGATCTGCCCGACGACGGCGAGGTCGTGGGTGATGTAGAGCGCGGCGGCGCGCTCCGCGCGGATGGCGTCCTTGATGGCGGCGAGGACCTCGATTTGGGTGGTCACATCGAGGGCCGTCGTGGGCTCGTCAAAGACGATCAGGTCCGGGCCGCAGACCAGCGCCATGGCGACCATGGCGCGCTGAAGCTGGCCGCCGGAGACCTGGTGGGGAAAGCGCCGGCCAAAGCTGTCCGGGTCGGGCAGGCGCAGCGTCGCGTAGAGCCTGCGCGCGCGCTTGCGTGCCGCCGACCGCGACATGATGCCGTGCTGGACGGCCGTCTCGCAGACCTGGTCGTCGATGCGCCGTGCCGGGTTGAAGGACGCGGCGGCGGACTGGGCGACATAGGCGATGCGCGCCCCGCGCAGCCGGCGCAGGCGCCCCTCACTGAGCTCGCGCAGCGCGATGCCGTCAAAGCTTATATCCCCGCCGCTGATGCGGCAGCCATCGCGGGCAAAGCCCATGGCCGCCAGCCCGATCGTGGACTTGCCGGCCCCGGACTCGCCGATCAGCCCCAGCACCTCCTCGCGGTGCAGCGTTACATCCACGCCCTTGACGATCGGCGCCCACGTATCCTCCGAGCGCGCCTCGATGACAAGGCCGCGGATGTCCAGCAGGAAGGATTTCTCGTCGTCGGGGCTTGTCGCTGTCACGCGCGTTCCTCCTTCAGGCCGCTCTGCTTGTAGAGGAACCAGTCCACGACGAAGTTCACGGCAATCGTCAGCAGGGCAATGGCAAAGGCCGGGATCAGCGGCGTCGGCACTCCGAAGGAGATCAGCTGGGCGGTCTCGCGCACCATCGCGCCCCAGTCGGCGAGCGGCGGCTGGATGCCCAGCCCCAGAAAACTCAGCGCGCTGATCATCAGGAAGACGAAGCAAAAGCGCAGCCCGAACTCGGCGACCAGCGGGGCCATGACATTGGGCAGCAATTCGCGGCGCATGATCCAGCCGACACCCTCGCCGCGCAGTCTTGCGGCCTCGACGAAGTCCATCACGACGACGTTCATCGCCGATGAGCGCGCGATGCGAAAGACCTTGGGCGACTCCAGAAAGCCAATGACCAGCACCAGCACGGGCAGCGCGGTGCCGAACACGGTCAGCAGCATCAGCGCGAAGATCAGGGTCGGGATCGCGAGGATGGTGTCGGCCGCGCGCGACAGGAGCTGGTCGACCCAGCCGCCGATCGTCGCGGCCAGGAATCCCAGCATGCAGCCGAACAGGAAGGTCAGCGCCGTTGCGGCAACGGCGATGCCGACGGTGTTGCGCGCGGCATAGATCAGCCGCGAGAGCATGTCCCGCCCGAGGTGATCGGTGCCCAGCCAGTGCGCCGCGCTGATCGCCTCGAACTGGCTGCCGACGATGGCGCGCTGGGGGTAGGGCGCGAGGATCGGCGCGAACACGGCCGCGATGACGTAGACGACGATGATCGCCATGCCGAACTTGGCCGAAAGCGGCGCCTGCTCGAGAAGCTTCAAGATATTCCTCACAGCCGGCCCCCTATCGCGGATGCAGAAGACGCGGGTTCGAGATGATCGAGACTATATCCGCGAACAGGTTCAAGAGAACATAGACCGCCGCGAACATCAGCGCCCCGGCCTGCACCAGCGGCATGTCGCGGTTCGACACCGCATCGACCAGAAGCTGGCCCAGCCCGGGATAGACGAACACCACCTCGACGACGACGACCCCGACGATCAGGTAGGCGAGGTTGAGGGTTATGACGTTGATGATCGGGGCGAAGGCGTTGGGCAGGGCATGATAGGTGATGATGCGCATTCCCCGGATGCCCTTCAGGCGCGCCATCTCGATATAGGGGCTCGCCATCAGGTTGACGATCGTCGCCCGCGTCATGCGCATCATATGCGCGGTAATCACCAGGGTCAGCGACAGCGCCGGCAGGAGGCTGCGGTAGAGGCGCTCCTGAAAGGCCATGTCCGCATGGACGTTGGAGACGCTCGGGAACATGCCCAGCTCGACCGCGAAGATGAAGATCAGGATGTAGGCGACGAAGAACTCGGGAAAGGAGATCGAGGTCAGCGTGGAGACGTTGACGATGCGATCGAAGATGCTGTTGCGGTACATCGCCGCGAGGATGCCCAGCATCAGCGACAGCGGCACCGCGATCGCCGCCGCGATGCCGGCCAGAAAGAAGGTGTTGAGGATGCGCCGGATCACCAGCTCGTCGATGGGCCGCTGGTTGGCCAGCGATATCCCCATGTCGCCGGTCAGCATCCCGCCGAGCCACGAGAGGTAGCGTTCATGCATCGGGTCGTCGAGGCCGAGTGCCGCCCGGCAGGCCTGCAGGGTCTGGGGCGTGGCCCCCTGACCCATCAGCTCCTGGCAGGTGTCGCCGGGCAGCAGCTCGACGACGAACATGATGATCAGCGACACCGCGAAGAGGATCAGCACCCCCAGGCCCAGGCGCTGGGCGATCAGGACAGCGATTCTGGCCATGGATGCGCTACCTTTTCCCGTGGTGTCGCGGGATCATGCGGGCGCGATCAGGCAAACCACCACCGCTCCAGGCATTTCAGCCCGTCGAGGTCCCAGTTGTTCGCCATTTCGCCGTGCTGGACCTCGTCGCTCAGGCCCATGATGTAGTTGGCGAAGATGGGGATCAGGCTGCCGCCGTCGTCATGCACCAGCTCCTGCATCTCGTGATACATCTCGCGGCGGCGATCCTCGTCGAGCTCGGCGCGGGCTTCGCGCAAAAGCTCGTTGAAGCGCTCGTTATCCCAGTTGGTGTCGTTCCAGTTGGCGCCGGCGGCATAGCCCTCGGTGAACATCCAGTCCTCGGTCGGCCGCCCGCCCCAATAGGAGGCGACGAAGGGCTCCTCGAGCCAGACATTCGACCAGTAGCCATCCGAGGGAACCCGGTCGACCCGCAGATCGATGCCGGCCTCGGCCATGGTCTCGGCCATGAGCTGGCCGGCATCGACCGCGCCGACGAACGCCGCATCGGAGACCTTGAGGGTCAGTTGCAGGTTCTCGTGACCGGCCTCGCGCAGGTGGTGCCGGGCCTCTTCGGGGTCGAACTGCCGCTGCGGCAACTCCTCGTGGAAAAAGCGGTTGGCCCGGCCGATCGGGTGGTCGTTGCCGACATAGCCATGCCCCGAGAGCACCGTCTGCAGAAGCTGCTCGCGATCGACCGCGAGCTTGATGGCCTTGCGCACATGCCAGTCATCGAACGGCTCGCGATCGACATGCATCGGGAACGAGTAGTGCTGGTTGCCGCTCGTCTGCTCGACGCGCACATTGCCGCCGCGCCCGACCAGGTTGACCGAGCTCGGCGCGACCCGGTTCATCACGTCGATGTCGCCGGTCGTCAGCGCGTTCGTGCGCGACGTCGAATCGCGCATCACCAGCACCTCCACCGTCTCGAAGAAGGCCGCGTTCTCCTTCCAGTAATTGGGGTTGCGGCTCATCGTCGTGCGTTCGCCGGGGTCGAAGCTGTCGAGGATATAGCCGCCGGTGCCGTTGCCCGACAGATCCAGCTCGCCGTCGACGACCGGGCAGATGGTCAGCCGGTAGTCGTTCATCAGGAACGGGAAATCGGCGTTGCCCGAGCTCAGATGGAAGGTCACGGTCCGGTCGTCCTCCGCGACGATCTCGTCGACATCGTCGAAGAGCTGGCGCGCGCCGGATTCGGAATCCTCGCCGCGGTGATGGTTCATCGTCTCCACGACGTCATTGGCGTCGAGCGTCTTGCCGTTGTGGAACTCGACCCCGTCGCGCAGTCGGAATGTCCAGCTGCGCGCATCCTCGCTGGCCTCGAAGCTCTCGGCCAGCTCGCCGATCAGCTCGCCGTCCGGGGTGACCTCGGTGAGGTTGTTGCGCAGGCCGTAATTGACCACCTGCATGTAGGTGTCGGTGATCGTGCCCGGATCCATCGAATCCGAGGACGACCCCGACCCGATGCCGATGCGGAACTGCCCGCCCACGCTGGGGCTGCTTGCCATGGCGCGTTCGCTGATCAGCGGCACCCCGGCGGCGCCGGCGATCCCCAGCGCGCTGGCCCGGGCCAGGAAGGACCGGCGGGACAGGCGCCCGAGGCGGACCTCGTTTTCAAGCTCGCGTAGCTTATCCATTGTGATGTGAACCTCCTCTGGATGTCGGCAGCGCCGATCCGGTGCGGACCGGCTCATGATGCGTTCCCGGCGTTGGTGCCGTTCGAGAACGCCAGGCGGGTTGCTTTCACTTCCTCTTAATTGGCAGAGGCGTATCGGGATCGGCCGCGGCCGGTCGCGCCTTGTTTGATCGTGCCACACGGCGTCACCGGCGCGCTGTTGATGCGGGTGCCGCTCCAGACCGTTCCCGTGCGATGAACTCCGTCTATGTCGCCACTCCCCACCGAGGCGGCAGATCTGACAACGGTATCATTGGCAATCGAGACGGCCCCGTCAATGTCTTGACACTTCAGCACCGTCAGGACCGGGGCGAAAACCTCGTCCCCCGCGCTGGTGGCATCCGGGGAAAGGTCATGGACCGGCGCCGGGTCGATGGAAATGCCGCCCTTGATACCGCTGGCCGCCGCGCCGGCGCAGCGCGCCGTGTCCGGGTCGTCAGGGATGCGCTGGCACATGTGCTCGACCGGTACGTCCATATCCGGGACTCCTTCGTCTGCGCTGCTCAGGGGCCGGGGCGGTGGCCGATTTCATAGCCGGGGCTTTCGGGCTCATCATCGACCAGCTCGTCGGGAAACCCGTCGGCGCGCAGGTCGGTGCTGCAGGCATCCTCCAGCCGCTTGACGATCATGGACGACCAGGCGCGGTCACCATAGCTGTCCTGCCCGTCCTGGAAGATCGCGCGCACCAGCGGGGCGACCTGCACCGGCACCGCGCCGGAGCGCGCCAGCTCGAGGAACAGGTCGGAGTCCTTGGCCACGAGGTCCATCGTGAAATTGATGTTGTAGCTGCCATTCATGATGACCTGGCTCTCGGTCTCGTTGACGAAGGAATTGCCCGAGGACGCGCCGATCGCGTCGTAAACGGTGCGCATGTCCATGCCGGCGCGTCGGGCCACCATCAGCGCCTCGCCCAGCGCGACCAGATGCGCCGAGGCGAGGTAATTCGTCACCACCTTGATGATGGAGGCCGAGCCGATCTCGCCGGTATGCAGGATCCGCCGGCCCAGCGCGGTCAGGACCGGAAAGACGCGGTCGAAATCCCGGCGCTCGCCGCCGGCGAAGATCGAGATGTTGCCGGTGGCGGCGCGGTGACAGCCGCCGGAGACGGGCGCGTCCAGCGCGGCCGCCCCCTTTGCCCGGACCTGCTCGGCCAGCCGCACCACCTCTTCATAGTGGGTGGTGCTCATCTCCATCCAGACCTTGCCGGTGCTCAGGCCGGCCAGCACACCGTCCTCGCCTTCCATGACCTCGGCGCAGATGGCCGGGGAGGGCAGGCAGGTGATCACGAGGTCGCTCTGCTCGGCCACCGCGCGGGCGCTGCCCACACGCCGCGCGCCCCCGGCCTCCAGCGCGCGCCCGGCCTCGGGGTCAAGGTCATGGATCACCAGCGCGAAGCCGTTGCGCAGGACACTGCCGGCCAGCTTGCCGCCGACATTGCCCAGGCCGATGAAGCCGACCGTGCGGATCGGCGCGTGTGCGTCAGCGGTGGTCATCAAAAGGGTCCTCGCGCATTTCAAGGTGCAGGCTGTTGCCGCGGTAGGGGTTGGCCCGGGCAACATCTTCGTTCAGCGCGACGCCCAGCCCGGGCCTGTCCGGCACGGTGACATAGCCCTGCTCCCAGGTGATGGGCGTGCTCAGAAGCTCGGCATGAAAGCCGCCCCATTGCTGGACCCCCTCCAGGATCAGGAAATTGGGGCTGCTGGCCGAAAGATGCACATTGGCCGCCGCCTCGATCGGCCCGGCATAGAGATGCGGCGCGATCTGGGCATAGCTGGCCTCGGCCATGCCGGCGATCTTCTTGGCCTCCCACAGCCCGCCGACGCGGCCCAGCGCCATCTGCAGGATCGACGCCGCGCCCGCCTTGAGCACGGCGTGGAACTCGTATTTGGTGGTCAGCCGCTCTCCGGTAGCGATCGGGATGCAGGTCGCGCGGGCCACCTCGGCCATGGCCTGCGGGTTGTCGGGCGGGGTCGGCTCCTCGAACCAGAGCGGCTCAAAGGGCTCGAGCCGCCGGGCCAGCCGCCGCGCCCCGCTCGGGGTGAACTGGCCGTGGGTGCCAAAGAGCAGGTCGGCGCGCGTGCCCACGGCCTCGCGGATCGCGCCGGTATAGCGCGCGCACAGATCGAGGATCGCCGGGCTGGGCTGGCGCGGGTCATAGACCGAATACTTGCCCGCCGGGTCGAACTTGACCGCCGTGAAACCCGCATCGACATATTGCGCCGCCCGTGCCGCCGCCGCCTCGGGATCGGCATAGACATCGGCCGTGTCGCCGGGTTCGGGATAGAGATAGGTGTAGGTGCGCAGATGCTCATGCACCTTGCCGCCCAGCACGGCATGGACGGGCTTGTCGAGCGCCTTGCCGATGATGTCCCACAGCGCCAGCTCGATGCCCGAGAGCACGCCCATCAGGCTGATATCCGGGCGCAGGCTGTAGCCACGGCCATAAACGCTGCGCCAGAGATGCTCGATGCGAAACGGGTCCATCCCGACGACATGGCGCTCGGCCACGTCTTTGAGCATCGCCACGACGGTCTCTGGCCCGAAGGTCGCGGCGTAGATCTCGCCGTAGCCGACGACCCCGTCATCGGTGGTCAGCTTGACGAAGATGAAATACTGGCCGCCGAAATGCGGCGGCGGCGTGCCCACCACGAAGCTCGCCACGTCGGTGATTTTCACGACAGACCTCCCGGCATCAGAAAGTGATCACGTTGCGCAGCACCTGCCCGGTCTTCACCGCCGCGATGGCCGTGTTGATCTCGGCCAGCGGGTAGCGCGCCGAGACCAGCTCATCGAGCTTGAACCGGCCCTGCTGGTAGAGGCGGCAGATCTCCGGAATGTCCCGGCCGGCATGGGCGCACCCCATCTTGCTGCCCAGGATGCGCTGGCTGTTGCTGGCGAGGTCACCGGTCTGCAGGGCCATGATGTCGTCGTTTTCGGGCATCCCCACCATGACCAGGGTCCCGCCCCGGCGCAGCAGGCCGAGCCCCTGGGCCACCGCGGCGCTCTTGCCCACCGTGACAAAGACATAATCGAGCCCGCGCCCCTCGGTGATCGCGCTGATGGTTCCGGCGGCGTCATCGTGGCGGCCATTGATCGTGTGTGTGGCGCCGAAGCTTCGGGACAGATCCAGCTTCGCCTGGTCGAAATCGAGGGCGACAACGCTGGCCGGCGCGCACATGGCCGCGGCCTGGACGCTGTTGATGCCCACACCGCCCACGCCGATCACGCCGGTGTGCTGGCCCGGCGGCAGCCTGGCCGTCTTGACCACCGCACCCCAGCCGGTGAGCACGCCGCAGGTCGCGAGCGCGGCCGCCTCGAAGGGCACATCGTCCGGGATGACCACCACCTGCGACTGGTCGACGACAATCGCTTCGGCGAACGCGCCGGTGCGCAGCCCCTGCACGACGGCACTGCCATCATTGCGCAGAAGGCGCGGCCGGCTGTCGGCGGGGAAGGAGGTGTCGCACAGGAAGGGCTCGTCCTGCCGGCAGTGAAAACAGCTGCCGCAATAGCGCATCAGCCCGACAGCCACGCGGTCGCCGGGGCGGCACCCCGTCACCCCGGCGCCGACGGATTCGACGATCCCCGCGCCCTCATGGCCCAGCACGACAGGCAGCGTGCCGCCCCAGGCCCCGTCGGCGAAATGGATGTCGCTGTGGCAGATGCCGCAGGCCTTCAGCGTTACCCGGACCTCGCCGTCGCCGGGCGGTGCCAGGGTGATGTCCTCAATGGACAGGGGCGCCCCGAAACGGGTGCAGATCGCGGCTTTCAGGGGAACCTCCGGGGCATTTCAGGTCAAGGCCGGCAGCCGGGCGCTGCCATGCGCGGCAGTCTCGCCAAGGTCGGGGCCAAACACCAACGAAAACTCATGGCCCTGAGGCAAAACAGGTTTTAGTCTCGGCCGCTTCAGGCCCGGAAAGGGGTTCCCATGAGCTACCGGCTGCCGCCCTTGATGTGGCTGCGCGCCTTCGATGCGGCCGCGCGCCATGGCAATTTCGCCGCGGCGGCGCGTGAGCTGGGCATGACCCAGCCGGCCGTCAGCTACCAGATACGCTCGCTGGAGGAGAAGCTCGGCGCGGCGCTGTTCGAGCGCCATGCCCGACGGGTCGAGCTGACCCGGCTGGGCCGGGCCTACCTCCCCTCGGTGCAGCAGACCTTTGCCCAGCTTTCGGCCTCGACCAGCGGCCTTTTCGGCCTGACCGGCGCGCACGAGGTCACGGTGCACTGCGCCGCGACCCTGGCCACCTTGTGGCTGGCCCCGCGCCTGGCCGATTTCCGCCGCCAGCATCCCGGAATCGATGTTCGCCTCTACACCAGCACCTGGGGTCAGACAGACATGCCGGCCCCGGTGGATGTGGATATCCGCTTCGCTCATTCCACGGACGCCGAGGGTGCGGGGACCCTGCTCAAGCGCGAACGGCTGATCGCCGTGTGCAGCCCCGCCCTCGCCGGAACCCTCGGCAAGCCGCCGACCCTGGCCGACTGTGCCGGGCAGGAGCGCATTTTCGTCATGGGCGGGGGCACATACTGGAGCACATGGTTCGACCGCGGCGGGCTGCCGGGCATCGAGACCAGCCAGGGCATCAAGGTGGACAATTCCGTGGCCGCGCTGGAACTGGCCGCGGCGGGGTACGGGCTCGCTCTCGTCTTCGAGACCTTCGCGCGTCCCTATATTGACCGTGGCCGGCTGGTTCAGCCGGTGGCCCATGCCTTCGAAAGCGATGCCGCCCATTACGTGCAGCTAGCCCGCGGCGGCGCGGGCGCCGCGCCCGAGGCCGTCGTCTTTCAGGACTGGCTGATGCGCCAGGCCGGCGCCCCGGCTTGAGAAGTCGCTCGAAGTGCGGTGCGCAGAACGCTGATCTTCAGGCAACCGGGACCGGGCAAGCGGCCCATGCCAAGTTTGCAACGCCTCCATCGCCGACGTCTCGCACCTCGTCGAGCTGCCCGCCTGTGACAGGACCATTCCGGCCCCGCCCTGCATGCGGGCCGGGCGGGCGCGGTCAGTCCTCGGTCAGTGCGCGGTCATGCCCGAGGACGAAGCGGCGGAAATCCTCAAGGTCGAGGTCGAGCGCGTGGAAGTCCTGCAGGCCCTCCTCGCGTTCGAGGATGTCGTCCTGGCCCGGGTGATCCTGCGAGTGCAGCGACTGCCAGTTGACCTGCCCTGGATAGACCAGCGGCAGCTCCACCCAGTCGAGCTCGTCGTCCGAAAGCCGGGTGTCGCTGTGCTGCGCGGTGATTGTCGCACCCTCGACGCCGAGGCCCAGCGTCTCGGGGATGGAGACGAGATGCCAGCGCGCGCCGACCCCGCCGGTATGCACCGCGAAGGCCACGTCATAGACTCCGCCATCCTCCAGCGTCTTGCTGTCCATCGGATCGGGGGCCTCCAGCGTGCGCGTCAGGGTGATGCGCCAGGCGCCATCCTCCCAGCCGCCCTCGGCCGCGATCGCGCCGCGGCTGCCCTCGGGCTCCTGCAGGAAGCGCTGCGGAATGGTGTCGCCCTCCTGCCAGTCGCGGTCGGGATCGAAGGGCACGGCGTTGTCCTCGGAGATGAAATACGGATCGTCCTGCCCGTAGTCGCCGGCCACCACCGCGTCCCAGTCGAGCGCGACGAGGCCGGTCTGTTCCTCGTCGAACATCCAGGCGGGCTGCTCGGCGTCGCCGTCCCAGTTGTTGGTGAACATCGAGCTGCCCGAGGAGGCGAGGCGATATTCGAGCACATAGCCATTATCGGCCACGCCCATCGGGTGCGAGCGATGCGCGCGCCATTGCCACAGATCGAGGAACACGCCATCCGCCTGCAGCTGCTCGAGCTCCTCGGTGTCGCGCACGGCGTCCCAGTTGGTCTCGGCATCATCCTCGACATCGCGCGACTGCGGCAGGAACTTGCGCGCATCGCTGCGCCCCAGCGTCTCGCCCAGATGCGGATGCGCCTCGACCGCGTCCGACGACACCTCGGAGGCGGTGGTGCGGATGCCTTCATGCGAGGTCATCCAGCCGCCATAGAGATCGAAATGATCAACGCTGCCATCGTCGAGCAGCATCGAGATGCGGTCCTCGTAGTGCCCGTGCGCGTCGGGGCCGCCCGAGCCGGCGCCGTAGCGGACCCATTCGCCGTCCTCAAAGCGCAGCATCTGGTGCATCCAGCTTGGATCGTCGGTCTCGAACTTGTAATGGATGCGGATCTGGCTGTCGTCGTATTCGGCGGCGACGCGCAGAACGCCCTCGACCGGCTGGCCCTCGGGCAGATGCGCCGTGAGCTCCGAATCCAGCTCTTGCGCGCCGGCCGCGAAGGGCAGTGCCCCGATTGCGAGTGCGGCTGTCAATCGACGATTGATCATGAAGTCCTCCCATCAATATCCGGTATCCGCGCCGCCGGCGCGGCCTCCCTGACCGCCCCGGTGGTCGTCAACGCGGCGGCGGACACTCATGAGTAACGGAATTAAGCGGATTTCATAATTGAATTACGATAGCGATTCACTATCATGACCGCAGATGTCCGGGCATCCGCACCTGCAAGCGGCGCGACGGACGGTCTGGAATGACCACGGGGGGCATGATAATTGGCGGATCAAAGCACGCGACGCGCGGTCGGACATGAACGAGACGAAGAAGAATGTGCCGGAGGCGACGGCCGTCCATCACGACCTGCTTGGCGGGCTGGTGCGGCTGCATGTGCTCCACCACGCGTCGGAGCACGAGATCTACGGCCAGTGGATGATCGAGGAGCTGGCCACGCATGGCTACCGGCTCTCGGCGGGAACGCTCTACCCGATGCTGCACAAGATGGAGCGCGACGGATACCTGACCTCGCGGCGCGAGCGCGACGGGCGTACCGTGCGCAAGTTCTACAAGATCACCGACAAGGGCCGCGAGGGGCTCGCCGTCGCCAAGCGCCAGCTGCGCGAATTCCGCGACGAG
>LKMJ01003144.1_pt1 | contig 15313 bp, 19 predicted proteins | sample 643391 | NCBI WGS metagenome assembly LKMJ01 (sample SAMN04112250, study PRJNA286221) | soda lake metagenome | biome: soda lake; feature: Kulunda Steppe; material: water; isolation source: sample PL-Br10 brine of Picturesque Lake | place: Russia: Kulunda steppe | collected 2010-07
CGCGCGCATGCAAGCTGGTGTGGCCGTACAGCAACCTGCGCTTGGCTGAGCGCACCCAGTCCTTGGAGCAGCGGCCTCAGGCACAAGCATGGGAAGTCTTCAGCGACGATGAGGAGCGCCAGGGCAATGATGCAGACGACAGAAGCAGCGATGAGAAGTAAATAAGAAATAGACTGCTCAAAACTTCCTCGTTTCTCTTAATTTGCTTACGCTAAGTAAGGTCACCGAGAGAAAATGGGCAGGAACGAAGGAAAGGCCGGCAGAGGGGGGTCCGCATTTGAACCCGCACTTGAAACCGGGTATTTTCAATTCGCGAATTTAAGCCTTCTTTTTCAATGCGTAAAATGCGATAAAATACGCATGACCCAACCCTGATAAAGACACTGAGCTTGAGTCATGGATGAAGTTGGGGATGATGGCAAGCAATTATGTGTTCATGGGCGCTGCACGCTGAACTGCTCAATAAGCTTACATCTAGTGGACGAAATGAATGGGAGATCAGGTTCACTGCTGTCATTAAGGAAGAATGTAGGGGCTTCGCAAAGAGTGCGAGATGAAGCTCAGCTCAGCTAGCCCGTCAATGACCCTAGTGCACCACACGTGCCCCTCGGCAGCCTTAGCAGCAGCAAAGAAGAGGCGATGAAGCAATGCAGATCCCATTGAGCAGCTGCAGCAGGAGGAGGAGGAGGAGAAGTGGATTGCGTTGGACAGCCCCAGATCTAGATGAAGAAGCACAAGCAGAGCATCCCAGGATTTGCAGTGACAGCAGCCCAGCTCAAGCAATTCCTCGGATTTTTTTGCAATACACGTATCAAGGCAGAGTGCCCCGTCATGGACTGCCCTTGCCTGAAGTGATTATTCACCTCAAGAAGCGCGACCACGCAGCTGACTCATGATTAGCGCAGTTGCAGATCATTGAGCCTGTCAAGAGAAACTCTTGTGAACAATTCCTGGTTGTGTAAGGCAGCAAAGCAAATTCCATTGCTCTCCGTGGCTGCAAACAAGCTTCTATCAGCTCATGCAACGTCAGCTGCAGCGGAGCGGAACTGGTCAGCATGGGGGCACATCTACACACCACTCCGTAACAGCCTCGGCATTGAGACAGCTGATAAGATGGTTAATATCAAGGCAAACATGCCTGCAGCTTGATACAGCTAGGAACATTAAGCTGACTGAGTCTTTTTGACATGTAACATGTCGCCTAGGCCTAGGTAGATCAGATCCTAGGTAGATCAGATCTGACATGGCAAGGCCCCCATACTGACATTTTAAGTCATCATAAATTTTTGGAAGACTATAGCATGTCCCTTGAAAGAAATAAACGTGATAGAAGCCAGCACGAGCGAAGCAAAATGCACTGTGATCACTCATGAGTGCATAGTTAGAGATGGCTAAGTGAGATAGGCATGGTCAAATATAGCGTTATATCTTGGCCTATTGGCCAAGCAGAGCACAATTGCTTAATATATTTTGCAAAAAAGAGTTTTAAAGGGTATCCTATCATCCCTCAAAGTTTGATGACAAAATTTCAGTTGCATGTGGGCGTTCTGGCACATATAGCGCCTGAAATATAGCGCAATATAGCGCTATACGCCGACCCCTACAAATACATACACCCATACAAACACACACATCCACACAACACACGTCCACAGGCGGCTCACGCACCTGCAGCTGCCCCATGAGCTCCGCCAGCTGCTTCTTGAACTGTGAGCCTACAGAATTAAATTTGAAGCCTTTGAAGGCCTTGCTCTCCTTAGGCGCTGCACACATCAACAGCAGAGGAGGCAGCAGCACATGGGATAAGTGTGCAGCAGAGTGATAGCAGCAGGAGCAGCAGGAGCAGCAGCAGCCACGGCAGCAGCGGGGGCAGCAGGGGTGGCTGTTGGCACACAGGGCAGAGCTGGGCCACAAAGGGCAAGGTCGGAACACAGCCATGCCGAGCTGGGCCATAGAGGGCAAGGTCGGAGCACAGCCATGCCGAGCTGGACTTAGGGCAGGGTGGGAACACAGCCATGCCGAGCTAGGTCAAAGGGGGCAGGGTAAGAATACAGCCATGCTGAGCTAGCTCACATGGGGCAGGGTGGGAGCACAGCCATGCGGAGCTAGGCCGCTGGGGACAAGGTTGGAGGCACAGCCATGCTGAGCTAGGTCACAGGGGGCAGGGTGAGAGCACAGCCATGCCAAGCTTGGCCGCTGGGGACAAAGGTTGGAGGCACAGCCAATAGCCCTCACCTGAGTCCAGCAATAGCCCAATAGCCAATAGCCCTCACCAATAGCCAATAGCCAATAGCAATAGCCAATAGCAATAGCCAATAGCAATAGCCAATAGCCCTCACCTGAGTCCAGCAATAGCCCTCACCTGAGTCCAGCGCCTCCTGGAACAGCTGGGCCACGAAGGGTAGGGTGGAGGAGGCCATGAGCGTCTGGTGCTCCGTCACCACAAAGTCTTTGTTCTTGTCCTGCATGCCAACAAACAAACATTTGCCCGCACGCGCATGGGCAAGGCTGTGCACACGAGAGCTCCTATGGTGCCGAGCAGTGCAAAAGCGTGAGTGTGCGCGCGTGTGTGCATGTGTGTGTACATGTGTGTGCTTGTGCGTGTGTGCGTGCATGCGTGCGTGTGCGTGTGTGTATGTGCGCGTGCGTGTACATGTGCGTGTGCGTACGTGTGTTCATATTTGGAGGGGGGCAAATGCGTGAGGATGCATGTGTGCAGATGGCAGCCGATAGGCGTGCGCTACGGAGGCAGAGGGCGGACTGCTCAGGCAGCTGAGGCGTGTGTGTACGTGTACGTGTGGTACGCGCAAGCGCAGTGCTCGCACAACGCGAGCGGGCATGTGTGCTGCGTGCGCGCGCCCCACCAGGAAGTTGGTGGTCTCGTACGTCACGTCGCCTGCGTAGTGGTCCACGGTGAAGGCCTGGTTTGAGCGCTTGGGCTTGCTGAAGCGGCGCGAGTCCTTGCAGCTGGGCGTGGTGTACAGCTTCTGCGCGAGGTCAGCGCCCGTGGAGGTGGGGAACCTGCAAACGGGGGGACGAGAGGGCGAGTGTGGGGTGTGGAGTATGGGGCTTGTGTGCACGTGCATGCGTGCACGTGTGTGCATGTGTGCACGCGTGTGTGCTTTTGTGGTGTGTGTGCGTGTGTTTTGCATCAGTGCGCGGCGGCGTGTGTTTGGGCGTATGATCGCATTCTACTGTGTGTGTGCCTGCACGTGTGTTATGTGTATGCCTGATTGCATGTGTGCGCGCGGAAAGTTGTGCGTGTGCGTGCGCATAGGCGTGCAGGATATCATGCTCGGCATGGCTTGTGGGTCAGCAGGGAGAGGGGGACAGTTGAGCGCCCGAGCTGGGTACAGTTGGCACAGTTGGCGCACATGTGTGTTAGCTCCTCAGTGCGCCTGCATCGCCATCTCCATTGCTACACCTTACACAGCAGCTCCACCACACCTGCTACCATCTGCACTGCTACCCACCTGCACTGCGTCCTACCTGCTTTGATACTCAAAAAGACTGCAACTCACCCCCGCTGCTACCCATCCTGCGCCCCATCTAGTTTGCTGCCCACCTGCACTGCTCGTCCAGCAGCTCCAAGATGCCCATCTTGCCCTCTATCAAGTCCAGCACGTCCTGGTTGTCCACAAACTGCACGCATGCATGCATGTTTAAATGTGAACACGTGTCTGCTTGCCCTCGTCCCTGTCCACCCCCAGCAGCTCAACTGCACGCGCATAAGGGGTTGCGCAGGTGGCAGCGCGGGCACGCGCAAAAGTAATGAGCGGATGGCAGCTTGCCCTTGATTTCTGCTCTCAATGGAGACATGCCCGCGTGATGGCATGCACACAAGCAGGGTGCGGTAGCCCGGCAAGCGGCTGGATTGCAAGCTTCCGATGCAGCTGCATCGGCCATTGCATCGTTGTATGGTCAAGTCGTATGGTCAAGTCACACACACACACACAGATAGAAGATGAGCAAACAAGCAGGTGGTAGCCACAAGTGGACCTGCGAACCCAACAGAGCAAAAGCAGCACAGACATTCACACGCAAGCACGAACGCATGCGCAGCATATGAGGATGCTAAAAGGGGTTTTGACAGAGCACCAAACAGAAGCATCGTACCAAGCAGGACTGCAGAAAGGGCTGTGAGCAGGAGTTGTACATATGTCACGTCTCCAAAAGCCTGCAGGGCTCCAGCACAATGACCGGACCCCGCTCAGTGTAGGTGCACCAAGTGCAAGGGTCCGCCGGCTGAACCACAAAAGCAAACATGCCGGATTAGAAGCATGCATAGGCTTGCAAAGGAGGCCAAGGGAACTGCTCACCTGGATGTAGGACCAGTCAATTTTCTCTCGCTCATACTCAGCCTGCTCCATTTTGAAGACATGCTGGTTGAAATGCTGCTGCAGCTTCTCGTTGGCAAGGTTAATGCAGAACTGTGCGCACAGCAGACACAACATGCTGTGCGTGAGTGTGCACGCGGGTTTGTGCATGTGTGCGGGTGTGGGGGGGAGGGGGTGTACAAATGCACACACATTTGTGCATGCATATGATTACTGCTCCCTCCATCCAGGCCCAGCACAGCTCCGCCCTGCGCTCTCCCACCATCCAGACGGAAGCACGCTGGGCGCACCTGCTGCGCTTGAGCCGCATGAGGTGAGCGTGCATGAGCGCTGGCACACGCAAGCATTTGCCAGGCACGCATGCTCACCTGCTCAAAGTCGTTGGAGGCAAATGACTCAAAGCCGTAAATGTCCAGGACGCCCACGCTGGCCGCGCAGTGCTTGTCCTCGCCGATGGCAGCGTTGATGCAGGCCACCAGCCAGTCAAACATCTGCGGGCACACACCAGTTGACAAAGTATAAGCAATCAGATGTCAGACATTGAAGACACACAGAGCAGCAGATGGAGGCCGGCGGCCAGTCAGGTAACTGGGGACGTACACCAAGTAAAAGGCACAGGCCAGCAGCCAGTCAGACATGTGATGACACATACACTATGCACAGGGTTGCAGGACTCGAGGCTTTGACAGTGTGAGAGGTAACAGCTGCAACTGATCAACCAGAGTTGGGTCATTTGCCTGTTTAAGGTCCCCAGTGCATGAATCATAGAATTCAAAACGAGCAATCGGGACATATGTTCGCCTGTGAGAGAAGGGGGGTGCAAGCACTGACTGGCTGATGTCAATGAACCCTCTTTCCCACACTTTCTCCACCGACGCACTAAGAAAAGACACCATATCACAGTTTGAGGCCTAGAAGCGGCGTGGGATCACTTGATTTGAGGTGCTGAACAGAGCAAGACAGAGGTGCAAAGCAGAGCCCAGGGGGAGGGTCTTCCAATTCTGCAAATTTTCATTTTGTGTGGTGAATGATCTACAGGTAAAATTCATGGTAGAACTCTAATTCTAATTAATAAAATGTGAAACGCGCGTTCGACCCATCTCTGTGATTGACCCATGTTCCACTGAGCCACACACACACCCTTGCACAGCTTGATGCACTGTAGCAAGCTGTGGGCCTGTTTGCAGGTCAGATGCTGTGCTGTGCTGTGATTTGCTTGTCAAAATTAGGACAAGCATCAGGAGCAAGGAAACACGTTAACAGCAAATTGGAGCACATTCGGATGACACACACACACACGCGCGACAAGCACGTGCGCAAACACGCACACGCAATCATGCACACGCGCGCCCTGCCCGCGCACCTTTGAGTACAGGATTTTGGCCAGCGAGTCCCTGTTCTCCACGGCTGCCTTCACGTCCAGGGGGCTAACGATTGGGCCCTCTGGGGTCTGGCGGGTGCGCGTGGTGAGCGCATGCACCAGCGCGTCCCTGTCCACCCCCAGCAGCTCAGCTGCACGCACAAAATGGGGTGCGCAGGTGGCAGCGCAGGCACGTGCAAAAGAACTGGGTGGATGGCAGCTCAGCTGCACACGCAAAGGGGAGAGCAAGTGGCAGCGCAGGCACGCACTAAGGGGGAGAGCCGGTGGCAGTGTGGGCACATGCAGGGTGAGCGGGTGGCAGTGTGGGCATGTGCAGGGTGAGCAGTGGCAGCGCAGGCACATGCAGGGTGAGCGGGTGATGGCGCAGGCATGCGCAGTGCATGTGTGCAATTCATGCGTGCAATTCAGGAAGAGCATGAGTGTGCAGGCAGGGACAGCATGACTGTGCATGCATGGACAGTAATACTGTGCAGCCGCATGGGACACAAGTTTCGCTCCGCGCACTGAACGGCCTTCCTCGCCAAACCCACCCACCGCTCAGTGCCCCCTCCCCCACCAACCTCCCCTGCCGCACCTGCGCACTGCGCATAGTGCTCCCCCACGCCGGCCTGCAGCACTGACGCCTCGCCCCCCTCTGCCGGCGCGAGCGCGATGTTGCCAAGGTTGAGGATGGCGGCCACGGTGCGGAAGATGGCCTCACGGTCTGGGGGCGGCAGGCCCACGCGCGTCATGGCCAGCACGGTGCGCTGCAGGGCGCACCATGCATGCAGGGCCACAGCCAAGGCAGTGAGGCGGGGCAGCACGCACGTCATGGCCAGCATATGGTGCGCTGCGGTGTTTGTTGCTTAGGTGGTTGTGAGGCAAGGGCGCAGGCGTGCCTGGGCTTGGTGTCGCCGGCCGGCCATTCACACGCCGTGGCGACAGATTTTCGGCGGGTAAGCCGTGTGTGGCAGCGGGAAGGCGTGTGTGGCAGCGGGAAGGCGTGTGTGGCGGCAGTGCACAGCCAAGCCAGTGAGGCGGGTAAGCCGCGCGTGGCGGCAGTGCCATATGGAGCAAAATGGATGTGCCTGGATGAAAGTGGGGGCCTTAATGCCCAGCAAGCCCGTGGCAGGCAGGCATGCGCATGAGATGGATGGGGCGCACAGAGGGTGCACTGCCGCCTGCCAGGCCTGCCCGCCTCGCCGCAATTGGCGCATGGGCCAGGATCCCTTTTGGCCCGCAAGCCTCCACCGCTAACTGTGCGAGTGCATGAGATGGGCCAGGCGCACTGGGTGCACTGGCGCCTGCCTGTGGACCCTGCCAACCGCGGGTACGCGCCCACCTTGTATTCCTCAGCGTTGTCCACACCCGTGAGCTCGTAGCAGCTGCTCTGCGACAGGTAGTGGTAGTCCGAGGCCTTGGTCAGCCGCCAGCGCTGCTTCTCTTCTGGGGACGCGCCTTCACACAACTGCGGGCAAGAGCAGGAGCAGGCGCAACCGCAGGCGCAGGCGCAGTTGCAGCAGCGCGGGGCTGGGCCGGGCGGCTGAGTGCGCAGGCAGGCTTGCAGCAGCCACGACGGCAGGCAGATGTAGGGCACGAGAGCCTCTGTATTGGGACCAGGAGGGAGGCGTGTGCGACCTAGAGTGAGCCGGGTGTCGTGGGCCCTACCAGCCCATGAGCGTGCCTGATTCAACCCGCCCGTGGGCGTACCTGGTAGAAGATGTGGTAGTTGCGCTCGGGATTGTTCACTGCCACGACGCGGCTGCGTTCCAGAAGGTACGTGCGGATGGCAGCCCCAGAGATCACACCCTTGCGATTGAAGTTGATCTCCACGTACTTGCCAAAGCGGGAGCTGTTGTCGTTGCGCACCGTCTTGGCATTGCCAAAGGCCTCCAGCAGCGGGTTGGATTCCAGCACCTGCCAGGGGGGGCAGGGCGGGCCCGCAGCCGCAAGCATGCGTTTGCAATAGGTGCGTGCCTGCACCGCATGTGCTTGCACTCACGTGCACGCATGCCAAAGTGCATGGCACCAACCAAGGACGCCATATGTTCAATGCGCACATGCATCTGTCCACACAGACACAAAGCCACACGTGCGAGCACACATCGGAGCGTCCGCTTTGTGCCTCATGCTGCCGCACACATCAAACTTCTCACAGCCTGCAGGCAGGACCACTCGCTGATGCGTGGCGCCTGCTCGCCCTACCACCAACAGAGCCTCAGCATGCAGCTGCAGCTAGCACAGCTGACCCTGGAGGCCTTACACCTACTTATGTGGGTGCAGCCTGTGCACACATTGATTTGCGCATATGCAATGGAGTTATACACGCAGCCTGCTGCTCGCCCCTTCTGCTGTGGCAGCAGCACTGCACGCAATAACCTCCATCACTTCACCTGCTCCTTCTCGCTCCTGCTGCCAGCACCCGCCCACGAAAACACACCTGCTCCTCCACACTCCTACTGCCAGAGCCAGGCATGGCCGCCGCCTCGCCTGTATCCGTGTAACCCCCCATGTGGGCCAGGTACTTCATGATGAGCTTGCTGGTCTCCGTCTTGCCTGCTCCAGACTCTCCGCTAACCTACACGCCAACACACACCAAGTGTAGGGCAACAGGGCCCATGCTAGTTGCAAGCAGCGTGGCGCGGCCTGAAGGACCTGCATAAGCCAGCTTGCTGTGGTGAACATGCGCGCGCACACATGCACACACATTCATTCAAACACATCATTGACTTTCTCATGTACTCTTTGCACCCTAATCCTGTGCCTCCTGCACATGGCGCTGCTCGCATGCTGACGCACCAGGATCGACTGTCCCTTCCACTCCCGGCACATCTGGCGGTAAGCAGCATCTGCGATGGCGTACACATGCGGTGACAGCTCGCCAAGGGCCGCCCCCCGGTATTGATCCATCATGTGGCTGCCATAGAGGTGGGGAAGGGAGGCAAACGGGTTCACAGCAATCAAAATAGTGCCGGTGTAGGTGTAGATGTCGTCCACCATGTAGCGGCACTTCAGATTCCACAGGACGCCAGGCTCGTGCAAGTAGGAGAGGCAGGTCATGTCCTGTGGGGAGGGCAAGGACAGCACATGCACAAAAAGGCTGTAAGGGAGGCAGGTGCGCCTTGCACCTTTTTGAAGGCAGGTAGCTGGATGGATGTGACCCAGGAGCAGCACACAGCACAAAGCATCCCTTTTTTCCCACCCTCTCACCTCCACACCCTGGGCATCTAGATTCTGCAGCGGGAACACATCTGGGCTGTCCACCACCTCCCCGCCCTTCTCCGTGCGCACAACAAGCGAGCCATTGCTGGGATCGAGGCGTACGACCTCTCCCTTCTGCCACACATCCTCACTTGCATCATCCTTAACCCACACCCGGGATCCAACAGTGTGAGTTTCGGCTGTGCTACCCATGGATGATGAGCTGCGCTCAAGACAACAGTTCAGACCTGCTCTCCAGGCGCAGGAGCCACTACATCATCCTGAAAATATCGCTTATGTCAAATCAGACCTGGGAATCACAAACCCTTTGTGAGCAGGCAAAACAATGCTCTATACTATCTTGTTAAGTACCAAATAAGATTCCTACAACTCGCGTGCGCATGTCGTTTGCCCTTCTGACCAAGCTTTAAAAAGGGTTGCACGGAGGCAGGTGTGACCTAGGCAGCAAGACGATTTATACCCTTATGGACTTACTCGAGCTTGACCATGAGCTTGCCAGAGTGCGCAACGTCCTGGACAGCTGGGTTGACCAGAAGCAGCAGAGCGCACTGGAGGCCAGGGACAGCCATGCGGCGTTCCTGCACGACCAGCATGGTATTGAGATGCTCATGAGAGTCTGGTCTGTGCCTGAGGCTGTGTCCCTCCCGCCAAGACTCACCCTCAGGGCACATCTCCATCACCTGCCCAACGCTTAGCCATCACCCACGGGCCACACCTCCACCACCTGCAATCACAGGCAAAATGCAGGGCCTGAGAATGAAGCAGGGACAAATGGAGTCTGCTGCGCAGCTGGTGAAGCAACGTAAGTGCGCAGCTTTATTGCTGCCTTTGACCAGAGCTGCTGCATGCAGCGCATGCACGCGCAAGCCAAAAGGAGGACATCCTCACTGAATTTGCGAACTTGCATCTCAACAGGGCTAGAGAAAGAGCAGAGAGAGGCAGAATCACTGCAGGATGCGTCATCGTCGTTGCGCGCGGAGAAGGATGCAATGTGCAAGCGGCTGATTGCGCTTCAGGAGGCGCTGCACAACCTGGAGCAGGAGCAGCTGCACCAGGAGACAGGTCCGGCTTAGATGCATACTCCATGGGTTTCCAGCTTTCAGGTTCATGCCGTATGTGCTGTGGAATTACTTATGCAGCTATCATGCATGCAGAGTGACAGTGTGGATTGGGCGCCCTCACCAGTGTTCGTGCGCTTACCATGCATGCAGAGGCCAAGAAGCATGACGCCCTGAAACAGAAGAAGGTTTCAGCCTTGAGGAAAGCGTTGTCAATGTATTCTGGCCGCCTGGGGCTGGAGTTCAAGCAGGGGACAGGTGGGTGGGTGTTCTTAAGCTGCAAGGGCTCCTAAAGAAGAATTGCCAGGGATGTTTGCCTTTTGCTGGTTCAGCTGAGCAGACAAAGCTTCTGAGTGGGTGATGTGTCTGCTTGTGGTCATGCAGATGAATTGCTGCTTGAAATGACGCAAATCCAAGCCAGCAATCCGGAGAGAGTGTTCAAAGTGGCAGTCAGAGTGCAGCCGGACAATTCTTACTCTGGTGAGTGAGACTGCCTTGATGCGCTGGGGCAGGGACCTTAGGGAATGCCATTCTGTTACAAATGATAAAAAATTGCAGCGTTTGATTTGTGCGCTTGCCTGTGCAAAGCATGCCAGAATGGCATGTGATAATGCTAGGTATGTAGGTGGGCAGGTCTTGGCGGAGCTTTCTTTCAAGACGCTAGCGTAAACGTTTTATCTTCAAGAGCAGGCTATTGTCAAACCTCATTTGGGAGGCAATCAATTGAGAGTAACAGTGTATTGGGAACTGATGCAATAACTCTGGTCGACCCAGGTCTCAAGACTTGGATTGGACACGACGTGGCGTTGCAGAATTCACCGACACACATTAGTACACAGCTTGAGGAAGTGAAGCATCCAGGCCCAAGCTCCCACCTGCCTGTCCTGAACCTTTTAAGTAAGAAACTTGCACCTGTGTGCTGCCATGGTTCGCAGTGACACAATGTGATCCGTACGTGGAGAGGATTCCGCAGCTTGTAGACCAGCTGAACCAAAGCAACTCTTTCGGTGACTTTGTCAAGAGTCTGCGGCGAGAATTCGGTCAGCTTGCAAACAGCAGCAGCAGATCATGACGTGAGCACCAATGTGCATTGTTTCAACCTGACAGCACTGCCCCCTACTGACGTCTTTCTTCCTTCCCTCCTCACAGCACAGTCATCGTTGCAGGCTGCAATGAATTGGTCTGGATTTTGTGTTCCAATCACCTGGCTTTTGTATCAGACTTTCATCTTAAGTGGCATGCATTTTTGGATGAACTTGAGTGATAACCATGTTACTGTCGACCCAACTTGCGCATTAAGGTTTGAATTTACAACACCAGCTGTGTCGATCTGTTTTGGATTGATCATGGTTTTGTAATGCTATAACTTTTAAGTCACAAGGAATGAGGAACTGCACGTGTGATACGTGCTCGCAATTCAGTCCTTGTAGCTTGTGTTTCCTGCCTCTCCTGCCTTCTTCTGGGCCTAACTCTTTGCCCGGTTCTTTCCCTTGAGCTTCCTCTCTTTGCTATGGCCTTTACAGGAAGTTGCTACTCCTGGGCCCTTCGTAAAAACATCACAATGCAGCATAAGGCTGGCACTGCACTATTCAGTACAAAAAGTTCTTGTATGACAATTGAGATGATGCGCCTGGGACCACAGAATTACAGAATGCTGCTGCGCAACATAGAAGAATCATGAGCACGCTGGAGGGTCAGCTCTAAAGAATAAAATTTTTACAACTTGAACAACTTTTGAAAGCCTTGTCAATCTCTCCTTTCAAAAGTCGTTGGCATTATTCATAGTCAGGGTGTGCCACTGGATTTCTAGGAAGGGGCAGGCATTTCCAGGCCACCACGGTTACCAGGGCAATTCTAGTGATCCGTGCAGAAAGAGAAAGAAAGAAAGCCCAGGCTTTCTGGCGTATTCCATTACCAGCTGGATTTCTAGAAAGGTGACAGGCATTGCTGAGGAACTCATTACCTGAGACCTTTCTAGTAATCCGAGGAGTAAGCTAGGTTTTCCACGATTACCAGGCGATTGCCTCAAGATCCGTGTGAAAGAACAAGAACATTACTAATCGGATTGCCAGTCGGATTGCTAGCAATCCGACGCTTTCTTTAAAATAATCAATCACATTACTGGTAATCCTGAGCCCACGCCTGGTAATGAAAACACCATTCCGACGTGGGGTGCTGCTACTAGCAGTGCTAGTCTCCCTTTTGAACCCCATTGACTTCTTTTGTTCTTTATTCTGCTGGAGGAGGGGTCAGGTGCCTAGGCCTAAGTTACGATGCCCGGTATTATATGGGCCATTGGGTTTAGACTTTCAGCTAGATGGGTGACTGTTGAGCTTGCTGGTCATTGCCAGCCTGGCTGAGCCAGACAACCCATAGCCTCAGGAAAAAAAAAGAAGTGAGTCTGCTTCAATAGAAAAAAATTCACATCCTCAGCACTGATTTTGTCAAAGTAAAAAGCTCCTGTGTCTCCAATGTAAATTCTCTCAGCCCCAGTAAAATCAGAAAATTTCTGCTGAATTCCTTCTCAAATAGCACATTTCCAAGCGAGAGCATGGAAAAAGGACATCCTGGACATTATGCAAGTCACATTTCAAATGTGACAAGTCGTCACAGTGCCAATTGTGGATTTGCCAACAGCCAGTCTCAGCACTCAGGGTATGGGCACGCAAGCGAAAACGAGCAATTTTACGAAGCACATGCTTACTAAGTAGTACTCAGCTCTAATTGCAGGTATCTAGGCAGCAAATGGGGCGTGCTCCGCGCAGTGCTTGGCTTGAGAGGCGAAGCCATCCTTGCATAATAAGGCCACTGGCAGTTTGTGAGCATGTGTCCTAGGGTCTGCACCATCCAACTCCCTCTCTACCGTATGCAACTGCTCATGCAGATCAACCACATAATCTTGTATGGGAGGAGAATAGCAGCCTTGACGCAATTGGTACAGGAAGGTAACCCCTTTTCCTTATTTGATGTAAGTTCCCTTCAGCAGGGAGTATTTTCACTGCCTACATAGTTTCTTTTTCTTGTTACAGGGTCAGTTGGGGCTTGATTGCCATGTGATGAAGCTAAAACAAGACCCACACTGTCATATTTATCAATTCGCTACCAAGATCATAAACACCAGAAGGAGACTGTAATCACACCATTAAAGATATTTGCTCGGATACCCATTGAGTAAAGCACGTCCCCTTTTCATCATGAACCATGATGGTGGGGGGCTGCATGTTGCTAGCATTCTAGCACCCCTGGTATCAGGTACTACCATTACGTAGTACATACCCCACCCTTAATACATGCCACTGGTAATGTGTGCAAAATGAAGGAGAGTGCATGTATTTTTAGACTGCCCTAGTGCAGACTTCAGAAAATTGTGCGCCAAGCACCACCACCTTTTCCGCACCCTCTCTAGTGACCCAAGCAGGCTTAGACTTTGTAAGCCAAGCAGACACCAAAGACCTGGCCTTGTTCGTGCATGAATGCCTGGATTACTGTGCACAGGTATTAGAACACCACCTTGCTTGCCTTTCAATGGTTTTGGTTGCAGGCCTGTTTGGCCTCAGCTAAGCTGCCCTTGCTTGGCAGGTTCAGCTTTGTAACCTAACCTTACCTCAATACATGCCACCAGGGTGATGTCTGCTGGCATAGTCTTCCTTTGTTTATTTGTTTCTTTCCTTTCTCAATTTCTTGCTCTCTCCTTCCAGGACTGAAGCCCAATTGTTCTGTCCAAAAGGGACATACACATGGTTTGCCTGTGTCCATTTTCAACCCACAATTTCTCTGGCCAGTCAAAACAAATCGCTGTTAGAGAATTAAAGACTTAGCCAGTAAGGACCACAGCGGTGGCATGACTTAAGGGAGTATTAAAAGTGTCAGTCTGCTCACCCGGCTCACAGCCGGCCCTCAACCTACATGTGCATTTACATAAGAAAAGGAAGTCTTTGTCCTTCAGAGAAAGAAAGAAAGACTACGCCAACAAGGTAACCCCTGTTTGCGAGAATTAAGGAAGAAGTTTACATCTGGTGCAAGCACCAGGCAAACCTCCACCATCAAACTAGGAAGAAGGTCATTAATGGGGGTCAGGAGGGTTCTAAAAAGAGTCATATGTTCTTTCCTTTATTTTTTCAACCTCCTACTTGCATTTATGACCATTGTTGCATATTGAATGGAATGAGTGTTTAGTTCCAAGCCGCGGGCAAAGCACCGTGGCGGCTCCAGGCATTCGTCGGTATACCACTCAGATTCTCACACTCTGGATGGCCCTGCGCCCTGACGCCGCGAGAATTCCACGGAAACGTAGGATTAATTCAAGAGTAAGTTTTCTTAATCTACACCGGTCTAGGCCAAGCTTACTGAGGGGTATTTCAGTATGACATTTATAAATGGTCCCCATCTCTTCAATCAGAATGGTACGTAGGCTTACTTTGTGGCATTGCTGTGCAAGGGCGTGTTTCAATCCAATATGCTGTTCAGTTGCTCTTGCTAGTTGTTGCTCTGGTCGTGTATCATCACAATATTTTACTTCAATGAAGTGTGCATCCCAGCGCGAAGGGTGTGTAGCCTGTATGTCTCTTTGCTGGTGATTTTTCGTTCCAACTGGCAGTATGCAAATAGCATCTCGTCTTGAGCAGGATCGAAGTTCGTCTGTTGAAAGGTTTAGTAGAAGCCATTGGAGTAAAGCTCTGTTGGCTACATGTTCCGGCAAAACCATTTTGTTGAGCCATCCGTGTTTCACTCCCAATATCTATAAAAAATGATGTTTCCTCCAAAATCGCCTTTGTTCAAGGTTTTGATGATGGGCCTGGAAGCAATGTTATGTCTTTCAGTCACCATGTTTTCAATTGAAGCATTCTGACAGCCAGAAAGCTTATGGATTTGACTGTCTGGCTGCTGACAACAGACAAGATGAATTAGTGGCTCTGCCGTAGAGGTGGGCCATTTTCTGAGTGTGAACTTTACACTGTAAAGAGTACCCGTTCTAAATTTCATGACATTCCTTCTCTGCAATACATCGATTTTTGTATTGCTCCAAAAAGAATTGCAAATTGTAAGATTCACGGAGGTAAGCAGTCTCTTCCAATAGTTATAGTAGCCTGAGTTGGTATTAGCATCTCCAAGTCTGTGATGCTTGCTCATGTGAGCTTTTAGTTATATTGTCCTTAATGTTTGTAGTGGAGCAAGGCTGATTTAAGTGGTAGTGTGAGTAGTCTCATTGTTCTCCTCTGCAAGCCAGTATATATGGGCGAAAGGATTACCGTCAGGTGATGGTGGTGGGAATGCTTTGTCATGCCCATAGTTATGGGGAGCAGCATGTTTAGCTATAGCATCGGCAAATTCATTTC
>LKMJ01003145.1_pt1 | contig 15307 bp, 8 predicted proteins | sample 643391 | NCBI WGS metagenome assembly LKMJ01 (sample SAMN04112250, study PRJNA286221) | soda lake metagenome | biome: soda lake; feature: Kulunda Steppe; material: water; isolation source: sample PL-Br10 brine of Picturesque Lake | place: Russia: Kulunda steppe | collected 2010-07
ACTACCGAACATCACGCCGATCTTCATGCGGATCTGGTTGATGAACACCACCATGCAGTTGGCATTCTTGATGTTGCCGGTGATCTTGCGCAGCGCCTGGGACATCAGGCGGGCCTGCAGGCCGACGTGGGAGTCGCCCATTTCGCCCTCGATCTCGGCGCGCGGGGTCAGCGCCGCGACCGAGTCGATGACGATCACGTCGACGCCGCCGGAGCGCACCAGCATGTCGCAGATCTCCAGGGCCTGCTCGCCGTTGTCCGGCTGGGAGACCAGCAGGTCATCCAGGTTGACGCCGAGCTTCTCGGCGTAGCTCGGATCCAGGGCATGCTCGGCGTCGATGAAGGCACAGGTCTTGCCCTGCTTCTGGGCCTGGGCGATTACCGACAGGGACAGCGTGGTCTTGCCCGAGGACTCCGGGCCGAAAATCTCGACCACCCGACCCAGCGGCACGCCGCCGATGCCCAGGGCGATGTCGAGACCCAGCGAGCCGGTGGAGATCGAGGGCATGACCACACGGGGGGCGTCGCCGAGGCGCATCACGGTGCCCTTGCCGAACTGGCGCTCGATCTGGGAAAGCGCGGCGCTCAGCGCCTTGGAGCGGTTGTCATCCTGAGCCATGTCGGATCTCCTGATCGTGGGTGTCGATATACTGTATGACTGCACAGTATTATGGCGAAAAAGGGCGGGCAGGACCAGTGTAAATTCCGCCCGGTCAGGGGCAGGACTCAACGTGCCTCGAGGCAACGGATCAAGCCCACCAGCGCCTCGCGCACGGCCTGGTCGCGCACCGCGAGACGGTCACCCGAGTAGCGATGGCGCTCTGCCTGCTGGCCGTCGGCATCTCCCCAGGCAAGCCACACGGTGCCCACCGGCTTCTCGGCACTGCCGCCACCGGGGCCGGCCACGCCGCTGACTGCCACGCCGAGCCCGGCCCCACTGTCACGACAGGCGCCGGCCACCATGGCTTCGACGACTTCGCGACTCACCGCACCCGCGCGCTCGAGCAGCGCCTCGGGCACCCCCAGCAGGCGGTTCTTGGCGGCGTTGGCGTAGGTCACGTAGCCGGTCTCGAACCAGTCGGAGCTGCCGGCCACCGCGGTGATGGCGCTGGCCACCCCGCCGCCGGTGCAGGACTCGGCACAGGTGATGGTCACGTCATGCTCACGACAGAGCCGACCCAGGCGCTCGGCAAGAGTAATGAGGTCGGCCAGGCTGGCGTTGGAAGGGGTCATGGGGCGGCCTCCTGAGTCATCTGCAATCGCTCCTGACGGAGCCGATGCCTGGACGGTAGAATACTGGCTTTTGATCGCAAGTGCAGAGCCCTAACAGGATCCCCGATGTCACAGGCCAGCCCCCAGCATACGCCGATGATGGCCCAGTATCTGAAGATCAAGCGCGAGCACCCCGACGCGCTGCTCTTCTACCGCATGGGCGACTTCTACGAGCTCTTCTTCGATGACGCCCGGCGCGCCGCGACGCTGCTCGACATCACCCTGACCCAGCGCGGCCAGTCCGGCGGCAAGCCGATTCCCATGGCCGGCGTGCCCTACCACAGCGCCGAGGGCTACCTGGCGCGCCTGGTGGCCGCCGGCGAGTCGGTGGCGATCTGCGAGCAGGTCGGGGACCCCGCCACCAGCAAGGGGCCGGTGGATCGACGCGTGGTGCGCATCGTCACTCCCGGCACCCTCTACGACGAGGCCCTGCTCGACGCCCGCCGGGACAACCTGCTGGTGGCCGTTCACGCCGCCGGCGAACGCGTCGGCCTGGCCTGGCTGGAGCTCTCCAGCGGGCGCTTCAGCGTGCTGGAGGTGGAAGGCGAGGGCGAGATGCTCGCCGAGCTGCAGCGCCTCGACCCCGCCGAACTGCTGGTCGCCGAGAGCCTGAGCCTGCCGCCGGCACTGGTCGGCAGGCGGGGCCTGCGCCGCCAGGGCGACTGGCTGTTCGACCTGGAGAGCGCCACCCGGCTCCTGTGCGACCAGTTCCAGGTCCAGGACCTGCGCGGCTTCGGCTGCGCCCACCTCAGCGCCGCCCTCACCGCCGCCGGCGTGCTGATCGAATACGCCCGGGACACCCAGCGCTCCGGGCTGCCCCACGTCACCGCCATCGGCGTGGAGAGCCGCGACGACGCCGTGGTCATCGACGCTGCCAGCCGCCGCAACCTGGAGATCGACGTCAGCCTGGGCGGCACCGTCGACAACACCCTGGCCAGCGTGCTCGACACCACCGCCACTGCCATGGGTTCCCGGCTGCTCAAGCGCTGGCTCAATCGACCGCTGCGCGATCGCGAGCGGGTGCAGGCGCGCCAATCCGCGGTGGCCCTGCTGCTGGAGACCGAAGGCTTCGTGGTGCTTCGCGAGTCGCTCAAGGCAATCGGTGACGTGGAGCGCATCCTGGCCCGGGTCGCCCTCTACAGTGCTCGACCGAGGGACCTGGCCCGGCTGCGTGACGCCTTCAATGCCCTGCCGGAGCTCGAGGCTGCGCTTGGCGGCTATGCCGAAGGCACATCCCTCGACGAGCTCAGGCGCCATATCCGCCCCTATCCCGAACTCGCCGACACCCTGACCCGCGCCCTGATGGAGAACCCGCCGGTGGTGATCCGCGAGGGCGGGGTGATCGCCGAGGGCTTCGACGCCGAACTCGACGAGCACCGCGGGCTGGCCGAGCACGCCGGTGACTACCTGGTGAGGCTGGAGACCCGCGAGCGCGAGCGCACCGGCCTGCCCAACCTCAAGGTGGGCTACAACCGGGTGCACGGCTACTTCATCGAGATTCCCCGCGCTCAGGCCAGGGCCGCCCCGGCGGACTATGTGCGACGGCAGACCCTGAAGAACGCCGAGCGCTTCATCATCCCCGAACTCAAGGAGTTCGAGGACAAGGCCCTGTCGGCGAAGTCCCGCGCCCTGGCCCGGGAGAAGCTGCTCTACGACGGCCTGCTCGACACCCTCAACGCCGAGCTCGACGCCCTGCAGGCCAGCGGGCGGGCGCTGGCCTCGCTGGATGTACTGTGCGCTTTCGCCGAGCGGGCCCAGGCGCTGGATTTCGTGCGGCCCCGGCTGGCGGAGGCACCGGGTATCGCCATCCGCGGCGGTCGCCATCCGGTGGTGGAACAGGTCAGCGACGCCCCCTTCGTGCCCAACGACCTGTTCATGGGCGATGATCGACGCATGCTGGTGATCACCGGGCCCAACATGGGCGGCAAGTCCACCTACATGCGCCAGGCTGCGCTGATCGTGCTGCTTGCCCATACCGGTTCATTCGTGCCGGCCGACGCCGCCGAGATCGGCCCGGTGGACCGCATCTTCACCCGCATCGGCTCCTCCGATGACCTGGCCGGTGGCCGCTCCACCTTCATGGTGGAGATGACCGAGACCGCCAACATCCTGCACAACGCCACCGACCACAGCCTGGTGCTGATGGACGAGATCGGCCGGGGCACCAGCACCTTCGACGGCCTGTCACTGGCCTGGGCCAGCGCCGAGCAATTGACCCGCACTCGCGCCTTCACGCTGTTCGCCACCCACTACTTCGAGATGACCGCCCTGCCCGATCAGGCCGAGGGCGTGGCCAACGTGCATCTGACGGCGGCCGAGCACAAGGACGGCATCGTCTTCATGCACAGAGTGAAGGATGGCCCGGCCAGCCAGAGCTACGGCCTGCAGGTGGCTCAGCTGGCCGGCGTACCCCAGGGAGTGATCGCTCGGGCCCGGGAGAAGCTCGCCCAGCTGGAACAGCAGGAGATCGACCAGGGCAGCAGGAGCATCGAACGCCCTGGTGGCGTTGCCCAGCCACAGCAGAGCGACCTCTTCGCCAGCACGCCCCACCCACTGGTGGAGGAGCTCGGCGGCCTCGCCCTGGACGAGCTGACCCCGCGCCAGGCGCTGGAGCTGCTCTACCGCTGGCGGGAGTCTCTGTGACGGCACCCCCCTTCGCTTGCGACGCCAAGGGGGGCGCGACTAGAATGGTCAGATTCACCGCCGCCTTAGTATAAGAAACTCGGCCTTTATAACCGTTTAATCAACTATCCATAGTGGCCGAGCGACGCCGGCCCGAGGAAGGGAGAGTGGCATGACGTTCGTCGTCACCGAGAACTGCATCAAGTGCAAGTACACCGACTGTGTCGAAGTCTGCCCGGTGGACTGCTTTTACGAGGGTCCCAACTTCCTGGTGATCCACCCCGACGAGTGCATCGACTGCGCCCTTTGCGAGCCGGAGTGCCCCGCCGAGGCGATCTTCGCGGAGGATGAGCTTCCCGAGGGCCAGCAAACCTTCATCGAGATCAACGCGGAACTGGCCGAGGTGTGGCCCAACATCAGCGAGAAGAAGGACCCGCTGCCCGACGCCGAAGAGTGGGATGGCAAGCCCGGCAAGCTGGAGAAGCTGGAGCGCTGAGCACGCCATTGCCCAGACGCAACGACGCCGAATGTCTCTCGACATTCGGCGTCGTCGCTTCTGCTCATACCTGCCAGGAGAACACCTGAGCAAAAAAGGCGGCCCGCAGGCCGCCAGCTCCAAGCCGTTCCTTGAGCGGCTCCTTCCGCTCGACTCCCGTGATGTCTTCCCTGCCCGGAAGCGGCCTCCTGCCGCACCGAACGCATCACTTCAAGCATCCCGTTGCATCCTGCTGGAGGGCCATTGCTGGCCACCCATGTCCCGAATCCAGTGTGGCAGAGCTGCAGTGCAACACAAGGTCGGTCGGTGGCGCATGCCCCGTTGGCGCCATCGCGACGAGCAAGGACAATCGCCCGCCAAACCCATTAAAATCAGTAATATAAAAAAAGACCGACGCCAGAGGCGTCGGTCTTCTCGCTGATAATGAGCCAATGTCGTCGCTCAAATGTCAGCGATTTCCTACACGGGTTCCCGCGAAAGGCAACGCTGTTCGCTTACTGACCCTTGATGGCCGAGAGCCCCGGATAGCTGGCGCGATCGCCGAGCTCACGCTCGATCACCAGCAGGCGGTTGTACTTGGCCACTCGGTCGCTGCGGCACAGCGAACCGGTCTTGATCTGACCCGCACAGGTGGCTACGGCGAGATCGGCGATGGTGGTGTCCTCGGTTTCGCCGGAGCGATGCGAGATCACCGCGGTAAAGCCGGCATCCTGGGCCATGCGAATGGCGTCCAGGGTCTCGGAGAGCGAGCCGATCTGGTTGAACTTGATCAGGATGGAGTTGCCGATCCGCTCGTCGATGCCGCGCTTGAGGATCTTCGTATTGGTGACGAAGAGATCGTCACCCACCAGCTGCACGCGATCGCCCAGCTTGTCGGTCAACGCCTTCCAGCCGTCCCAGTCGGACTCGTCCATGCCGTCTTCGATGGAGACGATGGGATAGTCGTCGCACAGACCGGCCAGGTAGTCGGTGAAGCCCTGGGCGTCATACTGCTTGCCCTCGCCGGCGAGATTGTACTGGCCATCCTTGAAGAACTCGGAGGAGGCGCAGTCCAGGGCCAGGGTCACATCGCGGCCCAGCGCATAGCCCGCATCCGACACCGCCTGCTTGATCACGGCGAGCGCTTCGGCGTTGGAGGCCAGGTTGGGGGCAAAGCCGCCCTCGTCGCCCACTGAGGTGGAGAGCCCCCGCGCGCTGAGCACCTTCTTCAACGCATGGAAGATCTCGGCGCCCATGCGCAGACCCTCGCGAAAGTTGGGGGCGCCTACCGGCTGGACCATGAACTCCTGGATATCGACGTTGTTGTCGGCATGCTCGCCGCCGTTGAGGATGTTCATCATCGGCACCGGCATGCTGTACTGGCCCGGCTGACCGAAGAGCTCGGCGATATGGGCATAGAGCGGCATGCCCTTGGCGTTGGCAGCTGCCTTGGCGGCGGCCAGGGAGACGGCCAGGATCGCGTTGGCGCCCAGATTGCCCTTGTTGTCGGTACCATCCAGCGCCAGCATGGCATCGTCCAGACCACGCTGGTCGCGGGCGTCCATGCCGATCAGGCACTCCCGTATAGCGCCGTTGACCGACTCGACCGCCTTCAGCACGCCCTTGCCGAGATAGCGGCTGCTGTCGCCGTCGCGCAGCTCGAGGGCCTCGCGGGAGCCGGTAGAGGCGCCACTGGGGGCACAGGCCTCGCCCACGGCGCCACTCTCCAGACGCACCTCGGCCTGGACGGTCGGGTTGCCGCGGGAATCGAGCACCTCGAGGGCACGAATGTCGACGATCTTGGTCATGCGAGTCTTCCTCAGTTGTGTCAGCGATGGAATGTTATTGGATGTCGAGGGGCGCGAAGCCCTTCACCACGTCGTCGATGGCCTTGAGCTGGGCCAGGAAGGGCTGGAGCCTGTCGAGCGGAAGCGCACAGGGGCCGTCGCACAGCGCCGCATCCGGGTTCGGATGGGCCTCCAGAAAGAGGCCGGCCAACCCCACGGCTACGCCGGCCCGAGCCAGCTCGGCCACCTGCTGGCGGCGGCCATCCGCGCTGTCGGTGCGCCCGCCGGGGCGCTGCAGCGAATGGGTGACGTCGAAGAACACCGGGCGGCCGGTCTGCTTCATCTCGCCGAAGCCGAGCATGTCCACCACCAGGTTGTTGTAGCCGAAGCTGGAGCCGCGCTCGCAGAGGATCACCCGATCATTGCCGGCCTCCTCGCACTTGCGAATGATGTGGCGCATCTCGTGGGGAGCGAGAAACTGGGGCTTCTTGATGTTGATCACCGCCCCCGTCCGAGCCATGGACACGACGAGATCGGTCTGGCGAGCCAGGAAGGCCGGCAGCTGGATCACATCGGCCACCTCCGCCACCGGGGCGGCCTGCCAGGGCTCGTGAACATCGGTGATGATCGGCACCTTGAAGCGCGACTTCACCTCGGCGAGGATCTCGAGTCCCTTCTCCAGGCCCGGGCCACGGTAGGAGTGAATGGAGCTGCGGTTGGCCTTGTCGAAGCTCGCCTTGAAGACGTAGGGCATGCCAAGTCGCCCGGTCGCCTCGACGTAGGCCTCGGCGACCTCGATAGCCAACTCGCGGGACTCCAGCACGTTGATGCCGCCGAACAGCATCAGCGGCAATGAATTGCCGGCCTGAAGGCCGGCAATGGAAACATGGCGTTCGGGTGCGCTCATCCGACTCACTCCTGGTGGGAGGCCTGGGCACGGGTGCGCGCCGCCTTCTGCTCCAGCGCCGCATTGACGAAGCCGGTGAACAGCGGATGGCCGTCGCGGGGGGTGGAGGTAAACTCCGGGTGGAACTGGCAGGCCACGAACCAGGGATGGTCTGGCAGCTCGACCATCTCCACCAGGGAGTTGTCGACGCTCTTGCCGGAGACCACCAGGCCCGCCTGCTCGAGTTCCTCGACGAACTGATTGTTGACTTCGTAGCGGTGCCGATGACGCTCGACGATCTCGTCGCTGCCGTAGGCCTGGCGTGCCTTGCTGCCGGCCTTCAGGCGGCATACCTGGCCACCCAGGCGCATGGTGCCGCCCATATCGGAGGCCGCATCGCGCAGCTCGATCTTGCCCTCTGGAGTGATCCACTCGGTGATCAGGCCCACCACCGGATGCTGGGTGTCGTGGGTAAACTCGGTGGAATCGGCATCTTCCCAGCCGGGCAGGCTGCGGGCAAACTCGATCACCGCCACCTGCATGCCGAGGCAGATACCGAGATAGGGAACCTTGTTCTCCCGGGCAAATCTCGCCGTAGCGATCTTGCCCTCAACGCCGCGCTCGCCGAAGCCGCCGGGCACCAGGATGGCATCCTTGCCGGCCAGGCGCTCGGTGCCGTGGCGCTCGATGTCCTCGGAGTCGATGTAGTCGACGTTGACCTTGACCCGAGTCTGGATGCCGGCGTGAATCAAGGCCTCGTTGAGGGACTTGTAGGCGTCTAGCAGCTCCATGTACTTGCCGACCATGGCGATGTTGATCGACTTGAGCGGATTGAGCTTGGCGTCGAGCACCTTGATCCACTCGTTGAGATCCGCCTCATCGGCGGTCAGGCGCAGCTTGTCGCAGACGATCTCGTCCAGGCCGTACTCGTGGAGCATCAGCGGGATGCGATAGATGGTGTCGGCATCCTGTAGCGGAATGACCGCGCGCTCTTCCACGTTGGTGAACAGCGCGATCTTGCGGCGCTCGCTCTCCTCGAGCTCCACCTCGCTGCGGCAGATCAGGATATCCGGCTGGATACCGATGGAGCGCAGCTCCTTGACGCTGTGCTGGGTCGGCTTGGTCTTGGTTTCCCCCGCCGTCTTTATGTAGGGCACCAATGTGAGGTGCATGAAGAGCGCACGGCTGGCCCCCAGTTCACTCCTGATCTGGCGGATCGACTCCAGGAAAGGCAGCGACTCGATGTCGCCCACGGTGCCGCCGATCTCCACCAGCGCCACGTCGAAGCCCTCGCCACCCTCATAGACCCGGCGCTTGATCTCGTCGGTGATGTGGGGGATCACCTGCACGGTGCCACCGAGGTAGTCGCCGCGACGCTCCTTGCGCAGCACGTTCTCGTACACGCGACCCGTGGTGAAATTGTTGCGCTGGGTCATCTTGGTGCGGATGAAGCGCTCGTAGTGACCCAGGTCGAGGTCCGTCTCGGCACCATCCTCGGTGACGAACACTTCGCCGTGCTGGAAGGGGCTCATGGTGCCCGGATCCACGTTGATGTACGGGTCAAGCTTGAGCATGGTGACCTTGAGGCCGCGCGCCTCGAGAATCGCCGCCAGCGAGGCTGACGCGATGCCCTTGCCGAGAGAGGACACAACGCCGCCGGTCACGAAGATATATCGTGTCATGGAGAACCTGTCGAAACGTGATCATGAGGCTCGGCAGAAAGCCGCGCCGGGATGGGACGACAGACTAGCAGAATGCGACCAATGGCTCAATTTCGGCGCCGAGCGAATGGTGCCGCAGGAAGCCTTCACGAGGCTTAAGGTTACTGGTGGGAGATCGGCTCCGCCGAGCGAATGGCGCCGCAGGCGCCCCTGCAGTGTTGTTGCGTTAGCGCATACCGCCGAGGAGCCCTTCGGTCTCCATTCGCCGGGCAAAGCCCAGCTCCCACAGTAAGTTATCAGCCGCAACTGAGATTCTCGCGAGTTTGCGACGCGGCGCTTACACCCCCAGGTAGTCGAGGATGCCCTCGGCGGCCTGGCGCCCCTCGTAGATGGCGGTGACCACCAGGTCCGATCCACGCACCATGTCGCCGCCCGCAAAGACCTTCTCGTGGGTGGTCTGGAACGGCAGTGCGCCGTGCTCCGGCGCCTTGACCCGATCGCGCTCGTCGATCGCGATGCCATGGTCGTTGAACCAGGCGGGCGGGTCGGGCTGGAAGCCGAAGGCGACGACCACCGCGTCGGCCGGAATCACCTCCTCGGAGCCAGGCACCACCTCGGGGCGACGACGGCCGTTCTCGTCCGGCTCGCCGAGGCGGGTGCGCACCACCTTGACCCCTTCCACCTTGCCCTCGCCCACCACCGCGACCGGCTGACGGTTGAACAGGAACTCCACGCCCTCCTCGCGGGCGTTGGCCACCTCCTTGCGCGAGCCCGGCATGTTCTCCTCGTCGCGACGATAGGCGCAGGAGACCTGGGTGGCACCCTGGCGAATAGCGGTGCGATTGCAGTCCATGGCGGTATCGCCGCCGCCCAGCACCACCACGCGCTGCCCCTTGAAGGAGATGTAGTCGGCGGGATTCTTCTCGAAGCCCAGGCAGTGGTTGACGTTGGCGATCAGGTAGTCGAGCGCCTTGTGGACTCCGGGCAGGTTCTCGCCCGGGAAACCGCCCTCCATGTACTTGTAGGTGCCCATACCCATGAACACCGCGTCATATTCCTCGAGCAGCTCCTCGATGGTCACATCGCGACCTATTTCGGAATTTAGGCGAAACTCGATGCCCATCTCCTCGAACACCGCCCGACGACGCTCCATCACGCTCTTCTCGAGCTTGAACTCGGGAATGCCGAAGGTCAGCAGACCGCCGATCTCCGGATTGCGGTCGAACACCACCGGCTTCACGCCGTTGCGCACCAGGATGTCGGCGCAGCCCAGGCCCGCCGGCCCCGCACCGATGACCGCCACCTTCCTGTCGGTCCAGGTTACCCGTGACATGTCCGGGCGCCAGCCCATGGCGAAGGCGGTATCGGTGATGTACTTCTCCACCGAGCCGATGGTCACGGCGCCGAAGCCATCGTTCAGGGTGCAGTCCCCTTCGCAGAGGCGGTCCTGGGGACAGACCCGACCGCACACCTCGGGCAGCGAGTTGGTCTTGTGGGAGAGCTCGGCGGCCTCGAGGATATTGCCCTCGCTGACCAGCTGCAGCCAGTTGGGAATATAGTTGTGAACCGGGCACTTCCACTCGCAGTAGGGGTTGCCGCAGTGCAGGCAGCGGTGGGCCTGGCTGGCCGCCTCCTGGGGCTTGTAGGGCTCGTAGATCTCGGCGAACTCCCGCGAGCGTGCGCGGGCATCCTTCTTCTGCGGGTCCTGGCGACCCACGTCGATAAACTGGAAATCGTTGCTCAGACGGTTTGCCATATTGATTCTCCTGGAAATCCTGTCGGCCGCCCCGGTGCGGACCTGGAGCCCACCGGGGCGCTTCTCACCTGTCGTCGAGGGCGCCAACCGGACTGAAGCCACCTGCCCCATCCCGGCTGACGTCGCGGCCATTCCGGCTGACGCCGATTCTTTACTCCGGCTGGCGCCGGGGCTCGCTCATTCCGGCTGACGCTGGGACTCGCTCATTCCGGCTGACGCTGGGACTCACTCATTCCGGCTGACGCCGCCTCTTATTCCGGCTGACGCCGGGATTGGGCCAACAGGCTGTTCAGGCTTGCCGCCTTGGGCTTCACCAGCCAGAAGTGACGGGTGAAGTCGCTGAAGTCCTCGAGAATCGCGTGGCCACGCGGCGAGTCGGTCTCGGCAACGAACTCCTCGATGACCTCGCGCAGGTGGCGCCGATAGGCCTCCATGGTCTCCGTATTTACGCGGTGGATCTCCACCAGCTCATGGTTGTACTTGTCGACGAAACTGCGGTCCTCGTCGAGCACATAGGCGAAGCCGCCGGTCATGCCCGCGCCGAAGTTGACCCCGGTCTCGCCGAGCACACAGACCATGCCACCGGTCATGTATTCGCAGCAGTGGTCACCGACCCCCTCGATCACCGCGTGGGCGCCGGAGTTGCGGACTCCGAAGCGCTCTCCGGCAGTGCCCGCCGCGAACAGCTTGCCGCCGGTAGCACCGTACAGGCAGGTGTTGCCGACGATGGCCGTCTCGTGGCTGACAAAGCGGCTGCCCCTGGGCGGGGTAATCACTACCTTGCCGCCGTTCATGCCCTTGCCGACATAGTCGTTGGCGTCGCCCTCCAGATAGAGGTTGAGTCCGCGGGCGTTCCAGACACCGAAGCTCTGACCCGCCACGCCGGTGAAGCGCGCGGTCACCGGGGCATCCTCGAGTCCCGCCTCGCCATAGCGCTTGGCGATGGCACCGGAGGTGAGCGCCCCCACGCTGCGATCGCAGTTGGTAATGGTGAAGGCAGCCTCACCCCCGGATTTTGACTCTATAGCGTCCTCGAAGGCGGCCAGCACCTCCTGGTTCTTGGCGCCCGGATCATGGGGCACGTTGCGGGTCACCTGGCAGAACTGGGGGGCCTCTGCCGGCACGAAATCATTGCCGAGCAGCGGGGTCAGATCGAGCTTGCGCTGGGAGGCGGTCACCCCCTCGAGCACCTCGAGCAGGTCGGTGCGACCAATCAGGTCGGTGAGCCGGCGAACACCCAGCATGGCCATCAGCTCGCGCACCTCCTCGGCGATAAAGCGGAAGTAGTGCTTGACCATATCGACGGTGCCACGGAAGTGCTCACCGCGCAGGTAATCGTCCTGGGTGGCCACGCCGGTGGCACAGTTGTTCAGGTGGCAGATACGCAGATACTTGCAGCCCAGGGCGACCATGGGCGCGGTGCCGAAACCGAAGCTCTCGGCGCCGAGGATCGCCGCCTTGACCACATCGAGCCCCGTCTTGAGGCCGCCATCGGTTTGCAGGCGAATCTTGTCACGCAGGCCGTTGATGCGCAGCGCCTGATGCACCTCGGGCAGACCCAGCTCCCAGGGAGAGCCGGCGTGCTTGATGGAGGTCATCGGACTCGCCGCGGTGCCGCCATCGTAGCCCGAGACCGTGATCAGGTCGGCGTAGGCCTTGGCCACGCCGGTGGCGATGGTACCGATGCCGGGCTCGGAGACCAGCTTCACCGAGACCAGGGCATCGGGATTGACCTGCTTGAGGTCGAAGATCAGCTGGGCCAGATCCTCGATGGAGTAGATGTCGTGGTGCGGCGGCGGCGATATCAGAGTCACGCCGGGCACTGCGTAACGCAGCCGGGCGATCAGCTCGTTGACCTTGCCACCGGGCAACTGGCCGCCTTCGCCGGGCTTGGCGCCCTGGGCGACCTTGATCTGCAGGACCTCGGCATTGACCAGATAGGCCGGCGTCACACCGAAGCGCCCGGAGGCGATCTGCTTGATCTTGGAGGAGCGGATGGTGCCGTAACGGGCGGGATCCTCGCCGCCCTCGCCGGAGTTGGAGCGCCCTCCGGCTTCGTTCATGGCCTGGGCCAGGGATTCGTGGGCCTCGGGCGACAGCGCCCCCAGCGACATGCCGGCGCTATCGAATCGCGGCAGCAGGTCCTCGACGCCCTCGACCTCTTCCAGCGGAAGGGGGTCGGCGGCGGGCTTCAGCCGCAGCAGGTCGCGAAGCGTCGCCGGGGAGCGCTCGTTGACCAGGGCGGCAAACTTCTTCCACTTGGCATAGCTACCTTCCTGCACCGCCTCCTGCAGCGACATCACCACGTCGGGGTTGTAGGCGTGGTACTCATGGCCGTGGACATACTTGAACAGCCCGCCCTGGGCGATGCCCTTGCGCGGTTTCCAGGCGTCGCGGGCCAGCCACTCCTGCTGCAGCTGCAGCTCGGCGAAGCCGGTGCCCTGGATACGCGAGGCCATGCCGGTGAAGCAGAGCGCCATCACCTCATCGGCCAGGCCCACCGCCTCGAACAGCTGAGAGCCGCGGTAGGAGGCCAGCGTCGAGATACCCATCTTGGAGAGGATCTTGAAGAGCCCCTTCTGCATGCCCTTGCGGTAGTTCTCACGGGCATCGGCGGGATTGCCGGTCAATTCCCCGGTGCGCTGCATATCGGCCATCACCTGATAGGCGAGCCACGGGAAGACCGCGGTGGCCCCCACCCCGAACAGCACCGCCATCTGGTGGGCATCGCGGGCATAGCCGGTCTCCACCACGATGTTGGCTCGGGGACGCAGCGCCAGCCGGCCCAGGTGGTTGTGCACGGCCCCCACGGCCAGAGCAGCATGGATCGGCAGCTCGCCCCTGGCCAGGTCGGCGTCGGAGAGCACCATGATCACCTTGCCCTCTCTCACGGCCTCCTCGGCCCGACGGCAGAGCGCCTGGAGTGCCGCCTTCAAGCCCATCTGCTCCGGGTCATAGCCCAGGCTCAGCACCTGACTGGCGAAGGCGGGGTCTTCCTGCTCCACCAGGGCGGTGAACTTGCGCGGCGACAGCACCGGCGTGGTCAGGATGATGCGGTGGGCGTGTTCGGGGGTCGCCTTGAAGACGTTGCGCTCGGTGCCGATGCAGGTCTCCAGTGACATCACGATCGCTTCGCGCAGCGGATCGATGGCCGGGTTGGTGACCTGGGCGAACTTCTGGCGAAAGTAGTCGGTGAGAAGCCGCTGCTTGCCGGACAGAACCGCCATGGGCGTATCGTCACCCATGGAGCCCACCGCCTCCTGGCCGCTCTCGGCCAGCGGGCGCAGCATCTGGTCGCGCTCCTCGAAGCTCACCTGGAACATCTTCTGGGCGACGTTGAGGGCGTCGATGTCCATGTTCTGGAAACTGGCCAGTTCGGTCAGTGCCGACTCGAGGTAGTGGGCCTCCTGCTTCAGCCAACGCTTGTAGGGATAGGCCGACTTCAGCCGCGCGTCGATGTCATCGGTGTGAAGCACCTCACCGGTCTCGGTGTCCACGGCCAATATCTGGCCGGGGCCGACGCGCCCCTTGGCCACCACGTCCTCGGGCTTGTAGTCGTAGGTGCCGATCTCCGACGCCAGAGTGATGAAACCGTTCTTGGTGATCACCCAGCGCGCCGGGCGCAGGCCGTTGCGGTCGAGCATGCAGAGCGCCTGGCGGCCGTCGGTCATCACTACCCCGGCGGGGCCGTCCCAGGGCTCCATGTGCATGGAGTTGTACTCGTAGAAGGCGCGCAGGTCGCCATCCATCAGCTCCACGTTCTGCCAGGCCGGCGGGACCATCATGCGCACGGCGCGATGCAGCTCCATGCCGCCGGTCAGCAGCACTTCCAGCATGTTGTCCATGCTCGAGGAGTCGGAGCCGACGGTGTTGACGATCTCGTCGAGCGCTTCGATCTCGGGCAGACGCTCGCAGACGAAGTTCTCCTTGCGCGAGTTGGCCCAGCCGCGGTTGGCCTCGATGGTGTTGATCTCGCCGTTGTGGGCCAGCAGCCGGAAGGGCTGTGCCAGCGGCCAGCGCGGCGCGGTGTTGGTGGAGAAACGCTGATGGAAGACACAGATGGCGGTCTCCAGGCGCTCATCACCCAGGTCGCGATAGAAGGCGGGAAGATCCACCGGCATCACCAGCCCCTTGTAGGAGACCACCTCCGCGGAGAGGGAGCAGACGTAGAAGTCCTGCTCGTCGACCAGTGCCTGTTCGGCCAGGCGGCGAGCCATGAACAGGTCGACCTCGAAGGTCTCGGCACTGCCGTTCTTGCCCGGCTCGACGAACAGATGCCGGATACGCGGAAGGCACTCGAGGGCCATCGGGCCGCAAACGCCAGGGTCCACCGGCACATCGCGCCAGCCGCGAATCACCAGGCCACGGCCGCGCAGTTCACCCTCGAGGACCTCAGAGGCCTTGTCGGCGCGAGCATCATCGTCGGGAAGGAACACCACCCCCACCGCGAAGCGCTCGCCCAGCTCGACACCGAGGGTTTCCTGCGCGATCTGGCGCATAAAGGTCTCGGGCATCTTGAGCAGCAGACCGCAGCCGTCGCCGGTCTTGCCATCGGCGGCGATGCCGCCGCGGTGGGTCATGCAGGTCAGCGACTCGATGGCGGTCTTGAGAAGCTGGTGGCTGGCTCGGCCCTCCATGTGGGCGATCAAGCCAAAACCACAGTTGTCACGGAATTCGCCTGGGTGGTGGAGACCTCTGTTCATTGGCGCGCCTCGAATATGGGGTGTTTTTTCTGCAGCCGACCCGTGGTATTCTTCCTGGTTTTGTTTTTTTTGGTTAGCCTTTCGGGGGCATCGGAGCTGCAAGGCAAAAGGTTGACCAGCATAGTCAATCGCCCCCGAAACGCGCA
>LKMJ01003147.1_pt1 | contig 15306 bp, 22 predicted proteins | sample 643391 | NCBI WGS metagenome assembly LKMJ01 (sample SAMN04112250, study PRJNA286221) | soda lake metagenome | biome: soda lake; feature: Kulunda Steppe; material: water; isolation source: sample PL-Br10 brine of Picturesque Lake | place: Russia: Kulunda steppe | collected 2010-07
CACACACACACACACACACACACACACACACACACACACACACACACACACACACACACACACACACCATGACACACGCGCACATGCACGCACAAGGGCATGTGGTGCTTGCAAGACAAGGCAAATCAACATGCATGCATGCTTGCATACGCGGCGTGGGCCAAACTGTGGCCTCAGGGTGCCTGACAACTGGACCCCTGATCCTGAGGACAACGAGACCGTGGAGGAAGTGAAGCGGAAGGTAGGGGGGCATACGTGCACACAGCAAGGGATTTCCCTTCAGATCCATTACTCTGAAATGGATTGCATGTGCACCAGTTTGGGGCACTGGCAACACGAGCGCCAGGTTGCCGGCTGCTAAGCGACTCCAGAGCCAATGCTAGAATCAGATGAGGGCCTTAATTTTTTAGTCTTGCTGGGGATGAGGCCGGGGAGAAGGCAGCCTTACTTCTTCTTTCATGGGCATGCCCTGCAGAGCAATATTCTGGTAGCATGAATCCGCATGCACTCGTGTGCATGCACACATCCACACATTCAAGCGCGTACATACATGTGCACGTGCACCCTCTTTGGCACATGCACGCAAACTGCAGGGAGGCACCCCCCGCTTCTGCCAGAAGTGCGTGCGCCCCAAGCCCCCGCGCGCTCACCATTGCCGTGTGTGCAAGCGCTGCGTGTTGCGAATGGACCACCACTGCCCCTGGACGGGCAACTGCGTGGGCTACGCCAACTACAAGGCCTTCCTGCTGTGCCTGCTCTGTGAGTCGCTCAGTCAAGCACGTGCTGCATGGGCTGCGCCATCTGCACGGCTTTCATGCTTTGCCTGCTCTGTGGGTTGCTCAGTCAGGCATGTGCTGCGTGAGCCGCGCCAACTACACGGCATTCCTGCCGTGCCTGCTTCGTGACTAACCCAGTCACTCACGTGGCACCCGGGGAGGCTGTGCTGGCCCCCCTTGCTTCACATGTTAAGTAGATGGCGTGGGTCCTGGACCCTTTTCCCGCAAGACCTCTCCGCTCCTTCCAGCATTGAAGTGTACTTGCTTGAACATGCAACTTGCGCATGCTCCTGCCTCAACTGGAGGGGCGCTCCATCCGCACTCTGGTGCTGCTCCCCACCACTTCACCCTTGCCCTTCCCAGCCACTCCATTCCATTCCGTACCGCCCCAACCCTTATTTGGATGCTGCACCCCCCCGACTCAAAGAAGCTATGTGACCTAACCTGCTCCCTGACTCGAAGCAGCTATGTAACCTGACCTGCTCCCTGACTTGAGCGATGAACTTTTGCGTGCCCTCAGACTCCTGCATCGCCCTCATCCACACGCTGGGCTTGGTGGTCACCCACGCCATCCACACCATGCAGACTTCGCGGCAGCACAGGATTGTGAGGTGCGCCCCTCCTTTCCCCCCGTCCTCCTCGTGTCCCTGCTCACTCAGCCACTCAGCTCAGTTGCTGCCTGCCTGTTCTCCTGCTTGGTTGCCCGCATTTTGCATGCATGAGAGGGCACGTGGCAATGTGCATGCTAGGCTCGAGCAGGGGAGGACATTTTGAAGGGAGGATGAGACGGTGCAGATGGGAGGGAAAAAATAGGTGGCGTAGTCAGGGCAGCTGTTGAGACCAGATCAGGGGTGTGATATGGTGTAGCTAAGTGTAAGCAGGCAAGTGGTTGGCTGCTGGATGGAAAAGATGCCCTGCTGGGTGTAAGGGAACGACTGCTAAAAGAGGAGGACCGCTGGATGGAAAAGAAGTAGCAGGCTGATGGGAAGAAGTGGGTGCATGCATGCTCAATGGGGACAGGAAGCTGGATCCAGTTTGTGCTTTTATGGCACACAAGTGTGCAGGGCGGCGCTGAGTTCCAGGGTCTGGACTCCTCCTTGCCCTGCTCTTCAGGGCTACCCTTTGTTTTTCCGCTCAAGGCAAATTGGCCACGCTGTGAAGGCTGTCTAAAATGATGTGCCCTGTTCTGATCGCTATCACCTGCTCTGCACTAAAGGCCTGCTCGGCTCCATTTATTCTACACTGTAAATGCCTGTTGCGTACGTGCTTTGATGACTGACTCGATATGATTTCCCCTAACTCGAGAATGGCCATCACTGCAACATTGCGCCCCCAGGATTGGGCCCCAAGGCCAGCCTGTCGTACTAGAGGGGGGGGAGGGCGAAGCGGCTGTGCGGCATAACATATGGTTTTGGGCCATGGTTCAGGTGGGAACGTGTGCGTGTGCATGCTCGTGTCCATACGCGCTTGAGTGCGAGTGTTCACCTGGAATTAGGGATTGCGGTGTGTTGAGCTATGGTTTGTTGGGGCTGCGCAAATCACCAGGTGCGGTAGCTAAGCCATCTCGCAGGTAGACCTAGCCCTGAATACTCCCAGCAGCATGCTTTTGGTTCATGACCACACGTGTTGGCATAAACAGGCAGCAATGAGTGTCATCTTGACTCAGGCTGCGCGGGCCTCCTTGTGCCTGTTTGCTGGCCTCTCCTTGTGCCTCTGTCTCAGGCTGTGCGGGCCTCCTCATGCCCAAGCACTGGTGTTGCTGGGCTGTTAGTCCTCGCAGCTAGCCCTCACCTGAAATTTGTGGTACCTTGTTTACCCTTCATTATCCTGGATAATTTATCCAGGTTCAAATGCCTGGATAATTTATCCAGGTTCAAATGCCTGTTCATGTATGCACCTAGCGCCGAAGCACAATTACACACATGGACAACACACCCAACACACAATACCCATGCATGCATTTGTGCACATGCAACCATGCACCACACAGACCCTCGCCTTTGCTGTGGCGCTGCCGCTGACAGTGGCTTTGCTGATGCTGCTGATGTGGCACATCCAGCTGTCACTGACCAACAAAACATCGATCGAATTTCAAGAGGTGGGGCTTTGTGCCTGCAACTGTGCACCCTAGGAAGGGCTCCTTCAAGTCGCAGACTCGGTCAGTAGAGGACTATTGAATGTGCGTGCAAACACCAATGACCAGACATGAGGGCTCAAAGATCATCTAAGCCATTCCATCGGGTGACTGGTATGCCAAACCACATTCGTAAAGTGTGCTCTTGCTGCTTGCTACAGGGCGTGACAGCTTTGATTAAAGGAGGGGGGGTGGGGGGATACGGCAGGCATCACATCTACGACCTTGGCCCCTGTGCCAACATACATGCGGTGAGTCAGCCCTCAATGATGAGCACGTCCCTTAATCAATTGATGAATCATCAATTGATACATGTTCAAGGCTTGATTTCTCTTGCAGTGTTCGCAAAGCCATGCCTGGGCCAAGCCTGGGAGCCCATAGTCACCCAAGGCCATCATCCACCACCCTCACAAATGGGCATATTCTCTGCCTTGCTTGGTGCTCAACACCAGCTATTGGTGCCATCACAGACACGTGGAGGATGTCGCATGATCGTGCAGCCAGACTGTCTCCAACATGTGCAGCATTAAGTGGTCAAAAGAGGACAGATCGTTCCTCCTCTATTGCTCATTGTAAACTTAGCACCTGGGCAGAATCCATTAACTTATGAAAAAGAAAACCGTTCTTCATACAAACAATTTTCCAATTTTCCAATGACAATTTTCAACATCTTTTCCTCCTGAAATCCAAACATGGCACCCAGGCAGACCTTCCTGACTTGTGCTGTCAGGGTGCCCATAGACGGCTCCCAAATGTAGGAATTGATCAGTGTGGATGGCTGGAATTCCAGCACCTCACACTTAATTAAGACTGCATATCTGGCTTCCTGTTGCTCCTCATGCTGTGTGTGTTTATGCACGCGTGTGTATGCCTGCATGCTTATGTGTGTATGTATGAGTGTGTGTGATGTGTGTGCGCGCGTGCATGCGCATGCGAGCGCCTCGCTTCCACGAGTCCCTGCTGCAATATTTATGGATCCTTTTGTGCCCGTGCCTTGCAATTACAGATCTTAGGGGAGAATGCAGGGGAGTGGTTAGCGCCTCCATACTCGGTGGCTTCTGGTGGATTTAGGTGCGCACTTTCGGGGCCTGTTGAGTGGCGATTTATATGAAAGCGTCCACGATGCCAAGCTTGCAATCTCCATTGCAGCAGGGCATGTTTGTTCACCGCCTTCAGCTACGTGCACTTGCCTGCAGCACTTGCATCTTCACAACTTCCCAGGAACAGCATAATGCGTTGTCTATTGCTCTGCCTAATTTGGCTGAGCAGGCATTAATCATTGGTAGTAACATGCACTCAGTCAGGCCAGACCAAGTGCTTCTGCAAAGTGCATGTGACCATGTATTGCACAGCGGGATGGCTTGCACAGCACACAGAGGTGTGGTGTCCTCAGTACTTGCATATTTTCACTGCAAACACACGGCGTCACTGCCAGCCATTCTTGCAGTAAATAAAATCTCTTTAATTAGGGGGCTGGTCATGAGGCAGAGAAAGGCAGCTGGATTACTTACATAAGGCCATTGCCTCTGCTCAAGCGCAACGACGAGCTGCCCCCAATGACTGTTTTCTGCAGGTTTCCCAAGGCTGTAGACACCCAAGCTCTGGGTATAGCGGACACTAATAGCTGGGATGCTTGGCTAGGGGCATCTAGGATATGAGGTCAAACAACAAGAGGCCTGGTAGGGGCGTGGTGCACGCTTATCACGTTCGTAGTCACATAAAAGGTGTTCAATATCTCTTGCTAGTTTGAGTCAATAAACTCGGGGCGGTTATGTGCAGAATCTGACAGGTCATCGTGCGCGCGATTCTATTTTATCAATGCAAATGACACTATCGATATAGTATGCGTGCGAGCATAGTATGGAGAGCCCTAACTCCCAAGTCCTCAGGCAGACTCTGGACGGTGCACTGCAGTCATACACATACCAAGTGGAGCGCAGGATTGAGGAGCTTGAGTCACAGGCTGCCCTATGGAAAGCCAAGTAAGATCCCGCACAGACTGCTCTACAGCTTTTGTCTGATAGAGCACAAATCACTTGACGCGCTGACAACTTAAGATAATTTGACACCCCTTTCGCTCATGGGCCCAGGTATGAGCAGGAGCGCGCCTGGAGGCAGGCCAGCGAGCGCTCCACATCACCCTTGGCCACAGCCCTAGAAGGCCCACCTGCAAGACAGGGTAGTAGCACCAGCAGTAGCACCAGTAGCACTGTACCAGCCTCCTTTGGATCTCCCTCCGTTACGTGAGTCAACCCTAGCCCTTGACCTGTTACGTTGCAGCCAAGATGGCAGCATGTCCAATAACATCTACGCAGATCAATGCGTAGGACAATATTGATGCATTAGACATATTGATCACTGCTTGATGCCAGTAGGGAAACAGTTAGCATACCAAACCAGTTTGCACATCAAGGACTGCACGCATTTGCTCTGCAGGAATGGCAAGAGTACCAAAGCTGCCTTTCAAGCCCAGTTCCAGCAAAGCTACCATCAGCAGCAAAAGGAGAGGCAGCGGCAGCAGCAGCTGCTGCGTGAACAGCAAGAGCAATACCAGCTGCATCTGCAAGAGCAGCAGCAGGAGCGGCAAGAGGAGCATGAGCTCGAGTACTGTGAACTGCAAGAACAGCGCCGATTTCAAGAGCAGCTGGAGCAGCAGCAGCAACAGTTGCCTATAGTAGAGGCCTCTCCAGAAAAGTGGACACCTTTCTTTAAGGCCCAAGAGGACAGAGATGGAAGCAATAGAGAGACAGACGGCCATGGCAGTGAGGACGAGGGCGGAGGTGAGCACACGCACTTGCCACACACACTTTGCCGCTCCTCTGACAATTAGAGGGGTGCTGTAGGTCGTTAGATATGTTAGGGTTAACCTCAAAAGGAGGGGTGCCTGTGCATGATTCCGAGGCGAGCTCCTCTGAGTAAAGAACAATGCACACATGATGTGCATGACGCATCATGCCTTGCCCTCTGGTTGGCATAGTCAACTTTTGACTTCTGTGCACTGTGATCCGCTCACTGTTACGTGCGCTGGAATTCAAGATTTCATTGCAGCTTGAAAATGCATTGGATGGCGATGTTAAGTTATCATGCTTTATTTGAGAAGGCGTTGTCCTTTGCAAGCGGCCTCAACGGTTTTGGGGAGGCCCTACGTGCAGGTACAGCATTAAAGTTCCCAATCAGGGGATTGACTTACGAGCTCCTTCGTGCATTGCAAACTCATTTTGCTTTAGGTCCGTGTGTTAGGCTCACAGGTACACATCAATGTGCTCACCTTGCGCAATGATTCAGGTCCGCAAAATGTGCCCAGCCACCCACCTCCTGCCCGCTCAAGACACAGAAAGATCAGGTGATACCAGTAGAAAAGGAACGGCTGAAGGGAGAAGCAAGCTTGGTATACTGTGACATGTTCCACAGCTGGTCATGAAGAGCAAAGAATGCATTGTAGAGGCTGCGCCCTCTGCCTGTGACAAGAAAGGAACATGAGCCTATGAATTTGTAAGTTTGGTGTAACTGTCTTGCCTGCCAAGTGCTGCTGCTTGGTGTTGTATGGGTATACCCATGCACATTTTGAACAAATTTTGCTTTGTGTTCCATAATGAGAGATCAGTAAGGGTATGATTTTGTGCATTTGACCACTGAGCATCCAATGCTCCATAGCCCCGGGAAGTTAAGAGGGCAACAATGTCAAGAGAACGTACAAGAGGGCTCAACAAGAATGTATGGCATGATCCCTGGATTGGCAGAGAAACATGGGTCTGTGCCTGTGGCTTGCATGCATGCTTGACTTTGCCGGTTGGTGCTGCTGGCCCTCCTGTGCAAGCAGAGCACAAGCAGTCATTGTCCACGGCACACAGAGAAAGGGAGCCCGAGCAGACCATGCCATGCATGCCCTGGCGTGCAGGGAGGGCAGCGGGGTGCTGGTAGACGCGTCATTGTCTGTGGTGGACACGGAGGGCACCTCTGGTGTGGGCGTCGCCGCTGCCGCGGCGGTCTCTGTCATGGCCGCACGTGCATGGGCGTCAGCCGCCTCCGCCAAGGAGCAACAGACGTGAGTGAAGGGGGGCGCGCGGTGGTGGGCAGCGCATCTCTTATCCGTGTCTATCCGGAACCCTCCAGGTTGTCCACCGCCCCGGGCAACGTTGTTGACAGAGCCCTAGACTTGCCTCACTCTTGGCCAGCCACTGCCTCTCCTTCGTAAGAGGGCCTGAGGGCGAGGGCGCAGCAGGCAAACTTGGGCTATGGGCCTGCTTGGCCTCTGCTGCTACTGGTGGTGGTGGTGTGTGTCTGCACATGCGCACGTGCGGCCTCGAGATTGCTATCTAGACTGAGGATCAGGGGGTGCCTGAGTTGGGTTGGCATTAGCAGTCCTCCTTGCGGGCGTGCCTTGCACTTACTGCAACCTTGAGGGTCAAAGTGCTGAAGGGGTATGAAGAGGTCTGGAGAGGTCGGAAGGGATAGCAAGGGGTTAGAAGAGGTTGGATGGGGTTGGAAGAGGTCAGTGACCGTTGAGCGTCGCAGAGGGCAATGCTCATGGCAGGAGGGCTCACACCCTCAAAATGCAGTATTCATGAAGCTCATGCAACAAGTTTCAGAAGAAGAGGTTTCCAGGATAGGTCATAGGCTCATTGGGAAGAATTTGTGGAGGACCACTCTGGCAAGCGTTTGCTTGCATGCATGGAAGCGTGTGCACGTGTGCAAATGAGCGCGAGAGGTGCTGCTCTGCAAAAGGAGCTGGTGGTGAGCTCCGCAAGAGGGGAGCTGGTGGTGAGCTCTGCAGGCCTGCAAGGGCTCCTGCGTGACAGGGCTCCTGCGTGACAGGGCTCCTGCGTGACAGGGCTCCTGCGTGACAGGGCTCCTGCATGACAGGGCTCCTGCGTGACAGGGCTCTTGCTTGACAGGGCTCCTGCGTGACAGGGCTCTTGCTTGACAGGGCTCCTGCTTGACAGGGCTCCTGCTTGACAGGGCTCCTGCTTGACAGGGCTCCTGCTTGACAGGGCTCCTGCGTGACAGGGCTCCTGCGTGACAGGGCTCCTGCATGGTAAGGGCATCTGGGTATGACTCTGCAATGCTCATAGCTGCGCATGAAGGTGTGCCCTCGGACGTGCTCTGCGCCTTGCCAGGGTCCAAGGGCAGGGGCGCACAGGCAGGCTGCATGGAGTGCTTTTTGGATGCTGGCCCGCGCCACTCACGTGCGCCTGCCGTGCATGGTGCAGGGGCAGCGATGCACGCAAGCTGCGTGGCACAGCCTCAAGCAAACCCTCCAGGACTGGCTACAGGCTGGTAGCGTCGGCTTACCAAGGCAAGTCGGCTGCAGCAACCACCAGCTCCGCTGCCCTGCGATGTGCAGCAAACGCACAGGCACCAAACTTGCGGGCTCAGGCTGCACGCAGACAGCACTGAACACACACACAGACACGCAGACAGCACTGAACACACTGAACACACAGACACTCAGACAGCACTGAACACACTGAACACACAGACACGCAGACAGCACTGAACACACTGAACACACAGACACGCAGACAGCACTGAACACACTGAACACACAGACACGCAGACAGCACTGAACACGCAAACACAGGCTGTGCACTAAGCACGCAGGCCAAAGGGCCCCGCGCTGTGCCGCAAATGCAAATGCACCAGGCGCACTGACTGGCTCCGCAGGCCTGCGCTGTGCCGCAAACGCAAATGCACCAGGCGCACTGACTGGCTCCGCAGGCCCGCGCTGTGCCGCAAACGCAAATGCACCAGGCGCACTGACTGGCTCCGCAGGCCTGCGCTGTGCCGCAAACACAAATGCACCAGGCGCGCTGACTGGCCCCGCAGGCCTGCGCTGTACCGCAAACGCAAATGCACCAGGCGCGCTGACTGGCTCCGCAGGCCTGCGCTGTGCCGCAAACGCAAATGCACCAGGCGCGCTGACTGGCTCCGCAGGCCTGCGCTGTGCCGCAGACGCAAATGCACCAGGCGCGCTGACTGGCTCCGCAGGCCTGCGCTGTGCCGCAAACGCAAATGCACCAGGCGCACTGACTGGCTCTGCAGGCCTGCGCTGTGCAGCACACGCTCAAGCACCCAGCGCATGGGCACAGAATGCGCAGGCTCCGCAGGCCTGCGCTGTGCAGCACACGCACAAGCACCCAGCGCATGGGCACAGAATGCGCAGGCTCCGCAGGCCTGCGCTGTGCAGCACACGCACAAGCACCCAGCGCATGGGCACAGAATGCGCAGGCTCCGCAGGCCTGTGCTGTGCAGCACACGCACAAGCACCCAGCGCATGGACACAGAATGCGCAGGCTCCGCAAGCCTGCGCTGTGCAGCAAGCGCACAAGCACCCAGCGCTTGGGCACAGAATGCGCAGGCTCCGCAAGCCTGCGCTGTGCAGCAAGCGCACAAGCACCCAGCGCATGGGCACAGAACGCGCAGGCTCGGTAGGCCTGCGCTATGCGGCACACGCACAAGCACCCACCGCATGGGCACAGAGGCTGTGCGTTGCACATGCGAACCGCGCACAGAACGTGCAGGCTCTGCGCCCTGCGCTGTGCAGCGAGCGCCCGGAGGCTGCAGCCACAGATCCTTCGCGGCCCACACAGAGGCCTTGTTGCTATGCATGCTGCATAAAGAGCGCAGACAAGCTGCAGCCTTGCATGGAGTGTGCTGCGCCTGCTGGTCTGCGTCTACTGGCCCGTGTTTCCTGGTCTGCGTCAACTGAGCTGCGTCTATCATGCTGCATCTGCTGGTCTGCGTCAAGTATGCTGCGTCTGCTTGGCTATATGTTCTGGTCTGCGTCAACTGCCCTGCAGATGCCATGCTGCGTCTTCTGGTCTGCATTGACTATGCTGCATCTGTCATGCTGCGTCTGCTTGGCTTAGTCTGGATGATTTTTGCAGCCTCTAGTAGGCTGCATCTGCTGACGATGGTAGTGAGCAGCTGAGGCTGCAGGTGGCACCTGATGCTAAAAGTCCATGTTCACCATATGTGCATACTTGCGTGTACACCATCGATCTATGTGCCTTCCTTGCGTGTACACCATCGCACCATGTGCATACCTTGCGTGTACACCATCGAACTATGTACATTCCTTGCATTTACGCCATTACACCATGTGCATATCTTATGTGTACACCATCGCATCATGTGCATACCTTATGTGTACACCATCGAACTATGTGCATTCCTTGCATTTACGCCACCATGTGCATACCTCACGTGTACACCATCGCACCATGTGCACACCTTACGTGCACACCATCGAACTATGTGCATTCCTAGCATTTACGCCATCGCATCATGTGCACCCTCTGCAGGGCCGCCTTTAGCGTCCCTCCTGTCAACCTACACACAAAAATTGTGCATTCATGCTCACACATGCGCAAACCAAAGCATGACATACGCGCAATTTACGCACACAAAAATAGTATGATATAGCAAGCGTACACCTCGCACGCTCACACCACACGCCCCCCCCTGCATATGCACATGCACATGCACATGCACATGTACACGTATGCCAAATGCTCCTCTCATTCACGTCACATGATCAAGCACACACACACTATACATGACACACACATTCTACATGACACACACACTCTACATGACACACACTCTACATGACACACACACTCTACATGATACACACACTCTACATGACACACACATTTTAAATGACACACACCCTACATGGCGCACGCACACACACTCTACATGACACACACATTCTGCATGACACACGCACACATACTCTGCATGACACACACATTCTACATGACACACACACTCTGCATGACACACACACTCTACATGACGCACGCACACACACTCTGCATGACGCACGCACGCACTCTGCATGACGCACGCACTATACATGATGCACGCACTCTACATGACACACACACATTCTACATGACACACGCATTGCACAACATCACACAAGAAACACACGTGCGCACCACCTTGTGTGCACTTGACCGCCATTGCAGCCAGCGAAGCAAGTGGCCTGCCCTCCTCGTACCCCGGGACTGGTCGTAGCAGCTCCATGCCCCACCGCATGAGCCACTCACAGGTGCGCCGCACGAGGTGCGCACAGGTGTACTGCACAGGCTGCATGGGCCGTGCACAGGCGTGCATGCGCTCCATGACTAGCCAGTTCCGTGGCCTACTCCGCCAAGGCACGTACACGCGAGCCCCAAACCCGCACACATGCGAGCCCTTTAGGCAAACACATGCGAACCCCAAAGGCGCACACATGCAAGCCCCAAAGGCGCACACGTGCTGGGAAGGACATCCATCAGAGTCGTTTTCACGACCTGCTCTGTAGAATGCATGCCTTTTTACCCCACCCCTCAGCAATCGGTGCACGCCTGTCCCACGACCCTCTGGCACACAGCACATGCGCTGTTTATGTGTTCAGCCTGCACACAAGCTGCGCAAGCACTTGACTTTGACACGCGTTCGTGCTCATGCTCATGCTCATGCTCGGTCCCTGGCGCTGCCGCAGTCTGCCTTCACGCTCGCTGACCTCGCGCACACCCCCTCTGCCTCCCTCCTCCCTATCCCTGGGGGCCTCCAGTCCCCCTGCATACCTGACGGTACCGCAGCCCCCTGTGTGAGCAGCACCAATGCCGCAGCAGCTGCCACAAGCCCACAGGCACTGCAGGACCGGCGATCGGAGCAGGTGCAGGTGCGGCCGCAGCCGCAGCCGCAGCAGCAGCAGCAGCAGCAGCACCTGCAACGGCAGCCGCCGCCGCAGCAGCAGGAGGGGCTACAGCAGTGGCAGCGGCAGGGCGGCGGCGGGGCAGCGGCAGGGCAGCAGTGGCAGCAGCAGGGTGGCGCAGGTGGGGAGACCGCTGGTGCCTCAGGGCAGCTGGAGACCGCTGGTGCCTCAGGGCAGTTGGAGACCGCTGGTGCCTCAGGGCAGCTGGTTCCTGGCCTGCGACAGGGGGGCGGGGCTGGAGCTGCAGGGGGGGGCGCCCTGGGCAGCAGCAGCGTGCACACAAGCAGCGTGCAGCTGAGCTGCAGCAGTAGCAGCAGCCTGGCAGCGGTGGAGCAGGAGCAGTTGCGCGAGGAGCTGGAAGGTGGGTCTGCGTGCAGCTGCAGCAGAAATCTGCTGATGATGATGTTGCTGGTGCTGCTACCACTGGTGCTGGTGGTGCTGTTGGTGCTGCTGCTGGTGGTGTTGCAGGCACTGTTGCTGCCAAAGCTGCACACCCCCCCTTTATTGGCGCGGAGCACACGCGCTTGCCAACACAGAGGAGCAGTGGCTGGTGCAAGAGCCGGCACATGCCTGTCCACACGCTGCGTGCGTGACTCCACACGCTGTGTGCGTGACTCCACACACTGCGTGCGTGACTCCGCTGCCTCGTGCCGCCTGGTTGCTGCAGGTGTGTGGAGGCGGCAGGCCCTGCCCACGCCTACGGCTAGGGCCTGGAAACAGGTGCGGCATGCTGCGCCGCGGGCGGGCTGGTCCTGCTCGGAGCTGCCGGTGCGTCGGCCGTCGCTGCTCGGGCGGGCGCCGTCACCGTCGCTGCCGCAGCCGCAGCCGCAGCCGCAGCTGCAAGAGGAAGAGGGGGCACAGAGGCGGCAAGGGTTGAGTGAGGTGCAGGCAGAGGCAGAGCGGCTGGAGCGGCAGCAGTATGAGCTGGAGAGCCGAGACCATATGGGCAACCGCCTCCAACCCGCGCCCTCTGCCAGGTGGGTGGGGCCAGGTGCTTAGCGCAGCTGCGCAGCTTGGCAGAGGAAGGGAAACACAGATTGGGGAGATTGACTCATACCAAGTGGGTAGCGTGTGTCGAGGACAGGTCGAAGCTCCCAGGCAGCAGACGGGCCCCAAGAATGTGTCCACCCGGCCCTAAATGAGCCTCCTGAGTAGATGCCCCTACCCCTGGAGCAGCCTGTTAAGCAAGTGCGGAATGAGCGCTCATCTGCGCGAGGTAGCAAGGCCACAAAGGTGTGGGGGGGCTGAGGTAAGTGCGGCGCTTGTGTGCGTGCATGCGTGGCATGTGCGGACTCTCTCTGCGGCAAACAGTGCAGCAGCAGCGCCGTGTGCGCTTGTGCGCCGTGTGCGCTTGTGTGCGTGCGTGCGTGGCATGTGCGGCCTCTGCGGCTAACAGTGCAGCAGCAGCGCCGCACAGGCATGCGGCATGGTGTGATGGAGCCCAGTGGGGGCGGTGCAGGGCGCAACAGCACCACCAAGTGGGCGTGAGAAGTATGGTGTGTATGGTGCGACTAAGCCCCTTGCAAGCAGCAGTGCGTGGTACAACCAAGCCTGGTGGGCCCTAAAACTGCATAGTACAGCAGAATCAAGAGGGGGGAATTTGCGCGGTGCGGCAGCACAAGGTGGGCAAAAGCTGGGTGGTGAAGAAGCATCGGGTGGGTAGAATGTGTGGAGGACGGCAAGGCCAAGCGGGCCAAAGCCACGTGGTGCAAGAAAACTGTGCGTGCGTATGGAAGCGGGGATGGGGAGTGCTCTGGCTCACGAGCTCGACTGCCTCCCCAGAAGTAGCCACCCATCAACCGGCCTCCCCAGAAGTAGCCACCTATCAACCGGCCTCCCCAGAAGTAGCCACCTATCAACTCCTCTTCCAAATGGCAGCCAGACATCCAGCTTCCAACAGCGCCCTGCCCCTGTCCTGTCTCACCTCCTGAACTTCTGGATATCCTCACACGCACACAGACACACGCACGCACACTCATACGCAGGCGCGCGCTCACGCACACACACACACACACACACACACACACACACACAAACGCACATGCACACACACACGCGCACGCACACACACGCAAGCGCGCACACACACATTTTGCGTGTGTGCCGTGCACGCAGCACTTGCACAGAATTGCACCTCTACCTGCCTTGTTGCTCACAGGGTCTCGCGCACGCTGTCCGTGGCGTCTGATCCGCCGGTGGTGCCGGTGGCGTTGCCGGTGCCGCGCACGCGCTCGTCAGATACCCTGAATGCGGTGATCGCGCACTCAGTGCCCGCAATCGTGGAGCGTGGCCAGTACACGCCTCTGGAGCTGGAGCTGGGCCTCATGCACGATGTCGACGACAAGGATGCGCACGGTGCGTGCCGTGCAAAGGAGTGCAAGGATGCACAAGTGTGTTCACATGGATTTTGCGCGGTGCGAGCTGGGCCGCATGCATGACAATGATGAGGGTAAAGCTATGTTGATGGATGTAACGCATGCCCTGGGTCATGCATATCTCTGTTCTCATGCACATCAGTACCTGGTGCAGCCAGGCGTCCAGCCAAATAGAGCCTGTCAGGCAGGCAGGCATGCCAGGCGCCCAGTCAAGCATGCGTCCAGTCAAGCATGCATGCCAGGCGTCCAGTCAAGCAGAGCCTTTTAAACAAGCATGCATGTCTCGGCAAGGGATGCACACTGACGTACGCCCTGTGTGTGTGTATGTGTGTGTGTGCTCGTGCGCATGCGCGTGCGCGTGTGCGCGCGCGCGTGTATGTGTGTGTATCCCTTCAGTGAAAAATTAGCAGGCGTGCTTGAGAAGTGTGTTGATGCGCCTGTGCACGCATTGGCGCATGCAGGAGCACCGGCCAGGCGCTCCTCCGACTCTGGCCACTCCTGCCACCCGTGCATCTTGGGCCGCCACGCCAGCGTCACCAAGCCCCACGTGCGTGCCCATGCATTGCCATGATTTTGTGCGGGCGTGCAGGCCGAGAGCGCCTGCAAAAACATATGTCTGTCTGTACTGGAGTGTGAAGGCCCAGCCGCCATAAGGGCTGGGAAGCCTGCAAGAGAGCTGTATTTGGGCAGAGACCTGGGGGCGGTCAAAGCTTATTGAGCGTGTGTTTGCTGTTGCACATGCTTGCGTGCATGCGAGCGCACCTTTGTTGGGGGGATGTGCAGCTGCGTCTGATGGACCGCCTCCGGTTTATGCACATGCCTTAGCTCTCACACACAAGTGCGCTCGTTTCTTCCACCTTGCACCCTCTCTCAGTGTGCGCAGGTGTGCTGGCAAACGCGCACACACGCGCTCACACGCATGTAACCACGCATGTGACCACGCGTTCACACACATACGCGACCACACACACACACACACACACACACACACACACACACACACGTGCCCATACCCCAGCACAAATGCCCATGCTGTGCTTGCAGCCCATGTCCCCGCGCGCCACCTCCTTCCATCGCATGTCGCGCCAGGGCAGCGCAGCCGCGCTGCTGCTTTCCCCGCAGCCCTCCACCGACAGGCCCCACGACCTTGCCTCACAGCAGCACCAGCAGCACCAGCAGCACCAGCAGCAGCACCAGCAGCACCGGCTGGGCAGCAGCAGCGAGGTGGGCGAGGATGTCCTGCCCCCCTTAACCCCTACCTCCCCGCCCCTGCCCCCCCCTCCTCCCCCCCACAACCTCTCAGAACCG
>LKMJ01003148.1_pt1 | contig 15305 bp, 18 predicted proteins | sample 643391 | NCBI WGS metagenome assembly LKMJ01 (sample SAMN04112250, study PRJNA286221) | soda lake metagenome | biome: soda lake; feature: Kulunda Steppe; material: water; isolation source: sample PL-Br10 brine of Picturesque Lake | place: Russia: Kulunda steppe | collected 2010-07
ACCCAGGTCGAACAGTCGATGGCGCTTGCGACCTCCCTCAACGTCCACATCGGATACGACAAGGCAAGCGACGTAGCAAAAACAGCGCTGAAAGAGGGGAAAACCGTTCGAGAAGTGGCTCTCGAGAAGGGATATCTCACCGAGGCGGAGGCCGACGAAGTGCTTGATCCAGCGAAGATGGTGACGCCCGGAATTCTCGGGAGCGACGACTAATCTCTCTTCATTGGTAGCTGTGCAGTGTAGACGCACCAAAACGTTGGATGGCGGATGTGGGTCACTGTCGCCACTTCCAATTGATTAGCTGATTTTAGGCGGTAAGCCCCCTTCCTCAAGGAGCAACGCAGGGAGCAAAGCGACCGAGTAGCGTTAACGAGAGCAAACTCTCGTTCGCACATCAGAAATCCCTGATTTCTGAGGACGCAGTAGGGAGGGGATACACCGCCGTCATCATCCCCCATACACTGTTCTGTCGTTTACCCACAGGCCCAGGTACCGACGCCTTTATGTTGAAACAATGTATAAATATAGGTGATGGATAGACACGAAATTGAAGGCCATGAGGTTATCGAAGGCGAAGTAAAGCCCACCGGAAACGGCGCACACGTTCTCGTCCCAAAAGATTGGCGTGGCGCAGATGTGAAAATCGTCCGAACGTCTGATTTCACCGAATAGCTACTCCCGATGCACTACGCCTACAGGTTCCGTCTCAATCCCACGCCCGAACAGCGTGAGCGACTAGATTATCACCGTGATACCTGTAGGCAGCTCTACAACCATGCACTCAACGAATTTGAGCGAATCCCCGAATCGGCGGGGACACTCAACCAACGAGTGCGGCAGGTTCGGGATCAACTTACCGACCTCAAAGACTGGTGGGACGACCTGAATGACTTGTATTCGACAGTCGCTCAAGCCGCTGTCATGCGGATTAAGGACAGCATCAAAGCCCTCTCGGGACTGAAACAGCAGGGATACAACGTCGGCAGCCTCAACTGGAAAGCACCACAGGAGTTCCGCAGTTTCACCTACGTCCAGTCTGGTTTCGAGTTCGATAGAAAGAACGGCCAGCCTGTCCTGTCGCTGTCGAAACTTGCGGATATTCCAATCGTGAAACACCGAGAGATACTCGACGACGTGAATCTCAAAGAGGTCACAATTAAAAAAGAGAAAACGGGTGAGTGGTATGCCTGTTTCGTCGTTGACGGTAAAGAGACACCCGAGAAACCCACCGATCCCGAGCGGTGTGTCGGTATCGACGTAGGGATACTGAAATACGCCCACGATACTGACGGAAACGCTATAGAGTCGCTTGATCTATCCAACGAACGCAAGCGGTTGAAACGCGTCCAGCGCGATTTGTCGCGGAAGGAACACGGCTCAAACAATTGGGAGCAACAGCGAAAGATCGTCGCACAGAGACACACCGACCTCAAACGGAAGCGACGAGATTTCTTGCACAAGCTGTCGAACTACTACGCCACCGAGTACGATCTTGTGGCCGTAGAGGACTTGGACGCGAAGGGGTTGGTCGAACTCCCCGGCAACTCTCGGAACCGAGCATCAGCGGCGTGGGGGACGTTCAAGCAGATGCTCGAATACAAATGCGAGAGGGAAGGCACGCACTTTGTGGCGGTCGACCCGAAAGATACGACAAAAGAGTGTGCATCGTGTGGTGTTAAAACTGAGAAACCGTTGTGGGTTCGGGAACACTCCTGTCCGTCGTGTGGGTTTAAAGCAGATAGAGACGCAAATGCGGCGATAAACATTCTTGATCGCGGTCTGAAACAGTTAGGAGTGGGACACTCCGAAGGAACGCCTGCGGAGACTGCGCTCTCTGCGGATACGTCCGTATCTGCAAAGCGCGTCGTGGAAACAGGAAGCCCCACCCTCAAGGAGCGAACCGCGTAAGCGGTAAGCGAGTAGGGTGGGGTAGTTCACTCCTCGAGTCTGAACGCGACTGTCACCTCCGCTTGGTACTGGCGGTCGTCCGCCGTAGCGACCTCGACGCCGAGTTCGTCGACTTCGACCCAGTGGACGTTCTCGAGTGTGGCTTCGGCGCGGTCGATTGCGTCGTCAGCGGCAGCGTCAAAACTCTCCGTGCTGGTTCCGATTAGGGTGATTTTCTTGAATACCATGGGTATTACTGTCTGTCGTCTGAAAGACAGATATAACTCCATCGTATACCGAGTTATAGGTTAGGGACCGCCCGATTGCGTCTCCCGTTTTCTCTTCCGGCCGTCGAGCGTTACTGATTCCCGATATCAGTAGAATTAATATCAGGTCAAGTGAACGATTGGCACTGCATATGTCTGACGATACGTGGGGAAATCGCTCCGGAACAACCACTGAAAACAGTATTAACGACCCGCCGACCAGTTTTGAGGACGGGAGTGAGGGAGATAGCCCAGCCAAAGCTAAAGTCGACGCCGGCGCCGAATGGGGGACGACCGCTGAACCGAACTACTCACCGAATACACGTGGGCCCGAACCCATGGGTCGCTTGATCGCGGCTCTCATCGGCGGTGTCATTGGATTTGTCTCCTCATTTCTATTGGGATTGATTCCGTTTCTCGGCCTGCTACTCGGACCAATTGGGATGATGGGTGGCGGGGTGGTCGCAGGCTACCTACGCGGCAGTGAACTAAGCGAGAGTGCACTCACAGGTGGATTGGCGGGACTTGTCGGTATTATCCCAAGTGCCGCTCTTGGAGTGCTATTCTTGTCCGTGTTTGGCTTTAGTGCCATCGCTGAGGGCGGTGGTGAGTTCGCGGTCGGATTCGGGGTTATTGGCCTCATTTTTCTCGTGGCACTGGTTTTCAACGTCGGACTGGCTGCCCTCGGTGGGGCAATCGGGAGTGCAATCACTGATCGCGCGCCCCCTTCTTGATTCACTCACTCTGACCCACTCGGGGTTCCGGGGAGTCATGGTCGTCACAGCTTTGACGGTGCGAAAAACACTTCGACTATGTCCGATGGAGCCCCACCGGAGACGACCGTGAGCAAGCCGCCGACGACTGACGAATTAATACCCCCCGACCGCACACTGATGGGACCGGGACCGAGCGATGTCCACCCTCGAGTGCTCAGAGCGATGAGTACGCCGTTGGTCGGTCATCTCGATCCCTCGTTTATCGAAATCATGGACGAGGTACAGGAGTTACTGCGATACGTCTTCCAGACCGAAAACCGGTGGACGATTCCCATTTCGGGGACTGGCTCTGCCTCAATGGAGGCCGCCATTGGGAATCTCGTCGAACCCGGCGATACGATGCTTGTCCCGACTAACGGCTACTTTGGCGGGCGGATGGCATCAATGGCTCGGCGTGCTGGCGGTGAGGTTGTTACCGTTGATGCACCATGGGGTGAGCCACTCGAGCCGGCGGTTGTTGAAGCTGCCCTCACAGCCCACGAGCCGGACGTATTCGGGTTCGTCCATGCCGAAACGAGTACGGGTGTCCGCCAGCCTACCGTCCCGGCGCTGACTGAGGCGGCCCACGACCATGGCGCGCTCGTGATCGCAGACTGTGTCACCTCACTGGGCGGGGTCGAACTTCGCGTCGACGACTGGAACATCGATGTCGCCTACAGCGGCCCACAAAAATGTCTCTCCTGTCCACCGGGGGCGAGCCCGCTGACACTCTCCGATCGAGCCATGGAGAAAGTCCTCTCGCGAGACAGCGAGCCGCGATCATGGTATCTCGACCTCTCGCTGCTCGAGGGCTACTGGGGTGAAGATCGATCGTATCACCACACTGCCCCCGTTTCGAACGTCTATGCACTCCGGGAGGCCCTGCGGCTGATCGCCCAAGAGGGACTCGAAACGCGATGGGAACGCCATCGACACGTTGCCGGTGCACTCAAAGCCGGCGTCGAGGGAATGGGACTCGAGATGAACGCCCCCGAGGAGTACTGGCTCCCGAGTCTCAACGCCGTCGTCGTCCCCGATGGAATCGATGACGGAGCTGTCTGTACCAGGTTACTCGAGGAGTACAATCTCGAGATTGCCGGTGGGCTCGGCGACCTCGCCGGTGATATATTCAGAATCGGATGTATGGGGTACTCGGCACGACCGAAAAACGTGATTTATGTGGTGAGTGCGCTTGGGACTGTCCTCGAGTCAATGGGTGCCGATGTCGACCCAGAGGGAGGCGTTAGAGCCACACGGGACGCACTTTCGGAGCTACGCTGAAACTGTCGGCCCCGGCGGTGCCCGTTCGACCTGATACTCGTCACCATCAACGACGATGATCGCCCACTCATAGTTGGGATTTTCCTTTCGAAGCCGATGCTCGAGGAGGTCTGCGTCCTCGGGTTGGGCGACAAAACAATGGAACTTCCCGGATGCTGTCGGTATTTCTCCGCTCTCGAGTACGGTGCTGACGTGGACAACTTTCCAGTCACGTTCGGCTCGAAACTCCGGTCCGGAGCCTTCGACGGTGTAGCCCAGTTCGGCGAAGATCGACCTGGCCTGCTCGACGAGACGCATGTTAACAGGACCCATTCAGATGTGAGTACGTTTGCATATCACATAAAGCTTGCTACGAAGTACCATAGTGCTAGCCCCGTAAGTCGTTCGGGCCTCGACAGGTGTCTAACCTCTTTTACTCGATGGTTAGCGACAAGTTGGAGCCACAACGCCGCGTGCTTTCCCCCATCTATTCCCTCGAGAACGATAAATATATGGCCAAATAAATAGGAATAAAGTAGCTGTAAAATGAATTATTGGGCTGAAAAAGCGGATGCCGGAGCCGACTACGCACACAGACCGGAACTGGAACGGTTCCAGTCGCGCGACAAATGAGTGGTATCGTCGCCTGTTTCGGCCGAGACGGCGCTATTGATCGGGGGACGATACTGGCAATGCTCGAACGGATCGACCACCGGGGCCCGGATGGGGATGGGTTGTGGGTAGATGACCAGATTGAGATTGGGCACCAACACTGGCATACGACACCCGAGGGGATCTTTGACAAACAGCCGCTCTGTCGGGATGGTGTCGTGGTCGCGTTCGACGGCCGGCTCGATACCCGACCGACGCTGTATCGTGCGCTCTCGGATATCGTAGGCACGCCTCTCAGTGAGACACCCGACAGCCAACTGGTGGCTGGGGCCTACAAAAAGTGGGGGCAATCGTGTGTCGACCACCTCGTCGGGGCGTTCGCGTTCGTCATTTGGGACGCCGACAAGGAATCAGTCTTTTGTGCGCGCGACCACTTCGGGGTCAAACCCCTCTATTACCACGTAAGCGAACGGACGTTCGCCGTCGCCTCCGAAATACGGGCCTTGCTCGAGGTCCCATCGGTTCGGGGCCAGCTAGACCGGCAAAAAGTCGGTGACTTTTTGACTGGCACGTTTGACACGTCAAGTACATTTTTCCGGTCAGTTCGTCGGCTGCCACCAGCCCACGGACTCGCCGTAGGGTCCGAGCGAGCGAGACGGTGGCAGTATTGGGCGCTCGATCCGACCCGGACGATCACGCTCGCGTCTGATGGGGCCTACGAACGCCGCTTCCGGGCGCTGTTCGAACAGGCCGTCCAGTGTCGACTTCGGGGGCGTGGTGCCGTCGGAGCACAACTCAGTGGCGGGATGGATTCATCGTCGGTGACGGTGATGGCTCGGGAGTTGCTTCCATCATCCCAACCGTTGTACACATTTTCGAACGTCTACGATGAGAGCCCTTCTAGCGACGAACGGGAGTTTATCGAAACGGTAGTCGACCGACCGGGGATCGTTTCTAACTACATTTTCCTTGATGAGGTTGGTGCCCTCACCGACTGTGAAGAACTCTTTGAGACAATCGATGAGCCACCCCACAATACCATGAACTTCGCTGAAAGGCAAAACATGAAATGTGCACGTGACGCCGGGGTCAAAACGATTCTGACTGGCGGAATGGGCGATAGCGCAGTCGGTTACGGCCTCGGGTTGTTGCCCGAACTGGTTCGGACCGGCCGGTGGCGACTGCTCTACAGCGAACTGTCGGCAATGGCCTCAATTTTCGAGATGTCAAAACGGGAGCTTTTTTTCACCAAAGTCTTGAAACGGCTTGTTCCTGAGCCGGTGGCCTACCGTGTCGGTCAACTACGAGGAAACGCCGTCTGTGAGCAGGTGGCGAATCCGACACTTGACCCAGCGTTCGTTGAGCAAATCGGGCTCCGAGAGCGGTATCGAAATCTGTGTCCAAACTGCCCCGTCCGCACGATTAGCGGCCGCCGATGGCAACACCAGTCGTTGTTGTTCGGGGGAACGACAGCGATGTTAGAGAGCCAAGATCAACTCGGTGCGCACTTCGGGGTCGAACCCCGTCATCCCTTTACTGACAAACGACTCGTCGAATTCTCACTCGCAATTCCGTCGACACAGCAGCTGAAAAACGGTTGGATGCGCTCGATTTTGCGCCGATCGATCGGTGACCTCCTTCCCGACCCGATTCAGTGGCGACCGTGGAAAACGTCTGTCAGTACGGCCTTTTGGAACGCCCTCATACTGGAAGACGACCGACTCCAAACGCTCTGTGAGCAGCCGGGACCGATTCGACCGTTTATCGATATCGACGAGTTGCAGGCAGCATACGTCCGATTCAATGCGGAGCCAACAAGCCAAGACGCCCGTTCGATCTGGCGAGCTCTCTCGCTGCAAACGTGGCTCTTAGATGACACCGTGCCAGCCAGTGACATACAGAACCAATTAATTTCAGATTTTAATAGATAAGTTTAAGTTATTTTAGAGCCGAATGCTTATTGATGAAGGGGGAAGACAGTTACGAAGCACCGTCAGTGACGGAGTACGGCTCAGTTGAATCAATTACGAAACAAAAGTGGGGATGGGGAGACGACCAGTGGAACTGTAAAGAAAACGGTTTCGGCGGTTCATAACGCCCTAACGTATTTCAAAACAGTCCGAATCCCTTTTTCAAAGCGACCGCTTCACGGGTCGGGTGACCCGTGGTCGGTCACGTCGGACACAACAAACGAAACAAGCTCTGAGAGTCGGCTATGGTCGACAGGGCGGGTAAGTAGTTGACACGGGACTGTTTCCAGAAGCCTCGAACACTGCCTGAAATGGTCGGCTGTTGTTTCAGTCTCCTCGAGCAATCCCCACGCATACGTTTGAACGAGCAGTTCGAACAGTTGATCGGGTCCGGAATGCGCCTCGAGTGTAAGTGATGGTCCATCTTGAATCGTATAGCAACCACCGAGCGGTGTCGGCTTCGGCACGTCGGTGACCGAGTGGTAGTGTTTTCCGGTGCCGCCATCGTCGGGGTGCCTTGTCGTCGCAATGTCGAAAGCAGTAGTTGCGTCCGGTCGGAGTCGGAGTTGGGGAACGCCGGGAAGGACGGTTGGTGTTCCGTTCTCGAACTCGATTGCAACCACATCGTCCTCTAAGATGTCGTAGCCAGCTGCGTGGAACGCGGCAGCTGTTGTCGATTTTCCAGCTCCGCAGGGCCCGAGGAAGATGGCTGCAGTATCGCCAACGGAGACAGCACTTGCGTGTAACACGAGACAGCCTCGTTGGTGGGCAAGCAGGCCACACATTTCGTTTTCGAACAGGCGACGAACCCGCATTGTCTCTACAACACTGGGGTCGACCGGATCAAACCGAACCCGCCGTCCGTGTTCGACACAGAACGTCCCAATCGAATCGTATGTGAGCCAGCAGCGATCAGGTTCAGCTCGGATGTGTCGGTCAGTGCAGTCTCCATCCGCATCAGAAACGGGTTCGACACGGTCTCTCTCAAAGACGACATCAGCAGTCCCTGGCTCACAAGTCGGCAACTCAGGAAGTTCGAACGTCGACCGGATAGTTAGTCCGTACGCAGCGTAGTAATGCATGGTCGATTTCGGTCCCCACATATAACTATTTAAATTTATATATAAATGCCATGATTTTAGTTTCATACATAAAATTGGGATGTCAGTGAGACGGACGGTGTTTATCAATCAGCTGATGAAAGCAACCGAACGGCCCCCTGTATGTCGTCACTCGTGGGCGGCGTCCCACTCGGTGGCTTTTCGGAAATTTTCACACCGGTTGCACTGGATTCGGCCCATTGAGTCCATTGCATTGTCGAAACTCTCACAGTTGTCACAAAACCAGCCATATCGTTCGTTGCCTTCGGGGCCAGAATAGACGGCATAGAACGGTGCTTTCGAGCCCCGGTCACCGTTGGTTGATGAGACGTAGACGGTCTCTCCCTCGGCGGTCGTTCGTGGTTTCATATCGGCCAGTAAGAATAGCGCTCGTATATGTATACTGCTCGGCGTAGCGAGTTCGTCTGGGTTGAACTTCTTCAGCGCGCGCACCTCGAGGGACAGTAAGTCCTAATTACCTCATGAAAGACCATATTGTCCCATGGTAACATGGGATGGTTATCAGCTAAAACGGTTGAAATTGGGAGGCTGAGTCTGTCTATAGGTCCCATAGCCGGCTACTGCCTTACTGAAATGGACTGAAAGGTTTACCAGCACTGGCCTCCTCTACTTGCATAATGACGCTGGTCGTTGTTCCTGTACGGTATCCATTAACACCCCACTCTCGCCAGACGCTCGAGCAGGCCGTTGCTGTCGCTCGCGAACGTGAGGCGGCGATTACGGTTTTGCACGTCAATCTCTATCAGAACGGAAAGAAAGTGACACGGAGCAGCCTGAAGGCCGCCGTCGAGCGGGGGGTGGGCAAAATCGAGAACGCCAGATATGTCGTTCGGTCGGGCTTTCTCGTTGAGGAGACGATTTTGGATGAGGTCGCCGCCGAGAACGCAGACATCGTCGTTATCGGCCACAAACAGGCAAGCCGATGGCGACGAATTCTCCGACGGTTTACCGACAATCCGGACATCGACCACTATCTTCGGACGCACCTCGACTGTGAGGTAATTACCGTCGAGAGTGCGGCCGCCTGATCACTCTCCGTGCTCGCTTGCGAGAGTGTCTGTTCGATCCGCGTCCGTTTTTTTCGTCGCCGTTCCTGCACTCTTGCCCGGTCCGGCGCCCATTGCCACCCGCGCCGTCCCGCTCGTTTCATCGAAGACGTGATGGGTATGTGGATAGGCGAATTCGACATCCGCATCGGCGACGCGCGTCCAAATGTTTGACTGGACGTTTGACCGAACCGTTCCCAACTTGTAGGGATGTTTCGCCCAGAACCGTAGCGTCAGCAGTATTCCATTATCGCCGTACTCCTCGAGATAACACCTCGGCGCAGCCGGATACCGCGCGCTGCCGATCCGGATATCCGGACCACCAGAGATGACCTCTTCGACGTCCCGTGCGGCCCGTTCGGTAAGCGTTCGGGCTTGCTCAAGATTGCTTTCGTACGTGATCTCAATCTGGATTGAAAGGCGCGTTCGTTCGTCTTCTGCGGAGTAATTGATCACGTCTCGCGTGTGAATTTCGGAGTTTGGGATCACCAGAAACGTGTTCTCGAGGGTGAAAATTTTCGTGTACCGGATCGTAATATCCTCGACGAAGCCGCGATGGCCCTCGTCGACCACCTCAATCATGTCACCGATTTCGAAGGGGCGGTCGGTGAGAATAAAGATGCCATTGATAAAACTTCCAATGAGGGGCGCTAACACGATACCAACAATGGCCGAGATGACGGTCACTGAGAGGAGAATTTCGACGCCTCCGATACCCAGGATACCGGCCGCAACACCGGCTGCGGCAACCAACACGGTGACCCGAACCCCACGGAGGACGGTTCGAGTGACACTTGGCCGGGCAATCCGTTGGGCGACCGTTCGACCGGTGATCCGAACGACAACCTTCGAGAGATACCAGCCGGCGACGAGCACAAACAGAGCCAACCCGAGGTCAATGAAAAGACCCGTCTCAAATGACGGTAACAGCTCTCTGAGCCCGCCAAGAAAGTCGTTTGCTGCAATCCGCTGGATCACGCCGTTTCCAGCAGTTTCCAACACAAAACCATCGCGCATGGGCGGACTCTTATGTCGGGAGTTGTTAAACGTTCTGACCGACCGTTTTCAAACTCGATTATGAAATAACGTGTTACTCAGCATAGACTACATTTTTTATACGGCCACTGCGTGACACTGACTATGGCTCAGGACGAACTGCGGGCAACCGTCGAGCGTGTCGGAGACCGATTCAATCTGGGGGAGTACGAACTTGACGCCTACTTGGCCGTCCTCGAGCACGGCCAACTGACTGCCAGTGAGATTGCTGACCAGACGAGCATTCCCCAGCCACGCGTCTACGATACCGTTCGCAGCCTGAGCGACCGCGGGATAGTCGAGTTACGGGAATCACGCCCGATGAAGATCGTTGCCGTCGACCCGGCCGAAGCCTTTGATGACGTCCAGTCCTCGCTTGCAGAGATGATTGACGAACTCGAGTCCCGGTATACGGCCCCCGCTCGAGAAACGGAAGCCGTCTCTCTTGTTAAATCTCGCTCGACGATTCTGCGCTATCTCGAGGAGGTAATCGAGTCCGCAGAGTATGAGCTGTCCCTTTCGTTGACGCCTGAACTCCTTGAGCGATTTGAAGACGTCTTGAAACGGGTTCTCGCCACAGGGGTGAGCATCGATTTGCTTGTCAGCCCGGCGTCACAGGCACCTGATCCAGCGCACTTTGAATACGGTGCCGTCGCCACGACCGCCCGGAGTCGGCGTGGCATTACGACGCCGGTGATCGCGGTTGCCGACGGTAACTATTCGATCTATGCCACCCAGAACGCACTCCGGGATGACCGAGATCGATACGGCGTCATTTTCAACCGCTCTGCACTCGGGTTTCTGGTCTCGGGCTTCTTTGGGACGGTTCTCTGGACGACGACCGAAGAGACCCTTGTCGAAGAGGAAACTGGCCGCACCTTCCCCCGCCGGTATGCCTCGATTCGTCGGTGTGTGAAAGATCTAATCGAAGAGGGTGGCACGTTCTATGCGACGATCGACGGCCGCGACGTCGAGAACGGCCACCAACGCACTGTCAGCGGCCGGATCGTCGACGTTTCTTTTGAACTCACCGAGGAGGTTGCAGGGTTGACCCTCGAGACCGACGATGGAGTGGTTACCGTCGGTGGTCGGGTCGCCGCTATAGAGGAAATTGAGGCACACGAGATTCATATCGGTCGTGACGAGCCACCGACGATGTAAAATAGGCGGTCTTTTTTTGCATCCACGGGGTGATGAGCAATATGGATCCCGACGAAAACACCGTTGCGTTGACCCCGGCTCGTGAAACGGCACTCGCCTGCGTCGACGCGGGGATCGCCGCAACACAGCCACGGACGCTCGCGGCCAACGAGATACGGCTCGACGCCGAAGATGACACGTTGCACATCCAGCGTGAGACGTACAACTTGGGAGCGTATGATCACGTGCTCGTCGCCGGTGGCGGGAAAGCTGCCGGAGAACTAGCCCGTGCCCTCGAGGACATCCTCGGCGACCGAATCACCGACGGTGTCATCGTCACGAACGCGCCGGTCGAAACGGAGCGAATCGATGTCATCGAGGGACGCCATCCGGTCCCCGACGAGTGCGGCGTCGAAGGAACGAAACGGCTCCTCGAGTTGGCAGCAAACGCGGATGAGGGGACATTGCTCCTGACACTCATCACCGGTGGCGCCAGCGCCCTTCTTCCGGCGCCGGCCGATGGTCTCTCCCTCGAAGACCTCCAGTCGGTGACAAACGATCTGCTCGAGAGCGGCGCGACGATCCACGAACTAAACTGTGTTCGCAAACACCTTTCGGCGATCAAAGGTGGCGGCCTCGCGCAGGTGAGCGCACCGTCGACCGTTGTCAGCCTCATCATCAGTGACGTTGTCGGTGACGATCTGGACGTAATTGCCAGCGGCCCGACCGTCCCGGACCCGACGACGTTCGAGGACGCCCGAGAAATCTGCGGGCGGTATGGACTGTCGCTTCCCGACTCCGTCGAGGCCTATCTCGAGGCCGGTCTCGAGGGAGCGGTCCCCGAGACGCCCGGCCCGGAGTCGCCCGTTTTTGATGCCCTCGAGGTCCATATCCTTGCCAACGGACTGACGGCGCTGTCGGCCGCTCGGGATGTGGCGGCCGAACGCGGCTACAATACCTGTCTGCTCTCTTCGCGCATAGAGGGGGAAGCCCGCGACGTTGGGACGATGCATGCGGGAATTGCAGCGGAGATTGCGGCGACCGGCAATCCGGTTGAGCCACCGGCGGTTGTCCTTTCGGGTGGTGAGACGACGGTTACGATTGGGGCTGCAGGTTGTGATGGAACGGACACGGGCGCGGGAACCAGTGCGGGGACGAAAGTCGAGGATGAGGGGAGACAATACGGCCATGGCGGCCCAAATCAGGAACTCGCCTTGAGCGCAAGTATCGGCCTTTCTGACACCGGGACGGTCCTCGCCAGCGTCGACACCGATGGGATCGACGGGCGTTCGGATGCCGCCGGGGCAATCGTCGATTCCGAGACGGCAACGCCACTCGAGCGCGCACGGCGGGCCCTCGAAACACACAATACGACGCCGTTTTTGGCGTCTGCGGGCGCGCTCATCCGCACCGGACCAACGGGAACGAACGTCAACGATCTACGGGTTCTCGTCGTGCCGGAACCAAGCGACGAGTAGGCGTAGGCTTTTAGGGCCACCACACAAGAATCGACCATGCAGTACCAAGCTGTCACACCCCAAGAGACGTACCTCGCGCGCCTCGAGACGGGAGCTGACTGGCGGGCGGAGATTGAGTCACTTGCCAAGGCAGAGGGCATCGAAGCCGGCTGGTTCAACGGCATGGGCGCGGTCGAAGACGCCGTTATCTGGTTTTACGATCAGACTGAAACGGAGTACGCCGCCGTGGAATTTGACGAACCACTCGAGGTGGCCGCCTGTGTTGGGAACGTGTCGTTGCTCAACGGCGAAATCTTCGCGCACACGCACGCTGTTCTTTCCCGGCCGGATGGAGAGACGATTGCCGGCCATCTCGATGCGGCGACCGTCTTTGCCGGAGAGGTGTGCTTACAGGCGTTCGAGGAGCCGTTAGTTCGGGCGTTTGATGAGAGGACGGAGTTGGATCTGTGGCTCTGACCGGCTGAGTCGACCATCGAGCGGGCAATGGCGTTCGCTTGGAAAAAACGGGGTATTATTTCGCTTGCCACTGTGGTAGCGGTATGTCGACGCTACACGTCTGTCTCGCGGTCACGGATGTTGATCGGTCGGTTGAATGGTACGAGTCGAACCTCGGGTTCGAATACGCCTGGGAGTTCACGATGGGTGACACTCGGCACGTCTACATTGCCGATGAGGAAGGCTTTGAACTCCAACTGTCGGATACGGACGGTGAAACGAGCCTCGAGCCGGGAACCGCGTGGGACCATCTCGCCATCTCCGTCGATGACGTCGAGGCTGCAGTCGACCGGATCAATCACCACGGATTAGAAAAGGCGCCGTTTGTGGTGGAACCGGCCGGCGCTCGCGTTGCGTTCATCGAGGACCCCGATGGCCATCTCATCGAGCTACTCGAACCGCTCGAGGACTGAGATAAGGGAGCTTACTGCACGGAGTTGGATTCCAGCACACCCATTTTTCATCGAGAGAGCACCTGCAGCGAGCCTAGCTGTCGACCGACTGGCCTCTCTCAGAGAGCCACGTTCGATCATCAAGTCGGCCCTCGAGTCGCATAAGTAGTTCCGGGTTTTCCACCCCATACAGCCGGCAGCCTGATCTTACTTATTATTAGTGAAGGACTATCCGGATCACCCATAATCCTCCCTGAATTAACTATAAGAGGCCATCCATGGGAGGATTGTCCGGAATGACAGACCTCCAGGGAACGAATGGGTCAGGGACGTCTCCCCGCGGTGACGGAGTCAGTCGCCGAACGTTCGTCAAAGCGGCGGGTGCGTCGGGTGTCGCAGTCGGTCTCGCCGGCTGTATCTACGGAAACGGTGATGGGGCCGAGGACGCCGTCGTCTTCGGATTCGATCCGGACTCCGCACAGGCTGTCGGTGATGAAATCATCGATCTTTTCTACGAGAACGGGCTTGACGAGGAGATTGACATCCAACTGTTGCCGGGGGCGTCTGACACCGGTGAGCGCCGGGACAACTACGAGACGCTGTTAGATACCGGCGAGGCCGAGCCGGATATCATGTTGATGGATAACGGCTGGGTGAACGTGTTCATCCAGCGGGAGTTGATCGCCAATCTCAGCGAGGAGTTAGACGATGAGACGATCGATGCCGTCGACGAGCAGTACTTCGAGGCGTTCACCGATACGGCGCGTGATCCGGATACCGACGAACTGTACGGCGTCCCGCTGTTTCCGGACTTCGGGACGATGCAGTACCGGAAGGACTACGCCAGAGAGGCCGGCTACGATGACGACGATTTCGAGCAGTGGGAGACCGAGCCGATGAGCTGGGAGGAGTGGTCGGAGGTCACAGCCGAAATGGTCGAGGCGTCGGATGCGACGATGGGCCTCTCGACGCAGATGGCCATTTATGAGGGGACGTCCTGTTGTTCGTTCAACGAGGTACTCTCCTCGTGGGGCGGGGGCTACTTCGGCGGCGAGGAGAACCTGTTCGGTCCCGTCGGCGACCGGCCAATAACCGTCGACGAGGAGGAGTTTATCGAGTCGCTTGCGATGTTGCGGACGTTCGTCGATGCCGACGACGAGAACGCCCTCGAGGAATTTGAGGGAGACATCGCCCCCTCAGAGATCACCGAGTGGTCCGAAGACGAGTCTCTGCCACAGATGGAAAACGGCAGTGCAGCGATGCACCGCAACTGGCCGTATGCGATTCCACTCATGGTCGATGAGGTCGGAACCGACGACTACGGCGTGATGCCGATTCCCTACGGCGTGACCGAAGAGGAGGCTGCCCAAGAGGGGATGGGCGGCACGGCCTCCGCGTTGGGCGGCTGGCACACTGTCCTCAACCCCAACACCGAACGACCCGAGGAGGCCCTCGAGGTCATCCGGGTTACGATGCAAGACGATTTTAACCTCGGCTTGCTCGAGTTATGGGGCTGGCTGCCGCCAAAGCCGGAGCTGTTCGAATCTGAGGAAGCCGAAGAAATCGAAGGCATTGGCGAGTACATGGACACGTTACGGCTGGCCGGGGAGAACGCGGTGGCTCGACCGGTGACGGAAGTGTGGCCGACGCAAGCCGACCTCATAGCTCAGGAGGTAAACAGCGCCGTCGACGGGACGAAATCCCCCGAGGAGGCAGCGAGTGACCTCCAGACCGGGCTCGAGAACCTCGAGGAGGAGTGACTACCATGGATGGGCGTTACCACACCGTCGTGAGGGGACACAGATGAGCGGCGATCAGCCAGTGAGCGGTCCGACGCGCGAAAGCCAG
>LKMJ01003149.1_pt1 | contig 15305 bp, 16 predicted proteins | sample 643391 | NCBI WGS metagenome assembly LKMJ01 (sample SAMN04112250, study PRJNA286221) | soda lake metagenome | biome: soda lake; feature: Kulunda Steppe; material: water; isolation source: sample PL-Br10 brine of Picturesque Lake | place: Russia: Kulunda steppe | collected 2010-07
CAATGGATATGGATGCGCAGCAGGGCTTAGAGCAGCAAGGGGATGAGCTGCAGGGGGCATGAGCAGGAGGGGGATGAGGGAGAGGAAATTGAGCAGGGGGGGCGAGGAAAAGGAAATTGATGAGGAAGAGGATGTTTGAGAGTGGGAATTAGCAGCTCGAGTAAAAAGGGGAAGGCAAAGCAGGACCTTTGAATTTCTGACGGTGCAGCACCGTAAATAGCGAAAATCCCGATCGTCAGACGTCAGGGTGAAAAATAACGTCAATTACGCCAGTAGATTCCGGAATTACGGTCAAAACCGTATTTACGCTGACGTAACGTGATTTACACCTGACACCGTCAGGCGTAAACGCCCAGCACTGCTCAGGATAGTGTGCGAGCATGCAATTGTTCTTTTGGCGTGAGCCCTCAGGTCCCAGGTCCCCGGCCTAAGCTGCGGTGCGCGGATGGGGCATTGAGCAGTGATCCTAAGCAGGAGCTGCGGTGCGCATATAGGGCACCGTTCGGTGATCCCAACCAGGAGCTTTGGTTTCCTGCTGTTTCAGGGCCTGAGCCCCATGCCCAGCGGCTGGGTTGCCACGCACAACACACTGCAGAGGATGGTGTGGTTTGAAGATAAGCTGCCAAGCGTGCGCGCGCATCCGTGAGCCCAGGAGCGCATGCTGCCGCTCTATTGCTCCCTCCCAACATGATTTGAATGATGGGTGTTCTGTGTTGTTGTGTGTGCATGCATGCGTGCTTGTGTGTCGGGGTGTGCGAAAGCGTGTGCATGTGCGCACGTGCGTGCATGTGCATGCCCCTGCGTGAAAAGCACATGGCGCAGGCCCCTTCATGTCCTGCCCCGTGCTACAGCTTGTGCACCCTGCTGCGGATCGCGCAGCATCGAGCACGGCTACCCAACTCCTACGCTAGGCCGTGATGCGGTGCTGGACCAGGCCTTGCCCTGGCTGCGGCAGTTCAACATCTGGAGCCGAGGCCGCTTTGGCAGCTACAAGGTGCGTGCGCTTTGGGCAAGCCCCCAAGTTGACATTCATGTGAGGGAATGGAGGTATCACCACAAAGATCGATGCGCCTTTGTGGCAGTGCCTGAAACTGAGAGCATGCGTGCCAGAGCCTCCCCTGCCTTGAAGTGTTACTCTGAGATTGCGGGTCCCTAGTGGCCTGGTCCTTATCCGTGGTGTGACATAATGTACGTGATGATGTTCATGCGCATACACAGAGGAAAAATGTGTGTGCAGCCCTGCATTTGGCCACCACAGACTCAGCAGAGCTCACCTAGATGTGCGTCCAATGCTCAGCCTCGCACCTTGTCGAGCTTGCCTGCCTGCATGTGCGCTAAAATATGGGCGCACACACACGCGGTCGCATGCGCCCCCATGCATGTGACGCATGCATGTGTTTGTGCATATGCACATGCGCACACAGGCGCGTGTGCGTGCTTGCTGAAGGTGTGGCACACCCACAAGATGCTTTGCCCTGTTGAGGCCCTGCACATGCATGCATGCTTGTTGTGAGTGAAGTGGGGTTAGGATGGCACCGTAATGCTGTCATGGCCCTGTGCACGCGCTTACGCTTGCAGTATGAGGTGGCCAACCAGGACCACAGCATGATGCTGGGCGTGGAGGCCGCCGACAACATTCGATTTGGCAGCAAGGAGCTCACGCTAAACCACCCAGGTGTGCAGGCTGTTGTGTTTGCATGGCAGAGCTTAAAAGCCCTCCTGTTTGAACACAAGAGAGCGGGTGGGAGAAGCTTGCACTCGCATCCGCTCCACTTGGGTGTGCGCGCCACCTGACCCGCTTGAATGCAAGTGCCAACACAAAGTCGCACAGAGCATTAAGGTTGACACCAAAGGTCTCATGATCATCCATCCTAATGTGTCCCAAGTGCCCCAATGTGTCTCATGATCATCCATCCTAATGTGTCCCAAGTGCCCCAATGTGTCTCATGATCATCCATCCTAATGTGTCCCAATGTGTCTCATGATCATCCATCCTAATGTGCCCCAATGTGTCTCGTGATCATCCATCCTAATGTGCCCCAATGTGTCTCGTGATCATCCATCCTAATGTGTCCCAATGTGTCCCATTGTTGCACGCAGATATTGTCAACAGCAAGAAGAACACCGAGCTGGTATACAAGCCAAAGAGCAAGTGATATACAAACTTAAAGCGAGTGATATCCTCTGCTTCTGCCCTCATCAATACGGCATGCCTTGCTGGATTTTCAGTTCCTTCTGCCTGCTAGTGAACCAGCCCCACTTGTGGCTTTCTCTCAGCTCCTTAAAAGGCAGATTGATGAGGGCGGTTTAACATGCTTGGACTGAATACAACCAACAGCTTCAATGTAAGGAATGCCCCACCATTGACCTGACGTGGCCATGCTTCAGTACTATCAAGAGGCAGAGGCTTAATAATGGGTGTTTTTACTGCTGCTGCGCAAGTGATCTAGAAATAACGCCTTGCTTACCGAATGCTTCTTACACAGACGTGCCTTGTGCTCCATGTTTGTGTATGTATTTGCTCTTCTACTTAAAACCCTCACTGTCTCCAGTGTTTGGTCCTATAGTTTGGGCCAGTCTTTGTAAACCAAGCATCTGGAGGCATGCATGAAAGGAAGGTCCAACGGCGTTGCCATTTCATAAATTTCATGGTACTTTCAAAACGACCTCCCAGAAGCCACAAGAAACTGGCCAAAAACCTTGAGTTACTAACTAGTAACTTAGCAAGGACAGATATAGGATAAATGGGGGTCCAAGGTTTTGTTTACCATGCGCCTGCCAGTGGCAGCCTGCCACAGTTTAGCTTAGCTTAGGTGAGGTGAGGTTAAATTACATAGCTGTATCCGCCAAACTTTGGCGTTGAACGAGGGCAGCTGAGCTGAAACCTAGAAGGCCTGCAACCTGGACCCAATTTAAAGCCACAGGATTTGCTGCAGCCTGTACCACCAGCAAGTAAGAGTTAAGTTACGATGGCCTTAGACCATCAGCCAGATGGGTTGACTGCTGGGCTTGCTGGGCGCTGCCAGCCAGATAAAAAACATGCATACTATGCACTAGTAGTCTCAACGAAAGAAGTAATTTACACGTCTGCTTCAAGAGAAACAATTTCACATCCTCAGCACTGATATTGTCAAAGCAAAAAACTCCTGTGTCTCCAATGTAAATTCTATCAGTCCCAGCAGATTGTTCTGCAAACTTCGAACAGATTGAATTTCCGAAGGGGAGTCTCAAATAGCACATTTCCAACTTGGAACTTGAAGCAAGGATATTATAAAAAGGACATGTCCCCCTCCTGGACATCATGCAAGTTACAAGGAAAGGCAGTGAAACCACTCCCCACGTCAACTGAGGAAAAGGGGACACATCGGCCCAAAGAGCCGTGAGTCTCCTCCACCAGGGAAAAGGATGAACTAGCGAGGATCTGGAGGGTGACAAGCAGCCCCCCTGCTCCAGATCAAGACCTTGAGAGCAACTGGATTTTTCAAGAGCGTGTCTAGTTGTTTAACAAGTTGTCAATTTGTGCGCATAGAGCACAGAATGGGCATGTAATTTGAGAGCACTAACAGTCTTATGGGCTTAATGTGTGTCAACTTGAAGGCCGAGCTCTTTAAGATGATTCAAAGTGTGCGAGGTGTAGATGGAGCCTCCCACACCACGAAGAAAAGTGTGAAGAACAATTTTCTTGGCCGTCAAGCGCTTTCAAAGAACCTCATGTTGTTTTCTAGAGGCCTCTATTGGTTTAAAGACTGTGTGTCTTCACAGTATTTAACCTCAACGAGGTGTATCTCCCTCTTTTTGACATTGAGCTCCTGAATTATGTGTACATCTCTGCTGCGTTGTCTAGGAGGTGACACCTGGTGCAGATGAGGAGTGATAGGCGATTTGTGTTTTTAAGTAGGTAAGGGAGTGACCAAAATGGCATCAGGGTGACTAGAGGTGAGTCTATCTCTAGCAGATATATGTTTATATATATTTATGTAAACAAGCATCAAAAAGCCAGCTGGGTATAGTCCTGTTATAGTCCTGTTATTATGCATGCTCAGGAATGTTATGTTGGGCCAAACAGGTAGTACTGCCGGCGTCCAAATGGACCAAACAATCTGCCATAGAACCTTTGCCGATGGCTTTCATGATCAGCCTGCAGGCAACATTATGGCGTTCAGTGATCATACTTGAGATGATTGTATATTGACATCCTGGGAGGATATGGAGAGCACTATCTGCTTGCTGACCGAGTGGACACTGAAGGCTGGTGGACATTTTAAAGCAGAAAGCGTGTTTTTGATTAAAAAGGGTGCCTGTGCGGTAGTGGAAGATATTGCTCTTTATTTGGAGAGAGAGTTGGACATGTTCCAAAAAGCGTTGCTAATGCTTTGTGGACGTGTGGAAGCAGCATCTGGTAATAAGAGTAGTACCCTGTTTCTGAGTTTGCATAACCCAGTCTATGGTTCAAGTGCATGTGGGATTAAAGTGCGGCTTGGAGATTTGGAAGGTAAGTCAATCTGGGGCCGTGTTGGGGAGCTTCAGTGCCAGATCCCTGTTGATTGATAACTTTTTCAACAGCTAACCAGCTATATCAAAGAAGGGATTGCCGCCAGGGCCTGCGGTATGGATGGTTGTTTCAGCTGGGAGGCTGTTACCATGGCAAGCTTAGTATTTGGCACGGACGTTTGCACATTCATTTCCGGTAATACCAGCATTAGACTTTACTTTGTGAAGGAAGATGTGGGATTGAGAGTTATGGATAAAATAAGAATTTTGAGGTTGTCTCCTTGGACATGGTGGCGATGCTTCTCAGGGTACAGCAATTGCTTCCCAATTTGATGGAATGAGATTAGGCTGTCTGTGGCAATATCAATATGATTGGTTGTAATAGCAGCAGCTATGGCTGCTAGTTCTGCTCTCCCTATGGTGTTGTTTATATCAGCACTATTTGGTTCAACCAAGTTAGAGTTGCCCGAGCTGGGGTGGTAGACCCCTGCCCCAATAACTGTTTTACCTTCCTGGATATGGCAGCTACCGTCTGTGAAGATCCAAGATTTCCAGTCAGAAATTTCAAGTGTGAGTCCCGGTTTGGAATGATGGGAAAGGGGGGCCACGTCACCCAAAGTAGGTCTGTGGAAGTTACATTTGTCACAGTGCCTATTGTGCATTAGTCAACAACAAGTTTCAGCTCTCAGGGTGTGGGCACGCAAGCAAAAACGAGCAATGTTACGAAGCACATGCCCACTCAGTTCCAGCTGTAGGTATATAGGCAGCAAATGGGGAGGGCCCAGCACAGTGCTTGGCTTGAGAAGCGAGGCCATCCATGCATGATGAGTAGCCAGTTTGTGAGCATGCGTCCTGGGTTTTGCGCCATCTAATTCCCTCCATACCGCAAGCAACTGCTCACGCAGATCAACCACCAGCAACTTGAAGAGCCTGTGACAGTATCTTGCAAGTTACAAGTTAGGGTTAAGTGCCAGCCTGGTCTCTAAGCTGATTGGTTTGTGCTGGTCTTCGCTGGCCAAAAAATAGTCCATAATGTCGGAGATGGAATGGCGGATTTTGTTGTGCCGTTGAGAAAGGAAATTAAAGACAGTCTGAATATGCAAAATATAAGGGGCCTTAACAGAAAAGGATTGGCAGAAAGGGAAGAAAAGGAATGAGTTCTACTTTCTGAGAGCACACAAACAAGTCTTGACGAAATCTTACACTTTTAAACAGTGATAGAGTAACACTGAAGTTATCCATTCTACCAACAGTGCCACAGTTACAAAGAGAAGCGATGTGGCTAGAAGCTTTACAGCCAATGCTATGAACAAAGGAGACATTGGGGAGAAAAATCATGATCACATGCAAAGTCCGATGCTGGGAGCAAGGAGCTAGAAATTCAGGGACAGCCGCCGGCCTGGTCGTTAGGCTGATTGTTTTGGGCCACCAGTCGCTGGTCAGCGCCAGTCAAGGAGTAAAAGGCAATTTCTGAGATGAACCAGCAAAGCTTGCATCTAAGGAAGGAGATCAAAGATAGCCTACTGAGTCTGACTAAAGCAACAATAAGCAAAAGGAACTGAACAGCGCTTTAGATTGAAACACGCCCTTGCACAACAATCCCACGAAGTGAGCCTACAAACCATCAGAATGATCCTGATTGGAGAGGTGGGGACCATTTATAAATCTTTAAATGAGCTACCCTTCAGTAAGCTAGGCCTAGACCTTGTGTAAAGTTAAAGGAAAAAAGCTGCGCAGGCAGCAAGATGCTCCCTGCATCAATACAGGAAAAGAAGACACATTGGCCCAAAATGCCGTGAGTCTCTTCCACCAATGGAAAAGATGACTAGTTGGGACCTGGAGGGTGTATGGCATACTCCCTCTCCACACCAAGGCCTTGGGAGCAATTTCTTTTGAGTGCACGTTGTGTTGTAGCTTAAAGACTTTCTCATGAGTCAAGAGTCTTGACCTTAACACCCGTACAATTCCGTATGCAACAAAAAGCATGAATACACATATATTGACACCCAAAGAATGCATGAAACGGCACAAAAGTATGACGGATGCATTAGCAGGAGGACACGTTCTCAATCTCCTTCCAGATGCAACACTTGCCCAAATCATACAGCCCCCCACCAAATTCCCGAAACACCCCCTTCGCAACAACTACCTCTCTTCGCTCCTATCAACCGACCAACTCTGCCAGGATGAGCGGTAGCTTGCAACCAAGCACCCCTAGCAAAAGAGAAGAAGACTCCTCCAGATCAACACAAATCAATCTGGAATTCCCAGGCCCATGCAATCCACCTTTAGACCCGACATCCATGGCTCATGCGCTTTGGAATTATAAAGAAAAACAAAGCTTGCTCACTCAATGCCACAGGTGCCGCCAACACCATCTGCATCTACATGGAAGTAACATGGAAGTAATTTTCTTAGATGACTGGAGAACTGTCCCAGCAGAGTCAATTCTGGTCAGGAGCTCCACCAACTTTGCGCCCATGATCATAGAAAAGTGAGCACTTCCTATCTTCAAAAAGGCTGACTTTGCACCTAAGAAGATTATTCCTATAGCCCGCTCTACCATTGAATGCGTATGCTGAGAAATTTGCTTCTATAATTTTAGCCTTCAACCTAAAACAAATGTGCCCCCATATGATGACATTTACATCTGGGAGGTCTGCAACCGGAATTACCACTGGGTATGCCTCAAGAACACTGGCTGTTACACAGAGAGGCAGAGAGAGGAAGTTGACAAGAATGACAAGTGTGCTTGCCAGGGCTGTGCTCGCCTTCATGATGACACTCTGTGTCATCAAACAATGAAGACACTCTGAATCCACTAACAAAGACCTTATTTGGGTCACCTCCCGCCACCTTGAGTGTATCCAAGATTTTAAGGCACGGAAGGATGAGCCAAACCTTTTCTGTCCACTGCAGACCAAACCTTAGATAATCTAGAAGGACAAGGTATTGACACGTCCAGCAAGGCTAATACCTGGATACAGAAATTGGACACTGAGCTGCAGGATAAAGTCACCTTTGATGTACACCCCACTACTCCACAAGTAGACATTCATCCCACCAGGAGCTGTGAGTCCTGAATCCGTAATGTAGACCTTGTTAAAAACAAGCCTAAATCTACCACTGGGCAGCCCTCTCTCAATACAAATCCTCCATCTATCTTATTCTCCCAGATATCTCCTCATCATGAGTGCCTTGTATACAGTGCCTTGTATACAGCACAGATGGTTGATACCAGGACATTATAGCACCTTTGAAATACTTTGCTTCTGAACTTCTAGGACTGCTGCCAGGAAAAAAACTAAGAGGGGATATTCCACGGCAAGAAAATCAAAAGTTATACTTGTGAGCTCTGCCAATCCATGTACATATTGCCCTCCAAAAAGGGCTCTGGTAATACAAAGAAAAATGGCCTCTCCGCCCTCTCCGCTAGACAACCATGGCTAATCACCATTATTGGAGCGCAGACTCGCAAGATGTATTTTTTGGTACCCACCTCAACTCCCTCTCGTCCCAATTCACAGGTTTCTCAGTGTACTGTCCCATCTATAACAACCATACCATTAATCTTAGCTCTTAGCCTTAGGCATGCTTTCTACTCAGCCATCCTCAGCACTGAGGCAGATCTTGCAATGAATCCATGATCAATAATCCTTACTCAAGTCTCTTGAAAGCCTATTTTCACTTGTGTTGTCAATTTGGAACAATCCCAGCTAATGAGATAGCCTTCACTTCCCCTCAATCCTGGATTACTGGTAGTCAAGAAACTCCCCCACCTGAGGCCACTTGGAAGCTTCATATCATAGCAGACTGGAACACAGCTGCGCGGCTTCACCTGAATAAATACAATGGCTGCAAAATCTTGCTTGTGACACTCCTGAAGCAAATTGTCACCTCAACAACATTGCTTACCATCCCATTTGTAATACTAGGCACACTGAGACAGCGCCTGGTCTCAAGAAAATTGAGACACTCCGCTCAGACAAAATGGAAACTTCCAAGTGCTCTCACAGATCTGCATAGGGTGAAGTGGCCACCCTTTCCCTTCATTCCAAACCGGGACTCACACTCAAAGTTACTGACTGAAAGTCCTGGATCTACACGGATGGTAGGTGCCATATCCAAGAGGGCAAAATAGGTTATTGGGGCAGGTGTCTACCACCCCAGCCTAGGCAACTCTAATTTGGTTGAAACAAATTGTGCTGGTATAACCAAACCATAGGGGGAGCAGAATTGGCAGCTATAGCTGCTGCAGTTACATAAACATACTTGTAATGTAAGTTATATTGCCACAGACGACCTTGCCCCACTCCATCAAATTAGGAGATATGTGTTGTACCCAGAGAAGCAATGCCACAGAGTCCCAAAAGACATCCTCAAAATTCTTTTCACACTATCCGTTATTTACGTCTTCCTTTATTAAGTTAAATATGATTTGCTGATATTGCCGAAGTATATGCCCAGCCGCCCTTGCCAAATCCCAAGCCTGCCACAGAAATAGTCTCCCAGCTGAAACAACCATCCGCACCACAGGCCCAGGTGGCAATTTCTTGGATTTTAGTTGGCTAGCTCTTGAAGAAGTCATCAAGGATCTGACATTGAAGCTCCCTGACACTGCGCCAGATTAATTTACCTTCCAAAGCTCCAAGCAGCATTAAAATCACACGTGCACTCAAACCATAGACTTGGTTATGCCAACTCAGGAACAAGGTACTACTCTTATTACCAAAGTCTGCTTCCACACGTCCACCAAGGCATCAGTAGCGCTTTCAGAGCATGTCAAAACTCTTTCTCCAAGTGAAACACAATGTTGTTCACTACCGCACAGGCACCCTTCTTAATCATAGACACGCTGTCTGCTTAAAAAAAGTCGACTAGCCTTCAGCATCCACTCTGTCAGCCAAGCAGGAAGTGCTCTCCATATTCTCTCTGGATGTCAACGTGCAAGCATCTCTGGTATGCTTACTAAATGCCATAATGTTGCATGCAGACTTATGATGACATCCATCAGCATAGGCTCTCTAGCTGTTTGGTCTATTTGAATGCTGGCAGCACTGGCCGTTTGGCCCAGAAATCTTCTTTTCCTGAGCATGCTGATAATAGGACACTATCCAGCTGACCTTTTGGTGCTCATTTAACGCTCAGAAATAGACCACCTCTAGTCGCCCCGATGCCATTTTGGTCACTCCCTTACCTCCTAAATCTAAATCCCCTACCACTTATCATTTGCACCAGGTGTCACACCCAAGACATCCCAGTGGAGATGTACGCAGAGCTCACGACCTAAATTTCAGCAATAGGGAAATACACCTCGTAGAGGTCAATTGCTGTGTAGATACACAGCCTGGATACAAAGTGGCGGCCTTTGTGAAAAAGCATAAGGTTCTTTGCAAGCGCTTGAAGGCTAAAAAAGTCATCCTTCACACCATCCTTCTCGGTTTGGGAGGCTCTTTTTTTACCTCTTATACTTCACATCATCTGAAGAGCTCGGTCTTGGTACACAAAGAGCCCATAAGACTGCTCTTAAATCACATGCTCACTCTGTGCATTATGCGCACAAATATCATTCCCCTGGTGAAGGAGACTCACTGCTCTCCAGGCCAATGCATCTCCTTTCCTTAATTGATGCAGGGAGTTTTACTGCTTGTGTAGCTTTTCTTTTTCTTTTCTCATGGATCTTTTCAGAACCCTCCTAACGACCTGCTTCCTAGTTTGATAGTGGGAATTTGCCTGGTGCTTGCACCAGATGTAAACCTCTTCCTTACTCACGCAAACAGGGTAACCTTGCTGGCGCAGTCTTCTTCTCTTGCATAAAATGGCAAAAGGGAGAACAAGGTGTAGAAATTCCGCTTTGAAGAAGCACACAAACAGGCCTTGACAGTGAAAATGAGCTGCCTGGTTAGGCAAGGCACGCAAGAGGTAGGGGGCCTCCACAGAGAAAGCCTGGCGGAAAAAGAGAACGATTCGAAAGGGGACAGAGCAGAAAACATGCACCTCATCTTGCAAAGCAGCACAAGAGCATTTGTTACAATGTCCACTCTGCCCAGCCAGAAGGAAAATTCCTCAGAACACGCTTCTGAAAGTCAAAAAGTGACCTTGGGTGACAGCAGAGGAGCCCCCGTTCCGCACGCGTGCACGTAAGTAAGCCTGATAAGACACAAGATCGTTGCTCCTCCTAGGGTCTTATTAGAAAAGTCCCTCCACACTCCTCATCCTTCATCTTAGATCAGTTGTAAATCTGGATGACAGATAGGGGCCCCTTGCAAGAAGGCTTGTATACATGTGTCACAGCCCACAGTCCCAACCACATGTTGCACAAAGCGCAAGATGTCAGAAAGCCAGCAGGTCTTCGCCCAAGGAGCTGGGACTCCCAGTAGGAGTGAGAAGTAACGAAGCCTAGACCTGGATGTACCGCGGTAAGAAGCGAACAGAGTTCTTTCACGGCATGTCTACTTTGTCATGATCGGTTTGCTATGTCAAATTGCTTTGAGCAATAAAGCAATCATGAAGACCGTCGTTTCATCATATACAAGCACACTTGTTGTAATGATGCGTACTCGCTCAAAGCAAAAGAGTAACAGTGCAAAAACCATGTACAGATGAACAGCTGACTCAACTAAGTTAATTATCAATGCAAAATTATAAGGATTTCATATCAAGTTGACTGCCGCTCTGTCCAATGCGTAAATGTGTACGATGGAAGAAACAGCATGTCTTGAATGACTCCTGTAACAAAGCAAAAATCATGGGAGTTCCAAGACAGCTACTCTGCACATTGTGAACATGCAACCAAGATACTCAGAGCAGTGGAATGACACTGGATGCATGGTCTTGAAGTCCTATCTTGACTTGTGTCTTTCAGGATCTTTCTATTTTGTCCTTCTTATCGTCTGCTGTGGCTTTCATTGAATGTAAGTGCAGCCAAGACAACTGTTTGAAAAGGCACTGACTGAAGTCACAGACAGTCCTGACCTAAGTAATTAAAGGGGAGTGGGGTTCCAAATCAAGTGCTCATTGCCCACCGATATGAAACTTTTTAATTCCCTTTGAATAATACTGTGTCAGCCGATACCTGTGTGCTGAAAACCTCCGGTCACACATCAAAAAAAGAGAGGGCCAATGATGGGGCGATATGCATTAAATTGAAATCGATTGTAACTTCCAGGATAAAGATCGAGATGCAGGTCATGCAGAGCCAGATGCGTGCGGGAGTCAAGGTGAGAGGGGAAGGTTGGGGGTGGGGAGGGGCAGGAAGTCGCAATCTGCGCCCGTCGGAGGATGTACCCGCCCCACTCCTTGCTGCGTTTAACTGCGTGTCACGTTATTTCTGCTTGAATTTAATACGCTCGAGTGGGGAATTGCCTGAGAGGGAGGATTCGACGGGACTGCCCACGCTCCGCCCACGCTCCTCGCCTGCGCAGGCTCCCCTGGGCCGCCGCGGCGTGTCCGTGCGGGCCCAGATGAACGGCAACTGGCTGCCCGGCTCCAAGACCCCTGCCCACCTGCAGAACCTGAAGATGGCAGGGTGAGGAGAGGGGACGTGGGAACGCGCTTTCCAAGCATCAGGCAGCAGCAGCAGCAGCAGCAGCAGCATTGTTGCTTAAGTGGTAGCAGAAGCGTCTTGCTGACTTGTATGCTTCACCGCGCCTCGAATCGGGAGCGCCGAGCGCCTGGAGAATGCCGTGAGATGCAGTGTGTATCTTCCCCCTCTTCTTGGTTTTCTAACGCAACCAGCTTTCACTCCCCTATTCGTCAGGAACTTTGGCTTCGATCCCCTGAACCTGGGTGCTGAGCCTGAGGCCCTCAGATGGTAAGGGCAGCATGGGCTTTGTGCAGGACTGCAAGACATTTTCGTTATGGCATAGCTAACACATAGCAGATGCAAGAAAGTGAATGCATTCAGGGTACTTTCCAGTGTCGGGATTGCAGTTTGAGAATGCAAGCAGTGATCTGATTTGTGTCATGTGTGCTTTGCCTGTGATGTGCCTTAATACGAATGCAGGTACCAGCAGGCGGAGCTGGTGCACTCCAGGACTGCCATGATGGCCGTGGCCGGTATCTTGATCCCGGGGGTGAGTGGAATGCGTGTTCACAAGCTCTCGGGCAGGCGCTGTCATCCATGCGTCTGTACTTCGCTGCCATTTTGAACCCTGTTCAATACTGGAAGGGATTTCTGTACTCTGCAGGTCCTGACTAAGCTGGGAGCCCTGAATGTGCCCCAGTGGTACGAGGCTGGCAAGGTGTACATCAGCGGCGAGGGTGCCATCCCATTTGGTGAGATTTTTCAACAATTTTTTGTGTTGACTATGTATCAGTTCTACCAGAATTTCTGCAGCTCTCACGGGAACCCCTGTTTGTGTAGAAGGTGTGATGTTGAAGCTGGTATGTGGGTGCTGTGTGAGCAGATGGTGTGCATCAGGGCGTTCCGCGGTCAAGCTCTTATGCACTCACTGGATGATCTCAAACTTGCAGCTGTCCTGATGTGCAATATCTAGGAGCAAGCCCCATGTGTAAATGCACTTTCTAATGTTTTGCATCATGCTGATGCAGGCACCCTATTCATGACCATGATGTTTTCTTACGCTTTCGTTGAGGGCAAGAGGTGGCAAGACATCCGCAAGCCTGGCAGCCAGGTCAGCCGCAATCCTAATCTTTTTCTTTGCATGTTTTATTCCTGCCGCTCGCCTGTTGGCGAGGCTGGCGGTGATGGGACTTGCGAGCCTCCTGTCTTGAATGTTGATCCTCCTCAGCCAACTCCCCTGTATGAGGAAGGAGACGTCCTGGTGCATTTCCCATTTAACTACCGCCATGGCATGCCTTGTCCGCAGGCTGAGCCAGGCACCTTTTTTGGTTTTGAGGGCATGTTCAAGGGCACAGAGAACGGCTACCCTGGCGGCCCCTTTGACCCCCTCGGCTACTCCAAGACCTCCCCTGAGAAGCTGGACGAGCTGAAGCTGAAGGAGATCAAGAATGGCCGCCTGGCCATGGTGGCGTTCCTGGTGCGTACCCTTCCAGTACCCTGGCATCCTATTCCTGTGGCTCGAGTTCAATGTTAGATTTGCAGCGACATATGGTCAGCTGGCACCATTGTCCAGGCACAACGAGGCTGAGAGCTGACAGGCGGTTCTGACATCTGTGTGCCAGGTCCAATCCTTCGACCGCCAGCCCTTCTTTTGAGCCCCTGACAGGCACCTTTATCCAGTGCATGCATGTACTGAGGGTGCGTGAAGGGTGCGAGTCATTGTGTCATTGTGCATTGACTTGGATGTGCAAGCCACGCTAGCAAAAATGCCACTCTGCTTCACTTCAGCCTTCTCTGGTCGCGCCTGGTGGTGTGCAGGGTTTTGCTGCGCAGTATGGCGCCACTGGCAAGGGACCCCTGGACAACCTGGCTGACCACCTGGCAGACCCCTGGTGAGTGAGGGATTGCACTAGTTTTGTGTCTATGGAACCTCACTCCACCGTTTAGCCAGTGCGTGCTGATACCTTGGATGCTCCTCCATCTCAAAGCCAGGCACATCACTTTCCATTCCTGACTGTTTAAGTCTGCATAAGGGTGGCCTCTCCCCAACCGCAAGCATTTGCACACATGACCAATGCTTATTGCCTGCTCCTTTTCTCATGTGCACAGGCACAACACCTTTGCTGAGAATGGCATCAGCGTGCCTGGCTTGAGTAGCCTCGAGCAGGCAGCTGCCAATCTGTGAACAGGCTGCAGCTGAACTGTAGCTCTGCCTGCACGCTGAGGCAGCCCTGAAGTGCTGTATGCGTGTGAAGGTGCTTAAGTGCAGTGCAGCCTGTGTGCAAGTGCTGCTGCAGTGCCTGCACTGCCAAGCTTGAGGTATGTGACAGGCTTACCATTTTGAATGGAAACCTCTGTCAAACTAATGCTTCCTACCGTAGATAAGATAGCTGACGTTAAGGGTGCTCCAAGTTTGAGCAAGAAGGCATGGCCCAGCGCTTGTTGTAGGTTCATGCAGGGCCTTGTATTTTGGGACCTGGGAGACCTGTATTGCTAACGATAAAAAACGAAGTGGGTGAGCTACGAAAAAGCAAGGTGATGACGTGAGCAAGCTTCTTATTTACAAATCGAATATTGGGAAAGTTCAATTTACATCGGGGCTGCCTGGAACTTCCAAACCTTGAAGGTTGCCAAGTCAGTGGCTGCTTGGCTTGCAAGGCACCGCCAGCCTGAACTAGTCAAGTTTACAAGTTAAGTCACAAGTAGTTCACAAGTTTAAGTGTGACCTTCAGCCAGGTAGGTTGACTGATCAAGTTGCTGAACACCAGCCATCAAATAGACATCCATAAGCTCTGAAATAAAACGATAGGAATCATTAGTTCGTTTCTGGAACAAATTGAAGACATCTTCAGAACAAGCTTGAGAGAAATAAAAAGGTCCAGTCTGATTGACAGTAATTTTGTGAGCCATAGATAAATCGTGAAACAAGTCTGCAAATTGAAACCTCAACGAACACATTTGCATGTGAGGGCACAGAAAAAGAGCGTGTTTTTCATCTTGAATTGCCTGCAAGCCATCACAGGTACCATCATGATGTTCCCAGCTTCTTGTCTCGACTCGCAGCGCATGGGAATGTAACCTGAAACGTGCCACGTTGCGCTGTGTTTGCCTGCCTTAATCCAGATGCAGATACCTGGGTAAAGAGAACTCGAGATGAAAGGTAAAGTTTAAAGTTTAAAAAAGGGTTAACCGCCAGCCAGATCGTTAGGCTGATTGGTTTGTTGCTGGTCTTCGCCAGCCAAAAAATAGTCCATAATGTCCGAAATGAAATGGCAGAGTCTATTGTGCC
>LKMJ01003150.1_pt1 | contig 15304 bp, 10 predicted proteins | sample 643391 | NCBI WGS metagenome assembly LKMJ01 (sample SAMN04112250, study PRJNA286221) | soda lake metagenome | biome: soda lake; feature: Kulunda Steppe; material: water; isolation source: sample PL-Br10 brine of Picturesque Lake | place: Russia: Kulunda steppe | collected 2010-07
GCCGGTGGTGCAGGCTGAGTTTGAATGCGTTGCGGCCTTTGATGACAGCGCACGGGGTGAGGGCGGCTTCGGTTCAACCGGTGCGTAAAGGGATGCAATCACGCCGGTGCCTTCTATACTCGCTTGATACAGATACCGTGCCAGGGGAGATGGCGAATGAAATTCGGTAAGAAAAAAACGGCTGAAAACGCTGGCAGACAATCGAAAGCGGATAGCGAGGAGCGTCGTGGCGAAGTGTCGCTGAGCCGGGTCCCCCTGCTGCAGTCGCTGATGGCGGTGGCGGGCTTCGCGGTACTGGCGCTGTCGCTTTTGATGTTCGTTGTGGAGCCGGCGGAACAGCAGGTTCTTGAACGTTCGACTGCGGATCGGGCGGATGTACTGCAGTCGCGTTTTGACCAGCACCTGAGCTACCTCCATGAAGTGGTGGCTTCCTATGCTGCCCAGTCCTCCGCGCGGGAGGCGGCTACCGAGGGCGGCAAGCAGGAAGTGGCCCGGGTTCTGCAGGAAACGTTGCCGGCAGCCCGAACAGTATTTCTGTTTGCGCCCGGTGAGGTGACCCAGCCGGATGAGCGTGATTACCAGCTCAGTTTCGCCAGCATTGATCTGGCCCGTCAGGCGGAGCAATCCGCTGAAACCCGTATGGATGCCTATCGCCGGGATGGGGAGTGGCTGGTGCAGATTGCGGCTCCGGTGCGTGATGCTGAAGGTGAGCCCACTGGCGGGAGCCTGCTGGTGATCTTCGATGACACCGTTATGGATCCGGTCATGGCCGCCATGACTGAGGCGGTTGATGGTGGGGTGGAACTGCGCCAACGCGTGGATGGTGACCACGTCCCCATCTTCACCAGCGGACAGATTCCCGGCAATGCTGAGGCCCTGTCCCGGGATCTGGCCATCAGTGGCTGGTCCGTGCGCTACATTCCGGAAGCGGGGGCGCCGGAGCTTGTCTCGCGTGCGCTGATCTGGATACTGTCCGCGTCACTGGGACTGCTGGTCATTGCCGGGGTCTGGATCGTCTTCCTGCGCTTCCAGAGTCAGCTGCGGGATGATTTCTCGGCCCTGAGCAAATGGGCCCAGAAGGCGCTTTCCGGTGACCGGGCCAGACCGCCGGCGCTGCACATGCCGCCAGCCGTGGCGTTGGCTGAGACCCTGCACCGGCTCACGCGCAATATGGAGCGTGGAGGCGGTGGCCGCACGCCCCGAAAGAAAGCGCCGGCATCGGGTAAGGCAGCGGCTGAGGCAAAGGCCAAGGCTGCCCAGCCCGCATCTGAACCTGACCCTGAAACTGAAACGGCGGGTGATGATGCTGAACCGCTGTTCGAGAACGATTCACTGGATATCGACATGCTGGATGGAGACGAGGATGTGCTTGGTCTCGGCAGCATGGACGACACGGAGGAGATGACCTTGGAAGAGACCGCACCACTGGATGTGCAGGTGCCGGATTCGATTTTTCGCGCCTATGACATCCGCGGCGTTGTGGGTGACAGCCTCACGCCGGACATCGTCCGGGTGATTGGCCGCGCCATTGGCAGTGAAGCACACCAGCGCGGCCAGCAGCAGATCTGTGTCGGCTATGACGGCCGCCATTCGAGTCCGGAGCTGGCGGAGGCGCTGGCTGCAGGCATCACCAGCGCCGGGGTGGACGTGATCGAGGTGGGTATGGTGCCCACACCGGTGCTGTATTTCGCAGCCTATCATCTGGAAACCCAGTCCGGCGTCATGGTCACGGGCAGCCACAATCCACCGGATTACAACGGGCTCAAGATGGTGCTCGGCGGCGAGACGCTGGCCGGTGATGCCATCCAGAAGCTGCTCGAGCGCATCCGCAACCATCAGCTCAGCGAGGGCGAGGGCTCGCGCAGCCAGCAGGATGTGCGACAGGCCTATCTGGATCGCATCGTCGGAGACATTGCAGTCGCTGCGCCACTCAAAGTGGTCGTGGATGCGGGCAACGGTGTGGCCGGTGAACTGGGCCCGCGTCTGATCAGTGAGCTTGGATGCGAGGTGACGCCGCTGTTCTGTGAGGTGGATGGCAGCTTCCCCAATCACCATCCGGACCCCGGCAAACCGGAAAATCTGCAAACGCTCATCAGCACGGTGCAGGAGCAGAAAGCGGATCTGGGCATTGCCTTTGACGGCGACGGTGACCGGGTGGGCGTGGTCACCAATAGTGGCAAGATCATCTGGCCGGATCGGCTGCTGATGCTCTTTGCCCGGGATGTGGTTTCGCGCAATCCGGGGGCCGACATCATCTATGACGTCAAATGCTCGCGCCGCCTCGCCTCCGTGATCAGTGAATTCGGCGGCCGGCCGGTGATGTGGAAGACCGGTCACTCCTGGATCAAGGCCAAGATGAAGTCCATGGGTGCACTGCTTGCCGGTGAGATGAGTGGTCACATCTTCTTCCAGGAACGCTGGTACGGGTTTGATGATGGCATCTATGCCGCAGCCCGCCTGCTCGAGATCCTCGGGATCGAGGACCGGGAAGCGGATGATATCTTTGCCGAGTTCCCGGAGGACTACAGCACCCCGGAGATCAATCTGGAGGTACCGGACGACGCCAAGTTCGCCCTGATCGATCGGTTGGCTCAGGGGGGTGATTTTGGTGAGGCCAACATCACCGACATCGACGGGCTGCGGGTGGACTATCCGGACGGGTGGGGCCTGTGCCGGGCATCGAACACCACACCGAATCTGGTGCTGCGGTTTGAATCCGAGACCGAGGAAGGGCTGGAGCGCATCCAGGCCGTGTTCCGGGAGCAGCTCCAGAAAGCCGAACCCTCGCTGAAAATCAGCTTCTAGGAGGCAGTAAAGTCCATGACCATGGATCGCGATACGGCCATGCAGGTGGCCTCGGTACTGAGCCGGGGTCTGCCCTACATCCAGCGTTTCACCGGCAAGACCGTTGTGGTCAAGTACGGTGGCAACGCCATGGAGAACGAGGAACTCAAGAACAGCTTCGCCCGGGACATGGTTCTGATGAAACTGGTGGGCATCAATCCCATCGTGGTTCACGGAGGTGGTCCCCAGATCGGTGATCTGCTGGAGCGGCTCAACATCCGCTCGCACTTCATCAACGGCATGCGTGTGACCGACAGCGAGACCATGGACGTGGTGGAAATGGTGCTCGGTGGCCAGGTGAATAAGGAAATTGTGGCGCTGATGAACCAGCACGGAGGACGCGCCATTGGGCTGACCGGGAAGGACGCCAATCTCATCCGGGCACGGCAGCTGGAGATCCAGAATCCGTCACCGGAGGTGACCAGCCCCGAGATCATCGACATCGGTCATGTGGGCGAAGTGGTCTCTGTGAACACGCAGGTGATCGAGATGCTGACCCGCAGTGATGTGATTCCGGTGATCGCGCCCATCGGCGTCGGGGATGATGGCAAGGCCTATAACATCAATGCTGATTCGGTGGCCGGCAAGGTGGCGGAAAGCCTGAAGGCTGAGAAACTGATACTGCTGACCAACGTCGCCGGCCTGCAGGACAGTGCCGGGCAGGTGCTGACGGGGCTGACTGCGGAAAGGGTGGATGAGCTGATTGCCGATGGCACCATTCATGGCGGCATGCTGCCCAAGATCCAGTGCGCGCTGAACGCGGTGAAAGGCGGTGTGGAATCGGCCCACATCATCGATGGTCGGGTGGCTCACGCGACCCTGTTGGAGATTTTCACGGATGAGGGCGTAGGGACACTGATTACTCGTTGAGCGAGGCCCAGTCCTCAGCCGGGGCGAAATGAGGTGCGTACTGCTCAATCCATTCGCGAGCCGCTTCATCCAGTGTCAGATAGCGTCCATTCTGGATGACCTGATCGAGGCGGTACTGCTGGATGTGGCAGGCCTGTTCGACCATGCGGATGCGGTAGGCGTCGGCGGAGCTGTGAAAGCACACGCCGACTTCGTAACGCTCGCCGACGGGCTCACACCAGGCGATCTGACCCGGCACAGTGGCCGGCGGTGAGCAGCAGCCGATCCGGACATTCACTTCGGTGCCTGGAGTCCAGGGGGCGTCGCTTGCGAACGACACACCGCCGAGACTGAGGTTTTTCAGTCCCTGACGGTGACGTGTTCCATCGGCCGGCTCCACATCAATCGGCATATCCACCGGGTGGCGGATGAAGGTTCTGGAGTGTTGGTGGTTGAGGCTCATGGTTCCTCCGGGAGGATCAGAGTTGCCCCTGAGCAGTCCTGTTACTGCCTACTATATACGATATCGGCCGACTTTGAGGTTGCTGTAATCCGCAAAGATTCTTCTCGAAGCACCAAGGCCGTCGCGACGTTGGACCAGAGTTTCAGTTACTGTAACACAGAGTTTGTATAACCCATGGATTTCAGGTGTAAAAGCCAATGAAGAGACTGCTTACACTGCTGCTGGTGGTGCTTGCTCTGGGTTGGGGTGGGTATCAGGCCACAGCCTGGTATGGTGCCCATTCGGCCCTGACGGAGCTTGCACGGGATTTCAGCCGCTGGGGGGATCTGCGCTGGGACAGCATCCGTGTAGGCACTACGGGTGAGGTGCGGGTTCAGGGTGTGCGCTGGCACTGGTTTGATATTACCCAACCGGTCGAGATCGAGGAGGCTGCTCTGCAGACCTCGGGGCCGGTGGTGCTCCTGGGCTGGCTCTATGGCGGCCAGCAGCCCGAGCGTTGGACGCTGTCCGTGAGTGATCTGAGTGTGCAGCTTGAGCCCGATCTCTTCCGGCCCTGGGCCAGAGCGCACCGTTCATTGTTTCTTGAGCGTCACCCCTTGCATCTGCAGAGTTGCGGAGAGCGGCAGGCACTGACGCCCACCGACCTGCTCAAAATGGGCATCGACCGGATCGAGGGGGATCTTGAGCTTACTGATGAAGGGCCCGAAGGTGATCTTCGGCGGTACCTGCTGTCGGTCAACTCCGGTCATCTGGGCAGTGTGGATGGCGTCGTACGTGCAGGCGCGCTGAACCTGGGCGGGCCTTCCGGCGAGCTGATACAGATGCCGGAAATTGCAGGCCTGGATCTGGTGGTCCGGGATGCCGGCCTGATGCGGCGTTTTTCATCATTCTGTGCCGCTGCCCAGGATAAAACCGTGGAGGACTGGGCCGAAGCCAGTGCCCGCAACTGGCAACAGCAGATGACAGAGCGCGGCTATGTTCCCACCGGAGCCACGCGGGATTTCTTCCGGGAGTGGTTCCTCGATGGTGGCGAGCTCGAGATTTCCTGGCACCCAACCAACGGTTTCCTCCCTTCGCCGGATCAGGAGCTGAGTGCCACTGAGTGGCGTGAACAGGCAGGCCTGGCGCTGGCATACAATGGAGAGCCTGTTGAGGACATCGGCATCAGTCTGCGACCGGGGGAGCGTGCTGAAGAGCCGACCCGGCAGGTCGAGCCTCAGGATATGCTGGTGACGGACCCGGAGCTGAGCATGTCCACGCGATACCATGAGTCCGAAATCGAGCGGGCCGCGGCCTGGCTGGATCGGCGCGTCCGCCTCACCCTGTCCTCCGGACGGGAGATCGAAGGGCAGCTGGCGGCCCGGGATGAGCGCTCACTCCATGTCCTGAGGCGGGTTGACGGCGGGGAGCTGGTGGCTCCCTTTGCATTGGACGATATTGAGCGGTTTGAGGTCTGGCGGCGACCCGGCGACCCGGGGCGCCCCATCGCCGAGGACGAGCCGGAGGCGGGTTCAGAGGACGTTCCCGGGCGCGGGCTGAGAGGGATCCAGCCGATCCCATTGCCCCAGGACACCCAATGAACACGAGTTTCCGTCCAGTATTCAAGGAGGCCGCACGTGGCTGAGCAAACAGACTGGTTGTACTGGTTCCGCCACTCCTCGCCCTACATCAATGCCCACCGGGGCCGGGTGGTTGTGTTGACGCTCAGTGGCGATGCCCTGGATCACCCCAACCTGTTGCACACCATCCACGACATGGCATTGCTGGCCAGTCTTGGTGTGCGGTTGGTTGTGGCCTTTGGAGCCCGCCCCCAGGTCGGGCAGCGCCTGGCGTCCGCCGGACATGAATCGCAGTACCACGCAGGGTTGCGCATCACCAGCGAAGCGGACCTTCCCCTGGTGCTTGAGGCAGTGGGTCGCGTGCGCACCATGCTTGAAAGCCGTCTGTCCATGGGCCTGATCAATTCACCCATGCACGGGGCGCGTATCCGTGTGTGCAGTGGCAACTGGATCACCGCGCGTCCCAGCGGCGTCATTGATGGGGTGGATCTGGGCTACACCGGCCATGTCCGCCGGGTGGACTCCGAGACCATACACCGACTGCTGCAAGACGGGCAGGTGGTGCTGCTGCCGCCCGTGGGGTTCTCTGCGACCGGCGATGCCTTCAATCTCTCCCATGAGGAGGTCGCCTGTCAGGCGGCTGCGGCACTGCAGGCGGAAAAACTGATTCTGTTTACGGACCGCAACGGCATTGCGGATGCCTCCGGAGAGCTGCTTCGTGAGCTCAATGTGCGTCAGGCCCGGGAGGTGCTTGGCCAGAAACATCTTCGCAGTGATGATGCGGCCGCGCTTGAGGCCGCGGCCGAGGCCTGTGACCAGGGCGTGCGCCGCTCGCACATCATCAGTTATGGCTCGGATGGAGCGCTGCTTGAGGAGCTGTTCACCCGGGACGGGCTCGGCACCCTGGTCAGTGACGATAACTATGAACATCTGCGCGATGCCCGTGTTGAGGATATTGCAGGTATCCAGGAACTGATTCAGCCACTGGCTGAAAGGGGCGTGCTGGTCAGCCGCCCGCGGGATCTGATCGAGACAGAAATTGACCGTTTCCTGGTGGATGAGCGCGACGGTACCGTGGTTGGCTGCCTGGCCCTCTATCCCTATCCGGAAACGGGCATGGCGGAGCTGGCCTGCTTCGCCGTCAGCGACGGTTACCGCGGGTGCGGTCGTGGCGACCGCCTGCTGGCCAGTGCCGAGCGTTGGGCCCGTGCTGAGGGGCTGGGTGAACTGTTCGTGCTGACCACCCGTACCGCACACTGGTTCCGGGAAAGAGGTTTTGAGCCGGCAACGCCTGAATGTCTCCCACCCTCACGCAGAGCGCTCTATGATGGGCACCGCAACTCCTACGTCTTTCTCAAAAAGTTGTGATGCGTTCAGGGTGAGTCTCGGTAACCCGTAATACCGGTAGCGCTTACACATACGTAGCCTCCTTAACCAGTCGCTTTCTACAGGGAAAGTTGTATGGGAAATGGAGTTGCAGGGGCTGTAAGAACGCCCATGGATACAGACAGTACACATCGCCGGATCCGCATTGCTGCCCGGGCAGAACCCGCTCAGGGAGCCTCCTGGCCCTGCCAGATTGTCTCCTTTTCGGTGGAGGGGCTCAGGGTCCGCTATCCAGTCAGTCGGGAAGACACCATCAGCCGCTGCTTTGCAAAGGGTGATTGCAGTCTTCACCTGGGCTTCCGCTCCAGAGGCAGTGACCGACTCTGTTACATGCGGGTCCGGATGATGCGTTATGCCAGTGGTATTCTGGAAGCGCAGTTTGATGAGCAGCCACTGCACTGCTTTGAAATGCTGCTTGAGGCGGCCGGACTGGCGCGCAGGGAACCGGCGGAATCCGCCGGCGTACCCCAGACCGACCCCCGGATCATTGTCAGTCAGTGTGCCGGAACCTGGGTTGACTCGCTTGAGCCCCTCTTTCGCCGCAGTCTCGGAGCGCTGCCCAGGCTGCTGACGCGCCACGCCCGTGAGGCCGGAAGCGCTCAGGAAGCGGAATCGTTACGTGAAGCCGCCGGCCAGCTGCTGAAACAGCGTGATCGGATCTGGCAGAGCGTGGCGCGCTCGCTCCGCGCAGGTTTTGATGAGGGAGCCGGCTGTCTTCCGGCGTGTTCCGACTGGCTGGGCGTGCGCGTCATGGCGGCCCGTGCCGGCCAGCGCTATGAAGCCACCCTCGCACTTCTGCACTGGCGCCTTGAGGCGCTCGGGCGCGATGATCTCTCGGGTGAACAGGGGCCGCTCACTCCCCAGCGCCTGTGTGCCGTCTTCGCGGCTGCGCTGGAGCAGGAAGGCTTCAGCCGTCGAATCAACCGTCGCATCTACCCAGTGTTTGAGCAGGCTGTCCTGCTGGCGCTGGGGCGCGTCTATTCGCAGCTTCACGAGGTGTTTCTGCGCCACGACCCCAGACGCGGCGGGCCCCAGCGTTACAGGCTCACGGAGTGCGCCAGCCCGGCCCGCTACAAATCCCCGGATCAGCGGCTTCAGGAGGCAAGGGTGGCGACGCGCAAAGCGGTTGTACCAGCGCTGCCTTCACTGATGGAGCCGGATGATGTGCGCCCGGAATCACTCACCAGTGAAGGGCATTTCGTCACTGCCCGCAAGCTCTGGGTCTGTCTGGGGATGCTGGAGGGCGAGCTTGTCAGCGACAGCGATGCAGCGCTTATCGTACCGGCACAGGTGCGTTCCTCACTGAGGCGTCTGCGTCAGGCCGAAAGCAGCGTTCAGGCCCAGTCGCTGCAGAAACGCCTGGCCGCATGGTTTGACTCCGGGCAGCAGGCCATACCCGGCGAACTGACAGTGGCAGCGGGGCTTGTGGAGCGTCTGGTGCAGTCACTGTGTGAGAGTCCAAGGCTGAGCCAGCGTGGTCGCTGGTGTCTGCGCCGGCTGGAAACCACGCTGCTGGAAACCGCCGTAAGCGAGCCCCAGATTCTTGATCGGACCGACCATCCCCTACGCCGGATCATTGACCTGATCGGGCATCTCGATACCGCCGATCACCAGGAAACCCGGGACTGGCCCCGGGATCTCTACCACCGCATTGAACGCATTGCACGCGGGCAGTCCGGGCACAGGGAACTGGAAGCCACTGTCACCACCCTGCAGGGTCTGCTTGAGTCGCGGGAAGAGCACCATCAGCGCAAACTGCGCCCGGCACTGAAGGCGGCCGAAGGCAGTGAGAAACTCGCTGAAGCCAGTCGCATCACTGACGATGCGCTGGATGATCGGCTGCTGGGTCGCGCGGTTCCGGCTCCGGTACTCCAGCTGGTGGAACACGGCTGGCGGGACCTGATGGCACTGAGCTACCTGCGCAACGCCGGCCAGGAAGGAGAATGGAGCGAGTGTCTCGCCCTGCTTGATGAGCTGCTGGCGATGTCCGGAAAGGCCCCGGCGCCTGATCCGGATGCATTGCTCGAGCGGGTCCGAAGCGGACTGGGTGAGATTGCCCTGGCGCAGCCGGATGAGGTGTTGCGGGCACTTCAGGCGTATCTCCATTCCCCGGATCAGAGCCGCTCGGTTCGCCTCAGCGAAGGTTTCTGTAAACGCGAACGCGAGCATGAGGCGCCGGCAACCGGTGAGCACCGCCTGTGGCGGTTGAGGCTGGAGCAGATGACACCCGGCGCCTGGTTTCTGGATGAATCCAACGCAGACGCACCCGCTCCCGTGCGCCTGGCATGGTGTAATGAGCGCCGCAGTGAGTTTCTGCTGGTGAGCCCCTCCGGCAAGAAGGTGGCCCAGTATAATGCCGGGGAAATGGCGGATCATCTGGTGACCCAGAAGTTGATGCCCATTGCCCGCCAGGATCTGCGGCTGTTCAACGAAGCAACCCGGCGACTGATCGAACAGCTGCAGACCCAGCTGACCGAATCCGTCAACACGGATCCGGTCACCGGCCTGCCTGTGGCGCGTGAATACACCCGCCGCCTGGGACGGTTCCTTACAATGGCCCACCAGGGCAGTGAGCAGGCGCTGGCCGTGGTGGAACTGGCCCCCTCAGTGCATTCCGCGCGCTGTCTTCAGCGGGTCGCAGCCCTGCTTGATGAGCAGCTGCCACCGGAAGGACTCGCCGGTGTGCTGGATTCAGGTCTGTTCGCTGTGCTGTTGCCGGCTGAGGGCGTCGATGTCTGGCTCAACTGGCTGATGGGGCAGCTCAACCGGATCCTGGCACAGCCTCACGGAGCCGGCGTGATCCGGGGCGGTGTGGCCATGGGGGATCCCGGCATCGTCACCACCCGGCACTGGCTTGATCTGGCCCGTGATGCCTGTCGTGGCGCGCCTTTCCAGCCCAGCCCTACTTTCCGCTACGGCGCGGTGAGTGCAGAGCGGGCCCGCTATGTGCTGCGACTGGCGGATCGTCTTGCCGGTCACCATGAGCTCGACCATGAGGCACTGCTGCTCAAGGCCCACCGCATCATCCCGCTGCACGCACAGACCCGCATGGCGGGCCAGCATGAAATCAGTCTCAGCATGCACAATGAACGTGGCGAACTGGTCAACGCCGCGGAACTGATTCCGCTGGCTGAGCGCTATCACCGTATCCGGGCACTGGATCGCTGGGTCATTGCGCAGATGCTTGAACACACCACACAGATGGGCAGTCTCATGCCTGAGCAGGGCGGTGGCATCGGGATCAATGTTTCCGGGCACTCACTGAATGACCCGGAGTTGCTGGAGTTCATCTATCACCTGCTCAGCCAGCGTCATCACGCCATCGAGAAACTCTGGTTCCGCATTGACGAGGCCCATGCCATTGCCGATCCGGATGGGGTGGCCAGCTTCATCCAGGAGGTGCGGGAACTGGGATGTCGGATCTGTCTGGGCGGCATGGGCACGGATCCGGATCTGGCGCGGCTCATGCAGCGCCTGCCGGTGGACATGATTGCCCTGGACGGCGCCCTGGTGGCTGGCCTGCAGCACAGCCGCAAGGACCGGTTGCTTCTGGAGGCCACGGTGTCACTGGCGCATCGGATGGGCTGTGAGCTTGTCGCCAGCGAGGTGCAGGAAAGGCCGGTGCTGGATATCCTGCGCGAGGCCGGCGTTGATTATGCCAAGGGTTACGCCATAGCCAAGCCCTGGCTGGTTAATCGGTGATCGATGTCGCTTGTCAGCACCCCGGGTAGCGTGCAACATAAGACCCCTTTCAGCTACGGGACTGCAGTGGGATGTCGAGGCGCTATCCAATTATTGCCGTGACCGGTTCCTCCGGGGCAGGCACGACCACCACCGGGCGGGCCTTCAACAAGGTCTTCGCCAGCGAGGGCCTGCGTCCGGCCGTGGTCAGTGGCGACAGCTTCCACCGCTATACCCGCGAACAGATGTCGAATGTGGCCGCGCGCGGCCGCTATGGCGATTACAATCACTTTGCGCTCGACGCCAACCACATCGACAAGCTCGAATCCCTGTTCCAGGACTTCGGCGCCACCGGTACCGGTCAGTACCGTCAGTATGTCCATGATGAGGATCGCGAACTCATCGCCCAGGGCTATGAGCCCGGCAGTTTCACGCCCTGGCGGGCCCTGCCGCCGGATGCGGATCTGTTGTTCTACGAGGGGCTCCATGGCGGTGTGGTCACGGATGAATACAACGTCGCCCAGCACGTGGACCTGCTCATTGGTGTGGTGCCCATTGTGAATCTGGAGTGGATCCAGAAAATCCACCGGGACACCCACCATCGTGGATACCGCCAGGATGAGGTGGTGGAGACCATCATCAACCGCATGGATGACTACGTGCAGGACATTGTCCCGCAGTTCGCCAACACCCACATCAACTTCCAGCGTGTGCCCACGGTGGACACCTCCAACCCCTTCACCATGCGGGAGGTGCCGTCAGCGGATGAGAGTCTCATCGTCATCCATTTCCGCGATTACATGGAAGTGGATTTCCAGCGCCTGCTGCAGATGATCAGCAGCAGTTTCATGTCCCGTCACGACACCATCGTCATCCCCGGGCCAAAGCTGCCCATGGCCATTGACCTGATCCTGCGCCCGAGGATCCTGGAGCTCATGGAGCACCGGCGTTACGCCTGGTAGGGCAGACTTCCCGCACGCTTCCAGAAGGGTTTCATCAGCGAGGCACAACGCATAGGGACCTCCAGCATGGGCAGGTGCCCCACATTGCGCATGACCTCAACCCGGGCGTTGGGCAGCAGTGCGCTGTAGCGGTAGGCGCAGGAGACGTCCACAATCCGGTCCCGTTCCCCCCAGATGATGAGCGTCGGCGCAGAGACCTGTCCCAGCAGCTTCGGCACCGGCTCTTCCGGCTGCAGCATGTCGGCAAAGATATGGCGATTGGCCGGCTGGCGGTGCGTCATTTCACGCCACAGTGCCGGGGTCATGGCCTGGCTGATCAGCCTCTGGTTGCGGTAGGTGGTGATGCGGAACAGCTTGCGGACCTCGCCGCGGCTGGATGGGATCAGGGGGTTGCGGCCCTCGACAAGCTCCCGTTCCATTGGGCTGAGCTGGGCGCTGCCCATGCCGGCGGCGTTCATCAGTGTGAGGGTGGCGACCCGCTCGGGATGGTGGGCGCCGAGCGTGGCGCAGATCGCCCCGCCCATGGAGCTGCCCACCCAGTGTGCGGCCGGCAGACCGATGGTTCTGGCCCACTCGGCCATGCGCTGGGCCTGGGCGCCGTAACGGTAGCTTGCATCATGGCGATAGGTGCTTTCCCCGAACCCGGGAAGATCGAGCACATAGAAGCTGCGGTTGCTCTGCCAGAGCATTGGCAGCAGGGTAGCCCAGCTCTCCTTGCCCGCGCCGAAGCCGTGCAGCAGGACAACCGGGGTGTTGTCGCCGCTGCCCAGGCGCCAGTAGCGGATCCGGTGCCCATCCACCGTGACGGTTTCCGTGTGCAGCCCGGGCAGCAGGCGGGTCATGTCCTGCAGCTGGTTCCACAGACCCGAGCGCGGCTGCCACTGACGGCTGCTGTCGGGTTCCGGCTGGCCGCCGTTGTTCAGATAGTTGTGCCTGATGCGTTCCAGCTGGCTCAGGGCATCCTCAAGTACGGCGGAATCCATGAAGCCTCCTCCCTGTTCAGCGATTGAAGCGTATGGCCGTTGTCACCAGGCGTTGGTAGGTGCCCGGCAGAAAACGCTGCATGAGATCGGCGGCTCGGGCATCAGGGCCGATCAACACCCGCCGTTCATTGCGGCGCACCCCCTTGAGTATGGCTCTGGCCGCTTCTTCGGGCGTTGTGCGGAAGAGCTTCTCGAACTGCCCCTGAAGCTGCCCGGGGTTGCCACCGATCAGATCACCAATACTGTCGTCCATACGCGCCGAGCGTGCAATATTGGTTTTTATGCCGCCGGGGTGGACACAGGTGGCCGACACATCGGCCCCCTCCAGATCCAGCTCCTGGCGCAGGGATTCGGTCAGACCCCGCACACCGAATTTGGTGGTGTTGTAAGCACTCATACCGGGCTGCGAAAACAGTCCGAAGATGCTGGAAATGTTGACCACGTGGCCACCGTCCGTCGCCGCCTTGAGATGCGGCAGGAATGCCTTGGTGCCATAGAGAACACCCCGGAGATTGATGTCGATGATCCAGTCATAGTCCTCATAGCTGGATTTCTCCACCGAACCACCATGGGCCACCCCGGCGTTGTTGAAGATGAGGTTCACCTTGCCGTGATCCTTCACCACCTGATCAGCCCAGTCGATGACCGTCTTGCGGTCGCTGACGTCGACCCGGCTTGTGGTGATTCGCACGCCGTTCTTTGCCTCGCACAGGCGGCGGGTTTCCGCCAGCCCGGTTTCGTCCACGTCACTCAGTGCCAGATTGCAGCGTTCGTCGGTCAGTGCCAGGGCCAGGGCCCGGCCAATACCCGAGCCGGCCCCTGTAATGGCGGCGACTTTGCCCGCGAATGATTTCATGCAGGTTGCTCCCGGTAGTTGTTGTTGTCGGCGGCGTTGGTGGTGCTGCGACCCATCTCGTAGGCTTCAGGGTCAAAACGCTGGGTCTGCTGGCGGAACCGGAAGGTGAACCCCGGCCAAAGGGCCACGTTCTTGCCGCTTTCAGGGTGAATATACCAGCTGGTACAGCCGCCGTCCTTCCAGATTGAGCCATCCAGCTTGCCCTGAAGACGCCGATTGTAGGCATTCTGTATCCGGGGGCGGACATCCACATAGGCCGCCTTGCGCTCCTCCATTGCTTGAAGCGCATTCATCACATACTGGATCTGGGACTCGATCATGTAGACCATGGAATTGTGTCCCAGTCCGGTGTTCGGTCCCATGAGCATGAAAAAGTTGGGAAAACCGGCCACCGCCGTACCCTTGTAGGCTTCCGGGCCATCCCGCCAGACTTCATTCAGGTCCTGACCCTCACGGCCCTGAATCAGGCCCCTGGGGACCGGATCCGCAGCCTTGAATCCCGTGCCGTAGATGATCACGTCCACCTCACGGTGCTGGCCGTCATTGGTGACGACGCCGGTTTCCGTGATCTCCTTTATCCCGTCCGTCACCAGCTCCATATTGGGCTGTTCCAGGGCCGGGTAATAGTTGTTCGACATCAGGACCCGCTTGCAGCCGAACTCGTAATCGGGCGTTACCTGACGCCGCAGCTCTGGGTCGCTGATCTGGCGCCGGATGTGATTCTTCGCTGCGTGCCGTGCGATCCGCAACATCTTCGGATTGAGCACCATGGGAATCACACGGCTTTCCAGCATCCAGTAGATGGCCTTGCGCTGCAGTGTCTGGACACTCGGCACCCGCCGGAATACGGACCGTTCACGCTCCGTGATGGGACGGTCCGGTTTGGGCATGATCCAGGGAGCTGAGCGCTGGAACAGGTGCACCTGACCAGCCACCTTCTGTACCTCAGGTACAAACTGGATGGCCGAGGCCCCGGTGCCGATCACGGCGACCCGCTTGCCGCTCAGATCGTAATCGTGGTCCCAGTCCTGGGAATGGAAAGCCTTGCCCTGGAAACGCTCGGTGCCTGGGATGCTGGGGTAGGCGGGAATGGAAAGCCCGCCCATGCCGGAGACCAGCACCCGGGCGGTGTACTGGTTGCCGTGCTCATCACGGATGCGCCACCGCTGCGCCCCTTCATCCCAGCTGGCCTGATCCAGCGCCGTGTTCAGGTGGATGTGGGGCCGGACCTGGTACTTGTCGGCGCAGTGCTCCAGATACCGGCGAATCTCCTGCTGGGGGGCGAACATCCGCGTCCATTCCGGGTTCTGCTCAAAGGAAAAGGAGTAGACGTGGGACTGCACATCGCACGCGCAGCCCGGGTAATGGTTGACGCGCCAGGTGCCGCCGATGCCGCTTTCCTTCTCAAAGATCCGGAAGTTGTGCCGGCCGGCCTGTTTCAGCTGAATGGCCATACCCAGCCCGGAAAAGCCGGTGCCGATGATGGCAATGTCGGTGTGCTGTGAAGCGATGGCGCCGTGATTTTGTTGTCCCGCCATGATGCGTCCTCCCGCTCAGGTGTATACATCTGTCTACTAAGGTAGACGAGCGTATACTGGGATGTAAAGGGGGTGCGGCTAAAAATTACATTGAATATTGTGACAATTGTGCGTGAGATGATGTTCAAGGAGCAAGGAGCAAGGAGCAAGGAGCAAGGAGCAAGGAGCAAGGAGCAAGGAGCA
>LKMJ01003151.1_pt1 | contig 15303 bp, 19 predicted proteins | sample 643391 | NCBI WGS metagenome assembly LKMJ01 (sample SAMN04112250, study PRJNA286221) | soda lake metagenome | biome: soda lake; feature: Kulunda Steppe; material: water; isolation source: sample PL-Br10 brine of Picturesque Lake | place: Russia: Kulunda steppe | collected 2010-07
CCCCCCCCACCACTTTCCTGCTTCCTGGCATTTGACCGCCTCAATTACCCCACCCACAGCCGCTGCTGCGGGCACATGTGGTGTGCTGTGCGCAGGAACATGGGCGTGGAAGTGAGCGTGGTGGTGGAGGGCGCTGAGGTGACAGAAGTGAAGCTCCTGGAGCGGGGCAGCAGGGATGCCAGGCGCAGACTGCTCGGCCGCGCAGGCGCTGGAGTGGACGGGGTGTATACATCGCCCCAGGGCCATGTGTTTTACCTCCTGACCGATGCCCCCGTGGAGGATGCGGTGGCTGCGCGCGTGAAGCAGAGCATTGCGCAGGCGCTCCCGCCCTCCCGCCCTCCGCCACCCCCGCCAGCCGGCTTCCCTGCAGCGCAGGCCGTGGTGAGGGGGGGCACATGTGAAGGGGGGAGGACACGTGTGAAGGGGGGGTGGGCGTATGTTAGAGAGGGCACATGAATGTGGACGAGAACATATTTGAGGGGGGGAGGACACACATGAGGGAGGGAGGACACACGTGAGGGAGGGAGGACACATGTGAGGGAAGGAGGGCAGATGTGAGGGGGGGAGGGCACATGTTGGGGGCCCACATGTGAGGGGGGGATGTGATGTATGTGAGAGAGAGAGGGATCCTTTGAGGGAAGGCGCGCGTATATGAAGGCCTGGGCAGGATCAAAGGCAGTGTGTTTATGTGGGGTTTGTGTGGCTGCTAGCTTTGCTGGCCACCTTGTGTTACAATGCCAGCCAGGCAAGAGTGCTTTCGTGGGAGCCCAGCACATGTGCACATTGACACAGCTGTGCGCTCTTAAGGTTGGCGCTGTAAGGGCCGGGGGAGCGCCGCTGAATGGCTGCCTGCAATGGCCACAAGGCGCACTCGGCAGTGGCTGTACGGGACGCTGTAAAGTGGCTGCAAGGCCCAGGAGAGCGTTGCTGCCTGTGCGCGCGGAGCCCCAGCGGCGTCTGCCAAGACCTGGGGTGGGTGCAGCGCACCTACTTATGCGCAAAAAGGCCTCTGCAGATTTGCTCCTTCAAGATGTGCGTCACCTGCCTGTGCTGGTCTTCACGAGGCGTTGGCCGGCATGTTGCGCGCGCTTGCTTGCGCGTGCCAGCCACCGCTGCAAAAGGCCGGGCACACCACGCCTCAGTGAGCAGAGGTGGCGCGCATCCTGCCTGTTATAAGCCTATTAGTTCAGGGCGTGGGGCTGCACAGGCAGCAGGGACACCCTGCAATCTCAATTTTATCAATGTCATGTGCCTCCTGCGCGCGCAGCTGTCTGATGTGGTGCCCCCGCAGCTGTCTGTGCGACAGCCTTTTGGAGCGGAGCTGATGGTGCCGGACCCCCTGGAGCCAGACAACCTTGTCAAGGCCGTGGAGACCAGGGTCAGGGTGGCGGGGGTGGCCGAGGAGTGGGTCGACCCAGGTGCAGATGCCACAGACGACGTGGATGCTCCCTCAGACATCACGGTAATTGGGCCACAGCTCCTGGTGTGTGCTGCTGTCTTTGTTTGGCTGGGGCCCAGGCTCTACTGGCTCTCATCTCCCTGACGCGCCTCTGCGCAAAGCACATGAGCGCATGGACAGGCAGGGAGATGCGCTGTTTGTGGCAGGCCATCGCTCCCACCCCCCTGACATGAGTCGGTGAAGTGCGTATGAACAGACGATGAGCTGCGCTATCTGTGCTGCTCAGGGTGCACTCTCTGACTGTCTGCACTGTCTGCAACTGTCTGTGACTGCCCCGCCTTCACTGCACAGTTGTGGAGATGATGGCCGAGAACTTCAATGGCCAGGTCTGACCCAAGCTTGCAGTATCTCATGTTGCCATGCGCCCCCTTGTTGGTTGATGCCTTCCAGCCAAGTGTCAGACATGCTAGGGCGCTGACCCCCTTAACCTTCCTTGCGCACCCTCCACCTTGGGATGCAGATCTTCACCCAGCTTCTGCAAACAAGCCGCTCCAGAAAGATGGTGGTGCTGCAGGAGAGGGTGGGCAGCGGCTTGGTCAGCATCAGCCTCAGCCGTCCGTCTCCGGTGGATGCCCCCTTCCTTGTCCGCTACATGGCTTGGGACGTGGCTGGTAACGCCGCTGCTCCAAGAATCCGGGTTGTGCATGTGGCTTGTGACAAGGTGAGTGGCAAGGTGTGCTCGTGGCTGGTGACAAGGTGTGCGCGCAGTTTGTGACAAGGTGAGGACAAGGTGTGCGCGGGTTGTGCATATAGCTTGTGAAAAGGCGTGGACATGGTGTGCGCGGGTTGTGCATGTAGCTTGTGAAAAGGCGTGGACATGGTGTGCGCGGGTTGTGCATGTAGCTTGTGAAAAGGCGTGGACATGGTGTGCGCGGGTTGTGCACGCAGCTCGTGACAAATCGGGTCGGAGGGGACCTGTGCCTTGCCAGCACTTGAGCCTTTGCGCAAGAGCGGCTTCTTGGTTGTGGTTCTGATTTGCTGCTGGTGCATTTATGACAAGCGCCGCCCCTTCAGCAGGATGCAAAATGGAGCAGCAGCTTGCTTTTTTTGTAATGGCATTGAGCCAACCCAGGCTACTGTGTCTGCAACTTTTCATTTGAGCCATAGAATACCACCATCTCTAATAATGACACCTGCACCTGTTTGTTTTGGTGAATACACTGTCTAGAACAATAGGCATTCACTTCCTTGAACCTGCTTTGAGTGCATGTCAGCAAAACAGACTTTGCTCCCCTGGCCTAATTGATCTGGCTTCCCTTTGCTCGCACATCTGCAGAATGAGGAAGCATGCACAGACAGCACAGGGGAATTGAGCTGCACAGTGGAAGGAGTGTGCCTTGGTCCTGGGCTGGTGTCCAGTGAACTTGTGCTGCACACGGGTGCGTGAGGGCGGCTATGAGGCTGGCAGACTTTTGTGGAGGAGAGAATGAACTAGCAGGGACCCTGCCGTGCATATCCTTGAACTCCCCCACTTCACACAACCTCCAGGAAGCCCCTCAATCCCACACATCCATGCCAACTGCGTGAGGCTGTGGGTTGGGTTCAACCTGGCTGGTTGTGCGGACGTAGGAACAGCCATATGCTGCCCCTGGCTGCCATTTTGCCATCTGCCTGACTGGCGTGCCAATCAAGGTTTTGAGCAGACTAGCCCTGGTTAGGGGTGGCCAGGGGTGGATGTAAGGAGAGCAAGAGCAAGCACCAAGTAAGGCCAGCCCAGGGGCAGGTTATCTCCTGCTCGCTCCTTTGCTGCGTACCTGCAGGCAGCAAGGGCTTGTCTCAGCCCCCCTCCTAGAGCTCCTCAGATAGATTGACATTCAGACACTTATGCTCGAATGTCACGTGCACCTGCAGGCAACGATGGCCCACTGCAGGCCCCGCTTCTGGAGCTCCTTGGGCCCTCCAGGGCACAGGTCACCCAGGGGCAGCCCTACAGTCGCTGCCCCCCTGTGCTAACAAATCCAAGCGCAGTGTGCGACAGGTGTGCTGCCAGGCCTGTACCCTTTTTTGGCTGTGCGTCCAGATCTTGGCTTCCTTTGGCTGTGCCGCTGTCATTGCTTGTGACTGTGCTGCCGGGTCCTTTCTTCCGTTGGCCATATGCACTCTGCCTTCCTCCTCTCTGCAGGCTTTGTGGACACACCCTGGTTTGCTTGTGTGTCTTGCCATAACCACAGACAATCTTGTGTGTGTGAGCTAGGCCTATTTGCTCGGTCTTGTCCAATGCGACCTAGCCGCATCTCTGGATAGATAGGATGATGATTTGACCCCATAGACACTGCAGCTAGTAGCCCCTTAATGGACAAGCTTGGTATTCTTTTTGTCTTTTTGATTTTCGTTCCAATTTTCGACAACAAGTGCAAGTTAGATCTCTCCACATGCTACAGGATTTTTGGCAAGGCTGTGCGTAACTGGCACACCCTTCCTTCACCTAATCGGGCATCAAAAGTGTGAGACATTTGCTTCTGAATCACTGCTGTGCAGCTTAAGATGATCCACAATCATTTCATTGATCTACCTCTGTGAGGGCTTTTGGCGCTGGACAATCTCATCGACGTGCATCTCTGCTCTACCCTCCAGGATGTTAAACACTAAATAACCTGCCATTTCTATGGTTGTTCTCCCAGGGGCGCTCAAACCATCAACCCATCGCTGCGCGACCTTCCTGTCATCATCACGTGCATGTTCCAGCCTGCTCTTGGGGGCATGGTGGGTCCTCAGGTGCATATGGTGGGTCCTCAAGTGCATATGGTGGGTCCTCAGGTGCATATGGTGGGTCCTCAAATGCATATGGTGGGTCCTCAGGTGCATATGGTGGGTCCTCAGGTGCTCAACCTTTTGCAAAAATGGAACGCAGACAGAGATGCCTTCTCCAAACAAAGACAGGAGACACACACGACCCTCCCCATGGCGAGTGGATGCTTCCTGTTGAAGAGGACGGGCATGCCTGGTGCATCCCAACACAGCCACCATGCTTTACACTTCGAAGCAACCGCTGGAAGGACCTTGCAGTAATGGGCGTTGCAATGATGTGCTGTGCTGCACTTTTGCTGTGTTTGCGTAGCTTGTACTTCTTCACTTGTCACAGCCTGCCAAAGGCCCTCTGCAGAGCAGGCCCGTTGAATGAGGATAAGCTGCAACAAAGTTGAGCAGTGGCCTGCTTGTGATTGACTGCCAGCATCATCTCTGTGCTTTGCTTGTAAAACAGGAGCCCGGTCCACGCCAGCCTCCCGTGCCCTTTGAGCCTGATGGGTTGCAGCTGTGTGGCCTGAACACAAGCCATGGTGCTGGGACTTGGTTCATTGATTTCAAGGTAACCCGAGGCCTGAGGCATGCTGCATGTCAGGCCTTCATTGCACACCACATCGTGGCTCTGGTCCTCACCAGCAGGTCACCTTGTGCACTCTCAAGACAGGGCAGTTTTGCAGCCTCTCAAGGCAAGCATGGCAGCTCCTGGCCACCAGGCATGCTTTCTGTGCCCAGTGCCCTTGTCATGCTGATGTGCAAGAGGGCAGCCCTCAAAGCGCACCATCAACGCAATGTGCTCCCTAGATCATCCTCAATGCACGCATCTTGGGCCATTCTGAACCCAGGACTTTGCCGTCCTGCACGCAGCACACACAGGTCCTAAGCAGAGAGGGGCTTGAATTTGAGCCCTTGACATCAGAGTCAGTGCATGTATCCTTGAGTCATTCTGAATCCTGGACCCTGCCCCTCTGCTCACTGCACACACAGGTCCTTAGCAGAGAGGGGCTTGAGTCCGAGCCTGTGACACGCAGGGTCAGGGTCGTGGGCGACTGCAAGGCGGGGCAGGTCACATGCGACACAGGCCTGTGTGCAGAGAGCTTGTCAGAGTGTGAAGCTGGGCAAGCAGACCTGGATGTGGAGCTCGTTGCTCCGAATATCACCCTGAAGAGAGTTGCAGGTGAGGGTGCGCGGGCTGCGCGCAGAATGTCGGGCTGTCCAGCCAGAGTGTTGGGGTGCTCAAGGAGTGGAGGTCTACATGATAAAGGAGATGTTGGCAGGTGCACACAAGAGAGAGAGGGGGGGGAGAAGGGAGTTACAAATTAGCAATGCTTGGGCATATGCAATGCATGGGCATGTGCATGAGCAGGGGGACCGCAGGCAAAGGAGGGGTGTGCATGAGATTATCAACCAAGCAGCCAGTCCATCAAGTGGCATGGCTAGCTGGTGCCAGGCAGACCTGTTTCATGAAAAGCCTGCCCAAATGTTGAAGATGAGCATTAGCTTGCTTGGATCATGGCTGGCATACCTTTGCTTGTTTCAGAAATGAGTAAGGGTTGGCACATATTGTATACCTTGATGAATGCATGCTGTGCATATTATTGTAAACCGTTGTATAGTGTATACACCTGTTATGTAATGCTAAAGGGATATGCCGCATAGGGCAAACACCAACCCTTACGAATGGAGACATGTTTGCCACGCCTTCTTCATGTTAGATTGTCTCAGGGAGTACAACTTTGGGTTGTTTAACAATCTGCACATATTTTGTCATACCTCTTGCTTAACAAACAATGCTTAGTTACGTTTCAAGTCTAAGCAAGGTATTTTCTTTGGTACTTTTTAGTCCTTTAGGAAAGAGCATGCAAGGAAGTGAGTGCGTTAACATGCTTACTTGCTTGCCTGCAGGCGCTGACCCAGGCAACTCTGTCGTGTCTGTGGAGCAGTTCAAGACATATGTGTCATGCCTTGACCCGCGGGCTGAGCCTCTGTGCGAGCCTGGGGCAAACGCCACAGAGAGCACCACCCCGGGCCGAATCAGAGATATCACCAGCAAGGTGAGAGAGTCTGCTGAGGGGATCAGGGGTCAGGCCAGCCTTGGTAGTTACGTATTATAGAGAGGCGAGCCTTTGGCTCAGTTCAAAATAATTCCGTGCTAACATGGCAAACAAGGGCATGCCTGTGATTGGGAGGGTGTCTGTTCAATGTATTGCCCTTGACTGGTAGCCCCACTGCGCACTGCCTGCAGGTGCTTGCCTGCCCGCCTGACAGCTGCTTGGCTGAGCCATTGTCCTGCAGTGAGCGTTTCCGATTCAGTGCCAATGGCATAGCTGGTTGCGGCGTGAATACTTCTGCAGAGGTGCGCAGGGTGAACAGAGCTGTCGATTGAAAAGAAAGGAGGGGGGCAGGGGGAACACGCACGCTTTGTATGTACTGTGCGATTGTTGATGCTAAAAGCCTCTATGCCAGTACCTGATGGTAGATTACACATCTGTAGTTTTTAATGGATAAGTGCATCGGAGCCCTTTTTCCCGCTGTCATTCGTTTCCTGACTCCTCTAGGGTTACAGTCAAATTCTGGAGAGATCCAAATTGATGGTGCAGCCCATAAACTTGGTGTAAATGACAAGGCCACATGCACCCAGACATGGCAGCAAGACAAAAGAAATTGGTATACCTGAGGTCACTAGCAGATCCAATGCAGTTTCAAGTCATCCACCACACGAATCATGAGGTGACTGCTCACTCCCATGGACAAGCTCACATGACTGCCAGCTTACCTTGGAGTGCAAGCTCCCCCAAGTATGCAAGCACACCAAAGTGCAAGCACACTGAAGTGCAAGCTGTAAGTGTGATCTGATCACATGCTTGCAGGTTGGAACAGTATTTGCCCTTCGCTTTGTGGCTGTGAGCGTTGATGGCCTTGTGGACCAAGCCGAGAGGATAGTCCAGGTCATTGAGCCCTGTGGTGCTGGAAATTTCCTCTGTAATGGGAAATGCAGTGAGGTGAGGTTGCAGTAGAATGGAGGAGGTACGCATGCACGCATGCATGGGCAAGCATGCGCAAAGAATGTGCAAGTATGCATACTTGTCTATGAGAGGATCTCATGCACCTGTGAAAGTCCCTCACTTGAGCATTTCAAGCAGGATATAGAAGTATCCTGCTAGGGGCTCTCGGCCGTGCTGCCTTGAGCAAATTATGAGGGCTTGAGGTGCCATTGCACTACAAAAGCTGAGCTTGGAAACTGTGCAGATGTGCAACCTCGTGCAAGTATTTTATGTTGTTATCCAGTTTGATCACTGGGCTTGAGGTTGGACAAAAGATGGCGCAAGCATCCACGTACACACATTGTACACAGGGGCTGTGGGAAGTATTTGGCTCAGGCAACAGGTGCTACCTTGACAGCATGGTGGATTGGGAGTATTGTGTTAAACATGTGAGGTGAATGTTGCTGCATCTCAATTGCTGCTGCAATAGTGGCAGGCACCTGCCCATATCGTGGCTCTTCACTCCTGGCATGCCCATTTGCGCGCAGGTGGACTGCGACCTGCTTGCTGATCTGAACCTTCCCCCTCCCCCAGGCCCCCCATTGTTCAGCTTTGGGGTATCAACACCCAGAAATGCAACTACCTTTGCCAGCAGCAGCAGCAGCAGCAGCAGCAGCAATAGCAGTAGCCAGCATCGGCGCAGACTGCAGCTTAGCCTGGGCCAAGAAGCTGTGTCATTCACCCGTGGCACATCAAAAGTCAAAGTCAATCGTGCATATGGCCCCCTGCACAGTCTCTTGGAATTCAGAGGGGGGAGGGGTGCGCAGCTGCCATGGCATGGCTACAGGCCAGCCTGGGGTGGACGCCTGCTGCAGCAGGAGGGCGCACATACTGTGCCTGAGCGCGTTGACCTGGCGTACGGCTTCCCTGCGGTGCGTGCTGCTTTGCGTACTTGAACTATAGCAACAAGGCCGGCCTTTGCACTTGGTGAGTCTGCGCCTAGCCTGGCCTGCATCTTGCACGCATTTGATATGTGCGCACCGCCATGTACCCCCGCAGGAGTCCGTGGCTTTGCGGGATACAGGTTGGGCCAACCCCTTCCTGTCGCCGTGCGTGCAGCAGGGTGATCAGAACTGTGGTGCTGTAGCTGCAGATTACTTGGTAAGCAAGGCTGAGGGACACGTAGCAGGCCAAGCAGGGCTGGAAAGTGCAGCCGCAGATAATTCTTCGAGCTGCAACGCTGTACATGCGCAACAGGTCTTCAACATGAAATTTCTTGCCTGTTTGTTTGTACATGTTTTGTGCCATGTTGCAAACGGAAAGGTGCTGTCAGCATGGCATGTTGCCTGGGAAGGAAACAGGTGCAGCTTGTTGATGACTTCTTATGGCTGCTTCCTGACTAGAGCATCCAAGCTGCGCTACATTCCCCTGCAATGCAAGGGCTTGCTTTGTCCCATCTCAAAATGGCCAGTGGATATACAGGCAATGAGCTTTCGTTCCCCTGCTCGGCACATCTAAAGAATGTCTCCATCGTACAATGGTGGTGTGTCCAAGACAGGAGAACCCATGCCAGAGCCTGAACAAAAGCATGCTTTGGCTGTGCCCACACACCCTTTTCAGGGTAATCCAGTGGGCATGACTGTCTCCCCAGTCTGTACAAAAGCGCTGACCAGGAACCGCAGCTGGGAAGAGTGGCGAGTAGATGCTGTCAGCCTGGCGCATGCTACCAGGGCGTGCACAGAACCTGAAGCATGCACCCCTTTGGCGGCAGACAGGGGTCAATGCCCACCTGGCAACTATGCATTTGTGTGAGTGGAGGAAGCATTCTCCGTACGCGCCAAAGAGGTGCACTCTCACACACGGGTCATGCCACATGGAGTTAAGCATGGGTTGGTCAAAGGATGTTGAATGAATGAATGTGTGTGTGTGTGTGCGCTCGTGGCTGCAAGGGGGGGAGGGGGGGGGAAAGGCGCATGCATTGGTAGAATACTCTAAGGCAATGCCTATGGCTCCTAGTGCATTGTGCGCGTTGCACAGGGAGCACCAGGCTGAGTCAGCAAGCTGTGAAAGATGGTTTCTGCTAGTAAAACATACTCTTTCTCTGACATGATGTTTACCATGACCAGAACACCACCTTGAGGTGCATGAGGTCACTGGGGAAGCCCAAATATCACACAAGCTGCTCACATTCACCATGCATGCTCAACCTAGGCCTGCTGCATCTTTATCATCCTTTTGGTCTCGCATTCCCTCGCTGCAGGCTCTAGGTAGCAGATTCACTAGTCCTGCTTCCCCTCGCTGCAGGCTCCGGGCAGTAGACTCCAGTGGCCTTGCATCCTCTCGCTGCAGGCACGAGGCAGCAGAATCGCTGGTCTTGCATCCTTTCGCTGCAGGCTCCAGGCAGCAGACTCAGTAAGCCGCGTGGAGAGGGAGCTGCTGCTGGTGCGGGTGGAGGCTGCGGCGCGCCACCGTGTGTTCATCCGGGTGGCAATGGCGTGTGAGAACCCGCAGGAATTGGAGGACAAGGTGTGTGCATTTGTGTGTGTGTGCTGCGCAGCAGCACCAGTGCCAAGGCGTTGTTAGGTTTGTGATTACCTTTGAGCATGTTTGAGCATGTTTGATCATGTGGAAGCATGTACGTGCCTGCACGTGGGCGTGCAAGAGAGGCATGCGCGAATGTGAGTGTGTCATGAAAGTGTGTTAGCAACTCGCTTACTGTTCATCAAGTAATCACTCACACATAGCACTGCTTATGATGATCGTCTATAACCCAAGCACACAAGCAGCATCGCTCTGCGCAGTGTCACGTGCTCCCCAAAAGCGCACCAGCGTAGTGTATGCTGCAAACGCTGCACCCATTAGCGTTGTGTATGCTGCACACGCCGCACCCTGTGGCACCCCACAGGTGGAAGAGCTAGGCCTGGAGGTGCCCCTGCACTACCTGCCAGCTCTGGGCCTGCGTGCACCCAACCTGAAGCAGGTATGCCGTGCAAACACGTCACAGAGTCAATCGAGCTCCTAGATTGACACACATTTGGACGCTCGGTGCTTCTTAGGCTCAAGCAGGGCTACACATGCAAAAGAGGTGCATGGAATGATGCAACAACGCGCCCGTGAGAAAGGAGGCTGCTGAAGGCTCAAACAGCAGGGCGGTACATGTGAGGAGCGTGATGTGAGGCGAGCTGAGCACGCACAGGCAAGAGCCAGCAAGCCCTGGAGATGGCGTGTGTACACGAGAGCCTGTTGGCACGTTCAATGCAGTCTGATATTGCGCAGGCAGGGAACCTAGCAGGAATTTCAGAAGCTTGGCTGAGGTAGGGCAGGCTGCTGGGAATTCTAGGCTTGGTTCTGTCTGAGATACCGCAAACCCAGAGGACTGGATTAAGTCTGGCCTTCCGAACCCAGAGGGTCCTGCTTGATGCACAGGTTCAGCCTTTGAAATTGAGCCCAGAGATTGCTACTTGATGCAGAGAAGCTGCCGTTTATCCTCTGCTCATGGGTGCAGGTGGCGTTTGCTGCGCCTGTCACAGTGCTGCCAGACGTTGCACACCCAGGCGACCCTGAGCAGGGTATGCCCCCGCTGTGCTTTGTGGAGATGACCATAGATGTCCAGGTGGGCAGCGGCGTGTGTGGGGCTTGCATCTGGGCTTGCCGGTGCATGACAGGAAAAGGGTTCAAAGACCGTTAGGGCGGGCTATCTTCACCGAAGTGCGGGGTGCCTCGCAGTCCTGTTAAGGTCTTGCGGTCCTGTTAAGGTCTTGCGGTCCTGTTAAGGTCTTGTGGTCCTGTTAGGGGTTGTCTGTGAGGTTGCCATAGCTTGGAAGTGTCCATTACTGGCATTTGCCACCCTGGGCGTCCCTGTCTGTAAATAGCCCCTACTCACTCCCATTGGGTCATCAGGACCCCACGCACCTAGGATGTTAAGAAAACAGACGTTGTTTGCAGCAGGTGCCATGCAGGAGAAATGCCCTTGCTGAATAGCTTCAGAGTCGTGTATTGCTTTTTGGCCTCTTGTTCACAGGTGGGGTGCACGGCAGGGGAGCCGGGCTTCCAAGCTGGGCCACGAGGGGCACAGACACACGAGCAGTGGTGTGCGTGCAGGTGAGACATTCGATCCCTACAGACACATGTCAAAGGGCTTAATTTGCCTGTAAGTCTGTAGGACCATGGAGCGCGCACCTTGAGTATCCCTGCAGCGTCTGCCCACCACACGCACCAAGTAGGATTAGGGAGAAGCAGGACAAAGGACCCCGATACATACAATCCTCAACTTATTGTGCTATGTCACCTCCCTAAGCACATGACAAGTAAGTCCTCAAGGAGGCGTCCATTAGCCACCATGTCACCATGCCAGCCTTGTCAAGTATTTCCATGCCCGTCTCAATTGCTACGGGTGTATCTAGCAATCCTGCCCCTGGTGTACTGCTCTGAGCACGCTCGCCTTCAACCCCGGCCTTCTCCAATTGCAATGTTTCTAGCATACGGAGATGTTCATTTGCTCCTTCTTCACTTGCAGTGTGCAATGGGACCCGACTTTCAGAGATGTTCCCTTCTTTCTTCACTCGGGGACGGTGTACCCAGTGGTCCAAGGTGTGCTCTGTGCTGTGCTGTGCTGTGCACATGTGTGTTGTGGAGTGTGCAATTGTGTTTTTCAAAGGGGGCTAAATGAGTGTAACGGACTTGGTCTATCATACAAAAGGGGTTGTGCTGCACGGGCGCTGAATGCGAAGGGCAGCAAGCTCCTACTGCACATGCCCACGTTCATGATTGTGCTCACTTTCTGGTGCAACATGTTTTGACAACTTTGTATTGCGATCACTTTGGAGCCACAGGTTGCCCTGACTTTTGGGGGTATCCTTGTGGCTGTTTGCATGACGCATCCCAACTTGGGCATGCTCAAAAGCACTGCTGTCAAACCCACAACTGTCTGTCTATGCGCTCAACGCCCCTGCAACACAGGCCTGTACAGCAGCGTGATCGTGTATGAGCTTCGCCATCCGGAGGGCAGTGATCCCAGTGGCCCATCTTCTGTTCAAGCATGACGCCTGCATCAGATTCTGAGGCTGCAAGTTTGGGGCATGCAGCTGGGCAGCTCAGCAATATGGAAAGTGCTGCGCAGTCGCTGCTGGTACTACTTGCGCAGACGGGGTCCAAAATAGCCAACAGTGCTGAGGACATGGACAAGTTGGGGGCTAGCATCAAAGAGGCGGTGAGTGTGCAGCAGCTGCAACTGCCTGGGGTACCTTAATTTGCCGTAAACACACTTGTTTATCAAGCATCTCATCTGCTTGCCTAATTGAAGTGTGTGTCCTTGCTGCAAGTGTGCGCCGGCGTCTGCGCTTTGGGCTGTCTGCTTTAAGGCGTCCTCGGTTCACAGTTTCCACGCGCACCTTTCCTCTCCCACTTTGCATTCCATGCCTTCGTAGCCCGTACTTTTCCAGGAGCCAGGGTCCATGACCCCAACTCTGCATTTAAATCATTTGAGTATGCTTACTTTCTTGTTCGCTGCGGCAGTGGGAACTGCTTCTGGATGATTTCTTCGCCAAGTTCTCAGAGCGCTTAGTTCCAAGGCTTGCTGCTCTTGGCCAAGAGAGCTCAACGCTCAATGCACCAATGGCACGTCTAGGTGGATTGGCAAGGTCTGTGTGCAGTGGACTTCTTGCTTCGTTCATAGCTGCTCACAATGTGTCATGCTGTCCACCATGTATTGCAATCGCCTTTACAAGAGATGCACAGGTGCCAGCAATATTGCTGGTATCGTTCTGATGTATTTCAGGGACCTCCCACTGTTGGGCATTGTGATTCTTTTATTTATAAGCGTGCCAAAGACAAGGGACAATTAGAACAGCTTAATCTATAATATGCATGTGCACTTTGGCAATAGCAGTCTTCAGGTGCAAACAAGCCTGCCAGCAAACACAGCCTATCCAAGGACTAAAGTTTGTTGCTGACCTATGAGCCCCTTTTGTGTAAGTTGTGCTTCCACAGACTCCACGCACACGGCTGCCTTAACGCGCCCAGGGGCATGGTCATCAAGCCTCTTATTGATAGTGGAGCCAGGAGGTTCAGCAGGCTGCAAACCCCTGCTGTAGACTCACTTCCAGATGACTTGTTGGACCTGTCTAATTTGGTCCCCAAGGTCAAAGGCTGCGTTGAAGTCGAACGGGGTGGGGCAGGTGGGTGATGGGGAGAGCAAGAAGATGCAACGATGCTGAGGCACTAGCTGTTAAGGATCTGACATTTTTTGAAGTCCATAAAGACCCAGGCTAGCCGCAGGCATTTCAAGCATCACAGCCTCGTTGATTTCGTCCCTTAGTGCAAGCTCCTCCTAGGTATATGCCACTGCAAGTATAAAGCAGGTCTTGGCTCAGTATTTGTGCCTTACCCAGTGCCATGCAGGGAGGCCACATGCTAGGATGAATGTAGCTTGTTGAGGCTGCAACGGCCATGCACTGTGCATACCTGAATTATAAGAATGTGGCATGATGAGCACACGCGCTCGGCAGAGCATCTGGTGTAAAGCCCTCACTCAACACAGCAAGCCTGCTTTAAACTTGATGCCGCAGAAGCGCATTTCAGCTTCTGGATAGGGCCACGGCCAGTGCCTGATGAGCTGCTCAATCGCATTCCTGGCAACAGCAATGGTGCGTTTTAGCTGTCTTCCAACGCAGGTGAAAATGCGTAAATCATTGAAACCATACCAGACATGGACACACTCTAGCATTGGTGTACAAAAATGGTACACATTTCACCGTCACATCCCCGCACCTGCAATTGGGCATTATAGAGATCATAGATTGTCATGGTCTTGGCAACAGCTTGTATTTATTTGGAGCGCCCAAAATCCATCATCCTACCATTTTCCAGAGGATAAGGAACAACCTATTACAACTCATCCTTGCAGCTGGCAAGGACTTGGCATCAAGCGTGTTTGATCACGGAGTCTCAAGAAAGCTGTTGGCTGGTTTCCAGCTTGGCCAGGTAAAGCGGCTATATTCTTGCCCCTTCTTGTGGCACGCTTTTGAATCTACCATGCTTGCATGGCTCTTTTAATTCTCTTCTTGGAAACAAAAATATTTGATCATCAAGGAAGTGCCAATCATCATTTCTGGACGCAAGAATGCTTCACTACTACCTCGTGATGTCGGCATGATGCTGCAGGTGTCTACTCGGAAAACGTTGGCTCAGACCGCGGAGAACAAAAACAAGGAGCACACAGATCCCTTTGAGAACGGATTTGAGCGACTTGTGGTAAGTTTTTGCAACACTGCTGTAGGAAAGAGGAATGTATGATGCGTAAAAAAAAATCTACACATAATCTTAATAAGCGTGTGCGTCAGAACGGTAGGCAGCTTCACAATGTCATAAGGACCATTCATCACTCATAACGCAACTGATGAACAATGCTGGCAGGGCTGCCGCATATAATTGTACATGTTAAACAACACAGAGGATCTGTTAGAATGATTGCATGTCGGAGATGGCGCAGATTTAAGTTCAAAATTTTTTCTTTATACGCTGCATTGCGCCTGCGCTTGAGCGATTCTGGGGGTCCGGATTTGCCATGAAGAATTCCAGCGTGTCTCGTGACAATACATGCAAATGATGTGATGAATTTATTTACTGGATTTGTCGAATTGGAGAGAAAGCTGGTCAAATCAAATGTCATCAAGTCTGACTGTCCTTACTTAAAGTGAATAAACGCTCTCTCTCTCTCTCTCTCTCTCTTTCTCTCTCTCTCTCTCTCTCTCTCTCTCTCTCTCTCTCTTTTTCCTTCTTGCTAGCCTTTTCATCCCTCTATTTTGTTCAAAGTAATCTGATCTTGTAGCTGACTTTAAAAGAATTTAGATATGCAAGCATGCTGCACAAACTTGATTCCCTGCCAATGCCCAGCACCTGGCCGCCACTGCCCTGCAGCTACAATCCGTGGCTGTGCAAAATGGCAAGGAGTAAACAGAGGGTCAGCAGGGTCCACGCCTTGCTTTCTTGCCGGCCTTGATTGCCTCTGTCCACAGGGTCTGTACGGCAACCAGGTGCTCACTGGATCTCAGATCGTGCAGACGCGCCACCCCATGAGCAGTCTTGCCAAGGGTGGGGCCAAACATGCGCGAGCATGCA
>LKMJ01003152.1_pt1 | contig 15303 bp, 10 predicted proteins | sample 643391 | NCBI WGS metagenome assembly LKMJ01 (sample SAMN04112250, study PRJNA286221) | soda lake metagenome | biome: soda lake; feature: Kulunda Steppe; material: water; isolation source: sample PL-Br10 brine of Picturesque Lake | place: Russia: Kulunda steppe | collected 2010-07
CCCCTTGCCGACTGGCGACTGGTCGTCGATGCGGGTCTGGTCGACGTATTCGGTGTCGGCGAGCCGTTTGAGCCGCCGGACAACTGCTTTGTCGGTCGGATCTACCGAAGCGTCTCCGAGTTGCGTTCGGCAGGTTGCAGAGACTTTTTCGGCGTGTGCGGGTGTCTCTCCCTGGTCGGCGAGACATACCAGCGCAAGCAGCGTGAGTCGCTCGGTTACGTCCGACATTGGCGCGGTTTCCCTGCCACGTTCGTGCATATTCCACATGTTTATTCAGCAGAGATATAGCTGTCGGCGCGACGGACACGGTAAGGCTGTCATCGTGGGTCGGTGCGAGTGTGAACTACTCCGGGGTCAAGCCCCGAGGCACTCGGCCTGCTCCGCCTGTAGACCCGCAACTTTAACCCTTATTCCGCACAACTCCCGTTCGACCAGATGGACGCTCCGATTCCTGACCTCGCCGAGCGCGCTGCTGAGTGTGCCGAGCGACTGCACGACGCCGACGGCGTGGTTCTCGCCTCGCACATCGACGCGGACGGCCTGACGAGTGCCGCGATCGCGGCGAGCGCGCTCGAACGCGGCAGAATTCCTTTCGAGACGGTATTCAGCAAACAGCTCGGCGAGGACGAGATTGCTGAGATCGCGAACATGGACCGGGACGTCGTCCTCTTCACCGACTTCGGGAGCGGACAGCTCGATATCATCACAGAGTACGAGCAGTCGGGAGATATCACCCCGGTCATCGCCGATCATCACCAACCGGCAGACGCCGAAACCGAGTATCACCTGAACCCGCTGTTGTTCGGGATCAACGGCGCGTCCGAGCTTTCGGGTGCCGGTGCGAGCTACGCACTTGCGAGAGCGCTCGAACCTGAAGACGGCGACAATCGGGATCTCGCGGCGCTCGCCATTGTCGGTGCGGTCGGCGATATGCAGGCAAGCGGCGGCGAACTCGTCGGCGCGAACCGGCGGATCGTCGAGGAAGGGGTTTCGGCAGGCGTCCTCGAAGAGGCTACCGATCTCTCCCTGTACGGCAAGCAGACCCGCCCCCTGCCGAAACTCCTCGAATACTCGACCGACGTCTACATCCCCGGCATCAGCAACGACGAGCGCGGCGCGATGGGTTTTCTCGACGACCTCGATCTGGATCTCAAAGCCGACGGCGACTGGCGGCGCTGGGTCGACCTGACCGACGACGAGCGACAGACGGTCGCCAGCGCGCTCGTCCAGCGCGCGGTATCGAGAGGCGTCCCGGCAGAGAAGATCGACGGTCTCGTGGGAACGACGTACTCGCTCACCGCCGAACCGGAAGGGACCGAACTGCGGGATGCAAGCGAGTTTTCGACATTACTGAACGCGACTGCACGCTATGAACGTGCGGATGTGGGCCTTGCGGTCTGTCTCGGGGACCGCGGAGACGCGCTCGACCGGGCCCGGCAACTCCTCCGGGACCACCGTCGAAACCTTTCTGATGGTATCGAGTGGGTCACCTCCGAAGGCGTCACACGTGAAGAGCACGTCCAGTGGTTCCACGCCGAGGATCGGATCAGAGAGACGATCGTCGGCATCGTCGCCGGAATGGCGGTCGGGGCCGACGGCGTCGACCGCGGGACACCGATCATCGCCTTCGCGAACAAGACCGACGAGGAGGTGAAAGTCTCCTCTCGCGGAACGCACACGCTGGTCAGGGAGGGACTGGATCTCTCGGCGGTGATGGGCGAGGCCTCACGCGCAGTCGGCGGTGATGGGGGCGGTCACGACGTGGCAGCCGGAGCGACCGTCCCCGCAGGGACCGAGGCGGAGTTCATCGAGTTGGCAGACGAAATCGTCGCCGAACAGCTCTCCTGACCACTCCTGGTGGCGCTACTCCGCTGGACAGGTGTCGATTCCGAGCAGTTTGTTTACCGTGCACCGCTGTGTGAGCGCGCTCGCAAGGAGCCCTGCGCCGACGACCAGGGCGCCAAGTCCGTTCCGTTTCGATCTTCGGCCGAGTGTCACAACACCGACGAGTAACAGCGCGGCTCCGCCGACAAACCGGAGCGTACGATCGGTTCCACCGACGTTCTTTTCGAACATATCTGTCGTTAGGAGCGGGTCGGCTTGAGCATGACGACAAGCCTCCCAGCTTTTATATACGATAGGGCGGCCATGATCGCCATGCGATGACCTGCTGACACGGCGCTGGCCGGGGCTGGTGTGCGACACGCCGCGTCGTGGCGGATTCCGTCGCCTGTTCGCTACTGGCCTGCCTCTCGGGGTCAGCCGTAGAGTTGAAACTCAACGCTCACCTAGCCGGTCCCGATGGACGCGAGAGCGGTCCGTGATCGGGCGAGCGACCTCCCGACCGAGCCTGGCGTCTACCAGTTCCTCGCCGACGAGCAGGTGCTCTATGTCGGGAAGGCGGTCGACATCCGTGACCGGGTACGCTCGTACGCTGATCCGCGCAGTCGCCGGATCGAGCGGATGGTCGACCGTGCCGATGCCATCGACGTTGCGGTGACGGACACGGAGACGCAGGCGCTGTTGCTGGAGGCGAACATGATCAAGCGCCACCAGCCCCGGTACAACGTCCGACTGAAAGACGACAAGTCCTACCCGCTGGTCCAGCTAACTGACCACCCAGTTCCACGGATCGAGATCACCCGCGATCCGGACGAGGGTGCAACGGTGTACGGCCCGTATACCAGTCGGTCTCGCCTCGAAACGGTCGTCAAGGCGCTCCGGGAAATCTACGGAGTGCGGGGCTGCTCGGATCACAAGTACGCGAACCGGGATCGTCCCTGTCTCGACTACGAGGTCGGTATCTGTACCGCTCCCTGTACTGGCGAAATAAGCGAAGCGGCGTACGCGGAAGACGTCACGGCTACGCAGCGATTCTTCGAGGGTGAGATCGGTGTCCTCGCCACTCCCCTGCGCCGATCGATGGAGCAAGCGGCCGAGAGTCAGAAGTTCGAACGTGCGGCCAACCTGCGCGATCGGTTTGAGACCGTCGAGGCGTTCCACGGTGACAGCGGTGCCGCCGTCGCCAGCGAAGAATCCGGCGGCGAACGGCTACTGGACGTACTTGGTGTCGCCATCGAGGGCGAGGAGGCGACCGTCGCCCGGCTACACAGTGATGGCGGCCAGCTCGTCGACCGGGACCGGCATACGCTCGCTGCACCCGACAGCGGACCGGATCAGATCGCGCGCGTTCTGTCGGCGTTCGTCCCACAGTACTACGCCGAGCGGGAGCTTCCGGACGCGCTCGTACTCCCGGAGCATCTCGACGACCGGGAGCTTGCTGCATGGCTCGACGCGGAAGACGTCGCGGTTCGTGTTCCAGGTGCCGGTCGGGAGGCGACGCTCGTCGATCTGGCGCTCAAAAACGCCCGCAGCGGCACCGACGGCCGTGACGAGGTCGGTGCCCTCGCAGCGGCCCTGGATATCGATCGGCCGACGCGAATCGAGGGATTCGATGTCAGTCATGCTCAGGGAAACGAGGCGGTCGGAAGCAACGTTACGTTCGTCGATGGGTCCCGCGAGAGCAGCGACTACCGCCGCAAGCGGCTGAATGGCGGAAACGATGACTACGCGAACATGCGTTCGCTAGTCGAGTGGCGAGCCAGTCGTGCCGTGGAGGGGTGTGATGACCGACCTGATCCGGACCTGCTGGTAATCGACGGGGGTGAAGGACAGCTTTCGGCGGCGCGGGCGGCGCTCGATGCGGTAGACTGGGACATCCCGACGATCGCCATCGCGAAAGACGAAGAGCTCGTGATCACGCCGGAGAGGACGCACGACTGGCCGGATGACGCGCCTCAGTTACATCTCGTACAGCGGGTTCGCGACGAGGCCCATCGCTTTGCCCTGCAGTACCATCAGACTCTGCGTGATGAGGTGTCGACGGCGCTCGACGGGATCGATGGCATCGGTCCAGAAACACGTAAGCGGCTGCTGGGTCGGTTCGGTAGCGTGAAGGGGGTCCGTGGTGCGTCTCGTGACGAACTCCTGTCGGTCGAGGGGGTTGGTGAGGGAACGGTTACGTTACTCGAAGAGCAGCTGTAAGCACGTAGTGTCGGTCCTTCTCCGGTGCGAACCGTTAACCCGCGTCAGTCCTACTAGTCGAACATGTCCCAATCAGGGGGAGACAGGATCCAGAGCGTGCATCGAACGCACGGACTCAGGCCACAGACGGTGCTGATCGGTGCTCTTGCACTGGCAGCGAGTGCCGTGCTTCTGACGAATTTCCTCGAGTTGACGCCGCTCTCTATCGTCGGCGCTCTCTTGCTGACGCTCGCAGTCGTGACGGTGGCGAGCGCGGTCGAGATCGTCAACGCCTACGAGAAACGCGCACTGACGGTGTTCGGCGAGTACCGACAACTGCTACAGCCCGGTATCAACTTCGTTCCACCGTTCGTCTCGAAGACGTACCTTTTCGATATGCGAACACAGACGATCGATGTCCCGCGCCAAGAGGCCATCACGCGTGATAACTCGCCGGTGACCGCCGACGCCGTCATCTACATCCGTGTCATGGACGCGAAGAAGGCGTTTCTGGAGGTTGATGACTACAAACGGGCTGTCTCGAACCTGGCTCAGACCACGCTTCGTGCCGTACTCGGCGATATGGAACTGGACGAGACGCTGAACAAACGCGAAAAGATCAACAGAAGGATCCACGATGAGGTCGATGAAGCGACCGATCGCTGGGGGATCCGGGTCGAAGCGGTGGAGGTCCGGGAGGTCAACCCGAGCAAAGATGTGCAGCGGGCGATGGAACAGCAGACGTCCGCCGAGCGCCGCCGTCGTGCCATGATTCTCGAAGCACAGGGTGAGCGGCGGAGTGCCGTCGAGAAGGCCGAAGGTGACAAGCAATCGAATATCATCCGGGCGCAGGGTGAAAAACAGAGTCAGATCCTCGAAGCACAGGGTGACTCGATATCGACAGTGCTTCGCGCGAAATCCGCGGAGTCGATGGGTGAGCGGGCGGTAATCGACAAGGGCATGGAGACGCTCGAAGAGATCGGGAAAGGCGAGTCGACGACATTCGTTATGCCCCAGGAGCTCACCTCCATGATCGGCCGCTACGGAAAACACCTCTCTGGAAGCGACGTGCAGGTGGGTGACGGCGCACTGGAAAGCCTCGACTTCGACGACGAGACGGCCGAACTGCTCGGACTGAACAACATCGAGGAACTGATCAGCGAATTCAATGACGAGACAGCTCCCGCCGAGCAGACAAAGGATATCGGTCGAGACTCGCGGGCCGAAATCGACGACGCCGAACTGATCGACGAGCTAGAAAAGTAACCTGTACTATGAGCTTACGTCGGAATATTTACCACTTGTAGGTCTGTAGTCCAACATATGATTACGTCGATCAGTTGGCAGGGTGAGTAACGGTATGCACGGGATCGTTCATAAGGCGTTCAAGGAGTTCGTCGAAACGGAGGTCGATGGGATCAACTGGGAAGCGGTCGTTGACGAAGCAGGTCTCGAGCCGACGCTCTATCTTCCCGTCACTGACTACCCTGACGAGGAGTTCACACGGGCGGCAACGGCGCTCTCCGAACTGAGTGGGCGGCCCGACGCCTCGCTCCACAAGTCGTTCGGCCGGTCGCTGGCACCGTCGTTACTCGATACGTTCAAAGCACACATTCGTGACGACTGGGACGCTCGGGAAGTATTACTCGCGCTAGATTCGATCTATGAGCAACTCGACTCCGATGATGAGTACAGTACGTCGTCGACCGTTTCGACGCGGACTGATGGGAACGAAGTCGTGCTGACGTATCGTTCAGACCGCCAGCTCTGCACGGTACTGCGTGGCATCGTGATCGGTATCGCTGACGAGTACGAACGGACGGCAGAAATCGTGGAACCAGCCTGTCTGCAGGCGGGTGCCGATCGGTGTGAGCTACACGTTACACTCGACTGACTGGCCCTGTATTCGACCTGTACCACAGCTCATTCAGAGTGGTAACCACACACTGTAGAAATAACATTCATTATATACTTGATTACGAGATCATAGACTAGGGGCAAATACTAGTTGTAAATGTGGTATTATACATGATGAACTATTACCTCACTGTGTGTTGATGAGTCGCAGCCAAACCAGTCGCGGACGTGGGCAGCGGTTCGAACCGCAACACGGCTGTCCACGAACTGTCCGCGACCGTTATCCGTTTGCTACCACAGCGGTTTCGGATAACGTCGTTGGAGGAGGCGGTTTCCCGATGGTCTCCTGGTTCGCAGACACACGTTATTTAACAATATCATGAGTAACAACAACTCCCTCAACCCAGATATCAGACGCAGAACAGTACTCGGCGGAATGGCGGGTGCGGGTGCACTCTGGTTCACCCCGTTCTCTGCCGGCGCCGATTCGGTCGACAACTACGAACAGCGTCACGCTGACGGTCCCGACTCATATCACCCCGGACATCCGCGGTTCGTCGAAGTCGGCGAGATGATTTCGAACCCCGAAGATATTGGTGAGTGGTCGTTTGGCTCCCGTGACAACATTGCACCGCGTATTCCGGACTTCGAGGCGGATCCGGACAATTACGACAGCGACGACTTCGAGTGGTCGCTCGTCGAACAACCGGACGGTAGCGACGCCGAGTTGTTGTTCGAGCACACACACGACGAAGCGCCAGTGCCGCGCCACTCGACGGAGAAAGAACACGCCGTAGAGTTCGTCGCCGACGAACCCGGGCGATACGTGCTGGAACTGGACGCCCCGGACGGGACACATGAAATGACTATCCACGCGTTCCCGGAGGGCGACGGCCCACGTCCGACGGTCGAACTTGAGGGCGAGCACGACGGCGGCGAGTTCACCCTCAACGCGAATCCGGAACTCAACCCGGCGAGCAATGCATTGACGGACGATCTGGAGGTCGTCTTCCTCGCGGACGACCGTGACGCACTCGATACCGACGACATCGATACCGACGGATTCGAGGCAACCGTCCCCGAGAGCGCGCTGGACGGCGAGCGCGGACGCGTCCACGTCGCGGCGTACGACGGGAGCGCACGCAGTATGATCGACACTATCGAGCTCCACCCCGATGGGGAAACCCACCTTCCCAACCGCGCGCCCGAGTGGATGGAAGAGGGGATCATGTACCAGATCTTCCCACGCTCGTGGGCGGGTGAACGCGGCGCGACCACGTTCGACACGCTCATCAACGGCGACGACGAGACAGGCGCGCGTGGACTCGATTATCTCGAAGAGCTGGGCGTCGACGCGGTCTGGCTGACACCGGTCGTACCAGCCGAGAGCGTCGACAAGATGTTCCAAGAACAGAACCTCTCGAACTGGCCGGGCGACCAGCCAGCTGGCGGCGGCCCCCACGGCTACGATACGAACGACTACTTCGGAATCGCGGAGGATCTGGCTCCCGAAGGCAAAGAGCCGATCGAAGCCTACAAAGAGTTCGTCGACGAGTGTCACGAGCGAGATATCAAGGTCTGTTTCGACCTCGTCATCAATCACGCGGGACGTGGCCATCCGTACTTTCAGGACACGATCGCCGACCAGGATGAAGAGCGATCGCAGGCGCTGATCGACGCCGAGTTCGAGTATCCCTCGGTCAACGAGTGGGACGAGGACTCGAAGTACTTCGACTGGTGGGATCGCGTCGAGGCTGCCTCGACGGTCGACGGTCTACAGGAAGACCCAACCGCCGAAATCGCGGATCCCGCGCCGGCGAACACCGGTTTCTTCGGTCTGCGTGTGATGCCGAACTTCAACTTCGACAACGTCGCCGTCCGCGAGCATATGCTCGCGTTCGCTGACTTCTGGTCCGGCGAGGTCGGCGTCGACGGGTTCCGCTGTGATATCGCCTGGGGCGTTCCGATCAGTATGTGGAAAGACATCCGCGAGATCGTCCGCGAGAACGATGAGGAGTTCCTCATGCTCGACGAGACGATCCCGAAAGAGCCGGAGATGGCCGAGAACGCCTTCGATATGCATCTCGATACGGACGGGTTCACCGGCACCGCTGCGTCGGTTGCCGCCGGCGATACGGGCGCACAGTCGCTGATCGACTCGATCGAGGCCCGCACCGAGGATGGGTTCCCGGACCACTCGCTGATCCTCAACTACGTCGAGAACCACGACGAGGAACGGCTCCTCAACAGCATCGTTCGGAACCTCAACGACCCTGAAGACCGCGACGAGGTTCCCGACGAGGAGTGGGAAGCGGGCGCACGACGTGAGCGCGCCGCGTGGGCGGCCTGTATCGGTCTGCCCGGCGTTCCGAAGTTCTACTACGGACAGGAACGACAGATCAGTCGCTACGGGGAGAACCGCTGGCCGGCGACCGATATGGATGCGTTCGACGAGGATAACCGTGGCATCACCGATGGCGAACTCGATATCGGGGCTGACGTTCGTGAAGGCGGCAAACAACGCGCCTTCATGAACTGGGACGAGTACGACGAAGACCACCTCGAGTTCTTCAAGGAGGTCAACCAGGCCTACCAAGAACTGGACGCGCTCAAACCGAAAGCAGAGCTCCGTGGTGCGTACGCGTTCCCACTCGACGACCCCGACTTCGACAACCCGAACATGATCGTGTTCGGCCGTGATGCCTCGGAACTGGACGACATCGACGGGCCCGAGACCGTTATCTGTATCGTGAACTTCGAGGACGATCCCGTCGAACCGATCCTGCGCCCGGAAGTCGATACGGTCAATCTGGTCACCGGCGAAGATATTGCGACCGATGTCAGTGACACGGGAGTCACCGTCGAGGTCGACACGTTCGCCGTGCTGGAGACGCCGTCGCTGTTCTCGATCGGCGACATGATTATCGAGCTCTCGGCCGAAAGCGGCACCGACGCCGGACCGGGGACCTACGAGTATCCGACCGGCGACGACTTCGACGAGGGGGCCTTCGATCTAACCCGCTTTGACGTCCATCAGTCGAGAAACGACTACCAGTTCGCCGTCGAAGTGGACGGCGACCTGACCAATCCGTGGGACTACGAGCACGGATTCTCCCATCAACATCTGCAAGTATATATCCGCCATCCCGATGTCGACGGCGGCACAACTGATGCCCGGGAGGGAGTTAACGCGACGTTCGAGGAACCGTACCACTATCGATTCATCGCCGACGGTGAACACGGTGCCCGTCTCGAAAACTACGAGGGCGAGGAACTCGCCTCGGGCGAGATCACGGTCAACAACGCGAACGAGGCCATGCTGTTCGAGTTCCCACAGAGTGCGATCGACGGCGGACTCGATCAGATGGAGATCGCCGCACTGATGCTCGGTTACGACAGTGACGCGCCCGGCAACGTCCGCCCGGTTGAGGCAGACGCCGGCGAGGACGTCTTCGGCGGTGCCGAAAACGAGTATGCACCGAACGTAATCGACCGCGCCGGTGCGGAGAGCAACGAGGACGCCCTCGCGTACTCCGAAGGAGAACTCGCAGGGATCCCTTATGACTCGCTGATCGCCGAGTTCGAGGAGGTCGAACACTTCGAGACCGGTACCGACGGCGAGCCGTACGGTCCCGACCAGTTCACTTACCCGACCGGCAACGACTACTACGAGGGCGCGTGGGATGTCGAGTCGGTGACTATCCACGAGTCGCCCGCCCGCGTCAAGTTCGAGTTCACCATGAACGAGGAGATCGAGAACCCGTTCGGGCTGGATCCGGTCTCTCACCAGTTCGTCCAGATCTACATCAACTCGCCGGAGGCCGACGGTCCCGAGAGCACTGAGGGTCGTGCCGGAACGAACTTCGGATTCGAGACGCCACATCACACGCGTGTTCTCGCACACGGTGAAGGAACGACGGACGTTGAGGACGCCGAGGGCGAGCCCGTCTCCGGCGATGTAGAGTACCAGCAGGTCGACGATCACACGGTCGCTGTCGACTTCCCGAAATCCGACGTCGACTGGACCGAAGACGTCTCATTTGCCGCGATCATGACGCCGTTCGACGGCTTCGGCGAGGGCGACATCCGGCCGATCAACCCCGATCCGGACGAGCACTCGATCGGTGGCGGCGATCCCGATGCCGACGACCCCGCAGCGATGGATCTCCTGCTCCCCGAAGGCGAGAGCCGCGCGGACGTGCTCGCGTACGACGAGGATACGACCCCCGAGATCCCGTTCGTCGCGCTCGGAGACGAAGAGCCCGAGCCGGCAAACGGTGAGGAAGATGAGGAAGAAGACGACGACGAAGACGATGGCCTCCCCGGCTTCGGCGTCGCAGCGGGTGCGGCCGGCGTCGGTGCCGGTGCGCTCGCAGCCAAGCGCCTCTCCGAGAACGCCGACGAAGACACGGAAGAATAGACTACAGATCAGCTACTCCGGTTTTTCTCGACTCAACCGCGGAGTACCGGCTTTTGACTGGTACAATAACGCGAAGAGTACCCTGTGCTACTCGGCGGCTTCGGTCGTCGCGACAGGAGCGATCGTGATCTCCATCTCGACACCCTCGACGTCCCATGTCTTCTCGTAACCGTCCTCGATGTCTCCGATCTCGTCAGCACGCACTTCCTCAGCGATCAGCTCATCGTGCTCTCTGACGAGTTCCGCAATACGATCGTCAGCGATCTCGACGTCGAGGCGAATCCGCTCTTCGATGTCCAGATCCATTTCCTTGCGCATCTCCTGGACTCGCCGGATCACCTCGCGGGCGTAGCCCTCGCTTTCGATGTCCTCGGTGAGGGTGGTGTCGACGTAGACGACGCCGAGGTCGTCGCCGTTGCGGCTGAACGCGGTCCCCGTGACGCCCTCGGGCGTCTCGGTGACGAACTCGACCATCGCGTCAGTCAGTGACTCGCCCTCCAGGACGTCCGCGACGGCGGCTTCGAGTACATCGAGACTTGGCTCGTCGACGCGAGCCTCGTTGAGGGCGTTCATAACCTCGCCCGCGCGGCCACCGAAGGCCGGGCCGAGTTCGCTCATGTCCGCTTCGGCGCTGTAGGCGAGCTCGCCCCAGTCCTGGCCAGCCCCGACGAGTTCGATCTCACGGGCGTTGAGCCGGTCGGCGAGCAGATCGCGGTGACGTTTGATGGCCTCCACGGCGCGGTCGTCATCCGCTGCGACGACCACACGGGTGACCGGCCAGCGGAGCTTTCGTTCCGCCTGTTGGCGGGCGTTCGACCCCGCCTCTTCGACGGCCCGCAGGAGCGCCACGTCGGTTTCTAACTGCTCGTCGGCCCAGTACTCGTCGGCCTCGGGCCAGTCGAGCGCGTGAACGGTGTCCTTGCCGGTGTCGCCGGTGAGGGTCCGGTAGATCTCTTCACTGACCAGCGGGGCGGCGGGCGCGAGCAGACGCACGACCGTCTCCAGAACCTCGTAAAACGTTGCGTAAGCGGCCTGCTTGCTCGCCGATCCCTGCTCGTCCCACATTCGCTCGCGGACGACCTGGATGTAAAAGCGCGAGACGTCCTCGACGACGAACTCCAGCAGTGCGTCGATCGCTCGGTCCTGTCGGTACTCGTCCCACGATTCGGTCATCTCCGTGACGACGCTCTGTAGCCGGGCGAGCACCCACTCGTCGACGAGATCGAGATCGTCATCGACGTCTTCGAGGGTCGTTTCTGCTGGATCGAACCCATCGAGACGCATATACTCCAGCGGGAACCGGAACACGTTCCAGAGGATGTTGAGGTTCCGCTGCATGCTCTCGGTCTCGTCCCAGGAAAAGCGCATGTCCTCGCCCTGCGGATTGACCGAGAGGAGGAACAGCCGCATCGGGTCCGCGCCGTACTCCTCGATCACCTCGTCGGGCTCGACGGTGATCCCCTTGGACTTGGACATCCCGCGCCCGTCGGGCATGTTGGCGTAGCCGTGCATCACGACGTCGTTGTACGGAATCTCGCCCATCGCCGCGGTGGCCATGCCGAGCTGTGACCAGAACCACCCACGGGTCTGGTCGTGGGCCTCGATGATGAGGTCGGCGGGCCAGAGCCGGTCGAAGTCAGCATCGTTGCTCGGATAGTCGAGGGTTCCCCACGTTGCGACCGAGGAGTCGAGCCAGACGTCGAAGACGTCGGGGACGCGGTGGTACGTTTCGCCGTCTTCGGTGATTGTCAGCTCGTCGACGGTGCCCTTGTGCAAGTCGACGCTCTCGGGATCGATCTCCTGATCGACACGCTCGGCCAGTTCTTCCCGGTCGCCGATCACGATGGCGTCGTCCATGTCGCCGCTCCAGTTCTCCGGAAGCCAGATCGGCACCGGAATACCCCAGTAGCGCTGGCGCGAGACGTTCCAGTCCGGTGCGTCCTCGACGAAGTCACGGAAGCGGTTGTCCCGTGCCCACCCGGGATACCACTCGCTGTCCTCGATGTTGTCGAGCAGCTCGTCTTTGATGTCGGTGACTGTGATGAACCACTGGTCAGTGACGATCTGGATGATGCCGGTATCACAGCGCCAGCAGTGGCCGTAGCTGTGGTGGGTCTCACCGGAGTGCAACATTGCACCGCTGTCCTGAAGGTCGTCTATGATCTCCTCGTCGGCGTCCTTGACGAACTCGCCCGCGTATTTTCCTGCCGCAGCGGTGTAGACGCCATCTCCGCCGACTGGGCAGAAGATGTCGAGGCCGAGTTCGCGCCCGCGCTCGAAGTCCTCCTCACCGTGGCCGGGTGCGGAGTGGACGAGTCCCGTCCGGTCGGCCTCGACGTACTCAGCAGTGTACACCTGAAAAGCGCCATCGCCGCCGGGATGGTCGACGTTCTCGGCCAGTGGATGCTCGTACTCCCAACCGACCATCTCCTCGCCGGTGACCTCGTCGACGACCTCGTAATCCTCGTAGCCACCTTCCCGAAGGACGTCCTCCACGCAGGCCTCGGCGATGTAGAGTGTCTCTTCCTTTCCATCTCTCTCGGCGCGGACGCCCTGATAGGTCAGCTTCTCGTCGACCGCGACGAAGGTGTTCGCCGGGATCGTCCACGGCGTCGTCGTCCAGATGACGAGCTGGCCATCGCGATCTACGAGATCGAACTTCACGTAGAGCGAGGGATCGGTGACGTCCTCGTACTCGACCTCGTTGTTGGCGATCGCAGTTTCACACCGGGGACACTGTGAGATCGAGCGCTGGCCCTGCTCGACGAGCCCCTTCTGGTGGGCCTGCTCGAAGCCCCACCATGCCGCTTCCATGTACTCCGGGTTCACCGTCTTGTAGGGGTCGTCCCAGTCCATCCAGACGCCGAAGGACTTGAAGTCGGATTCGAGCCCCTCCAGCTGTTCGTCGGCGAACTCCTTGCACTCCTCGATGAAGGCTTCCTCGCCGAACTCCTGGATGTCCTTTTTGTTCTCGAAGCCCAGACGCTCCTCGACTTTCGTCTCGATCGGCAGGCCGTGCATATCGTAGCCCGGCCGGTCGGTGACGTCGTAGCCGGACATCCGGAGATAGCGAATGTAGGCGTCTTTCAGCGTCTTGTTCCACGTCGTGCCCATGTGGGCCGCACCGGAGGTGTACGGTGGGCCATCGACGAAAAAGAACTCTTCGGCCCCTTCACGCTCGGCTTTCGCTTTCTCGTAGGCGTCGACGTCCTCCCAGTACTCGAACGCGCGGTCTTCTACCGCGTCCGGATCGTACTGGTCGTCGACTTCCCGAAATCTATCCATACACGGTCTATCTCACTCCGAAAACAAAGGGCAATCGGTACGACCGGCGACGCTCAGGCCCTTCTCTCAGAGCTGTCGAACCGCGGGCATCAGCTTTCCGTAACCGAGCATGTACACGCCCGCGTACAGAAAGAGGATTCCCATTCCGGCGAGCCAGAGTGCTGCCATCGTCTCACCGCTCAGCAGATAAGAGAGGCTCTGTAGCTCCGCCAGCAGACCGAGGCCTGTGATCACGACCGCAAGCAGCAGGTACGCGACCAGTTCGACGAGTACATCCAATTGCATACCGCATCAAACTCCCCGATCCGATATGGGTCTTTCTGTCGGTGATGCTTTGTCCGATCGCTCCTTCCCGAACCATTATGCTCGAGTTCCCGGACTCCTGTAACGTCCTCGAACCGAACTGTCAGCGGTGTCCTGCCCTCGCCGACTCCCGGGAGTGCATCTCGTGGGGAACCGGCCCGCTCGACGCCAGCATCGTTGTCGTCGGCGAAGCGCCCGGCGCGGGGCTGTCGCCCGGAGAGGCCCCCAACGAGCGATGGCGCGGCGGCAACTGGACGGGCAAGGCGTTCACGACGCGTCATTCCGGCCAACGAATCAGACGACTGCTCGCCGATGCGGGCTACGGCAACGACGCCTATTACACCAACGCGGTCAAGTGCTTCCCGGAAGGCGATGACGGTTCGAACCGCGAACCGACAGACGAGGAGCGGGCGACCTGTCGCACTCATCTCGAAACCGAACTCGACGAGATCGATCCCGGCGTGATCGTGCCCGCCGGCAAACACGCCACGGCGTCGGTCTTTGCCCTCGCTGATCGGTCGCTCGATGGGTTTTTAGACTGTGTCCTCGACCCAGTCGACCCAGCGAGCATCGACCCCGCTGTCCTGCCGGTTCTGCATCCCTCATATCAGGACGTCTGGATCGCCCGGCTCGGTTACGAATCCGACGAGTACGTCACGACGGTCGCCGAGCGTCTGGACGAGTTCGTCGGGTGAGATCGAACACCTCGAAAGTTTTCGTCTTTAGCTACAAAAACTGTAGTGTAACGCTACATAATCAGTAGTTCCATACTTCGAAATCTGTAGCATACGGATACCGGAACTATTTCCACGTCGATGCTGGCCCCGTGGTTGTCGGATCGACAGGCAGCCCGCAGCCGGCTGGACAACGTTTTTGCTACCGGCCGCCGACATGTGGGATATGAGCGAGGACTGTATCTTCTGTGCGATCGTCGACGGCGAGATCCCGAGCAGAACGGTCTACGAGGACGACGAGACGCTGGCGTTTCTGGACGCCAACCCGCTTTCGCCCGGCCATACGCTCGTGATCCCGAAAGCACACCACGAGACGCTGAACGACCTGCCAGAGGATCTGGGTGCGGAGGTGTTCGACACGCTTCATTACCTCGTCCCGGCTGTCGAGGACGCCGTCGGGGCCGACGCCTCCAATGTCGCCTTTAATAATGGCGCCGAAGCCGGACAGGAAGTCCCACACGTTCACGGTCACATCATCCCACGATTCGAGGGCGACGGCGGCGCGCCAGTTCACGCCATCGCGGGACAGCGACCGGATCTCTCCGAGGACGACCTCGACGATATCGTCGCCGATATCAAAGCCCGGGCCTGATCAGCGGGCAGTCGCTGCCCCGAACGAAAACGCGTTTAACCGACGCCGGAGTTCAATCGGGTATGATCCTCAGCGGACGCCACTCCCAG
>LKMJ01003153.1_pt1 | contig 15302 bp, 22 predicted proteins | sample 643391 | NCBI WGS metagenome assembly LKMJ01 (sample SAMN04112250, study PRJNA286221) | soda lake metagenome | biome: soda lake; feature: Kulunda Steppe; material: water; isolation source: sample PL-Br10 brine of Picturesque Lake | place: Russia: Kulunda steppe | collected 2010-07
CACATACACACACAGCCTATTTGCAGGCGTGTGCATGCACATGCACACACAGCCTATTTGCAGGCGTGTGCATGCACATACACACACAGCCTATTTGCAGGCGTGTGCATATGCACATGCATGATGTGTGCACACGGTGCCCCTGTGAGCGCACTCCTCCTTCAGACAGTCCCTGCAGACGCTCAAGGAGCTCAAGGACAAGAGGTTCTCCTAAGGCGCAGCAGCACCCTGCCTCCCCTGCTCTTGCCCTTCAGCCTCCCTTGCCCTACAGCATGAGCCCCCTTTTGACCCCCTTGCCCTTGACGGTACGCCGCGCCCCCTGCCCACTCACCCACGCAGGTGTCGCGCCCGTACATGGTGCTCGTGTGTGCGCTGCTGGCGGGCGACGCGCGCACCGCGGACGCGCTGACCGCCACGCTGGCGCAGCAGCAGCTGCCGTCGGTGCTGGCCACCATTGAGGACTACATGTGGTGCAAGCTCACGCTGCTGCAGTCCAGCCAGGTGCGGGGCCACGCACGTCACCATGCGCAAGCATGCGTTGCAGGCTCAAGCTGCTGCAGCCCAGCCAGGCGCGGGGGCAGGCGCATTATTGTGCGCAAGTATCCGTTGCAGGCTTGAGCTGCTGCAGCCCAGCCAGGCGCGGGGGAAGGCGCGTTATTGTGCGCAAGTATGCGTTGCAGGCTTGAGCTGCTGCAGCCCAGTCAGGCGCGGGGGCTGCAGTTCTCTTGGGGGGACTCACAGCAGCACAAAGCCGGCGGTTCCGGCTGCTGCTGCTGCTGCTGCTGCTGCTTTGAGTGGTGGAGCTCTGCAGGCAGGAGAGCCGGCTGAGCACTGTGGGGTCAGCGGCTGCAGCTGATGTCGTTGAGCAGTGTGGTTCAATGCAGAGGCTGGGCCCTTTGAGCCTGCAGTGGGGGAGGGGACACGTGCGCGTCGCTGCCCTTCTGTAGGCACTGCCCTTAATGAAAGCACCAAAGCTTGCCGCTGTCTGCCGCCGTGGAGTTCACTCTCTCACTGTGCCTGGGGGTGCGCCTGTGAATCTCTTTGTGCACAAGCCCAACCTGCATGTCCCCTGCTGCTGCCTGGCTTGTGGACGTCATGTACTCAGCCAGCCACACTGTCTGTGCGGAGCGCGCTGCTTGTGCTGCAGGGTGCAGCTTGAGGAAGGGGGGTGGCAGAGCTTGGGCGCTGGCACGCACAGTGTGTGTGTGTGCTTTTCTTGTGTGCATGGCCCCCATCCCCACCCAAGGTGCTTGCGCATTAGCCTTTGATAATAACCACCCTTCTATCGCATACGCAAGCACGCACACGCGCACACACACGAAAACGGACATGCACTCAATGACCTGAGCATGGCTTACGCACAGATACCCACATGTACACAAAGGCACGCATGCCCCGCCCTGCTCCGCCCTGCCTGCCCCGCACCTGCTCCTGCTCTCCCCTACCCCCACGCAGCCCGGCGGCCCCGCGGCGTCAGTGGGCGCTGCCGCCGGCATTGCCTCCCCCTTTGGCTACGAGCGCTCATCGTCCGCCAACCCTGGCGCCACTAGCGCCAGCGCCAGCCACGCGCTGCTGCTGGGCTCGGGCGTGCCGCCGTACAGCCTGGCTGATCTGCAGGCTGACATCAACCGCTGGCCCGCGGCGTACTACAGTAAGCAGGTGCGCGTGTGCACACACTGGTGCGCAGATACACATACACAGGAGCACAAGACGCTGTGTGATGAACTGCTGTGGCTGATGATGGTGGTGGTGGTGGTAATGACGACGGTGATGGTGGCAATGTCGTTGCTGCTGCTGCTGCTGCGGCGGCGGCGGCTGCTGCTGCTGCTGCTGATGATGATGATGGAGGTGCGCCTCCTGCGCTGCTCGCAGGGCAAGGAGCCGCTGCTGTACATGACGGTGCTGCTGCTGAGTCTGCAGTTCCACGCAGCGCTGCGCTTCCTGTGGAAGGTGCGCCTAAGGCCCCCAGGGTGCCTTGTCAAGGGCAAAGCAGCCCGTGTCAGAGGCAAAGCAGCCCGTGTCAAAAGGCAAAGCAGCCCGTGTCATGAGGCAAAGCAGCCCGTGTCAGAGGCAAAGCAGCCTGTGTCAAGAGGCAAAGCAGCCCGTATCAAGAGGCAAAACAGGGGCAATGCGTCTCACTTGGAGTGTCTCACTAGGAGTGTCTCACTAGGAGTGTTTCACAAGGAGTGTCTCACAAGGAGTGTCTTACTAGGAGTGTCTCACTAGGAGTCCCGCAGGGATGGCCTGGAGCCCCTTCGCTGCGCTCGCCTGAGGCTACCTCACTCCGGTTGGGACTTGCTTTGATTGCCTCGCTGATGCATCAAAAGGATAGTCTGGCATCCTTCAGTCCCCCTGGCGCCCCTGTGCTATGGGCCAGCTGCCGCGGTGGGGCTGTGTGCCGCCCGGCGCCCGTGCCTGCCCACAGCAGCTGCCTCAAAAGTTTGCTCCCGCTGCGTGGCAAGCATTGGGGGTAAGGAGTGTGCTCCAGGAGGACGGCCGCAGCCTGTCTGCCGAGGGCGGTGCAAGATCGCCAGGACCTTCGACCACCTTCTGTGGGTGTGGTGGGCAGCTCGGCAGTGGCCCCCACTCCACAGCTGTGCGATTGCGCCCTGTGGTCGCGCCCTCTGCTGCACTTGCCTGGAGAGGCAGGCCGCTGAGTGTGTTTGTGCGCATGGGCGCCCTCAGCGCAGTCTCAGAGCCCTAAAGAGTGACCTCCAGCGCGCCAACAGCCCTGGAGCACTACAAGGCTCAACAGAGCTCTTTGTGCCCCTGCCTATTGCCTTGGTTCCTGATGATGGTAGGTCTGACCCGTCCTCAGGGCGTACGCTGCGCGTGCCCTTGACGCCGGGGGAGAGGGGCGGTCAGGGGTACCTCAGCATGCACCCTCCTTCAAAGGTTGGCTTCGCCAACCGTGGAAGACAGTGCATCCTGGCAAGTGGAACACACTCCCCTTGCACAGAGCATCAGCACCTGCTTCAGCCACTCCTCCCGTCACTGCTGCCTCTGCTGCCCCTCCCGCCACCACTGCTTGGCTGCAGGAGGAGGCTGCACGTGCATACCGCGTGGATGCGGTGCACCTGGCTATTGCGCTGCACCAAGAGGGGGCGCTGTCACTCAGCCAACCAGGTGCGGCTGCGCACAGTGCAAGGTGTACACAGTGGGGGGCGCTCATGATTCATGTGACGTGAAAGGCTCGCGCAGTGAAGAGTGCACCCAGCCATGGTGTGGCCGCGGGGCGCAGGTGCGCCTTTCTTGCCTTTCTTGCCGTGCCTGCGCCCGCCCCCCGCTGTTTGCACTCCTCGCTGTGTCCACTTCTTGCGTGTGCCCCTCTTTGCTGTGTGCACTTCTTGCGTGTGCCCCTCTTTGCTGTGTGCACTTCTTGCGTGTGCCCCTCTTTGCTGAGTGCACTTCTTGCGTGCGCCTCCCGCTTTTGGTGCACCCTTCTCACAGTGCACGCCTGTTGCTTTGTGCATTTTTGTGCATTTTTTGTGCGGCCGCATGTGTGCGGAGTGTGGACTGTGCGCGCTGCGCATGTGTGCGCCGCATGTCATCACTGCCGTGTCTTTCTTGCCACACTGCCACCTTGGAGCATCTGGCCGTTGAGCACAGTGTGTGGTGCAGTGCAAGGGCTGCTCGGTGCGGCAATCATTGCAAACGGGGCGGCAATGGCTGTTGACCTCAGAGCAGTTCGGGGGCTCTGTGGACCTGGCACGGCCGGCTGCCTTGCATGCAGCCTTTGTGCAGCAGGTGCCGCGCGCGTAGGCGTGCTGCTTGGCCTGCAGGATTTAGGGTCACGGATATTGGCCTGCATACAAATGTCAACATGTCCAGTTAGTGGTGCAGCGCAGCTAGTGTGCAGTGCTTGCGTCTCCATATGCAATCGCCGCACACGCGCTCACGCCAAGGCACACGAGCAAGCGCCGCTTGCAGTGCCGCCCAAGTAGAGCAGGCACACTGCGCGCAAGCTACCACGCCTGACGCACGCCCCCCGCGCCCCTGCAACACGTGCCTGGCGCGCCTGTGCCTGCCCCGCGCGCAGCCGGCACCGAGCCCGGCCCAGACGTGGCATCCATGATTCACTCGTACGGCCGCAAGTTCCTGCACCACGACAGCGCTGTGGCGCTGCAGTACTACATGCTGGCGGCGGTCGTGCGCGGCAACAGTATCGCGGTCAAGGGCCAGGTGCGCGCCACCACCACCCTTGTTGCTGTGCTGCCGGCCCGTACTGTGCATGCGTGCGCGCGCGCGTGCTGGTGCGATTTCACGGGTGTGCGCTCGCGAGTGCATGCGTTTAGTGTGTATGGGTTAAGAATTTGTGAAGTGCATGTGTTTTTGCAGCTGCTTTTTTTTTTAAGTGCAGATGCGCAGGCTGCTTGCGGCCCCTCGCTGCAGCTTTGCGACCGCAGAGCGTGCCTGCTGCGCCTGTCGCCCACAGCTCCTTCTCCATGCGACCTGGGCACTACCACACAGCTGCTGCATCTTGGCACCAGCAGCATTCCTTGCTTAGCTGACTAGCCCCTCTTTTTGCTCACGAGCCGGCCTCCTGCAAAACACATGAGCAGGTGCGGTTGCGTGTGTGGATCCCGGTGCTGTGCTGACGGTGTGTGGAACATCACCAGTGCTGTGTGGGATAGCAGGACCCCTTGCTGCGTTCTGGCTCACTGGGGGTTGTTGGCGACTTGCTCCGGGTCCCCTGGTTCTGTCTACTTGTGCGCACACTCGCTCACACACAAACACACAAACACACACACCAAACACGCATGCACACACACACACACACGCCAACGTTCAGACGCACATACAGGCATGCTGATGCGCGCACGCACGCTGCGTGTCATGCACATGCAGATGCTGCGGGAACTGCTGACCGAGTCGCGCGACTTTGGGACGCTGCTGGGCGGGGGCAGCGGGCCAGGCGGCCCGCCCGGCGGCGCGCTGCGTGCGTACGTGCCGGATGCGCAGGAGCGCAAGCAGCTGTTCGAGGCGGTGGCGTACGAGTGCCAGGTGCGTACGAGTGGCGTACGAGTGGCGTACGAGTGCCAGGTGCGTATGAGTGCCAGGTGCGTACGAGTGCCAGGTGCGTACGAGTGCCAGGTGCGGCGCCGCAGCAGGGTGCACGTACGCGGTGCTTTGGGGAGCAATCTGCGCGAATGGGGGTAGCAGGGGAAAGGGGGGAAGCAAGAGGAGGCACGGGAGTGTCTGTTGCTGGCAGGCAAGTGGGGAGCAGGTGCCAGATGAAGGATGCAGCCAGCTGCTGCTCAAGTGAACCCTTGAGCTGGTTTGCACGAGGAGCACGTGTGTGCCGGGTGGGATGCAAAGACACAGGCACGAGCGGCTGGTGTTGGGAGGTCGGAAGGGGGCAGCTTGGGCACAGGTGACACTGACACGCAGGGAGGCAGGCATCCCCGCCCCAGACGCTCAGGCGTTGAGAGGCGCTCAGGCGCTGCGAGGCAGGCACCCCCGCCCTAGGCGCTCAAGCGTCGGGAGGCGCTTAGGCAAAGGGAGGCGCTCAGGCGTTGGGAGGCAGGCACCCCCGCCCCAGGTGCTTGCCGGCCCTGCTTTGGCTCTGGGCCAGGCCTCTGGAAATTGAGGGTTGCAAGCGCACAAGATGCGCTGCTGGCTCCTGCCTGAGTGGTGCATCCCCCCTGCTGTGCCTGTGGCGTAGTGCGCGCCCCGCTGCCTGCCCTTGTGCGGCCCACCCATGCACCCCACCCCTCGGCTACGCGTACGCAGGAAAAAGAGTGGTTCAGCAGGCGCACCGCCCGCATGGTCATGCATTAGGATGCATTAGGACGCATTAGGTCGCATGGTCATACATTAGGATGCATTAGGTCGCATGGTCATGCATTAGGATGCATTAGGTCGCATGGTCATGCATTAGGATGGTGTCACTCAGCCACAGCTCAGGGGCCACGCGAGCACCAGCAGCACACGTTCTCTTGACGCACCCTCAACTGCCTCCCACGCTGCCGCTGTGTGCCTATGGCCATCCCCGCCCCCTCTGCAGAGGCAGGTGCTCCGCGCACCAGCTGCAGCCTGGGCCGCAGTGTGCGTGCATGCGTGAACGAGTGCATCCCGTTAGCACACCCCTGTGACGTGGTGTGCACGAGTGCATCTTGGCAGCTCACCCAGAGCAGCAAGGCACGCCAGCCACACCCAGAAGGGGGCGTGCGCACGATGACCGCCCTCCAGCCGCGGCTCAGGGCGCCTGCCTGCCTTGTGCGCGCGCGCGTGCGTGCTGTAGGTGGCGGCGCAGCCGGAAGAGGCGGTGGAGCTGTACCTTGCTGCGGACCGCCCCCGCCAGGCGCTGGCCATCCTGAACCAGCAGCTGTCAGCGGTCATGCCGCATGCGGCGGAGGAGGCGGCCACCGGGCTGGAGGCTACAGGCGGGTCGACAAGGGGTGGTCGGGGTCAAAGGGGCGTCATGCGTGTGGGGATGTGGCCAGCGCGCGCGCGGGATGCGCTGCTGCCCCTACGCTTGCAGGCTGCACGTTGCAAGCCTTGAGCTCAAGTCTTGCTCACTTGTAGCAAGTTCACGCACGCACGCGCACGTGTACACACACACGCACGCACACACACGTACGCTCTATCACAAAGCACACACATCTACATCTGCTTTCAGGCGCGTAGAGCCTTTGATTAAGACGTACATGCGCATTCACACACTTGACACTAACACACACGCACACAACACGCGCATTCACACATAGCACAAACGCACGCACTCACAAGCATGTGCATGCTCACAACAAAAATGCATGCATATGCATGCGTACCTCTACAGGCGCGGCGGTCGCACTGAAGCGCTTCATGACCAGGGGGCATGACGCGCGCGCGCGCATCGGGCCCGGTGCGGACACGGGGTCACAGCGGGAGGTGGAGGCGTTTGACCAGCTGTGCGCCATTTGGGAGCTGATGCTGGCTTCGCGCAAGGGCCGCCACGACATGGTGCGTGTGAGGGCTCGTGGCGTGCGCCCCCCGTGCTCATGCCGTGCCGCGTGCGCGCACTTTCACACGCAATTCCATGCGCGCGCACATACTTGAGTCTGTGAGGCTGGTCACAGGCAGGCCGCTCACACTCCCCCTGGGCATGCTAACGCGTGCAGGCAGCTCGTGCATGCCCCATGCAAATCGCCGTGGATGACACACCTGCAATGACGCACGTGCATGCACCAGCACAGATAGACACACCGGCACGCATGCATGCGCACCAGGGATGACTCATTTTGGGCATTTCGAATAATTCACGAGTGGAAATTTTATCTTATCATTCGCTGTATTGCAAAAGACCAATTCGCGGATTTTTAAGACCCTCCCCAAATGGGCCCTGCGATGCACCTGATTTGCTTTGTTTTGCACCTAAGATTTGAACCGCGTTAACGTTAAGTCTTTAGCGTTGTTTTTAGATGAGCGTATGTGGAATCAGGGGGTGAGGGGGAAGGGGGAAGGGTCTGCTAGCGTCAGTGCCTCCCCCTCCTCCGCCTCCTCTCGAAGCTCACAGGCAAACGTTAAATCGAATCATTTGGTGCATTTCGAATTTTACCGAATCATTCACGAATTGCAAATTAAGAATTGGCGAATGACACACAACCCTGATTTGCACCTTCTTGTGGTCCATCAAAGGCCCGTCCACACCCCTCCCCTTCGTCCTTTAGCCACCATCTGGCCGTTGCGCACCTGACCCCTGCGCCCCTGCATCACCGCACCCCTGACCCATCACTCTTAAGAACTTCATCATGGATCCAAGCCCTGGCCCATGCACCCCTGACCCCACACTCTTCAGATCGATAATACTTAATCCAAGCCCTGGCCCCTGCACCCCTGTTCCCCTGACTGGCCCCGTCCTTGCGTGCGCTGCACCTTGGCCCACAGGCGCTGCAGAAGCTGCACGAGATGGCGTTTGTGCCGCTGGAGAAGGCGCGCGTGGAGCACTGCATCCGCGCCACGCAGGCTGCACTGCACCCAGCGGTGCAGGAGCGGCTGCAGGACGTGCTGGCCATTGCGGCCGACACGATCGCGTCCCAGAAGGTGTGTGCGTGTGCTGCTGCTGCTGCGCCGTGGCGGCGGGCAGGCAGGCAGGCAAGCCGCGTTGCATGGCATCTGTGGGCTCTGCGGCTGAGAGCGCGCTCTGTGCTGCAGGGCAGCTCTGTGCGCTGAAGCAGGTCGCTGGGCAGGCTTGGGTGCCACACAGTTCCAGGGGCTGCCAAGCACGTCCCAGGCAAGCCACATTCCTGTTGGTCTCTCAGAGCGCACAGCGCTGTATTATAACTGGGCAGGATTTCCTGGGCCATGGCTCAATGCTTGTGATTGGGGTAAGGCGTCCTTGGCCATGGCTTGATGCTCCTGCACACCTGCTCCGGTGAAGATACTGCGCCAGCACCTCCACCCTGACCTACGCATGCGTGTGCTCCATGTGTGTTGCGCAGCAGGCCGGAGCCTCCAGGGAGAAGCTATTCACGTTGCGCAACGAGCTGGATGCACTCTGCTTGTTTGCCAACAGTGTCTCCTTCCGGGTGCCGCAGCTGGTGTACCAAAAGCTGTGCGAAACAGCAGCGAGCTTCACGTGAGCTGCTGCTGTAGGAACTGAGTACTTTTTTTCTGAGAGAGCACAAACAAAGTCTGTCTGACAGTGAGAATGAAAATGCACCTCATTTTGAACAGCAGCACAGGAACACTTGTCACAGTGGCCATTTCCACCGCGCCAGATGGAGGATTCCATCGCGAGAGTATGTGCTCGCAAGCGAAACCTGCTCGCAATCCTCATTCCATGCTTAGGGAGGTCAAGGTGCAGATAGTGAGGTGGCATCAGGGGGCACCCCCATTCTGCACTTGAGTGCGTGAATCAGCTTGAAGATCTTGGAAGGGACGGACAAACCAAGAATGATAAGTCACCAGTTTGTTGTCGCTTTCCAGAGGGTTCATGTCAGCAATGTCCCTCCACACTTTCCTCATCCTTAACCTCAGGTCAACAGTGAATTCTGAGTAACAAATAGGGAGCCCCTGCAAGAAAGCTTTGTATAAGTGTCACAGCTTTGCAATCCCTCAAAGGCGCGCAAAATATCTGAAGTCCAAGATTTTTTTACTCGAGGCACCAGCTTCAGGTCTGCACGAAGGGCCTGCTTGAGAGTGGCACTGTTAGAGGACAACAAGCCGTTGTAAAACCTAATGGCAGCTCTAAACCAATAGAATTGCAGAGGTTCAAACGCACACTCACAGTCCAATTAGGTGTAGACCGCTTCACACCTAGGGTGCCCTTTAAGAAATGAAAATGCAATGTCTAAAGGTAGGCCCAAACATATCACCTTAGCGCAAAAAAACCTGATCTCCAAACCTGCAAGTGTAAAAATCAAGGTGTCGCTTTAAAACTCAGGCATGCATACATGCACAAATAAAAGTCACTCCTTTAGTCTCTGATTGGTCGATGAACTCTAACAGCATAGTGATGCCAAGGGCCCCTGAAGTGAGAGCTGAACAACTTGAAGAGTGCTTGGTGCGTAATTGGTAGTTAAGTAAACCCTAACTTGTAACTTGGTGCGTAATTCTGTCAGATGTAGGCTTGGACAAGTTAGAAGAATATGCTCTCAGAGCATGGAGGCTCCATGTTGCACACACTGGCAATGCCAGTAGCATATGGTGCATTGAGAAGCATTGATCTTACTTGAGCTGAGCTTTGCACAAATTATCACCAGGGTTATCCCCATAGAAACTCCTGCTTTGGGAGTCTAAGCTGCCCTCGTTTGGCAACATTCTTCTCGAACACTCTGACTGTCACTTCCCTTGTTTCTAAGGAGCTCAACATAAGTTGTGTTGGTGACTTTCTACTAGAAATCTAGTAGATTTAGGTTAAGGTCGCAGGTGTGATAGGCCTCAGCTAATTATAAACTGCCCTCGTTCGGCAGGTTCCACTATGTAACCTCATGTCACGCCAGATTTATGCCAGTGCCAGATTTATGATCACTTTAGCTTGACCCTAGGCTTTTACAAAGCTGCCATCTTTCGGCAGGTTCCATCATGGTATGATACCTAAGGCAGCTACACGACCCTTACCCCACCTTCTGATTCTACTCGACAGCAGGATCCAGTGCACCTTCTTAATATACACGAGCATGGCAGCCAATAATAGAGTGAAAACAGGATAAAACCTTATGACTCGTTAAATGAATGACAAAGAAACGGTGAGTGAAACAAAATTTGAATGCTACCTGCCATGATCATCACGGTCGTCAAGGTACAAGAGATATAAGTCGATTAATGTCTGCGTTACCGCTTGCTGATGAACAGCCCAGCTATTGAAACGAGGGCGGGAAATGGCATGCTTTCCGCCTAGCTGATAGACAGCACATGGAGCAAAATGTGGGGGCACTGCATTTACAACAGGGAGCGGCGGGCCCAGCTCTCAAGAGGTGGCAGCCACCTGTGCTTTGTTGTTGGCTCGCCAACCTTCCATCCAGGCACCTGTGGGTGTCATCAGACATGCAGGACAGTGGCCCAGGCTAAAAGAAGTCTTATCGTTGGCAATCCCATCCACGTGCGTATTAAGGCGGAAGTAGATTGGGCAATCTAAGGGGAGCTTTGTTCGCATGTGCCAAGCATACCCAATGGGCATTGCCCATGCGCCTATGTGTGTGTGTGCTCTGCACTTGTGCAAGAAGCGTGATGCAAGGAAGGCAATCAACTGTGCTGCAGGGCGAACATCACCTCATGGGCCCCACCCTTAAATCTGACGTAATCATCAACAACCTTGCTCAAATGCAGGGACTCCAATACATTAATTGCTTGAGACGACGCAGGGCATAGATTGACTGCTGGAGCAGTCAAGAGCACTTCAAGCTCGCTTATTATCCTGCATGTCTCGTGAGCATGCAAGAGGACACACAGGGCATTGCTCTGCACATCAGTTTCATGTCACTAGTGTAGCACGGAGCTCATTTCAAGGCACCTACAGCATCAGGTCGGCCACAGCTGCAAGCAAGCCCCCCCGTTGTGTCACTCACGTTTTTCATCAGCTCTGCCTCTTTTTCATGCTCTTTACGTTGGTGCTCGAGATACCTAGAGGCCAACAAAAAGAGGCAGGCTCAGTAGGTGTTGCAGCACAAAATCATTTGAATCAATTGCTTGACTATGCACACTGGACTAATTCGACCTGCTTCACAAAGATCACGGAACACTGAGCGCCGATAAAGATGCAAAGCACGTCTCCTGTTAAGCTCACACAAATGGAACGCTGTGTGCTGACTCCTGGAGCGGCTTCCTGGACCACGTCAGGCAATGCCCTCATGTGCATGCAAAGTCAACTCACCTTAGGTCCCACTCAGCCACAAGGACAGGATGGACGATAGAGCGCACAGTATAAATTTCATCAGCCTGAAACCTTCGCGCAACAAGCAACGAGGGGGTGCATGAGGACATGTGGCCAACCGCACATACAAACAACAAGCTCGATCATAGGATCCAACACACTTTCTTCCTGTTCGCACGTATCACAAGGCTGTGTCACAAGGCTGTATCACGAAAGCAGTGTCTGTTGGGTCCCATGAAAAAAACTGCATGACCTGGTTGATTGCGCACTTGCACAGCGACCATAAAAGTAGCGAACATGCCATGCAGAGGCTGATTGCAAGCGCAAAATGTGGCCAAAGAATGTGTGGCCAGTCAACCTACCTTTTGTCCTTCTTCTGACTCCACAACTGGTAGAACCCATAGCCCATGATAGCAGTAGCTATTCCAAAGATGGCAGCGCCTGTTGGGCCCGTGTTGGGCAGCCTTCTCTCAATCCGGATGGAGGGGAAGCCTCCAGGCGGCTGGAACACAGTGAATGCGACACAGGTAGGCAGAAAGGTGGAGCAGACCTTACATAGGTTGGATTGGACCCATCATGCACATGTGCACGAGAAGGCTGTAGAAAACCATATCCCTGCCGTGCACTTACTGGGGCATCTTGGGTCACCGGTAGGTCCTTAATGGAGGCCAGCCCAGGCACGCCACGCTTCAAGAACTCTGACACAGTACAGGAGGAGAGGCAGAACGTGAGCAATTGAGCAAGACGGTCCCGGTACTCATGCAATCACGTCAAGACAAAATTTAAGTAGGCTTCACGACCTCCTCACCGGTCATGGCTGAACGCCCTTCCCTCGCGGAGGAAAGACCAAGTCAAGCACGCCTGCTCCTTCTTCCCGTTCCAGCCGGGCCTAAATCTGATCAATAGTAACGCTGCTTTAAATTTATCAAGTGGCAACGGCGTCGTTTCATCAATGGTTGCCACACACTCCGCCCCTCTGATGTACAAACATATTATTCCATAACCGAATCTTAACAAGGGAATTGTGAGATCTTGCTCATGGAGAGAACTTTAAGTGAGTTCTTCGCTGAATGGCACCGCTTGTCTTGCAGCTAACTGCATTGATGGGCACGTGCGGCTGTCAGCCCGTGCTTGGTGCTGAACTTATTGTGCCACCTTGCTGAACCTTGTCGTGCAGGCCCTAAAGGACAGTCGTTCAAGAAGAGCCTTTCCATTAGCATCCACGAGCCCCAGGTTGGTTAGCAAGCCCTTGGCTGGTATGGAACTACTCGGAGCATGCGACGCTTGCAGATGCGAGGCAATGCAACCATGCCATACTCAGATGAGGGAACAGCCATTCAAGCAAAGGATTGTTGGGCATGTCTTTGATGCTGTTGCATGGTATGGCCTCAATACAGGGAGAGCCGGAGGGAGGTGAGAGAGAGCTGAAACCGACCCCAACTGTCGAGGAGGTGAGCCGAGGAGGAGGTAGAGCTGCCAGGGCATTTCAAGAAGTGTCGCTTAGAGACACAGTTTTAAGTGACACAGGCGTTCCTCTGACCTTGGCCTGCTGCGTTGGGTAGATTATTTGGTAAAGTCCCAAGGCAACTTTTTGAATAACAATGAACCACATTCACGCCTGCAGGTAGAAAAGGTTCTGGAGAAAGAGATGGAAGGTGAGTGGGCGTTTACTATGAAAATTGACAGCTTACAGACGTTGTCTTGTTTTCCTTTTTCCCCTTGGCAAACCCGTGTGCGCGCCTAAAAGCGGGTTGCCGCTTTGGTTAGCCCTCAGCCAGGAGGGTGTAGTCCTCATAACTTTTGGACACCACGCGTCAAACCAAATAAGAACTAGATATTTTGAATCCTGACATCGAGAGATATCCAATGGTGTATATATGTGTCCAATCGGGGAAGGGGGCGGGGAAAGGGGGTCTGGTTTTTTTGGGACTCCCCCTCCAGAACTTTTCTGAGACACTTTCTCAATATTTCAAATTCATATTCGGAATCCTCAGCTCAAGAGCTGCTGATTGGCACCCTCTATGAGTATATTTGGGAAAGGGGGGGGTCTGTAGATGTGTCCACAAGTCAAGAGGCACGCGCGCTTGGTATTGGGCCGCGGGGTGAGGCAAGCCAAAGGAACAGCAATGCACTCCAAACTTCAAGGATAGTGCCAGCATGATATTCTCAGTGGAATGCTGAAGAAATGGGAGCAATTTGGGGCCATGCAAGCCAGTTATGGGTGCCTGGTAGGTCATGTGTGCATCTCTCAGTTTTTGCCCCATAACTCTGCAACACATCAATTTCATGAGTATGCAGATGGACGCAGAATTTAAAGAGGAGCAGATTGGTACCCTTATTGTCCGGGTAGGGCCAATGGCTGGGCCCCGGGAGGGGTTGGGGGGGGCAGAGGGGTCCGCCCCAGAATTGACACGTGCAGTCAAAAAAAATCTTTACCCTCTTGCCTCAGCGAAGAAAAGAAACATCTTAGTGAAGACCAAAATGGCCCGGAAGCCTGCCCCGCCCCTGTCAGCCTGTTTGTAAATCTTTCAACTTCAGCTTTTGTATCCTGTGAATATTACCAGGAATATTACCTGGAATATTACGCATTGGATTGCTAGTCTTGCAAGCGCTTTGTTGGTATAAGTGTATGGTCCTGTTGGAGGTATTGAGGTAAGGGGTCCTGATGAGGCCTGAATTCTCGCTCTGGTGATTCATCTCCACAATCTATAATGAAAAGTCCAGAAACTTCTTATCGAAAGGCAGAAAGTCCAAGCATGCTTGATTAGCACCCTGTTTCAGCAAATGGGCAAAAAGGGAGTCTGCAAAGTATTTAAGGTTCACTGCTGAGTGTCTACATGTTTAGTACATTTAGTACATTAAGTACATGTTTAGTACATGTTTAGTAGGGTTGGGTCATTCGGTCATTTCACCTTTAAAAAGCGCGAATTATTCGATAAAAAACTCGCAAATTGTTCGGTCGCTTTTTCGTTCAGTTTTGGGATTGGCCCAGGAGGGCCCTCTCCCTGGCAATTTCACACAGTTTAGGTCCCTCTCCCTCTGTTTATGCACATTCTACTCAATCTGACTGCATGAAAAGTTGTAGAAAGAAGGATGGTTGGGGCACTTTTGCTGGAACATGCATGATCATGTGATGAATTGCAAAGGTTGGGAGGCAGCCGGGATTGCCTGGAAATGACAGTGAAATGTAAATTAAATTTTGTAAACCATGGGACATACGTAATACCTCAAATTTCCAGGGGTCGATGAGGCAGAAAAGGGGATAAATTGGTCAAAATGGGTGTGAGGGGCAAAATTCGCTATAAAATGCCACCTTAAAAAAAAGCGCAAATTATTCGTAAAAAATTGGAAGCGATAAAATGCGTAAAAACCGAATGACCTAACCCTAATGTTTAGGCTGTTTTGGTGCTTTAAGCCAGGGAAGCAGCAAACTACTCCAAAACTTCCAAGATCAACTACAGAAAACAAACTTATGCTCGGGCATCCAAGCCAGCTGTGAGGGCCTGGTAGGTAAATGCATGCAAAGGCACATAGCATCATTGAGTCTGCCCAAGAACTCAGCAGTGTGCTCCTCAGGGTCGGGAAAGGAAGGAAGTCTGGGGTTGGGGTGGTGGGTTAGGGACTTCCACCAGAGATTGATTTTGGCCTCATGCCAAGGTTTGGTGATGGCCATGAATGCTGAGATCTCCTTCCTCGAATCAGGCGGCAAGGTGCCTGATGTAAAAGGTAGAGCACTGTTTGGGAATCTTGATTCCCAATCAATAGGTCAGGAAAAACAAATGCCAGACCCTCTTGCACTGCATTCAGGGCTGCACTTATGACGCTTCTTGCTTAGGCACAGGCGTTACTGCACAGACATCAATTATTTGCCTTTCTTCAGGGGTTTTACTACGCCCGAGACCTTCCTCACCCTTATGTCTTCCTCCCTCTCCCTTAGGGGGCAGTCACACCTGACAACATTCCTGTTTACATCCCTGGGCAGTGATTTGGATGCCCCCCCCCC
>LKMJ01003154.1_pt1 | contig 15301 bp, 12 predicted proteins | sample 643391 | NCBI WGS metagenome assembly LKMJ01 (sample SAMN04112250, study PRJNA286221) | soda lake metagenome | biome: soda lake; feature: Kulunda Steppe; material: water; isolation source: sample PL-Br10 brine of Picturesque Lake | place: Russia: Kulunda steppe | collected 2010-07
AAGGACCCTGTTCTCGATGATACACTCCTTGGCACTTTCCTGATCCGAGACGGCGTACCGTCCGCCGCTGTGGAGCAGGCCGTGCATCCGGCCCGTCGTTCCGTGTGTAAGGTTCCCCTTCTCGACGAGTGTGACGTCGACACCCCGCATCGCGAGGTCGCGCGCGATGCCGGTGCCGGTCGACCCACCGCCGATGACGAGGACCCCGGTACTGGATTCCATCTGTCTTCTGAATCGTGGTACTGTTATTACTTTACTTTACCGCTGTTTTCCAACCTCCGATAAAAAACATGTGAACACCCCCTTCATCACAGATATTACGGGTTTATTTGTGTGAAACACCCCTATTCACGACGGTTAGTAACGTTGAGTGGAAACATTTATAATGAATGTACTTGTTGTTTACTGATATCACGGCGCCACGAGTAAAGTGCCGTGTATGGACACCGTATACGACCAACTCTGGACACAAACCAACCGAAACCATGACAGACAACACCTACGTCGGCGCAGTCGATCAGGGAACGACAGGCACGCGCTTCATGGTGTTCGACCACAGCGGGCAGGTTGTGGCGAACGCCTACGAGAAGCACGAACAGATCTATCCGGAGCCGGGCTGGGTCGAGCACGACCCCCGCGAGATCTGGGAGAACACGAAACAGGTTATTCAGGACGCACTCAACGATGCCGGCCTGACCCCGGACCAGCTCGAAGCCATTGGCGTGACAAATCAGCGCGAGACGACATTGTTGTGGGATGCCGATACGGGTCGGCCACTCCACAATGCGCTGGTCTGGCAGGACCGTCGAACGACCGATCGCATCGAGACGCTCCAAGAGGAAGGCAAAGCCGACGACGTGCAGGCCAAAACCGGGCTCGAACCCGACGCGTACTTCTCGGCGACGAAGGCCGAGTGGCTGCTCGACAACGCGGATCCGATCAAAACCCAGCGCGCCCGTCCCGCCGACGTACGCGAACGTGCAGCCGACGGCGACGTTCTCTTTGGCACGATCGACACCTGGGTCATCTACAACCTGACGGGCAACCACATCACCGATGTCTCGAACGCCTCGCGGACGATGTTGTTCGACATCCACGAAATGGAGTGGGACGACGAACTCTGTGAGGAGTTCCGTGTGCCCAAGGAGATGCTACCGGAAGTGCGTCCCTCCAGCGACGAGGAGACCTACGGCAGCACCGACCCGGACGGCTTCCTCGGTGCCGAGGTTCCGGTCGCGGGGGCGCTTGGCGACCAGCAGGCCGCGCTGTTCGGCCAGACGTGTTTCGAGGCTGGCGACGCGAAAAACACCTACGGGACGGGCAGTTTCTTCCTGATGAACACCGGCGATGAGGCGGTCACGAGCGAACATGGCCTGCTGACGACGGTTGGCTTCCAGCGCTCGGGCGAAGAGGTCCAGTACGCGCTGGAAGGGTCGATCTTTATTACTGGTGCGGCGATCGAGTGGCTCGAGGACATGCAACTCATCGAGGACGCCGCCGAGACCGAGGAGCTCGCACGGAGCGTCGACTCGACGGACGGCGTTTACTTCGTCCCCGCGTTCACCGGCCTCGGCGCGCCCCACTGGGATCAGCGCGCACGCGGTACAATCGTCGGCATGACGCGTGGGACTCGACGCGAACACATCGTGCGGGCAACGCTGGAATCGATCGCGTATCAGACACGCGACGTGGCCGAGGCAATGGAGGCAGACAGTGGCATCGACATGCAGACGCTGCGTGTCGACGGCGGTGCGGTCAAGAACAACTACCTCTGTCAGCTCCAGTCCGACATCATCGACACGGACATCGCACGACCGGAAGTCGACGAGACGACGGCGCTTGGTTCGGCGCACGCCGCCGGCCTCGCCGTCGGCTACTGGTCCGATCTCGACGAACTCACCGCGAACTGGCAGATCGACCGCGAGTTCGAGCCCGACATGTCGAACGAGGTGGCGGACAAACTGTACAGTCGCTGGTCCGATGCCGTCGATCGCTCCCGTGACTGGGCCCGCGATTCCGACCAGTAATCCTCCACGATCTTGTTTTTGCTCGGAGCATACCGGGACGAGAGCCCTTCGAGACCGTGGATCCGATGAAGGGTGGCGCTCCACAGAGCAATAGCGTCGTCTCATCGTCCGCAAAGTATCGGTTCTCTGCCTCGACGATATCGTCAGCTCGTAGCCTCTGTGGGTGCCTTTACTGGCAACGTATCTGGGACTCGGGGGAACATTTATCACTGATACTGGAAATTTTCTAGCAAGGAATCGCTGGCGGCTGACCGTATTTGACCTCGCTATCCGAACTGGGGGGATCCCGGAACACGAAACCATGACAGACAACACCTATGTTGGCGCAGTCGACCAGGGAACGACAGGAACACGCTTTATGGTGTTCGATCACAGCGGGCAGGTTGTTGCGAACGCCTACGAGAAACATGTACAGCAGTATCCGCAACCGGGCTGGGTCGAGCACGATCCCCACGAGATCTGGGAGAACACGAAAGCGGTTACCGAACGGGCCCTCGACGCTGCAAACCTCTCCGCGGACCAGCTGGAAGCGATCGGCGTGACGAACCAGCGCGAGACGACGCTGCTGTGGGACGCCGACACCGGGCGACCGCTCCACAACGCACTGGTCTGGCAGGACCGCCGGACGACCGATCGCGTCGAGAGGCTCCGGAACGAGGGAAAAGCCGATGACGTACAGGCCAAGACCGGTCTGGAACCCGACGCGTACTTCTCGGCGACGAAGGCCGAGTGGCTGCTCGACAACGCCGACCCGATCACAACCCGGCGCGCACGTCCCGTCGACGTTCGCGAGCGTGCGAGTGCGGGAGAGGTACTGTTTGGAACGATCGACACCTGGCTGATCTACAATCTGACGGGCAATCACGTCACGGATGTGACGAACGCCTCCCGGACGATGCTGTTCGATATCCACGAGATGGAGTGGGACGACGAACTCTGTGAGGAGTTCCGCGTGCCAAAGGAGGTGCTACCGGAAGTGCGTCCCTCCAGCGACGAGAACTACTACGGCTACACCGACCCAGACGGCTTCCTCGGGGAGGAGATTCCGGTCGCGGGCGCACTTGGCGACCAGCAGGCCGCGCTGTTCGGGCAGACCTGCTTCGATGCGGGTGATGCGAAAAATACCTACGGGACGGGTAGTTTCTTCCTGATGAACACGGGCAACGAAGCCGTCACCAGCGACAACGGTCTGCTGACGACGGTTGGCTTCCAGCGCTCGGGCGAACCCGTCCAGTACGCGCTGGAAGGGTCGATCTTCATCACCGGCGCGGCGATCGAGTGGCTCGAAGATATGACGATTATCGACGCCCCTGCCGAGACTGAAAAGCTCGCACGGAGCGTCGACTCGACTGACGGTGTCTACTTCGTCCCCGCTTTTACTGGTCTCGGTGCGCCCCACTGGGACCAGCGTGCGCGCGGAACGCTTGTCGGACTAACCAGAGGGACGCGACGTGAGCACATCGTGCGGGCGACGCTCGAATCCATCGCGTATCAGACGCGTGACGTGGCCGAAGCGATGGAAGCCGACAGCGGCATCGACATGGGTGCGCTACGTGTCGACGGCGGGGCTGTCAAAAACAACTTCCTCTGTCAGCTCCAGTCCGATATCATCGGTTCGGGAATCGTCCGACCACAGGTCGACGAGACGACGGCACTGGGGTCGGCATACGCGGCCGGTCTCGCCGTCGGCTACTGGTCTGACCTTGACGAACTCACCGCGAACTGGCAGGTTGACCGACAGTTCGAGCCCGAGATGGAGGCCGAACGTGCAGACCGCCGGTACGAGCAGTGGTCGGATGCGGTCGAGCGTTCACTTGACTGGTCAGGGGAGTGACTACCAGTCCGGGCCGCTGATATACGCGTTGACCCACGGGAAACGGGGTTCGTCACCCAACTTTTTGTCCGTCTGTCGCCACGTTCGACTATGAGCGCTGACCTCCTCGTCTACGGTTCGTACGGCTACACCGGATCGCTGGTCGTCGACCACGCTCTCGCCAGCGGACTCGATCCGATCCTCGCCGGCCGTCGGGCCGAGCCGGTCGAGCAACAGACAGCGGAACTGGGCTGTCGCCATCGCGTGTTCAGCCTCGAACACCCGACTGTCGTCGCCGACCAGCTGGCCGATATCGATGTCCTGGTGAACTGTGCGGGGCCGTTCTCCGCGACGGCGGATCCACTCGTCTCGGCGTGTCTGGCGACCGAAACACACTACCTCGATGTCACGGGCGAGTACCAGGTTATCGACCGAATCGCCGACCGAGATCGGGACGCCGAGCAGGCGGGCGTCACGCTGCTTCCGGCGGTCGGCTTCGATGTCGTTCCGACTGACTGTCTGGCCGCGAGTCTGGCGAGCGACCTGCCCGATGCGACGCGGCTCGAACTCGCCATCGACGGCGGGACGACCATCTCACAGGGTACTGCAAAATCGCTTGTCGAGGGGCTCGGCTCGCCCGGCGCGGTCCGGCGCGATGGACGACTCGAAGACGTCCCTGCGGCGTGGGATTCCCGCGAGATCGACTTCGGTAACGGTCCCGAATCGGCGGTGACGATCCCGTGGGGTGATGTTGTCACCGCGTTCCACTCGACCGGGATCGGCGATATCGAGGTGTACACCGCGGTGCCGGAGCCAGCGATCACCGCGATGCAGCGGACGCGTCCGCTCGGTGCCCTGCTCCGGACGGAGCCTGTCCAGCGGCTCCTCAAGGGGCTGGTTGAACTGTCGATCTCCGGTCCGTCGCCGGAACAGCGGGCCGAGAACGTCTGTCGGGTCTGGGGGCGGGTCACGAACGATGCGGGCGAGAGCACTACCGGGCGGCTCCGAACGCCAGACCCGTACGAGACGACGAAGCTGACGACAGTCGAGGCGGCGAGACGTCTCCTCGAAGACGACGTTTCGAGCGGCTTTCAGACCCCGTCGACGGCCTTCGGGGCCGGATTTGCGACCGAGTTCGAGGGCATCGAGCGCGTAGAGTAGGGTTACAGCTTCCCCGACGCCGCGAGTTCTTTTACCTTCGTCGCGCGTTCCCGTATCGTCGCCAGCTCCTCCTCGTCTTTGTTGTCCAGATGACTGTACACTAGCCCCATCCGGTGGTTGCTGCGCAGATCGTCCTCGTTTCGATCGAGAAAGTCCCAGTAGAGCGCGTTGAACGGACAGGCTCCCTCGCCCGTCGTTCTGGTGTGGTAGTACGGGCAGTTCCCGCAGTAGTCGCTCATCCTGTTGATGTAGTTCGCCGAAGATGCGTACGGCTTCGTGGCGAAGACGCCGCTCCCGAACAGCCCCATCTCGACGACGTTCGGGGTCGTTACCCAGTGGAAGGCGTCGACAAAGCCTGCGTGGAACCAGCGGTTCAGCTGTGTGGGTTCGACGCCGTAGAGCAGGCCGAAGTTCGAGAGGACCATCAGTCGCTGGATGTGATGGGCGTAGCCCCGCTCGCGGACGCTCCCGACGGTATCGTCGAGACAGCGCATGTCGGTCTCGCCGGTCCAGTACGCGGGCGGTAAATCCTCATCGGCATCCAGCTGGTTGGCCCCTGCGAGTTCGGGCATCTCGCGTCGGTAGACGTGACGGACGAACTCGCGCCAGCCGATCACCTGCCGGACAAAGCCCTCAACGCTGTTCAGCGGCACGTCCTCACGCTCGCCTGCCTCGATGACACGCTCGACGACCTCCGCTGGATGGAGCAGGCCGAGGTTGATCGCGGGCGAGAGCAGGGCGTGGTACATTCCCCACTCGTCATCGACCATCGCGTCCTGATAGGGGCCGAACTCCGAGAGTCGATCCTCACAGAATGACTCCAGCGCGTCGAGAGCATCCTCGCGGGTCACGGGCCAGCGGAACGGCTCCGGATCGGCCCAGTCGCCGCCGTAGGGCGGCCCGTCGTAGCTCCCCTCGAACGTCTCGGTGACCCACTCGATGACTCGGGCTGTCGTCTCGTCGGGCCGGTAGGCTGGTGGGTCCGGCGGATCGACGTCCTCTCCCGGCGTCTCCCGGTTCTGGTCGTCGTAGTTCCACTCCCCGCCGACCGGCTCGTCGCCGTCCATCAGGTAGCCCGTCTTCCGGCGCATGAACCGATAGAACTCCTCGTGGCGGTAGCCGTCGCGCTCGCCAGCCCACTGGTCGAACTCGTCGGGTGAACAGAGGAAGGTCTCGTTTTCGACGAACTCGATCGACCCGCCGTGTGCCGTGATCAGGTCGTCGAGACGGTCTGCAGCGTTCGCGCTTGCCGGTCGCATCGCCACCAGTTCGTCGCCAGGATGCGCCGCAAAGTGTCGGGCCAGCCCCTCCTCGAAGCTTTCGGCCTGCTGGTAGTGTACCGTACGGCCCTGTTCCCGGAGGTCGTCGCGGAACTGGCGCATCGCGCTAAACACGAGCACGAGCTTGTGTGGGTGATACGGGAGTTTGCGGGCGAACGACTCCGCTTCGAGTAACAGGACTGGCTCGTCGGGTCGCCGGGCGACCGGTCCCCGCTCATGGGTCAGCCCATCGCCAAGCACGAGTACGGTCATCGTCGGTTCGCCGTTCCGATGGCGTCTGTCGTGATCATTCGATTCCGGTTACGGCGGTATCGACAAAACCCTTCGGCCTACCACCGTGGGTACAGTCCCTACCACGGGGTCCAGTCCCCGTCGACCACTCGATACTCGCGGTCGATCCCGTCGATCGTGCGGACGTCCTCTGGATCGAGCGAGATGTCAAGCGCGCCGTAGTTCTCCCGGATGTGGGCGGGCGTCGCCGACTTCGGGATCGCGGCAACGCTCTCTTTGTCCAGGAGCCACGCGAGGCTGACCTGTGCCGGAGTCGCGTTGTGTTTCTCGGCGATATCGACGATCTCGGGCACGTCGAACACCTCGCCGCGCGCGATCGGCGAGTACGCGACCAGCCAGTGGTCGTCCTCGCGGGCGTACGAGCGCAGCTCTTCCTGGGGGTGGAGCGGATGACACTCGACCTGGTGGGCGAACAGATCGACGCCCCGGTCGTCCAGTCCCTCTATGGCCTCCTCAAGCAGTTCCGGCGTGAAGTTCGAGAGTCCGACGTGATCGACTAGTCCCTCCTCGACGATGGCGGCGAGCCCGTCCAGCGTTGCTTCCGAATCGTAGGTATCGAGCGGCCAGTGGACGTACTGCAGATCGATCCGGTCGACACCGAGACGCTCCGCGCTCTCGCGGGTCGTCTCGACCACGTCGTCGTACGCGAGGTTCCCGGGATCGAGTTTCGTCGCGACGAAGACGTCCGCACGGTCGACGTCCGAGTCGGCCAGCGCCTCGCCGACGTACGTCTCGTTGTCGTAGCCCTGTGCGGTGTCGAGGTGCCGGTAACCGGTGTCGAGGGCGGTGGTCACGGCGTCGATACACTCCGATCGATCGGTCATCTGGTAGGTTCCAAAGCCGAGTCGGTGGAAGCTCATGTATCAACAGTTTATGCCTGACCGTATAATATTCTGGAAAACGGCAGCGTGCGATCTCTTTCCCCTCGACCCGTGATCCATCGAAGGGACGACCACGAACTTATTATTGCGAGAACCATAACCATTATCTGTGAATATCCATCGGCTGAAATGCAGGTTCGGGTTGCACGACTGGGTGTACTCCCGTCACCGATTCGACGACATCGTTCTCGTCGAAAAGCGATGTCTGTGGTGCTCAGCGGAAACGACTGCTGCGAGCTATCCGGTGGAGGGCCGTGGGGAGACGGAGAGCTCCGTCCGTGCCCACTGACCCAGTTCCTTTACTCTCCGCCCGTTCGTTCCGAGAGAACGGCAGCGAGTAGCTCCTCTTCGTGGTTCGCGGCGACGCGAACGACCGCGTCGTAGAACTCGCTTCCAGTCAGGTTCCGGACATCGTGGTCGGTTCGCAATCGTGCGTCGACAAGCGCTTCGAGGTCTTCTAACTCTCGTAGGCTGGACGGCCGGACGTAGATCGTTTGCTGGACCGTCTCCTCGAACTCGAACGCTGGAGTTTCTATGTTCTCTCCCGCTCTGTTACCCACCCCATCAATCACGTCCTCGACTGTCTCCGCGATGGTGGAGACCGACGCCTCGACGGCCTCTGGGTCGACCGTGTCTCTGGCCTCCGTGACGACCTCTTCGAACGATTCGCTGCTGATCGTCTCCTCGTCGGACTCGTCGGCTGCCCGCTCTCCGGATCGTCCGGGCGTATCAGGGGTCCGGTCGGTCATCCGCTCCGCCCCGCGTTCGATAGCGTCCTGTTCGTCCGTTCGGTACTCCGACCTTTCGGAATGCCAGCGGTTGCGTTCGGTTCCATCATGATACAATGTGTGAACCTTGTTATCCGTTTCGAGGTCCTTGCTATGTTCTTCTGCACCGCGTGACATCATATATGTTACGTCTAACTTCCCGGCAGTCACTGTGTATGTGGTGTTTTCGATGACAGCAGGGAGTTGTCGATAGGGACAAATTCTACAATGTTTAGGACGTTTGGGTCGCAGTAACCGGATAACTGCAGGCGCGTGGGATGGTATATGGGCGTCACCTGCCCGGGACCCCTGTACGCCCGGTATACGACCCTGTACTCGGTCGTTAGCTCGGAGTATGAGGCCGTAAAGCCCCCGATGTTCTCCACTAGACACTCTATAACTAAGCCCGAAACACTCCGTTTTCGAGACGAACGACAGTGACGATTAAATACCAGTGGCTGACGGCATCCAGTATAAACCTAGCCGTCGGCGGTTCACCAGATCCATGTCCAACATGAACACATACAGCAGTACACGACGCCGGAGCGAAGAGACGAAAGAAGATTCCAGAGAGGGCTCCACCTGTGGGGAGTGCGAGAGCGGGACGCTCGTGCACAACTCGGATCGCCACGAACTCGTCTGCAACGAGTGTGGACTCGTCGTCGAGGAAGAGTCGATCGACTACGGCCCCGAATGGCGTGCGTTCAATCACAGTGAGCGCCAGTCACGCTCGCGTGTGGGCGCACCCACGACGGAGCTAATGCACGATCGGGGGCTCACCACGAAGATCGACTGGCGGGACAAAGACGCAAACGGACGGACGATTCAGCCCGAGCAGCGAAGCCGGATGCAACGACTCCGCAAGTGGCAACAGCGAATCCGAACGGGTGACGCTGGTGAGCGAAACCTCAAGCAGGCGCTCTCGGAGATCTCCCGGATGTCAAGCGCCCTCGGTGTTCCCCATTCGGTTCGTGAAGTAGCGAGCGTGATCTACCAGAAAGCGCTCGATGCTGACCTGATCCGCGGACGGTCCATCGAGGGCGTCGCGACGGCGTCGTTGTACGCCGCCTGCCGTCAAGAGAACATCCCGCGAAGTCTCGACGAACTCGCCGAGGTATCCCGGGTCGACCGCAAAGAGATCGGGCGGACCTATCGGCATATCTCTCAGGAGCTCGATCTGGTGATGAAACCGGTCGACCCGACACAGTACCTCCCGCGGTTTTGTTCCCAGCTTGACGTCGACGGCGAAATCAGACAGCTGGCAAAGGAGATACTCGAGACGACTGTCGCAAGCGGTGTCCACTCGGGGAAATCCCCAACCGGGTGTGCGGCGGCCGCCATCTATCTCGCCGCACAGCGCTGTAACAGGGAGATCACACAACGGGATGTCGCAGATGTCGCACAGGTCACTGTCGTCACGATCAGAAACCGATATCAAGAGCAGGTCGAGGTCGTCGACGAAGGACTTCAGTCTGCGTGAACGAGAATGGTACCGTCGCTCCGGACGACGACCTGGTGATCTCCGTAGAAGAACGAGACGGTGGCATCCGGATTTCTCCGAGAGTCAGTAAATAGCGCGTCGATCGCGTCGGGGCTCACGTACGTTCCGAGCGGATCCAGATCCAGGGGATCACAGCCAGCGGTCTCGGCGACGGCTTCGATCACCGCGGTGCTCGTTTCCGTGTCGCCGTCCAGTTCGTACCGATCTGCTGACTCGGGGTCGAACTCGTTTTGGGGGTGGTGTGTGTCTGTCATCGTTGCAGGGGTCTATCATCCAATCCGTGGGGCGGTCACTGGTTTCTGCTAGCAAGGACCAGTTAATACGATGTTGTTGGACCTTTGAAGATATAAATATTTTCCCGAGATATGAATGTGTATTGATTAGATATGGTGTAGCGCTACGGCGATCCGCCTTCAAACACGGCGAGTGACTGGCTCGATTTTCACTCAATTGACGTATGAAAACGCAATACGAAGCCGTACCCGTAACGAGTCGAACCGCGACCGTGCTATGCCGATAATATCCAACTTACCGATTGGTGTGCCCGTATGACCACTCTATACACACAGTAAGCCATGCCAAGAGTTCACGGGGGAAAGCATCATTTTTGTTTGATTAACTTTACAATGCAAGCCGTTGACTACTCAGATAGACAGAACGAATTCCGGTGCGCCAGGGCTGTACTGTGACAAACGAATGGATGGGGGAGATTATGCAAGAACGACACACCTTGACGAACGACCGACAACACAGTGGGGGAGAGTATGACAAGCAGTAATATGAGTGCGGCGGCGACGGAGGAACCGGATCTTCCATCGGACACGTCGGCCGAAGGGGAGCCTGAAACGGATGAATCGGAGGTGGAAACGGAACCGTCTCAGCTACCACTCGATATCGTTTTCGAGATCCTGAAAAACAGACGGCGGCGGCGGGTCCTGCACCACCTCAAAGAACAGGAGGACGGATCGATCGATCTCGGAAGCCTCGCCGAGCACGTCGCGGCACTGGAAAACGACAAATCCGTTGCGGCACTGACCTCGGGGGAACGAAAGCGCGTTTACGTCGGTCTGTACCAGTGTCATCTTCCGAAGATGAACGACGCTGGTGTCGTCGATTTCGACCGCAATCGCGGGACGATCGAACTCGGCGAAACCGCCGACCAGCTAGACGAGTATCTCGGGATCGATACCGAAGAGCGGCGGCCATGGCCACAGTACTACCTCGGGATCACACTCGTCGGTGCTGGACTCTTCCTGATCGGCCAGGCCGGGTTTTATCCGGCCGACTGGCTCACCTCCGCTATCGTCCTCGTAATGGTTGCCGCGCTTGCAGGCTGTGCGGTGGCCCACGCCAGAGTAGAGCGCGACTGAACGTTCCGTTTGCCGGTTCGAGAGCCGTCGTATACGCTTCTTATCCGAACTAAGCAGTGGCTGCCGATTGGGCACCTGATCTATAACAAAGGTGGGTGATGCGGTCGGTGGCTGTATCCGCTTCCCGGCGTCGCCGGGGGTATCTACAATGACCGCACAGCACACCTCCACGGACCTATCGTATCGCTCCGATGACCACCCGTACAGTACTGTCCGCGTCCGTTCACGGCTCGAACCGCGTTCACTCTTGGGGAGGGATCAATAATGTGTGGGATCACCGCGCGGGTCGGCGGCGGAGACGCGCTCGAGGAACTCCTGACCGGCCTCACAAATCTCGAATATCGCGGCTACGACTCGGCCGGAATTGCCCTCAGGAACGGTAGCGGCCTCTCCGTTCACAAGCACGAGGGGAAGATCGCCCGGCTCGAATCACAGGTTCGAGAGGTTCGTCCCGCTGGTGAGATCGGGATCGGACACACTCGCTGGAGCACCCACGGGGCGCCGACCGACGCGAACGCTCACCCCCACACCGACTGTACCGGTTCCATCGCTGTCGTCCACAACGGGATCATCGAGAACTACGACGAACTCAAAGCCGATCTGATTGATCGCGACCACGAGTTCAAAAGCGAGACGGATACCGAGGTAATCCCGCATTTGCTCGAAGAGCAGGTTGCGGCGGGCCACTCGATGCAGGACGCCTTCCGGCGTGTCACAGCCCAGCTCGACGGTAGTTACGCGATCGCGGCCGTCTCGGCGGAGACGGACGCCGTCTACGCGACCCGGCGCGGCTCGCCACTGATTCTCGGCCTCGGCGAGACGACACAGTACCTCGCGAGCGACGTACCGGCGTTCCTGGAGTTCACGGATCAGGTTATCTACCTCGAAGACGGGGACGTCGTTACCCTCACTCGGGACGACTACGAGATCACCGACACCGACGGTTATCCGGTTACCAGAGAGGTTCGAACGATCGACTGGATGCCCGAGGATGCAGAGAAGGGGCGCTACGACCACTTCATGCGCAAGGAGATCAGCGAACAGCCCACCTCGCTGGCCCAGACCATCGAGGGGCGCATCGTCGAGGAATCTGGCGGGGAGGGTTCGGCCCGACGTGTCTGTCTGGATGAATTTCCACCCGGGGCGTTCGCGGACGTTTCCGAGATTCAGTTCGTTGCCTGTGGAACGAGCTACCACGCCGCGCTGTACGGGCAGGCGATGCTCGCCCGGCGCGGTATCGGCTCGCAGACGTTCCGTGCGGGCGAGTACGCGATGCTTCCAGCCCCGGTCGACGAGGACACCCTCGTGATCGGCGTAACGCAGAGTGGGGAGACGGCGGACACGCTGGAATCCCTCCGCCGTGCGTCCGAAGGCGGTGCCCAAACGCTCGCGCTGACGAACGTCGTTGGATCGACCGCCGCCCGCGAGTGCGACGATGCGATGTTCATCAGGGCTGGTCCCGAGATCGGTGTCGCGGCAACCAAAACGTTCTCTTCACAGGTCGCATCGCTGGCGCTGCTGGCCGAGCGCCTCTGTGAGGACCGTACCGGGGAATCATCGCCGTATCAGGGTGAGCTTCTGTCGGGCCTTTCGGCGTTACCCGGACTCGTCGAGTGCGTCCTGGACGACGGGCGAGCGAACGACGTGATCGACAGGTACCGTGGGATGGACTCGTACTTTTTCATCGGGCGAGGGATTGCCCACCCGGTGGCGTTGGAGGGGGCACTCAAGTTCAAGGAGATAACCTACGAGCACGCCGAGGGCTTTGCCGCGGGCGGACTCAAACACGGCCCGCTCGCACTCGTCACGCCGCGAACGCCTGTCTTTGCCGTCTTCACCGGGCGATACACCGACAAGATGCTCAGCAACGTCGAGGAAGTGCAGGCTCGCGGCGCACCGGTGATCGGTATCGTGAGCGAGGACAACAGCCGGGTGATCGAGACAGTCGATGACGCCATTACGATCCCGGACTGTCATCCTGACATCGCGGGACTGCTGGCAAACGTCCAGCTCCAGCTGGTGGCCTATCACGTCGCGGACTATCTGGATCGCCCGATCGACAAACCACGCAACCTCGCAAAGAGCGTCACGGTGGAGTAGTCATGTCACGCATCGACCCCGAGACCGTCCATGTCGACTGGTATCAGAACGGCGAGGACGAGCAGGTGCTGATCGGGTTCGACGGCGACGATGTCAAGGTCGCGGTCGCGTTCACCCCGGATACCTCGAAACGCGAACTTCGGGAGGTCTTTGCCGCCCGTGACAGGGAACTGAGCCATTACTTCGAGTCACTGGCGCGATGCCGCTCGTCGGGAGGCCCACAGCGACAGCGATCCCGAGAGTAGTACCGCCATTTCCGGGGATAACAGTCGCTTACCCCACCGTTTGGCCCGATAGGCGTCTGGTTACTTTACCCGGATAGGTCGACCGTTCAGATACGATATGCCCAGCGACTTCACCTTCGAGATATACGCCGACCTCCTCGATGCGGGTCTGGAGGCTGGATACGAGTTCATCACAGTCCGGGAGTACCTCGCGAGCGATCCACTCCCCCAGCAGTTCGTGATCCTGCGTCACGACGTCGACCGCAAGGCCGAGAACGCCCTCGATATGGCCCGACTGGAGGCCGACCACGGCGTCTCCAGCACCTATTATTTCAGGACGATCGAGAAGACGTTCCGCCCGGAGATGATCCGGACGATCGAACGACTCGGCCACGAGATCGGCTACCACTACGAGGATATGGATCGCACCGATGGCGACGTCGGGGCGGCCCACGACTCCTTCGAGACGGAACTCGCACGACTGCGCGAGCACGCCACGGTCGATACCGTCTGTATGCACGGGAACCCCCTCACCGATACCGACAACCGAGATATGTGGGACCACTCGGCGACGTCCGATGATCAGTTTGCCGCCTACGGCCTCCTCGGTGAGGCCTACCTCTCGATGGACTTCGAGGACGTGACGTACTTCTCTGACACCGGTCGAACCTGGCGGGACGGCGACCTGAAGATCAAAGACCACACGATGGGCGAGGGCGACAAGGAGATTCAGGTGGGGACGACCGAGGAGCTGATCGCACTGTTGCGATCCCGGCGGATTCCACGGCTCTGTCTCCTTTCGCATCCGAACCGCTGGGCGCGAACGCGCCGCGAGCTCGTCATCGAGTCGGCCAAAGACCACGCGATTAACGTGGCCAAACGGGGACTGGTCGCCGTCTCGTGACGATGTCGGGATCGACAACTGACGACCCGCTGTCGGAGCTACCACCGCTGGACAGCGACGCTCTCGCGCCACAGTCGGACGGCGGGGCGCTCGATATCGTGATTACGATACAGCACCCGGCACACGTCCACTTCTTCCGGAACGCAATCGACGATCTCGAAGATCGGGGCCACCACGTACACGTCTTCGCCCGCGAGAAAGATATCGCGCTGGACCTGCTCGATGCCTACGAGATCGACCATGAGGTACTCGCCGGAGCGGCAGGGGGACTCGTGGGGAAGGCAGCTGTGCAACTGGCCTACGAGTGGCGGCTGTTCCGTCGGGCCCGCCGGATCGATCCGGACGTCATGGTGGCGATCGGCGAGCCGGGCGTCGTCCACGTCGCGGCGCTGCTGGGAAGCCGTAGCATCGTCTTCACCGATACCGAACATGCTACCTACCGCAAGCGGTTCGTCTATCCGATGGCCGATCAGGTCTGTAGCCCCGAGTACTACAGCGATCACATCGGGGACAACCACATCAAGTACCCGGGGTATCACGAACTCGCCTACCTCCACCCGGATCGGTTCACGCCCGATCCCGCGCCGGTGCGGGAGATGGGGATCGATCCCGAGGACCGACTGGTCGTGCTTCGTCTCGTCTCGTGGGAGGCTGCCCACGACATCGGCGACTCGGGGATCGATGACGTCACCGACGTGGTCGAACAGCTCGAAGCCGCGGGCGCGACGGTCGTGATCACCGCCGAAGGCGAGCTCCCGCCTGCCCTCGCACCCTACGAGATCACGGCTCCGCCGGAACGGATCCACGATCTGTTGTATCATGCCGACCTCTTCATCGGCGAAAGTGCAACCATGGCGACCGAGAGCGCCATCCTCGGGACGCCTGCGATCCTCGTCACGACGATCCGCGGGATGGGGAATATTCGGGAGCTTCGCGACGAGTACGAACTCGTTTTTAGCTACGCCGATGCAAACCGACACGC
>LKMJ01003156.1_pt1 | contig 15299 bp, 24 predicted proteins | sample 643391 | NCBI WGS metagenome assembly LKMJ01 (sample SAMN04112250, study PRJNA286221) | soda lake metagenome | biome: soda lake; feature: Kulunda Steppe; material: water; isolation source: sample PL-Br10 brine of Picturesque Lake | place: Russia: Kulunda steppe | collected 2010-07
CCCCCCCTGCCTCGCTCACGCACTGCGCCCTCCCCCCATCTGCGCACCTGCTTGTACATGACCTCTGCCACCGCAAACTGGTTCTGGTTGTCCTGGGATTGCGCAAACTCCAAGGCATCCGCGCCGATCCGCTTGACCTGCAAAACCATCCGCCGTGGTGCAGCCAACCAGCTGGTTGCTCAAGCGCTCAGCGCTAAACTTGCTGGCCGTGCATCTCAGGCTGCTCCCCTGCTCCTGCCAATTAAATTGCAGGGCCTTGAACAAGGTTGCGCGCATCACAACAGCTGCGACCGTGCTCCCGCTGCGACAGCAAGCGCACCCCCCACCCGGGCACGTCCCCCTCAGCATGTGGTGCTCCTTTGAAGCAACCACTGGAAACTCACAACCCATCCATGCACACTAATTCCATGAGGTCCATACACCTACCAGTTGGGGCTGGCCGCGGGGTGCAAATGTGTTGGGCCCGTTGCAGCTGTGCCGCACAGCAAGCAGCCCATGGCACGCCAAAGTAAGCAGCCCATGGCAGGCTGCAGCAAGCATGCCAGTTGCGCATGGCCATGCACTGAGACAACAAACTTTCTGCCAGCAGGCCAGGGGTGCCTTGGCCCTGGCCAGCGACAGCGCGCCCGCCAGCCCCACCTTGGCGATAATTTCCGCAAGCTGGTGCTTGGTCATCAGCACGAGGTCGTGGTCGTTGGTCTGCAGGGAAAGCGCATGAAATCCGCAAGCGTGGGGTGCAGGCGCCGGCAGTGTCAACATGCCATGCCTTGCAGCGGCAGCGTGAGAGCTAAGGAGCATAGGCGGCTCAAGCCGCGCCGATGGGCGAGTACGCCTGATGTTTCTGCCAGGTGACGATGATGTTGTGCTAGAGCAGGTCAGGAGCGCGCGCTGCTGCTTTGCGCAGGGCATGCTGTTGCATTGCCGGCTGTGACAACCAGATTGCAGCCCAAGCAGCAGATTGTGCTCATGCAATGCTTCCGCACTTTCATCCACCACCTCACGCTCCTTCCCTCCATGCACACGGAGCCATATCTCAGCCTGCTGGGCACACGCAGGCGCGCACCAGCTTGTGCTTGAACACCGTGAAGGCCTTGGCCAGGAACATGGCCGCCTTATCCAGAAGGTGGTCGCGCCTGCAAGGCAGGACGGAGGCAAGGCAGCATGGGGGGGAGGCAGTAGGGCAGCAAGGATGGGCGGCTGTGCACGGCGCGTGGCAGCAGGTCTGCACAACAGCATCGTTGGGGGTGCACCACCGCGGAGGCTGATGATGCACTGATGCAGCCTCAGGACACTGCGACCTTAAGCGTTGCAAACGGGTGCATCTGTGGGAGGCATGCTGCTCTGATGCCAATTACAGCACACTGCAGACAACAGGGGGCACGGAGTACAGTAGGGGCCATGGATCAAGGCTCTGGGCAACACCCAGTCCAGGTCAAGCGTGATGCCCCTGGCTTTTGAAGCAGGCATGCACAAATGGGGCATATGTGCAATCCACACCAATTCAGTAATGCTGCACAAGCTGCACGCGGTCGGTGGCGATGCATGGCAACAGCGGGTCAACCGCACGTGGCAAGGGAACTTGCCGCATAAGCATTGCATGGTCACAAGCAGAAGAGCGGCAAGCCTTTGGGCGGGGCTGGGCTGCTCTAGTGAGCATGGAGTTGTTTGGTCCAGCAGTGGCCTATACTTCAACCGTGGATGGTGTGCCACTGTCTTTCGCCAGCCTGTTCAGACTTGAGAGAAGAGAGAACACACTGCACGCCCACAGGAGGAGTGGCCAAGCTCCAGGATAAATAGGGCACCTCTGCCTGCTCGGCACGATGGCTTGGGCCCTTCGACAGCTTCTGACAGCTGACAAGTCAGACAGGTGGTACATATCCCTCGAGAGGGACAAGTTGGCCACAGGGGATCAGCGCCGTCAGAACAGTTACCAAAGCCAGGCACGCACATCCATTTCCCCACTCAAGAGTAGAAGGATATGGACCGGCCAGAAGGCTGGCGGTGTGCACTGGGGCAAGCTTCACCATGGCAGCAAGCAGACTTCCCGGGACCCCACCCAAAAGAATAGGGGTCTTGGTTACTTCTTGCATTGCACCTTTGCAGCATACTGCTGTCTGTGGTACCCCACCAAAATCAACAGGGGGTCCTGAGCTCACTTTGACAGGAAGGTTGTAATGTACGCCAAGGACTGGAACTTGTCAATCTTTGTCGACTTCAGGAGCTGCCTTCCTATCTGCAACGAGCAAAGCAGGAGAGAGGCAGAGCCAGAATGGAGCAGGGCATGCACTCCCTGGGCATGCACAAGGCAAGGGGTGCTTTTCATTGTCACCTAGAGTAAGGGTGGTGCTTGTTCAGGGGGGGAGGGCATTCTTTTGGTTATCGCCTCCATTGGTTTTACTATGGCCCTAAGGGGAGGAAAGCACAAGGTATCAGGCCAGCGGGCTCGAAGCGCTGGGAAGTGCCACACCAAATCACATCCACCATTCCGCCCACACACAAGAGCATGCAAGTTTTGTGGTCAGTGACCACTGGTCACGCCAACTCCACCCACTCACACATACATGCAAATTTTGTTACCGTGCCCATGCATATATGGAGAACAATGGAAGCACAGAGCAAGCACACACATGCCTTCAACCTCTGTGGTTTTCAACCCTCCCCAATGCAAGTGCTTGCAAGCACAAATTATACATGCACACATACAGACACCTGCATGCGTATGCACATCCCACGCACGCACGCGCACACCTGTATGATCTTGTGGTCCATCTCATCTATCATGTTCAAATATGCACACATACACGCAAACACACTTTTTCATGCACTCGCACGTTCTGCGCACGCACATGCTGCTGTGCGACCTTCCGTCCATCCATGCGCACACTTCTCACACGCATGCACCTGTATGATCTTCTTGTCCATTTCGTCGCTCTCATTTGTTTTGTTCAGCATCCTGTCCAAGTCACTCAAATGCCCCATGGCAGCCAGCGTGGTGTGGTGCTCCTGGCCGTATGCGCGCACACGCGCCTGCGGACGCACAGCAAGGCAAGCAGAGCACCAGGACAGTGAGGCAGGCTGCACGGGCGTTTGCGCGAGCTGGATGTGGTGCTCCTGGCCGACCGGCTGGCCGCACGTGCATGCACACATGCGGATGGTGACCACAGGAGCGCAAAATGCCACACGCTCAAAAAATGCCGGGCCATGCACAAGCCCAGTCTTGCGCAAGCCCTGGCCTACAGGTTCAGGACCTGGCCTGTCCCTCATGCACCCACTTAGTAGACAAAGCAACTGCAAGCCCTGGCCTGAGCCCACCTTGAACACAGCACATACACAATTACACTCACTCGCACAGACACGTGCACAATTACTCTCACTGGCACAGACACGTACACAATTACGCTCACTCGCACAGACACGCACAAATTTACACGCACTATAGACTTTTGCACAATACACTCACACGCACAGACTGGGTAACCCTGAAGCTGCGAGTCGTGCGTGCCTGCAGCAGCAGACGTTGACAACCCTACGGCTGTATCGCGGCATGGGTACCAGCAACTACTGGCAGGCCACACACAAGCCCAGGTCCCACACAAACCAGTTTGTTTACCATAAACATAAGCACACACATGTGCACCCACTAAGTATACCACACACTAAGGCAAACACATTTGCGAACACCCCCAGTACTCCACAAAGAGGCACGCAACACACATGTGCAGGCACCAAATACACCAAACACAAAAGCACACACATATGTGCACACACCCAGTACACCACACGCAAAAGTACGCACACATGTGCGCGCATCAAGTACGCCACACACAGGCAAACAACACACGCGCATGCACACACCCTGTACACCACCCACAATCGCACACACATGCGTGCACTTACCCTGAACACAGCCCACAAACACACACAGGTGTGCGTGCACGCACCCTGTACATCACAAACAACCGCACACATACACACACGCATGCATGCACACACACCCTGTACACCACACTTACACATGCATGCACGCACCCTGTACACGACAGTTGCACATGCACGCACGCACCCTGTACACAACACACAAATATATACACATGCACAAAAACATCTGTGCACCCACCCTGTACACTTGGCGCAGCAAGTCCCCTGCGTCTGCATAGCGCTTCTCACGGACCATGATCTCGGCCTGCATGCGTGACCATGATCTCAAGTGTGACTATGATCTCAGCCTGCATGCGTGCGTGAGGGTATGCAGTGTACGTGCTCGCACATGGGGTCGTCTGCAGGTGCGTGCGTGTGTGTACGTATGCTGACATGACTATTCACGTGAATGTGTGTGCATGCGTATCATACCAGGGGATGTGCAGACATGTACGTGCATGTGTGTGCGTGTGCGCTTGGTGTGTCATAATGTGTGCGTGCATGCGTGTAATGGGCACCAGTGAAGAGCTATAGGAGCAATAACATTTGGGCAGGCGCTGTGGGCTGTCACTGCTGGCATCAGGAGCAAGCAGTGTGGGCAGGTACTGTGGACTGTAGCAGGAGCACGCAGTGTGGATAGAGTGCAGGCAAAGGAAGGAAGGGGGTGGGAGAACACCTCTATCTGTCACTGCCGCGTCCTGCTATTAACAAATGCAATTGCATGTGTGTCGCCGCATTGGCGCGCCCTGCCTCAATATATGTGGATGTTAGAAAAGGGCCGTGAAGAGAGGAGTGGCCACAAGGGCGCAAGCAGCAGACAACTGTGTGTTGGTTGGCAGGGATGAGTATGGAATAGGGGCCTTGTTGTGACCCGGGCCCTCTCTCTCCACTCTGCTCATGCAGTGATTGGGTTGTGCTGCTGTGCACTGCTGCTGAGCACTTTTGCAGGTGCGCTGCTGTGTACTTGTGCGGGTGTGCTGCTGTGCACTCGTGTAGATGTGCTGTTATGTACTAGGCAGCCAAAGCAGTCAGCCTTGCAGACTGGCTGGCGGCAATCCTCTCTGCCAATTTGCTAAACCCACACCTGCAGGGCCTTTGCGTCCAGCGTCAGAGGGTGGTCTGGGCCAAAAGACGCCTCGCACAGCTCCAGCGACTTGGCGCAGAGCGCCTTTGACTCTGCCGTCCTGCGAACATCGGCGGCATGCGTCAGCAACATATGCGTTGTAGGTATGTGTGTCAGAGACATACGTGTCAGAAGCGTATGCGTCAGACATATGCGTCAGAGGCATATGCGTCAGAGACAAATGCGTCAGACACATGCGTCAGAGGCATATGCGTCAGAGACAAATGCGTCAGACATATGCGTCAGAGGCATGTGCGTCAGAGACATATGCGTCAGAGGGGGCCTTAAATAAGAAGTAAGGAGCTCGGCTATCATTCTTGCCACACGGCTGGTCGGACAAAATGCCCCCCAGTAGCTTTGCCTGCTCCTCCAAGGCATGCCAGGCACATCCCTGGCGAGACATGTGTGTGCACACCCACGCACATGGTAATGTGGGTGCATGGCGATGTGTGTGTGTGTTTAGACCCGCGCATGGCAATGTGTGTGCAAGGTGATGTGTGTGCAGGCCCACGCACATGATTTTGTGCAGGTGGACAGGGCATGAGGGGGCTCCAAACAAACAGCAATGCACGCGAACACACATGCACATGAGACTCACGTGAGCATGCACATGTGACCAAACATGTGCAAGCACACTAACTGTGCCTGAATTGTGTGGGCACATACACACATACACCATGCACACATGCACCAAGGCACACACATACAAGTGTGCACCTGTTGCCTTGGATGGCGAAGATGGTCAGCATGTGGATGCGCACATGCATCAAGGTATACACACACAATGCACGCATGCGCGCACCTGTTGCCTTGGAAGGCGCAGATGGTCAGCGTGTGGTGCGCATTGGCCATCTCCCGCGTCTTTGCCCCGTTAGGCAGCTGTCCCAGCCGGCAGATGACCTCCTTCACATGGCCCTCACACTCGTCATACAATCTCTGTGGCACGCACGGCATACAATCTCCGTGGCACGATTGGCACACTCGTCATACAATCTCTGTTGCACGCACACACCCATAAGAAAATGGCGCAGCACTGTTGCTTGTGTGACAATGCGTTTACAGAGTGGGTACACACACATTTGTACATAAATGTGATGCAGCAGCGCCGTTTGACATGGCCCTCGTACACCTCATGCAGTTTCAGCAGGCAGGCACACATACACACAACCGCATTCACACAAAAGAGCACTGTGCAGCAGAGCTGCTTGGCAAGCAGGTCATGCCCCCAATCTTGTAGAACAGCTGCTGTGGACACACATGCACGCACGCGGGCAGGAGCGAACTGTAGTAGAGTGTGCTGATGCAGCACAGTTCCTGCACTTCAACATGTTTGTGTATGCGCGAGCACAAATTTACACGGACACATGCACAAACAAAAACGTATACACACAGAGCAGAGTTGTGCACGCATGCAATTGGCCCTCATGAGAAATGGTACGTAATAGTACATATGGGGGGGTATTTAGGCGTTAAGCACGCATTTTCATGGCAGCCTTAACAACTGATAGCTCTCCTTTGAGCAATGAAACTGCACACACGGCAGTGACATACGTCTGGAGGACTTCCAGATTAGGGATGCAAGCCAAGGCCCGCAGCAAGGGACAGCTGCGGTTACAATTTAAGGGGAAGATCTGCAACAGCCGAAGCAGAGGCGCATGAGTTGAGGGGGGGCAAGCCAAAGCAGGCAGGCAGGTAGGCCCCCAAGGGGGGGAGCCGCGGCCCACCTGAGACAACGAGATCTGCGACAGCTGCAGCAGGGACCTGGCCACAAATGGGTGGTTCTTGCCATACTGCTTGACCTTGTCCTCCAAGGCCTTGTGCACGAGCATCTCCGCCTGCGCAGGTGCAGCGCAGCACGCACATGCCCACACAGGTCTGTATTCTGACGTCTGTGCCGCAAGCTGCTTGTGGCCGCTGAGCAGCCAGGCCTCTCTATTACTGCGCTCCATTGCAAAGGACACATAAGCCACAGAGGGCACAGCAATGTAGGGCTCCTGAGGGACAGCGCCTCCACATAGTGCAGGCAGCTCAGGTATAGGAGGGCCGACGGGGGCCAAGAAAAATTGCTCAGGCAGGAGGGCAGAGATCGCTCAGGCGGGCCGCCCGAGATCGCTTAGGCAGGAGGGCGGAGATCGCTCAGGCAGGAGGGCAGAGATAACTAAGGCAGGAGGGCGGAGGGCGGAGATTGCACAGGCAGGAGGGCAGAGATCACTCAGGCAGGTGGGCAGAGATCGCTCAGGCAGAAGGGCGGAGGTCGCTCAGGCATGAGAGCCAACATCACTCAGGCAGAAGGACCAAGGTCGCCCAGGCAGGGCAAAAAATCGCCGGGCAGGAGGGCCGCAAACGGAAGCAGGATGGCCGCGGGCTTGCCTTCTTCATTCCACCCACATGTACATGCTGCCTGGTGCTTTGATGCAAGCGCGCCTGCAGCACCTTGCCACCCTTGACCTCCCATGCACAGGGAGGCTGGCCCCTGGTGCACGCCCGAAGCCTTGGCCACTCCCATGTACATGAGCAGCCTTTTGACCTCCTGCACCTTCCCATCCCGGCCTTGCAGCAATGCCAAAGCATGCCAGGCTTGTGGCGACTAGGCGCTTTCAGAGCATTTTTGGTGAGCAAAAAAATCATCATTTTGGGGGGTTGAATGAAACCGAGGTAACACCCCTCCATATCGGTTGCACAAACTGCCACTGAACAGGCCACCGCACTGCTTGGCATTCCCATCTACCGGGAGATACCTGCTTTACTCCACCAGCACCTTAAAGCCAAGGAGTTCCAGGCGAGCCCACCTTGGTGAACAACTTGCGCTGCGAGTGTATCTCAACGAGGTAAGCGATGCCCTCCATGTACAGCTCATCCTGAACGTGCATGGCGCGGTGGACAACGCCCATATGCAGTCATGAAAGTTCAAGTGTGTGCGCTTGCATGTAAGTCAAGTGCATGTAAGCTTCATAAGATGAGCATCACGTCACTGCACCTTTCCACACGTGTTCTCTCTCCGCAGGCATGCGTCTCTAGTTCATCCCGCAGGTTTCGACATGTGTCTGCTTTTCTGAGGCAGAACAACAATAAGCTTTATTTCTTCCTTCATGCACTTATAGCTTTTTATGAGCAGGCCAGCAGTCACACTTCTTGACTGAAGGCCTTTTCTTGTAAATCCTTGTAAACCCCTTGTAAGCTCAACCCTCAAAGCACAGCTTGTCCTGTCTACAAACATTGCGCAGTTGCTACACAGGCTATGGTCCCTTGAGCAAGCGCGTATGAGTGCATGCAACGCGCGGGCATGTGGGTTAGCATGATTGGATGGGTGTGTGATGATGATTGTATGAATGTGTGGTTTTGCACGCGTCAAACCTTAGTACATGTGTGTTGACATTGCTAGATATGGCTGCAAGCAGCAGTCCTGAGCAGCCTTGAGCAACTTCAATGACAGCTCAGGCGCGTACATGTGTGACGAGACGCGTCTTAAAAGCACTGCATTTTGTGTGCACATGCGCTTGGACAGGTGTGCTGCTTGTGCGATGACGGACCCCTCCAGGCATGCAGGCCCCCTCAAGTGCACTGGGTTGTGGCATACTGCCCCCACAGTGCACACATACACTCTTTAACCCCCGCCCCTGCACACATGTCGTGCATTTCCCCCCACCCCTTACCCCTCCCCCACCTACACAAAGCCCTGCTGCTACCCAGCACAAAGCTAGACTCCGTGCAGTGACAACTGTCTCGTGCGGCGACAGCTGTTCCAGAAAGCGATAGCTGTATCGCGGTGCGACAGCTGCTCCAGACTGCCAGCGCAGGTGGAGCTGCTGCAGCACGCATGCAGTGTTCCCACACCATGCGCTCTCCCACACTGCTGTGACATGCACCCTCGACTCGAGGGTCTTGAGGTTGCACTGCGCCCACAAGCAAACACCCAAAAATCTCTGCACAATGAGCCGCACGCATCTCACTCGCAAGGAGCCGCACGCATCTCACCCCCAAGGAGCTGCAAGCATCTCAATACCACAAAGCCACACGCATCTCACTGCCAAGGCACGCTGGCAAGTGCCACATCCACCAGCCGTGCGCTTGCCCCGAAAGCTTGCCTGTGTGCGCCTGCATGCTCTTGTGGAAAGCAGGCGAGCAAGGCCCACCCTCACCTGCACATGCCCCTGGACTACACAAACTCACCTGCACATGCCCCTGAACTTCACACACTCACCTGCATGCCCCTGAACTGATTCATGAAGTCTTGCAGCGCGCGCTCAGCATCAGGCAGTCGGCCCTACGCACATGTGTGTTTGTGTGCTCATGTGCATGTTTTTGCTTGTAGTTGTGTGTGCAGGCGTCCAAGTGTGAAGTGTGCATGTCGGTAGTGCACAAGCTTGCGTGTGCATGTACAGCAAAAGTCTCCAAAGAACCTCCCTCCCTCAGGCTAGGGAAGCAACGATTGCGTAGGAGGGTGGGGTGGGGGGGTAAGTGATTGTTTTGAAGATCAGGGCAAGGTCAAGCAGGGCTGTGTTGTGCATACAACTCATTGGGAGTGACAGACAGGTAAAAGAATGCGTGAGAGTGTGTAAGGAAAGAATAGGAAAGTGTTGTGGCCTGTAGGAAACAGGGGCTCTGGCAATATGAGGGTATGTGACCAAATTGTGAAATCCCTACCTTGCCTCGAGGGTTACCTGCAGGATAAGAGCTCAGATGTTTGGAAACAGAGGGGGCTCCAAATGTGCGTGGCCCAGGGTTGCGACTTCAACCCCTCTCTTAGGGTTGGCCTCTGACCCTTACAATACGAAAATGGAAATCCCAAAAATGCTTCTTCAATGCATGATTGAAATTATGTTGTGCAACAGCACAAACCACCTGCTCCTTCAGGATGTCTGCTAGGTGGTAAATGGCGGCAGCATGGTCCTTGTCGGTGACCTCCTTGTTGGGGAAGCGATCCACATTGCGCAGGGCCTGCATGCATGGAGCCAAATGATCAATCCACATTGCGCAGGTCCTGCATGTCTTTATAGAGTCAAGTGAGCGGTCCAGGGTGCATGAGCATGCTGTCTGCTCACAGACTAGCCGCGCTGGTCTCCCTTGCCATCACCTGCCAGACCTTGCTTTTGCGGTGCTGTGGAAGCCGACAGTGCTGCATGTGTTGCGGCCTATAGCTCTCTAGCATGGGCAAGCGGGGGGGAGCAGCTGGTTCAGGAATCCCACTTTACCCGCACCAATGTCCCGCAGAGCCACGGTCTTGTCCCCAGAGACCTTATGCTGACATCAGATCACACCCCCAACCACCCGAACCCCTCATGTTCACATACACCACAATATTATGCCAGCGCTTCTGCTCACACTCAGATCACAGCCCCTGTGTGCATACAGGCCAGCCCTTTTGTTCTGCATTGGGCCCCAATAAGTTCCAAGTCTTAAACAGGCACTTGACCAAGCTTACGTCAGGTCCATGCACGCATGCACAGGCAGGTTGCTTTTTCTGCCACGCACCTTTGGAAAGGGGGCCCTTTGCCTCATAACCAGTATTCCTGAACTTCATTTAAGGCTTGTGCACCAAAAGAATGGGCCCTGCCATGTCACACTCGTAAAAGGAGGCCCTGCCTCATGTTCTGAACTCATGACCTAAAACACCATTAAAGCAGGCCCCGCCATCCCACACTCGCGAAAGGTGGCCCTCTGCCTCGCATTTGGCACTCCTGACCTATAAAACCATTAAAGCAGGCCTCGCCACCTCACGCTTGTGAAAGGAGGCCCTGCCTTCGACCACACCTGCAGCATGCCTAGGCCTCTGCACAATTGGGCACGCCTGGGAGAGCGTATGCGCGCACACCTGCCGAATGACGGCCTCCGCCTCTGCGTATCTGCATGCTAAGAAGAGCATGAGCGCGTAGTTGGAACTGGCCGACAGGAAGCGCTTGGTGTTAACGCTCGCCAGCTTCTCTGACCGGTGCATCTCGCGCTTAGCGCCTGCAGCGTGAGCGCACCCGTGTGTGCGTGTTTGCGCATGTGTGTGTGAGCAAACACATGGGCAAGCCCTTGCGTGTGCACATACCCTGCTGGAACACTCAAGCAGGACAGAGGCCTGTGTGGGAGAGGGGCAAGCTAAGGGGTAAGCTAGTTGATGCTCCATGTAAAGCTGGAGGAAATTGATGCTCCATGTTCTATAGCTAAAGCTGCTAGAGCTGAGGGCCCCAGACGTCTGGCAGCTACTATGGCGAGCATCCTTGCACACTGCAGGGGCATTCCGAGCACAACACAGAGGCACCCTCGAACGCTGCAGGGGCATTCCTGGCACAACGCAGAGGCACCCTCGCACGCTGCAGGGGCATTCCTGGCACAGCGCAGAGGCACCCTCGCACGCTGCAGGGGCATTCCTGGCACAACACGGAGGCACCCTCGCACGCTGCAGGGGTATTCCTGGCACAACGCAGAGGCACCCTCGCACGCTGCAGGGGCATTCCTGGCACACCACAGAGTCATTCCTGGGGGCACAGGGAATGCAGCTACGTTGCAGTCCAAGGCCACACACCAGCTAAAATGCAGCACAGGATGCAGGTGCATGACAATCCAGGCCTCCTGCCTGTCTGGCAAGCTTTTCAAGATCTCATACTCCACAGAGGCCATACCCACCACCCTCGTGTATGAGGTGGAGTCCTGCTACACACCCAATGCCCTTCACAATGTACAGATCGCAATGTTCATCATGGCGCACCATTCATCATTCCGTCCTTCATGGAAGCCACTACCATCTGCGCATCGGTGGTGGAGCTCTTCGCAACGTCTGCTAGCAGCCAAGCCGCCTCCCTCTCCCTGCAGGTGGAAGGTCCAAGAGCTGCTGAAGTACCTCGGAATTCAAGGGCCTAAGGGCCGTCAGGACCTGGGCAGCCTGGGCCGCGCAAGCTGCACTGAGGCGTGTGGGTGGGGTATGAGGAGAAAGTCTTGGATTTCACAGGGCTGTCAGGGCCTTAGGCAGCCTGGGCTGCGCAAGCTGCACTGAGGAGCTCCTAGCCAGGCCTTGAATCGCAGAAGCTGAGCTCAGAGACCTGCTTTGAGTAGCACTTGGTGCGGGTGGTAGGCCTGGCATGGGCATGCAGACAAGCTTTTGTGACTGGCTGAGCCTGGCCAGGATGCACGCCTTCCTTCACACGCGGCATCACGCCTCTATGCGTGCCACCCAGAACCCACAGCATGCGTGCAAAAGATCATCGCAGCAGGACTTGGCACAGCGTGGCACCACATGCACCCCTCCATGTATGCCATGCCAACACACGTGTGAGCACGTCAAAGCATGCCCGTGCGGGGTGCGGCAACACATGCATGCACTTGCTTTGTCACAGTGGGGCTTTGCGGGGCGTGGGAACACGTGCACAAATTTGTTGTGTTACGATGGGGGTTTGTGGGATGCAGCAACACGTACAATTGCAAGTAGTTTTACCCGATGAGCTGAGCAGGTGTGTGGGAAATCCGCACCTTCCTGTCTTGGCTTTGCCAATGTCAAGGATGAGGTAGGCATGGACAAGGTCGTCCCAGCACCAGTTCATGCTGATGGGCTGCGCGCAACGCAAGGAGCAGCGCTAAAAAAACAGCCTTTCTTGTGGTGCCCGCAAACCTGCAAGCCCTGGCACACACACACACTCCTTCCTCCTCCGATGACCACCCATAAGCTACCCACGCTGCCACGAGCACTTCCCCCCTCCCCAAGAAGGGTTGTGCTGCTGAGGGGTAAGTCAGCTTTGGCTCCTGCAGGCCTAAATCTGACGCATGCTTCCATCCTCTTTATGCTAGCAGATCCATGGTTTTGGACATCTTTCTACAACCGTCTTACGCTCTTGACACTCACAGCCCTCTGCTCTGTAAGACAAGCAAGGCCCCCACACACCCCCACACTGGCCAGCGGCTTCGAGCCGCTGCCCCTTTGTCTCACAAGGAACGCGCGCTTTAATAGTTGCAAGCGCTGATGCGCTGCGTCCCAGAGCTCGTCCTTGACCCCCACATTTGATCATGCCTGCAGGACCTCCCGCGTGCAGCGCAGCAGCAAAGTTGCACGCTGATGACGAGCTTGTCCCACGAGCCCATATGCTAGGCTGCGCCTGCAGCGCCTCCCATGCACACCATTGCAAAAGCACACGCACGCACAATGACCTTGTGCCACGCGCCCCTATGGTGGACAGTGCCTGCAGCCCCTCCCCAGCACACAATTGCAACAAGCATACACACGCATGATGAGCCTGTCCCACGCGCCCAAATGCTGGACTGCACCTACAGCACCTCCCACGCACAAAATTGCACCAAAAGCATATGCACGCACAATGAGCTTGTCCCATGCGCCCAAATGCTGGACTGCGCCTACAGCACCTCTCATGGGCACAGCTGCAGCAGAAGCACACGCACTCACAACGAGCTTGTCCCACGAGCCCATGCTGGACTGCGCCTGCAGCACCTCCCATAGGCACCACAGCCGCGAAAACACAGTGCCGTGCCGGTCCAGCAGCAGCAGCACACGCTCTGACCCCTGCGCACAGCGCAGACGGGTGCACACCCTCTTATCAGCAGCGCGCCTATGGCTGGAATATGCATGTGTGTATATGTGCGTGTGTGTGTGAGAGAGAGAGAGAGAGAGAGAGAGAGGGGTTGAGAGAGACACGCGAGATGTGCATGCATGTGTGTGTGTCTGCATGTGTGGGGTTAATCAAGCGCTCCAAGCGCAGGCCGTACGCTGGTGCCGCACGCATCAGTCCCACAGTCCCCCTCCTGAGTTCTGCTGAGAGCAGCCAGGAGGCGCCTGCCACTCCCTGCTGATTGCGGCCCTGAGGCGCCTGGTGCTCTCTGCTGCTTAAAGCAACCGGGGTGACACAAGCGAGTCAGCTCCAAGGCTACCACAGGAGTGTCAAACCCTCGCAAGCCTGTGGTATGCCTTTGCCTGTGCCCAGTGAGCCTAGGGTGTTGTGCCTGGTGCCTGGTGTGCTGTGCATAGTGCCCTGAGCGTGGTAAGCCTGGCTCACTTTGCCTGCACCTCATGCCTGGTGCCTGGTGTGCCATAATTTAGTGCCATGACCAGGTCTACGTCATTGTCCATTGTGCCATGCTTTTGTTGCCTGCTCTGCCGTGCCTGGTGTGCTTGCCTGGCGTGCCATGCCTGCACGCGCCATACCGCCCTGCTGCCTCACCTGCAGTATTTCCTTGATGATAGGCAATTCAGATGGGCTCCGCTCCAAGTGCTGGTTCACACAAAAGATGTCCATCCACACATAGACATCTTCAGGATTGGTCCGCAGCTGTGACACGAGTATGAAATGGTTGACATTTAATGTAAATAAGAAAACTTTCAGGTGACTGACGCCACTGCTTCTTTAATGGGCTTTCCCCTTTTTGCCCTTATTGTAGAAAGGGGGAAGGCACCTGGGCAGAATGTGAGTTGTTTGTGCTGCGAAATTGCTCCCGTGCTTCTGGGTCATCTTTCACCAGCTCACCCATCTGGCTCCGAATGCAAGTTTTCTTGCGCTGGTTTGCTAAGGTCTAGGTAGCAGTAGGCATCTCAGGATTGAAGGAAGGCTGATGAATCACCAGTAATGAATGAACTCTCGTGCTGGCTGATACTTGCAAAATTTCTTTGCCTTCACTCTATCCTATGCCAGACTCTGATCCTATGCACACAAATGCATTGGCTTGCTTATGAGCTTGATGAATCACCACCTCCTCCTCCTCCCCTCTCCCACTTTTTCCCCGTCAGGTTCTCGCAATAAAAAATCAAGTCCTCTTTTCCCTGGCACGTTGACCCCAAGCCCCTATCAGCAACATCTGACATGTGCGGCCCACCAAAGAGCACAGTCTATAGGGGAACACAGCGCAGCACAGAGAACAGCATGGTGAAGGCAGATCATAAACACTTGCTTCAGGCACAGATACCTGGACTGCAGTCACCGCTTTCAAGCAAGTCAAAATTTTGACAAATAAAAATTTAAAAATAGGCCGTCACACTCTGCACCACACCCAGACGCTCTCCTGGTTCATGTGGCTCTGGACTGTGGCAGCTGCCTCACGCAACAACTCAACACTCACTTGGTGCACGTACTCCTGGACTGCAGTCACCGTCTCCACAAAACTGTTGCTCCAGGTGTGGACCACATAGAGGGTTGGGTTGTCCAGCATCTTCTCAGACACCAGGTCTGTGTACCTGTCAACACAAGTGCCAGCGTGTGAGGAGCAAGGTCCTCTTTATGCTGGCTCGTGTGTGTGTGTGTGTGTGTGTGTGTGTGTGTGTGTGCGCGCATGTGCG
>LKMJ01003158.1_pt1 | contig 15292 bp, 18 predicted proteins | sample 643391 | NCBI WGS metagenome assembly LKMJ01 (sample SAMN04112250, study PRJNA286221) | soda lake metagenome | biome: soda lake; feature: Kulunda Steppe; material: water; isolation source: sample PL-Br10 brine of Picturesque Lake | place: Russia: Kulunda steppe | collected 2010-07
ACACACACACTTGCGCACACGCGCACCTGATGCTGCACCAGCATTGGCACTGCCGCCGCTGGCGCTGCGGCTGTGTCCCCCTTGAGCCCCCCTGATGGCTGCTGCGGCTGCTGCGGGGGCGCGCGCTGATGGTGTGTGGGTGAGCGGGTTGACGACCTTGGAGGAAGAGGCACTGGCCCCAGCGGAGTAGCAGGCAGGCTCGTAGGCTTCAAACCGTAAGGCACCTGTCCCTCCTGCGTGTGCGTGCGTGCACACAAAGATGGGTCACCCGGCAGCGCACTGCACTCACCTACTGTGCACAGAGCTGCATGTGCACGCACTGAGCGCTCTGCCTTGGGCGCCAACCAGGCACGCATGAGGTGTGTGCTTTGCCCGGAGACCCAGTGGGCACATGCTGCTTGCTACGGCCTCTTCCTACACCCACACTGCAGAGCTGAAGGACTTGCACTTTGTCCCTTTACTTAAGGCTTTAGCCTTCCTGTGCAGTCCGACCAATGAGTCATTGGCACCCAGCGTTTGTCATGCAATCATCCACCACACTACCGACCAGAGTTCTGAAGTGGGCATGAACTCAAAGCTGTGCCTGTAGGACTGGCATGATTTGTCACATAGGCTGTGTCGGCTCAAAAATATGTAGGGGCCGGTGCATAATGCTATTTGGGATGTCCACAGTATTGTCTAATCGCTGTACTCTAATTCCGATAAGGTGCATGATATGCTGCACAAGCCTAAGTAGTCCAGCCCTTCTCCTTTCAATACTGTTGCATAGGAGACGTACGTGAGAGCCTGCTTTTATGCTATTGCCACCCCCGGGCCCTGCGTGCCTGTCACCTCAGCATGGCATCCAGATAGCTGCCTTGCAAGCACTCATCAAAGGACATCTGCTCCTCATGTATTTCTAAGAGATCCACTTTTGGAAACGTGAGTAGCTGCCTTTTGTGAGGGACACAAGGGTATCTGCACTTCTGGCACAGGCCCCGCAGGAAGATGCCAACACAAGAAATACAAGGGCACCAAGCTGGTAATTTATAAGTATATGGAGGCGGCTTACTCAGGGTATGAGAGCAATTTTGGGGGCTTTGCAGGGGGCAACAAGGCGCATTTGTGTGCATTGGATGGTCTGTCAGGCAGCACTGCGTGGGACCTGGCCATCTCCCTATGAGACAACATGTTCTGGTCCTCATCTTGTCTGTTACTAGCAAATGTCTTATAGACATGTGTACACCCTTTTATGTATATGCTTCTTCTTTGGCATCCTGGCCCCGCCCTGCCATGCGTAACCCATACATTCTGAAAACCTGGAATGCCAAATCGAGTCCGTCATAGACATGATCCTCCACATATCAAGGCACGAAGAACACATTGGGAGCTCAATGCTAAGCATATTTGCTGTCTCCATAGACCGCATTGGACATAACATTACATAGAAAGCCACTGTTCTTGCTACTGCTTAATTGACGCGGTCCTCTGTACAGGAAAGGTCCGCTCCCGGATCCAGGGAACTATTGCATGCAAGCAGTGAGTGGCGCGCTGTACAGGCCGTATGCCAATGTGATGATAAATTTGGTGACAAGTTGGTGTGAGGCTAAGAAGAAGATCCATGACACACAGTTTGGGTTCTACCCACACCGCAACACTCTGCACTGCAGAGTCTGCAGCCCATGTTTATTCTCAGGCACCTTCAGCATGCTGCACAGGCTAAACACCCCAGCAATTGACCCAGACATCATGCCACTTTTGTTGATTTCGAACAGGCTTATGACACTATCCCACAAGAAGCCCTTTGAGACCACTTGCACTGCATTCGCATGCCTTCCTCTCTGCTCAGCATTATAAAGGATCTGTACGCAGAAGATGCGTACATTTTAGTGGATGGTCCTAAGCGCGTTCGTGCCATGCCCACACGAGGTGTCAAACAGGGCTGCCCCTTGTCCCCTATTGCTATTTTCACTCTATATTAATGATATTGATCTCATTGCAGAGGGTGTAGAAGGAGCAATCACTGGCTCTAGCAGGGTACGGGTTACCCACATGCTTAATGCAGATGACTTGTGCCTTACTGCAAATAGGCCAGACCAACTGCAAACCATGCTCAATCGTTTGGACAAGTATGCCAGGAGGAAGGGTTAACCATCAATACTGCTAAGTCTGAAGTTGTATGTTCTAACTCACATGGCTTCAACGTCCCCACTTTCAGTGTGGGTGGGGCTCCGCTAGCCAACAAGGATTCTTTCAAATACCTAGGCAATAGGGCTAACATTGCCAAATCTGCTGAGCATATACTTGGTCCTTTCATGGCTGGTTGTCACAAAATAAGGCAATTTGCGCGAGAGCATTATTTGAATTACAGGCCACATGCTCTCCTTTGGTTGGCTAAATGTTACGCTATCCTCGCCAGTATGTATGCCCAGATCCGATCTGGGGAGAGTCTGGGGAATACGGTTCATGAAGCAGGGCTGTGAGTTTGACAGCCCCCTTCAAACTGCGCATCTGTGATTTCTCAAAGGTGTGCTTGGTATGAAAAGGTCAAGGATGCAATGGGAATTATGTGTGGACCAGTTCACATGCTGCAACTCATCAGAGAAAAAGCAAGCTCTTCAAAAAAATTTAGAAAGAACTAATGTAAGGAAGAAGTCAAGGCTCCACATCCATCTCCCTTTAGCTGAAACTCAAGACCCTTTAGCACACATCAGAAAGCGGGTATATACCCAGCACGTACAAATAGATAATCACATGCAAATCTCAAGGCATCCATGACATTCAGCAAGGATATGCTAATACACATGGCAATGCATGCTTGTTACAGATTGCATCCCCTTCTGTGCAACATGCTCTACCACTGGAAACCCTCAAATTGCTATGTACAAAGGGCATTGAACCAATGTTTTCCCCTGTGTGGCCACTTCTATAATACATGGCCAATGTAAAAAAGACAAGTTCTTCCATACCACCAACTTGCTGGCTTTGGAGCTGGGATCCCAGCTCATGCCTTATGCTTGAAGCGGCATTATCTGGTCAGGGGCCAGAGGTAAGTCCACCTTAAACCCATAGCATACAAATTAAATTGGCCAGCACGAAGGAGATTGCAGCCATTCTGAGCTGCTCTGCCTTGCCTCCGCTTGCATCGTCCATCAAGCGTGCGCTTTCTGCAACCACACCCTCCAGGCCAGAGATCGACTCCCGAAACTCTGCATCATCCCTCATTCTCCTGTTCACGTTGTTGATTGCAGCCTTAATGTCTCCAGCAGGGGCTGCATAGTATGCAAGAAATCATGCACTCAATATTTAATCATGCCGCATCGTGCAGGAAGCGCGTGTGTGCACGAGTGTTTACACATGTTTTTAAGTGCGCTCTTGCGCATGTTAGAGCTTGCATTCATACTCACTTGCAGGCGTGCATACAGTTGTGTGTACCCCTAGTTGCATGCGCACATGTGCAAGCTGCGGCTACATGCACAGCAGGTTTTCTCAGGTGCATGCATGGCGACCCACCAGAAAATCTGAATCTCGCGGTGATCTGGTTTGACAAAAGCGAGCGCCCAGCACTTGCATTTTCACCAAGACCAATGACTTCAATGAGCTCGACCTATCCAAAAAATGCGATAAAGTATGGTGAAGTTCCACCTTGTGAATTCTTTTTCTTTATTTGTTGTGAGTGCTGGATTTCTTAAAGTGCACTGCATGAATACACTCCTCCTCGTGCATGCATGCAGCTAACAGGCGGCTGACCATTTGATGGCTTGGGCAACATCCACTGTCCAAATTGCATTGAAAGGGGTTAGAATGGAGTCAATGCTGTGACTGCGTCATGCCAAAGGGCTCTTGAGTCTAATGCCTTACCTTTGACCCAGACAGGTCAAGTGCTTCTGCCAGTCGTCTCTCACTGCTTTCCTTAAAATTCCTGTACGCCGGGGAGTCTTCGTCCCCTACATGTCCACAGCATTTACAGAAGGTATTGAGCCAATTCCCGTGGCGGCTATAATCTCTCTTTTGAAACTAGCATGTTGAATGGATGCATGTAAACATGTGTCAATTGCTGAATGCATTTGCAATGTTTCATCATGATGGATTGAACTCTAGTGAGTTGGATGAGCAAACTCCTTTAAGCACATGCATTTCTTGAAAAAGCTTGGGAACAGGGCCGGCAAAAACTTGGAAACAGGGGGACCTTCGAATTCAATCAAACAATAGGCTGCACTTGCGCTTGCCGTGCACATGATGGTCATGAGCTAATGGCCTTATAGAGGATTGAATGCGTTGGTCAGTACACGTTCCATCTTCGATGTAAGCAACCTCTTTGTGAAGTACTCACTGAGCCTGCGAGCAGCTTCCTCTGTCACGCTGAACCTAACATCTACCATCCTTGAGTTGGCCTGTGCATTGGACTGCGTGTGGGGGGTGGGCAGGGAGCTTACAACATGCTGGGCTTCTCACAGTGCACGGTCAACTATGCGCAACATATCACTGTATACAATGGACGAAACATGCAAAAAATGCCAAGCAGCCAACAATGGCGGGGTCAACAAGGAACAGTCATTTTCGGCCTGAGCAGCTGCCTCATGCATCAATCTGGAAATTCAATAGAAGGACCATGTACAGAAGCTCTCAGGTAATAAAGGCACAGTGACATGGATTTTACATTAAATCCGGAGAGCCTTGTCAGTGGACATTTCTCCAGTCCGTCAGTTACCTGGGCTTCAGCTGTCAAGGCTCGCACATTCAGCTTGAAGTCACTATACTCATGGTTGCAGGCGGTCGTGTCTTCAGACGTGCATATGCTGTCCCTGTCAGTTGGAACGCATGCACGGGTGGATGGGAATACATCTGACTCCTTGCATGATAATACTCAGCACACGTTCAGGCATTTTCATCGTGAATGCAGGCATCAGCTCACATATGTTGTGTGTGTCTTTGTGCATGGGCTCACCTGAATTCATCCCACTCAAAATGAGCTGTCTTGTGCATGATACCATTTCCATGCAAGACGTGGGAGTTGAACCATGCTTCCATCCTCTCCATGTCTGACTCAGTGGGCTCGTGGTGAAATCCCATCAGAATATGGCCTGAAACAATATCCAGGTATTTATGTAGGCCAACTTCACGTCTTTGCATCAGCTGAGAGGCGAGGTTGCAAGATTTCAGGTTTGAAATATCCAGCAAAGATGGCATTGTGCACATGGACTTGTGATAGCATTTGGTAGTGATACACATGCTTAAATGCCAAGTACAGAATTGTGCAGCAGTGTAACTCAACTCTGGACAACAAGAGGGCATTCAATCGCTAAGCCAAGAGGAGGTGCGCTGGATTTCTAGTTCGTGCTCTAATAGCCGCACACCTGGCGGCTCGCAGCTAGCTGCTTACTCACCCTCGACCATCCCGCTCATCCTGGCATGCCCATGGTCGGTGTCGCTGCTGGTGCCATCATGGCTGTGCTCGTGTCCATGCCCATGACCATGGTCACTGCTGCTGCTCTCATGGTATTCCATGAGACGGCGGCCATGGCTATGCCCGTGATCACTGTCGCTGTCGCTGTGGCCATGGCTGTGCCCATGATCATGGTCATGGCCTTTGGAGGAAATGCATTTTCCACGCTCTGTGCCCGTACCAAACCTGGAACATGTGTCCTGCACAAGACACAGTCCATTTGGGGCAACTGACATGGCAGGGTAGATACCTGATGGCAAGAATCTCTGGCAAGCACCCTAGCCTCAACCAAAGCGTTCTCACCAGATGGTCTACATGGACAGTCACGCAATGTGTGTACGGCCTCTTGTGTGATGTGAAGATTAGAACCTCGCCATCGCCTATGTCCCTGCCATGGCTGTGGCTTGACGTCAATGGGTGGTTGGCTCGGGACACTGCATTGTTCATGCAAAAGAGGACCGGCATACTGTGAGGATGACAAATGAGCCTTGATGCAGCCCCATCTGCCTGGCCTTCAAATGGTGCTACATTACAGATGACATGTTTAACTTCTGTGCGAGAATAAGGATCTGCAGCAGCCAAAGATGCATTTTAACTATTTCTTTGTCACTGTACAGCTGCGAGCATTCAAGGGGCAAAGGAGTAGCTCTTTACAACTCTAACATTTGTAATGTTAAATTCGTCCCAACTTTCTCACCAAAGCAGCTTGGGCCCTGGAGCATGAGCTGCACCTCTCCAGAATCCGAGCCAGCATTGTTGCAGAAGTCATCGTCACAACTGCATTGCAATCCAGTGTTGGATGATTCTCTTCTACGTAGGACATCACATGTCACATGGAGGCAATTTTATTGTAGCAGTTGCTGCACGTGCTTGTTTTGTTGCTAACTCAGTAAATTGGCATGGCTTGGTGCTGGTGCTGGTAAAATTAACGATCTAGAACAAGGCTGCTTACCTCCGGGCTATGTCGTCTGGGCGCAGTGTTCTGACAGTCATGTCATCAATGCTGTGGCCCTCACCGAAGCTCAGCAGGCGTCTGTTTACCCACTCCTCAGCCATGTGTAGTGCAGCAGCTTCGTTTTCAGGGACTTCCTCAAATCCCATGTGCAAAGTTCCTGTGAAGTCAGGTGTGTACCCAGCAACTGAAACCGTGGCCTTAACTGTACATCAGGCATTCCCATGGCAAACGTGTGCCGGACACAGCAGATGGTCGTATCTCATTGAAATGGGATCTATGAATCATAAAGAAAGAGGCTATTTGCGCAGACAATTGGTTTTTCCAAGTGCGCAACAAACTTTTGTACCTGAGAAGCTACCGATGCGCTGATCTATGGCCTCCCCTGTTTGGGTGCAAACATACTGATGATCAGCATGCCACTCGTTGCAATCATTCTGCGGTCAATGGGTTGTAGGAGCAGCAAGGCATGTCACATTCACATCTAAGTGCTGGTTCATTGGATAAGCTGCACACTTTTTGTCGGGGAGCAGTCTGTAGCAAGTTTTCTCGCATGAATACAAACAAAATTGCTTCTTAACCAGTGATCCCGCACCTTAGACCATTTTTTTGCGCATTCCTAATGGCCTATTACGGGCCAAGGTAAGCATTCGTCATCCCTACCTTAAGGCTTAGCATAAACTAAGGAAGCAGCACACTCAAACAATGCAAGCTTCAAATCCAACGTCAGGAAGGGGCAGCGGAGTTGATACAACTTAATCATCAAACACAGGCGCACCAGTCCATGAATGTTGAAAGTGTAGCAAGACTTGTACAGTGGCTGACCGCTCCTCCCAGCATAGAAGCCGTAGGCAAGCTCCTCACCAATGCCCCGCCCATGATCATGGTCATGTGAGAGCCTTTCCCTCATTGTGACTGCAAAAAGCAGATTATCCACAGAGATGCAATTATAGGCCTGTGATTGGAGGCAAGCCTCTTTACCTATTTTATGTGAAGAGGCATGTACACACATACACTAAGAGGCTAGCCTCCAGACAAACCATGATGCAAAGTCTTTTTTTCTCTTCATATGAGCATTTTGTAGGAAAACGACAGCAAAACAAACGTTCACCACACCTAGCCAAGGTGCTGGCCACAAACTTGAAACTTACCAAAGCAGTGCTTCCGCAGCGTTGCAGCCATGTTGAAGACACCCTCTACTCTCATGTGGCCATCATTGACCATCTTGGCCACTTGCTCGGAAGCAGCCTTAACATCCCCAGCCGATGCTGCATTTCAACAGATGGTATTCTTGTTAGACATCTCGTGCTCAGATGTGTGTTTCAACTGCTGAGGTAGACCATTTTTCGACCTCAAATCAGTACCAATTGAAAATTGAATACATGGAGATTCAAATTGATGGCACAGACAAGTTTGGCTTGCAATCCTAGACGGCCAGGCATAACATGTTAACAAAACAAAAAGTCCCTCCACATCATGCTGACTCAGCATTTCGGAAATTTGGCAGACACACACACACTCAGTGACTCTTGCATGTGAGTATCACACATATTGAAAGTAGTGATTCATCATCATTTGCACACCAGTTCTTGGTTTGTTAAAAGCCAACCATGCGCGATAACATTTTTAGAATAAAACATTTTGTGCACAGACTGAAATGGTTGATTGTTTGATTTCACACACACACACTACAACAAAAACAACAGCATGGATAGGTACTCAAGCTCAAGGGGTGTCTTGACAGCCTCCTACCGTGCGTTTTCATGCATCAGCCATGGACTAAGGCCTGAGCCCTCCTCACCAGTGAAGGTATACTTTGCTGTGGTCTCAGCAGAAGCACTTGCAAGCCGGCGACCGTGGCTGTGACCATGATCGCTGTCGCTGCTATCATGGGTATGACCATGGTCATCATCGCTCTCGCTGCTGCTATGGCCATGACTGTGGTCATGGTCATGGGGGAAGCCCATGTCATCCAGAGTCACCTGCAACAGAGGGTTTAGCGGTGTGCGTTGCAAGGTACCCTGTAGAGTGATATGTTTGTCCTAGCGCGTCACCGCACTTGAAGTACACCACCATTGCTCTTACCACAGGCTAATTCAATAAAGGAATGCAGAGGTAGGGGTAACCCTGGCTTGCATTTCAGTTACTCAGCAAGGAGGGCGTTAAAAGCCAAGGAGGTATCATGAGTGGTAAACCAGATGTGCATCGTGATTACACAGCGAGCAGGGTGTTTACATTCTGAGAGGTATTCCAGGGATTGGCAAGCAGGATAGCATACCTCGGCCATGCCAGGCATATCCATTGCATCCCTGAACATCTTCTCTGTGTTTTCCTTGAACCTTTTGGCTTCTTCATCATTCGTCCCTGTAGCACCAATTCAATGTACTTACATTGATATGTTTTTGGTTTGTATATAATACAAGTTGCTCAGTACCAAAAATGCAATGCTTTGACCTGAATTGTCTGCCCAAATCTAGGGAATGCCAAGGTTGTGCAGTGTGTCTGTCATTCACAAAGCTCCACTTACGGAGCGTCTCCATGAAATCCTCGGATTCAAAGGTGAAGTGCACATCTACAATTCTGGCGTTCTTGGCTTTCCTTTCCTGCATATGTTAAGAATAAGAAAGTAGCAATTTAGCACACTTGTGGCTCTTTTCATGCACAGCAGAACTTTATTTTTGCAGAAATCAAAATAAAGAACATTTGCGCGCGTGGACATACACAGACCCAATGCACACCACTTATGAAACGTCAGTAATATGCCATATGGTAATATGCAACAAGATTTAGAGTGGTAATATGCAACAAGATTTATGGTAATATGCAACAAGATTTAGAGTGCTTTGTTGAGTAAAACACATCCAATCAAGCCAAACAAGTCCACACCAAGCAGCACCAGCTGTCTACAAGAAAGAAGAAGCCCACTACAAATGGTCTTGATTAAGCATCTCATCCAAGCTGCCCTTGCGGTCAAAATTTAGATAGCTCAGGCACCTTGCACCAAGGCCCATGTATATATTACAACAACAATTGGGGGCAAACAAATACAGAAGATCCCTCAGACAGCTGTTGTGTGAAAAGATTGACAGGGCAGTCATGCTCATTACAGCACTCTGGCGCAATAATTTGGAGTCTAAGAGTAATCCTGAGTCTTGCTGCAATGCCTAGAAATACTGACGTCCCCACAGTCTTTATCTATCAGGCACACGCTGCACATTGTTACTCATCCCACACTAAGCGCCAGGCAGCGGCCAAGCTCTTTTCTCACCTGTGCTTCTGTCTCAAGGGTTCCAAGATTTAACTTAAAATCATCGTTGGCATGCTCCTGGTTGCATGCTATCGTGTTTTCAGACTGGCAGATGCTGTTCCTAGAAAGGCAAGTGGAGGACAAACATTCATTGTTCAGAAGGTATGTCACGCCTGATTTCTGCAGACCGCAAAAGACACTGCAGACATCAAGTTGGTGCCAAACCTGGTCCTTAGACCTTCCCTGCCCGACTATGCAAGAAAATATCAAAAGCATGGTAAGCTGAGAACAGTGCCAAGCTTGCCTGATTGAAAACAATGCCTGAGAACCTTAGCCTGTCCGCCTGGAGGTTCACTAGTAGATGCTGTGCCTGTTGTCAAACTGTTCCGTGCTCTCCCTACCATACTAGAAAGATTGAAACTCAATATTCTACATTTTAAGATATTTGCCTAACCTGAATGTGTCCCATTCAAAATGAGCTGCCCTGTGCATTATTCCGTTTGCATGCAAAACATTGTGGTTGAACCATTCTTCAAGTCTCTCCATGTCAGTCTCCTTGGGACTATGATGGAATCCCATGTGAATGTAGCCTGAACAAGACCAAAAATCCAGCATTGTAGATTAGACACCTAAATGAAATTGGGTGTTTCCTGCAGACATGTATTTGCAGTGATTGTTGGGGCACATGAATTTGTATCAATCATGCCTAACGCACTTCCAATCAAACCATGCATTCTGCCCAGATGGTTTTTCTTATGAGACCCAGCCCTGTAGCTTTGATTTGCTCGTGTTTAAAAAAAATCCTCATTTGCATTGCTGTTGCTGCAAGATGCAGATTAACACACACATCTAATTAAGGGATACATGAATCATGTAACATGAGCTACCTCAGGCAATGTGCCTGAAGCAAGAGAGGGCAAGAGAATGATTTTAGACAGGGTTTGATTCGTTAAAGGCTTTTTCAATCTACTCACCGTCTACCATGCTGCTCATACCATCTTCATGACCACCATCATGCTCATGGCCTCCATGGCCATGATCGTCACTTTCCTCGTGGCTTTGTCCTGTCTTCAGACACTTCCCACGATCGTCGCCAGTCCCCCACTTCGTGCAGACGTCCTGTGAACAAAGCATTTTACTGGGTACTGGCAACAGCAAAATTCTCACAATCCATATTACGAACTCACGGTCATGATGACTGAGCAAGAATACCTAAGTGGGTGCAGTGAAGTTTGAAGACTGTGATCCCTGGCTACATTGACTAAAAGCATAGTGAAGAATGCAAAGATGAAAAAGATGCCACTTTGCTTTTTGCTACAAAGACTGACTCAAAATGCAAGTGATTCATCATAATCAAAGGGAGATGTCTCTGTTGCCAGCATCTGGCTGTTGAGCTCCACAGACAAAGTTAGCAACATTTGTGGGAATGGTTGATTACTTACCAGGTGGCCCACGTGGACAGTAACACAGTGGGTGTAGGGCCTCTTGGACGTTGTGAATAAATGTGCTTCACCATCACCTATTTCTCTTCCATGGCTATGGCTGGGAGTCAGAGGATGCCCAGCTCGAGTTACTGCAAACATTTGCTTGCAACATTACATGTGTTATGTGATGCAAACTTACTAAAAAAAACTTCTTGGTCCAAGCTCCAAACTGCTCTCCGCGGACATCTTAGTTACACAAGTCTGGCCTGGCAAGCAGGCAGGCAGACCTGAACAAAAGACATGTACTTACCGAAGCAGCTCGGGCCCTGCAAGGTAAGCTGCACTTCTTGGTCCATGTTTTCGGAGTCAGCATCATTACAAAATTCCGTATTACAGCTGCAGAAAAGACAAGCATGTTACTTTTGCGCATCAAGCCTAGTAGGAAAGCATAAGGGTGCAATGTTGGGAGAACGTTGAAAATTGAAGGGATGCACCTTATGACAAATACCCTACACATCCTTGCAAAAGGTTGGCTTACATGCCTGAATTCACTTGAGTATGCTTGTTTGCGATTGTATTGAAGCCACCTTTGAGGGCAAGGAGAGGATGGAGGTAGGGAGTGGTGTGGAATTGTAAGGCAACAACGATCAAAATGCAAGAGGGGTTGCAGCATACTCAAGCACAATCGCCATCGCCCCCCGAACACGCCTATGGCTGACATCCTCTACCCTCAAACCTTTGTGAAATGTGTTCATCTGATTTGCTGGAGACAGTCAGATTTCTGTTCTTAAGCATCCGCAAGTGCTACAGAAAGCACACAATAAAAGCAAAACATATTAGCTGGCAGCGCAGCATGCAGGGCAAACACTTTCACGCACTTGTCTTGAATGTCCTCAAGACTGATTTGGGCAACAGTCATGTCATCAATGCTATGCCCCCTTCCAAACTTGAGCGCCCGCCTGTTGATCCATTCTTCAGCCATATGGAGGGCTGCTGCATCGCTCTCTGGGTCCTCCTCAAAGCCCATGTGCAAGGTTCCTGGGGGAGACATATCAGAGTCAAGAGTCAAAAGAGAGGTGGCATACTGAGTCTCGAGGCAAAAGGGAATCATTGCACAATTTACGAAGCAAGATGCTCAAGGCGTGCTTGTTGTCCGTAATTTGACTACCATGACCAGACTAAACATTTTGTGCTGGTATTGCAATTTGGTCTGCTTTGCATGAAGGCTTGGTATGAGCATTAGAGCCCAATTTTCACTGCGGCTTTTGCCCTCTGTTCAGAGTGAGAGCTCACTACGTGCATGCCCTGCGCTGCTCATTTGCAGGAGCACTATTGCATCAACTAAGGTTTAATGCACGCATAGGGAGCCCGGCAGCATGGTATGCAGACTGGCTTGGAGGCCAGCCATAGGTGGCGTGGGTACAAGCAGTGCTGCAGGGGGTAGACATCCTTACCTTAGGACATGCGTCTGCCCTGCTATTTTTCTTGCCAATCATACACAGGGGTCCCTGGGGGCAACTTTTGTCTTATGTCAAAATAGCATGCACAATAATTTGTGAAGCTACTTTGAAGCTGCCTTGCTTTATCAGGTTTTCAAATGCAGCATTATTCATACATTGCCTCTGAAGCAATCCAGGGGCAACAACAAGCCTGCAGAGGAATTTAGATGCTACTACAAGCCTTTAACTGACACTTCAAGTGCTAGAAGCTACTTTAAGTGTCACTTTTAAGTTACTGTATTACTATTACTGCTTGGAGCACTCCTCAAGCTGTCCTGGTAGGACTAGTAATGTACTGACAGTGTTATGCCAAGATGGCACCGGCAATACCAGACCTTTATCAAAGTATGTATTTTTTTCTTTTCTTTTTCTTTTAAGGTAGCAACACCACAAGGCTCTGCTTTGGCAGGGAAAATCCGGCCATCATCTCAAAATTTTGATTCTCAGTCTGGAAGGCTGTCAAACATAATCCTGCCAATTCCCAGTTGCTGGTTGTTTCAACCACTGATGGTTTCCATGGTTGTCTAAATCACGTTCTGGTTGGTTTCTGGTTGACGCTTGAATCCACGTGCGCTTCAAGTGAACCTAGTCATATCGACCATGGTTGTTTCAACAGCCCAAATATTTCCAACCCACGTCAGTCCTTTGAGCACTTGTCTTCCATTCCAAAGGATACTGGGGTCAAACCAGAGTATTCTGATCTGACCTGTCTAATTGTTTTGTCATCCGTGTGGCTTGAAAGTTTCTTGGTCTGGCACTGACGCTTAAGCATTACAGGCATGGCCTGACCCTGGCGGACCCTTAGCAGCGAGCAGGCAAAAAGCATCCTACTTGGGGCCGCAGACGTACCCCTCCTGGGAATTCGAGAACTGAAAGTGGAGAAAAGCCAACAGGTCGAGAATTCTACTGTGTTTGAGGATTGGCAGAACATAAAAGTGGCTTAGGCCTTTGATGATCATACTGTACTAGTATTCAAGATGCAAGGCCTGATATAAACATACGTACCTGAGAAGTTTCCAATCTCGTTGCTCACAGTATCTCCGTACGTGGTGCAGATATGTCTGTTGTCTGCGTGCCACTCAATGCACGTTGCCTGCAATGACAATGCAGGCATTTCTTTGGTTGGGTGGCTTTTGCCTACAAACAGCTCACATGAGTAGCTACGGTCATGTTCTCAATACAGTCCCTCTTCCTATTTCTGATCCATAATTCCTTACAGGTCATGCACACATTGATATGTTATAACAACTCAAGGAAAGTCAAGGAATATCGGGGCCTGCCTATCTCTTCAGCTCCGAGCCATGTCAGTCCTGGTTCTCATAGCAAGCCTAATGGGCAGATACCATATAGTTGAGCAAATGCATGAATGAACAAACGTTTCAAAACAGTTCAAAGCTTGTTGCACACTCCTATTTCCTGTCAAAGCCACACAGGAGGGCAAAAGGCTTCGGCTTGCACTTACAACAGACGAGGCAAAAGGTGATGGTAGCTTAAAGTGGCCTTGCAAGCTTTGGAGGAGTCATGCTCCAGCAATTACAGCTGTGTACTTTGCAATCACCAATCACACAAGCAAGCTGGCTTTGATTGACCTTACCAGACCGTGGATCTTGAAGGTCATGCACCTTTCAAACTTGGGCTCCACAGGGTCGTACTCCTGTCTGCACAACATTTGCAACCATTTAATCATTTTTCAAATTGGGTTTATTCTTTGGACAGATTATTCCCTGAGGGATGGCTCTTTGCAAGATGCGCAGGAAAGATTGCAGTAGATCGGGGTACTCGAGCCTGCCAACTACAATGCAGCAATTGCACATTAAGCGAGTACATGCAATAAATTGTAGGTACTTGCTGATGATGAACAGAATTGCAGTGGCTCAAATTGCAATTACTCAAACTGCAGTGGCTCAATCCGCATTGATCAGACGAACGTCCATCATGATCAGCTTGGAACATATTAAGTTCAAATCCGTCACTCACTCATCGCGGTTCCATGTCTGGTTGCTCCGTCCAGCATAAAATCCATAAGTAAGGATGTCGTCTATACCTCTCCCGTGGTCATGATCGTGTGTAAGTGTCTCTCTCTGAGACTGCAAGAAAACAATTGTTTTCCTCATTTGCAAATCAGATCAGATGATCATATGTGACTTGCAGAGATCAAGACCCACACACAATTTAACAGCACTAGCGCAGCAACTGTTCTAGTGATAAATCTGCAAGCTGGGTGTCAATTGATTGCAATCCTAAATGTTCTCCACAGAAGTGGGCGCAGCCCGGGCTTGCGCAAGGACATGAGACGCGTCCACCCACCAAAACAGTGTATTTTATCGCACATTGTAGTAGGCACCACGAAAACCATCACCAACAGTGGGAGAAGACGGCATGCTGCGCAGCTTCGATCACCCATATGACGGTGGTTTCCTGAGCGTGGCTTCCTCGGCATCATCTCGCGCATCTCCCCTTCGAAAATCAAAATAAATGGTATGCTACACTCGCAAAAGTACGGCAAATTCTTGGACGTTTGGGGTACAAGCTACGATCCGGTACAAGCTGGATCCGGTACAAATGCGATCCATGAGGAGAAGGCACAGAATCAGGGCACCAAATTTCAGATGACACTTCTTTCATTATTTACCTTAAATAAACCAGTGTCGTCTGCTCGCTCGCGAGACCGAGGCATGCGTGGTAATCTCACAAAGGACATGTTTACATGTATGACGTGTTCCTTTGTGAATTAATAGATCCAGA
>LKMJ01003160.1_pt1 | contig 15286 bp, 16 predicted proteins | sample 643391 | NCBI WGS metagenome assembly LKMJ01 (sample SAMN04112250, study PRJNA286221) | soda lake metagenome | biome: soda lake; feature: Kulunda Steppe; material: water; isolation source: sample PL-Br10 brine of Picturesque Lake | place: Russia: Kulunda steppe | collected 2010-07
GGGGGGGGGGGGGGTTGCGTGCGCGCGCTCAGGCACGTGCGCCTGTGTGAGTGTGCACGCATGCCTGTAGCGGGTGTGCAGGACCCAGTCTTAACCACACGTGCACAGAGCTGCCCCTGTGTGTGTGTGTGCGTGTATGTGGACAGGGTGTTTGCGGTGGGGCCGCGCGCGTACCTGCGCTCCTCCTGGAACAAGCTGGATGTGGTGGTCACCGCCCTATCCATCCTGAACGTATTGTTCGAGCAGCTGGGCGACGAGGAGGTGAGTCTATCCAGAGCTGCCTTGTTAGGGCAGCTGTGTCAAGCAGCAGAAGAGCTCATCCCGAATGGCCTCCAGTGCTGCCCATCTCAAACGTGCTGTTGGAGTAGCTGGGCGACGAGGAGGTGGGAGGAGTGGGGGACAGGGGGCTGTAATTCAGGCAGAGGCGTGAAGCAGCAGTGGAGGAGGGGGGTGCGCTTGTCACTGCAAATGCCAAGGCAGGAGAAGGTTAGGGAAGCCGCATTAGGGGGGATGGGAAGGTTTTGCACTGCACACACGCACACACACACCAACACCCGTTGATCCAGATCAAGAACTGCTTATTGCCTGTGGCGCCACCAGCCGTGTGCTGCATCCATGCGCAGGAGGGCTCCTCCACGCGCTTCCTACCCGCGCTGCGCTTGCTGCGCGTGGCGCGTGTGTTCCGCCTGGTCAAGAGCGCAAAGGGCATGCGCAAGCTGCTCAGCACGCTGTACTGGTGAGAGAGCTCATGTGCTGCAAGGATGTGCATGTGGGCACGCGCTTACGCATGCGCTGTGCTGCTCTGCACTTCTAAACGTGCGTGTACTTCTGAACGTGCGCACACTGATCTGCGCTGCTTCAGGACGATGCCACTCGCGCACTCGCGCTCTTTTGCAGGTCTGTGCTCATGCTACCGTATGCATATGGGCCTGGTGTCAGCCGGCAGTGTGGTGGACGAATGGCCATGACAGTGCGTCAGTAAACCTTTCATGCATGCACACACACTCGCACACACACACGCGCGCACACACACGCGCGCACACACACGCGCACACACACACGCACACACATGCACACACGCACGCACGCGCCCACGTGCATGTAGGTCCATGCCTGCCACCATGAACGTGGGCCTGGTCCTCAGCCTGTTTGTGTACCTGTGGATCATCGTGGGCATGAACCTGTTTGGCAACCTCAAGCTGCTGGACACCGAGGAGGGCATCAACCGCCATGCCAACTTTGCTCACTTCCCAGCGGCCATGCTGCTCATGCTCAGGTGCGCGCGCGCAGGAGCTAGCACGGGCTGGGGCGTGCTGCACCCAGGGCGGCTCCTCTGGATTTTGAGCACGCTGCAGTGATATGGCAGCTCGCGCCAGCGCATCAAGGCTGTGTGTCAGGCCCAGGCAGTTGCATATCGATGATTTGATAGCATATGCCTTACAACCGCTGCCCCTCAGTGCGCCACTTTCTGTCTTTTGTGAGGTGCCTTGGTGTGTGTGTGTGTGTGTGTGTGTGTGTGTGTGTGTGTGTGTGTGTGTGTGTGTGTGTGGGCGAGTGCGCGTACGCCATGTGCTTGGAGACCAACCTTCCGTACATGATTGACGCCTCGCAGCCCCAATCTACAGGTGCAACATGCTTTGTGGGCTGCCTGCATATATGACACTCGTGCACGTCTCTGCTGTCTCAGCGTTCAAGTTTGCGGTTCAGGTGGAACACGCCCGAGCCCTTGTTCCCCCCTCCCTTTCAAACACACACCCACGTGCGTGCACGCGCTGCTGCAGGACGCTCTCGGCCGAGGAGTGGAACTTTGTAATGCGGGATACAATGCAGGTGTGGGACTTTGTGATGCGTGAACTTGTGATGCAGGATACGATGCAAGTGTGGGACTTTGTGATTTGTGGCAGTGGGGCTTTATAATGCAGGGCAGTGGGGCTTTGTGATGCAGGGCAGTGGGGCTTTGTGATGCGGGACAGTGGGGCTTTGTGGTGCAAGACAGAGGGGCTTTGTAAAGTGTGACAGTGAGACTTTGTGATGTGGGATTTTGTGATGCAGGGCAGTGGGACCTCGTGGTGCAGAGCAGTGGGACTATGTGATGCGGGACTGTGGGGCTTTGTGATGCAGGATAGTGAAACCTTGTGATGTGGGACTTTGTGATGCGGGACACTATGCAGGTGTGGGTTTTGCCGCTGGGCAGGGTGCGTGTTCCCTTGCGTGCTCAGTTGCAGCGGGGCCTTTCCTTTGGCTGTGGTGCATGGACAGCTGCTTCCCCCCCTGGGGCATGTATGCATACATGTGCAGCTCCTGGGGTCTATCCCTTTTGGTGGCCTTCTGGTGCCTGCAGTCCTCGCACGCCCACAGGCATATCTTTCCACGCTCGGTTTTGCGTGCACCCGCGCATTCTGCGTTTTGCATGTCCCGCATGCATGCATGGTCCTTGCGCAGGCTCATGCGCGCCGTGTGATGCCATGCATATCTGCGCAGGTTTCAGCCACTTCCACACACTCCGTTGCGCGCTTATTTTGTCACAAGCTCACGCGCGCGCCTTGCCCTGCCATGCCTGCCTGCGCAGCTGGAGGACTGCTACCTGGTGCTGAGGGATGTGTCGATCACTGTGGACGACGAGCAGGTGCGCATCGCATTGGCACACACACACGCACACACACACACATGTGCGCACGCGCACACACACGCGCGCACACACACATACACAGGCGCGCACTCACTCTTGTGCGCACACTGCACTGGTGCCTTGCTGCAGAAATTCATCGAGGCCGGGCAGTACCTGGACATGGTGGACGACAAGGCCGCGATTGCCGCGATGCCCAGGGATGCGTGGGTGCGTGGAGGGGGAGCCGCGCACGCGCGAGGGCCTTGGGTTTCATGAGTCAAACAGTCAAGGGTTTGCGTGCTCGTGTTCAAGCCGGATTGTTTTGAGCAGTGCCCGCGTTTGGGGATAGCTGCAGGTGCAGGGGTTCGCTGCGGGGTCACGGTTGCGCTGCGGGTGCAGGGGATTTCAGAGGCGGCCCTATTGCACAGGCTCACATGGCACACCCACGTCTCTGCCCGCACACAATGCGACCGCCTGCTTCAAGCAGGGGATCCAGGGCCACGCTGCTCCCACCAATCCAACTGCTGCGCACTGGCCCTTTGCTGCGCGCAGGAGAACCAGTGCTCCATTGACCCCATGCTGGGCGTGCTGTACTTCTGCATCTACATGCTGGTGTGCGTGTTCATCATGCTGCAACTGGTCATTGGCGTCATCGTGGACAACATAGAGGAGGCCGAGAACCAGGAGCAAATGGCCATCACCCAGGTTTGTGTCCCATGCACATATATGTATGGGTTTGGGTGTGGATCGGGGCTAGCAGTAATAGGTTTGTCCGGAGGCCTTCATGCTTGTAACTCGACTGGGTGTAGATTTGGATTGGATGGGTGGGTGGGTGAGATTCGTGTGGATTTGGGTGTGGGGGGGTGGGTTTGTGAGTGCGCCAATGTGCATGTGCGTGCTCGGGTGTGGGTGCTTGCACCAGCTGCCCTGCCCCACATGCAATGCATTGGGTGTGCACCACAGCCAATGCTTTGCTCTGATCTGCACGGCCACCCCTTACCCACTGTCTTGCTCTTCCCTCCTCTTGTCCATGCTCTGCTTCCCTCCTCACCCACATCCATCCCTGCCCTCCTCACCCACTTTGCTCCGCTCTCCTCCCCCTCTCCCTTCTGCCCCACTTTGGCCCTGTCTCCCTCCCACGCCCACCTTGCCGTCTGCCCCCTCGTCCCTTTGCCCACTTTGCCCTGCTGCCCGACTGCCCAACTGGTGCGCGCTGTGAGCCGGCTCCCCTGTGAGCAGCACACAAGGAACCAGAACGAGCATGCGCTTGGTGGTTGGGGCCGGCAGCACAAAAGTGCGCAGTGTGCCTTTTGCTCATGGCGGTACGCCCTCTGCCTGTGTGTGCCGTGCCGCAGAATGACGTGCTGGACTACGTGCGCGTGTGGGAGGGGCTGGACCCTTACGGTACCGGCTACATCAACGTCGCGCAACTGACGGCCCTCATCACATCGGTGCGCGCATGCACGCCCGCGGTGCACCGCACATATGAGCATATGCCCCCCCAAGTGCCCTCCACCAATGTGCTCACCGCCGATGTGCACGCCTTGTGTGTGTACACGTGTACACGTGTGCTGCGCCAAATGTCTGTGCACGCTGCAACGTTGGGCGCACCACTGTGCACCTCTGCGCTTTTGGAGCCCTGATGTCAGGGCGTCAGTTGGATGCAGCAGAGCCACGCGCGGCCTTGCAGCTGTGCATGATGTCCAGGAAGTGCTGCCATGAACGCCACCTCAAACAGGCGCAAGTGAGCTTGCGCTCGTGCTGCAGGCCCCCAACTCTGTGAGCAGGGCACACTGCGCACTTGCGCTGGAACACAGCTTCATCCAGCCTCCAACACCACGCACGCGCGCACTCTGGTCTCTTGTGTGCTCATTCGCCCTTCCTATAGGCCATTGCACCACATCCCACAGGTTGGAGTGTGACCATTGCACAGGTTGGAGTGTGACCATTGCACAGGTGGAGTGTGACCATTGCACAGGTGGAGTGTGACCATTGCACCACATCCCACAGGTTGGAGTGTGACAAGCCACAGCTTGTCAGAGCTGGGCGCCCCATCGCTTGACATGTGTGCATGCTCGCCCACCATGCACACAGTATATGACGGTCATGGTTCACGGTACGATGGTCATGCAGAGTACTGCCGCATCCGCACGTGCGCACACAAACACTTTAAGTGTGCTCCGCATGCGTGCCGCAGGTACCGCCCCCGCTGGGTGTGAAGGGGCAGGTGAACCCCCTGAAGCGCGCGCAGCGCCTCATCCTGCTGGCTGACATCCCCCTCAGGTGGGCATGCAGCTGGAGGAGGCAAAGTGCCGCCGCTGTGATGTGTAACATCTACTTGTGTACGCTTGCACACGGCCCGCCTGAGCGAGCACAGCTTGCGCGCGTACTGCCATTGCGTGTCCGCACAGCTGCATGTGTGCAATATCTCACGCGCACGCACACACACACACACACACATGCAGCCGTGCAGACATGGACTGTAAACACATGTGCACGCACGCACATTCACGCACTACACAAACACACACGCACTCATGCAGCTGTGCAGATATGGGCTGCAAATACGTGTGCATGTTCACATTCACAAATGTACATACACACTCATGCAGCTGTGTAGACATGCTACAAGTACATGTGCACACACGCGCACACACACACACGCACACACACACATACGCTAACACACGTAATCGTGCAGACATGGGCTACAAGTACACATGCACGCGCGCGCACACACGTACACACATGTAACTGTGCAGACATGGGCTGCAAATAGGAGTGCACACGCGCACATTCACACATACACACACGTACACACACTCATGCAGCTGTGCAGACATGAGCTGCAAATACGCGTGCACGTGCAGGCGGGGCGTCCAAGCGCACGTGGGCGAGCACATCCAGAGCGTGCTGAATGTGCACTTCATGGAGACGCTGCACGCGCTGGCTGGAATGGTGGCTGGTGCAGAGGTGCCGGCGGAGGAGGAGATCAGGCTGCACAAGGCGCTCGTGGATCATCTGCCGCAGGTGGGCTTGCATGTGCGCGCACATGGAGGTGTGTGGGTGTGGGTGCGTGCATATGCTCATGCATGCAAACGCTTGTGTGAATCTGTGTGTTTTTGTGTTTATGTGTGCGCGTGTGCGCTTGTACTCGCAGGGTGTGCTCACGCCACCCCAAGCAGTGTACACCAAGTGTATGTGTGTGCATGCGTGCGTGCATGCACACCTACATGCATGAGCACGCGCGCCTGCAGGACATCACACGCTACTCGGCATCACACGCGTACGCTGCCATGGCCGTCACCAGCGCAATCAAGGGCTTCCTTCAGCGGGAGCGGCTGCTGGAGCAGCTGGAGGCGGAGGGCGTGACCTCGCTGGAGGCGGACGACATCTTGCAGCAGCAGCAGCAGCAGCAGCTGCAGCAGCAGGCAGCGCAGGAGCAGCAGGTGGCGCAGCAGCGCGGCCTGCAGCGCTTCCTGACGCACATGGCGCCCAGCAGGGTGCCTGTGCCACCTGCGGACGCCTCGCCGCTGGCATCCCCGGCCCGCATGGGCATGGGCGGCTGGGCCGGCCTGATCACCAGCCCGCGCCGCCGCGGCGGTGGCCACCGCGGCAGCAACGCAGGCGGCGGTGGCGATGTAGGCGGAGGTGGCATGCCGCCGCTGAACCACGTCGACCTCAGCAAGCCCCTCACGCCGCGCCTTACGCCAGGCTCGCCCAGGCTGCTGGCACGCAGGCCGGACGGCGTGCTGTCGCCGCGCGTGCAAGGTGGCACAGCCGGCGAGGCCCAAGGCATGGTGTCGCCTCGGGCCGATCACCTGCAGCACCCGCAGCAGCTGCAGCAGCCACGGGCCTCGCCCGGGCGTCGGCTGCCAGCGGCTGCAGCGGCAGCTCCAGGGGGTGTGCCGGCATCGCAGGCGGTGCTGATGAGCGGGACCACGCCCCGCAGGCGGCGCGAGGGCGGCGCCGGTGGTGGCTCGCGCCTCCGGCCCACCACCACGGCGCTGCAAGGCTTCCTGCAGCCGGTGATTGCGGAGCGCTGCTAGCGGGATCGCGTGTGTATGTGTGCGTATGTTTGTGTGTGCAGTGCTTGGTCACTCCCAGTCCTAGAACTGTTACTCACGGCCCTTAAAGTGCCACTCATTCGTCTGTACAAAGTGTATGTGTACCTGCAGGATTTGAGATTACATCCATGAGTGTCTTATGTCTGTGTGTGTAGGTGTGCCTGCCCTCGTCGCGTACATGTGCACGCAAGAACAGCTGCGCACATCTGCCATGAATTTGCTGTCCTTGCAATGTGCTGGGCGTGGTTGGTGAGAACACTAGACATGTTCCTCTCGTGGTGTTTGCATGCGCGGCGCACTGCCCCAAGTGGTGCCCACAGCTGCGGCTGCTGCCTGAAGCGCATGATTGGTGCCTGATGACCACCAGGGGAACCAGGGTCGGCCCTACAACTCCCCTACCTTAACTTACGTGTCTGCATGATTTTTGCACTTTCCATCAACTACACAACGCCAGCACACCCTTAACACTTACTTAACAGGATGCACGCGCATTGATTTAGCTGTTCCAGTGTTTGCTTGGGCCACTCGTAATAAACAACTGCCATTGACTCAAGGAGTGAATGTGTGTTATGCATTTGTGAAGGGGGGGTTGGTGGACGGTCGTGAGAGTGGCTGTGCTCTGTCGCAGTTTCAGTGGTGGTGGTGGTGGTGGTGGTGATGGTTGTAAAAGATGCTATGTCCGCAGTCATCTGCGTACTGTGTATGCAACTTGGCAGTGCTCCTTCTTGGCATGTATCTTGACCGGTGCCCAGGGTCCCCGAGGGCCATGCTGATGCCTCGGCAAAGCATCCTAGAACTGCTGTGGGGAAAAACTGCCGCTCTCATGCTTTGTGACCAAGGCCCTCAGCTGTGGACGCCGTGCTTTTTTCAACTTTTGCAACACCATTCATCCAGAATTGCCCGCCATCTACCCGGCCTGTTTTGAATTGCCCTCGATAACCTGGAGCATGCATGGTGTCATTTGATGTAGGTGTGTCATGGATCATTTTCGCCCAACTCTGAGCAGCGCCTTTGTTGAGCCGTGTCCCTTGTCAGGCACAATCAAAATTGATCTTTTTGGCACACAGACAGTTGATACTGCTGCTTGGTTGTTGGTGAGGACACTGAAGTTTGCGTAGCTAGACCTGCCAAGGGAGTGCAGATTAGCTGAAATCCATGTAGCCAATATGACGTTTCCCAATGGCTTCGACCAAGAAAAAAAAGAAGAGGAAAACTACGTAGGCAGTGAAGCACTCCCTACATCAACTAAGGAAAAAGAGTCACCTAGGGCCTTAGCACCATATGACTCCTCCACCAGCAGAGAGAGCCGACCGAGCCTTAGCAGATAAGTTTCAACCTTGCTAAGGACCATATGCCAATTTCATGCTGCAGTTGGGCAGCAAAATAACCAGCACAGTAGCAAACACAGGCAGCAGAGTATCAAACAGATTGTATAGGTTAAGCGCACGCTTGTACAGCGATTCCACCAAGTGAGCCGAACAATCCTACTTGGACTCGGAGCGCTGGAACCAAAATAGCTCTCTGCAAAATCTGGCACCGTTCAAGTGACTTGAACAAATGAATATCAACTTGCTGGTGTTGGTACCTTGGGTTACAAGGGTTACAAGAGAAAGGCCTTCAGTCAAGAAGTGCGACTGCCAGCCTGCTCATAAAAAACTATCAGTGGGTACCTTGATTTGCAAAGAGCCCATAAAATTGCATTCAAATTGCGTGCACACTCTGTGTGTTATGCGCACAAGCGAGATGAAAGAACAGTTCCTGTCTAGGTCTTGATCTGGAGCAGATCCAGAGAGCGGTTTCTCATCCTCAAAAATCTCACTAGTTCTTCATTTTCCTTCGTTTTTTCTGATGGAGAATCATGGTGGATGATACTGATGGCTCTTCAGGCTAATGTCTCCTTTTCCTTCATCATTGCAAGGATTTTACCAAAGGGGTTCAGATGACCCAAAGTCTGTATATGCTCCTTTTTTGAATCTCATCAACATCATAAGAAAATGGGTGGGCAAGTTAAGAGGTCGGGCGGGCGCGAACGGTGAGAGGCCCCCACTAGGAGCTGTCGAGTCCTAAGTTCGAAATGTTGAAACAGTGTGCATACTGGGACTCCCTCTCGGAGACAGAGTTGTTATGAATTGAATGCATGGAAATCTATCACACGTATTGTGCTGGTTGTGGAAAGAGAGGTGACTCGGTTAAGTTAAAGGCATGTGCGACAGCTGAGGACCGCACGGTGGCAGCAGCAGCAGTAGCACAGCAGCAGATCCTGCTCTCCTGGAAGCTGCCGGTTGAGGAGGAGCTGTGCAGGGTGTGCAGCAAGAGGCAAGGGGCAGCCGTCTGACAGCTGATCCAGCACCTTGGCACACTCCCTGCACGCAAGCTCACCCGCCACAGCAAGCCAGAGGAAGATGCAGCAGCCATGGCTGAGCAGGAGGTGAAGGCCGCATTGCAGGTGATCCTTGAGCGGCAGGTGGCAGAGCCCAGTTGGGTGCTTGCAAGCGGAATCATGCTGATGCTGAGCTGGCAGCTTCAGCCTAGCAGCTCTTGAGGGCTGTGGTGCAGCACCAGGATGGCACAGACAACGAAGAAGCATAGCAGCTGCCCAGAGAAGCTGGTGTGTGTGCAAGTGCATGCATGAATCTGTGGCTGCCCAGATCTACATCACACAGATCTGTGTGTGCTGAGCTGTCAGTGCAGCAAGCTTGAGGCCACTATCCCATGCTGTTTTACACAAAGGAGCACAAACTCGCGCATGCGCATGTGTACACACACACACACGTGCTTACTGCACTCACAAACTGCGCGCATGCAGGGTGATAGTAAGCTCCTTGAGCCGCAGCAGCCGAGCATGGCCATGAAGAAGGATGCTAATGCGGGAGCTGCTGCCAAGGTAGGATGTAGTGTGTGCCAGCGCTTGCATGCATGCACACTGCTTGGATCTTTGTGTGTTGGTCTAATACTGCAATTAAGCTGGAAGGGCCGCACCTTCCTCCCACGCTGCCATGCATGCGCGCACGTGTACGTCCACACAAGTACACACACAGTTCCCTGGTCTGCTCACGCAGTGTGATCAGCTGCACCAGCAGCAGGGCGAGGCCATGCTGGAGAAGGGCTACAAATTGTAGCTTGACCGCTCTCATCGTCTGCATTGTAGGCTACATACCTTTGCCTCTGAAAGCTGTGTGGCCATGGGATGTTCTTGGCATGCATGGAAGCGAGTGATGATGCCCCCGCGTCAAATATGTCTGGAAGCAACCCTCTCAAACGCCACACGTGCAGACGAATCTGCCATATCGGACTGCTGCCAAACTTGCTGACACAATCCGTGTACACAAGGAAAGGGCTGCGCAGCTGGAGCGCGCGCTGAAAGAGGCGCGCAAGCAATTGGCAACAGCACTGCAGCAGGCAAGGGTATTACCCTGCGAAATGTTCAGCAAGAAGCTGCAGGATTTCATGACGCAAGACGGACTCAAAGGACATTGCTGATGCAGGAATGTCCAGGTCCATGTATAGGTACCAAGTTTTGCTCTCTTCGCCCAACCTCTCCAATCGTGCCTCCTATTATGCATGGAGCAAGTAGACCATGAAGGCGGAAAAACAGGGGTGCCTTTCAGAGGGCCTGAGTGCTGCCCCTGTGTAGGGCTGTATAGGATATGCACTCAGCACCATGGCGCGTGCAAGCTTGGCGCAATGCTCAAAGCAATTTGCCCCCTGAGGGCTCAAGAGCTGATAGCAGCAACCCCATCCTATTAGGCAGCAGCCTGGCGGCATTGCGCCTGGGGCGGCGTGCGCAAGAGTTGCAGGCAAACAAGTGCACATCGCGGCGTAGGGGACATGCACCACTAGTGTGATGAACATATGCCATCACAAGAGCCAGGGGTGCCCACCCTATCATGCATCCCATCAGGCAACAGCCTAGCCCATCAAGCAGCAGCCTGACGGCAGTGCGCTTGGCGCGAGAGTTGTGCGCAAACAAGCGCACATCGCTGGGAAGACACACCAACCCGCTGGTGCACATGCATGTGGCCACACCATGCAACTTAGCATGCTAAAGTGAGCGAAGCTGCATTGAACGGCAAATTGCACACTGCCGTAAGCACCGCCAAAAAGAAGGCTGGCCCATAAAAGAACCCATAGCACAAGGCTGTGATTGCATATGCCATCACATGTGCAACAGCGTTGATATTCGTTGATATTCTGAAAATCAATCATGTTGCAATACGCAGTCCCCTGAACAGCCAGTTACAGAAATTTTGCTGTGCAGATCTGGCATGCAAGTCTGCGCTCGTAGCCTCTGGAGCACATGCTCCTGATTTTCCTTCTCCCTCCACACACAACCTCGCATCCGGATCCACACACAGCATGTGCACAGCCACGCAAAACACGCGTGCGAGCACACACACACACACACACACACACACGATCAAGCACGCTGTGCACATATACAGCAATGTGCGCACACATCCTGGATGCGTGGACAGAAGCATGCATTAAAGCGCCACTGCACAGTCTTATCATGCGACTGTATACCTGTGAACCTCGGCCAGGAGCGCACTCATCATGCAAGGCAGCAGGCTCTCCACCAGGAGGTGGAACGGCGCAGCCGTCAGCTCGTCCGCCAGGAGCTTGTAGTGCATCCCGGTCTTCTTGATGGCCCCGCTGGGGCCGCTGGGCAGCAGGACGTTCTTCTGCCGAAGCAGGGCGCCTGTCTTCCTGCCAATACTTGGGCTGAGCGTGAGTAGCACACTTGGGCCCAAAGGTGCAACACATGAAGCGAGTCGCTTCAAGCGACTGACAACTGGATGTGCTTCAAGTATGGTCACCATGCTTGAAATGCAGGGATCTGGGCGGGGGTGCATGCCATGCAAGGGAAGCGCTCAGCAGTAGGGATCAGCGGTCTGCTGCAAGTGCGCATGCCTCACCTACCCGGTGGGGGCGCTTGCCTGTGGCATCGCAGAGGTTGTGGGCCGGGTTGGGGCGCAGGTCGTAGTGCCACAGCCCGGCAAGGTCCACAGCCACAACGTTGGCCCGGTAGATGGAGGCAGGAGTCATGGACATCCCGTCCCCACAAGCCATGTTGAGGGCTTGAGTGGGTTGCACCCCCTCCCGGATGCCGCTGCGGCCAAGAATGTGCAGCGAGCCCTCCTTCTCCGCTGCAGCCGCCAGCCTCTTGTGCGGTGACTGTTCTAGCACAGCAGCCCAGATGAAACCAGCGGCAACAGCCGCGCGCACAAGGCCTGCATTTTTGTGCAAGGAAGCCAGTCCAAATCAAGGCCAGACAGGGTGGTAAGTACAAAAGTTTCCATTAAAGGGAGGCAGGCACATGGATGTTACGAGCAGAATGGGAAGAAGAGCAGCACTTGCAGAGAGCACCTAGTAATTCCACCAAAGGCATGGCACACTATAGCTGGTATACCGGCCTCTGTAAGGGGGGATGGACTCCCTGACCTCAAAGCCAAAGAGCGTACCTGCTACCGTCTCGCCGTCCTCCTTGGGCCTAGCTAGCACCAACTTGGGTTGGTAGCCGGCGCCATCATCGCCCTCATCACCGGACTTAATCCTGTGGTACACTAGGCCCTGCACAGCAGCATGCAACAAGCGTACAGCGGGGTCAACAAGGGGAACCTTGTGCGCCATTGACTCTCTCTTCAACGAAGTTTTTATCCCCCAAAACAGCACCATCAGTCAGCCATGAACTTGCACTTCTTCATGCATATGGGGCATGCATCCACGTGGCAACTTGGAACGTCCAAGACTGCAATCAATTCACCCGAACAGCCATTGCGGGTTCTGACAGGGTGACACATGCAACCCTATCTCGAAAACATATTGCGTGCACGCTGCAAGGGGCCCTCACCGCCAGGTACTCGGCCACGCCCAAATCTCCCATTGGTCACATGTGCAATGCCGCTGTTGGGACAGGCGCAAGGTCCCCGCGCGGAGACCCTCCCCCATATCATCCGTGGCCTGCAGGTTCATCTCAGGTATGACCAGAGGCACGGCCATCCGAGGCCCTGTCCCCAGGCACACCTGGAAGGCCTGCAACAAAAAAAAGCAGGACTGTTGCAGACGGCGCAAGAGGTTGCATAGGTCTGACCCTGACAAAGCCTCCTCTGTTTGTGAGTGTCAATGCTGGAGCTTTAGGAAAAGCACCAGGATAGAGCCCATGCACGCATGATGCAGAGCAGCTGGTGAGTGGTTATGCATCACGCAGTGGAGTCCACCCACCAAGCACTCTAAGTTCAGGTGAGCCGCTGCAAAGCCAAACACCTCATCCAGGCGGCTTCTGATGTCCTGAGGGAGATGCTGCAAAACCAAAGGCAAAGCCAAGGGGTGCGCAGCGCGCAGAGGCTGTGTGTGCACCTGCACCAGCCGCTTGGCGGGTTTACTTCAAGAAAATGGTTGGTGTGCATGGGCTGGGTGCGTGTTTGAGTGTACACCACACTGGTGGTGCAAAAGGAAGCAGGATAAACTGCCAGTCATGCAGTGCGTGGCGGCTGTGTGTATACACACAAGCTGATCAGTGAGCGGTGCGCCTAGCACAATGCAGGTCCTGTTCAGAACCAAAGCAGGATCAGTCAACCCTTATCGCCAGACTGTGCTTGGCGTACCTGGAAGGCGCTGGCCCCTTGGGCGTCCCCCGCCTCTAAGAGCTAGCGCGCAACGTGTGCCCGCGCATTGTTGACAGGAGTCTCGTAGCGCACAACGTTGAAGGCCTTCACGAAGGCCTTTATATAGGCTTTCAGCGTCGTGCGCTACGAGACTGCTGTCAACAATGCGCGGGCACACGAAGGCCTTCACGAAGGCTGCGTGTGTCTCCTCCCTTGTCTCCTCCTTGAAAACCTTCGGGTCCAGGTACCTCTGGTTGGCCAAGCTTCCTGCAAGGCGTGCCATGCAGAGGCAAGGGCGGCGTGTGCTGCGTGCTGGCCACTAAATGAGCTGGGTTTGAAGGAGTGATCCAACAAGCACAAGCAAAGGTGTGCTGCAGACACTCGTAGTGGGCTCGAGTCAAGCAGGGTCAAGCCGCCGGCGAGCGCAATTGCAGGCTCATGATTGCTCGCTTGTTTGGGAGGCCGTGACTTGTTTTGGAACGTCCATGCTGGGTCAGGTGTCGTGCATGGAAAGTGCGCTTGGAAAAATAGGTCAGACCTTTGTCTGATGCAAGCCTGGCCATTGCTTTTTGGCTCAGCTTGGTCAAAGCACCCTCAACCTGATCACGGCACTAGAGCCAAGATGGCATTCCCAGCATGATGAACTTCAGGCCTGGGACAGCAGCTGGCTTTATCGCCTGACAGCTGCGAGCACGAGCTCAAGGCTTTCTGTGCTCCACATTCCCAGGCCCATGAGCGCGCACATGACAAACTGACGTGTTGTGGCAATGGCAGCCATCCTTCGAGTGCTTGTGCTGCCCCCAAGGGGATGAGAAGCCATGTTCAAAAGGGCGCACATACACATTTCTGGCAGGCATGCCCATGGGCACCTGCAAAGAACGCAGGCAGGCATGTGGTTGTGTGTGTGTGACGGCTCCATGATCTGGGCTCAGGGGCCTCAAAGCACGCAATGACACGCCCGCCAAGTGCATGGGTTGCAAAGGAGGGTAGCCAAGGCATGGAGAGCAGAGAAGGACTGTGCGGACTTGCCTTCGGGCGCCTTGCGCCCTGCATCGGAGCGATTTTGGCACGCCCTGATCCAGTTGGCCTAAAACCTGCTTCACCTGGACATCTTTGCCTTATCAATGTCCTCCGTGTCCGTCTTTCAGGCCACAAGGTCCAGTGGACTTTGTAATAAAAAAAGCACACATGGAGGACATTGATAAGGCCAAGATGTCCAGGTGGAGCAGGTTTAAGGCCAACCGAATTCGGGGCCAGATTGGGGTACTCCAGATTCGTCCACATAGAGGTACCAGCTATCACTCTCTTCCTCCAGCCTCTTTACTCGAGCCTGATATTTCGTCTGAACAAGCAGGCCAGGAAGGCGTAAAAAGAAAAAACAGGGCTGCCTTTCTCAATGGGCCTGAGTCACTGCTGCCCCTGTGAAGAGCTGTGGGAGAGCCGTGCAATCAGCTCCGTGGCGCGTGAATGCTTGGCGCAATGCTCAAAGCAATTCGCCCCCTGTGGGTTCAAGAGCTGATAGCAGCAGCCCCATCTTATAAGGCCGCAGCCTGGTGGTGGTGCGCCTGAGGGGGCGTGCGCAAGAGGCGCGCGCAAACAAGTACACGTGCACATCACGGCGTAGGGGGCACGCACCACTGGTGCACATGCATGTGGGTGGCCACACCATGCCACTGCGCATACTTAAGTGAACAAAGCTGCAATAAACGGCAGAGTGCATGCCGCCGCAAGCGCCGCCTAGAAGAAGGCTGGCCCACAAAAGAGTCCACCGCACAAGGCTGTGATTGCATATGCCATCACATGTGCAGCAGTGCATCATATTCAGAAAATGAATCAAGTCGCAACACGCCGTGACCTGATCAGCCAATTACAAAAGATCTGCTGTGCAGATCTGCTGCATGCACGTCTGCGCTCGTAGCCTCAGGGGCACATGCTCCCGTTTTCCTTGTCCCTACACACACACACACACACACACACACACACACACACACACACACACACACACA
>LKMJ01003161.1_pt1 | contig 15281 bp, 23 predicted proteins | sample 643391 | NCBI WGS metagenome assembly LKMJ01 (sample SAMN04112250, study PRJNA286221) | soda lake metagenome | biome: soda lake; feature: Kulunda Steppe; material: water; isolation source: sample PL-Br10 brine of Picturesque Lake | place: Russia: Kulunda steppe | collected 2010-07
CCCCCCCCCCTCCCTCTCTCCCCCCTTTCCAAAGCGGTGTAAAGAAGGGCATGCCCTGGAGCGCTTAATCCCACAGCCTCTTTGTTGCGGTGCCTGTGGCTGCATGCCACCAGTGCGCCTGCCCCGCTTGGCCTCTTCAGGTTCTTGCGAGCACCGCCACATCATCAAAGTGATTCATGGGACACAGCCTGTTGACTTCCATGCGCACGGCCCTCCTTGCCCTACCCATGGGTCTTGACCTTGCATGCTACCCATGCGTGTCGCCCATGCATGCAACACCACCTCACTGCCCCTCCTTAACCCCCCAGCACATCCTCCACGTCCCCTGCTGCCCACCCGTGCTGCCCACCCGTGCTGTTGCAAGCGCAGCTTGGGCGAGCGGCACAAGATCGCGGTGCTGGACGCGGAGACGCTGCGGCCCTTGAAGGTGCTGCCGGAGCCTGTGGCACAGGTGCGCAGGCGTGGGTCCGCACATAGCGCACTGCTTGTGGCTGCACGCTTACATGCATGTGCACACCTGCAGGCAGGGTCCGTCGGCAAACCCCAGTATTGACCCCCTGGTTGGGAGGGTAGAGCAAGCGTGTGCAGAGGCACCCATGCGTGTTTACCAACCAACCCTGTAGGGGGGGTCTGCGTGAGCACAGGTGACGTGATTGATTCATGTCCATGCCTTGTGGCGCCTGTCCTTACCTGTGGATGTGGGGGTGGCGTGCCAATCATATCAGATGCTGAGCAAAATGGTACCTGAAAGCGGTGCAGAAGTGTGTGAGCATGCGTGGGCGCTCCCATCATCTTGGTGCACCTGGCAGTGCCTGGTGTGCTGAAGGGGTGGGCTGCCTCAGCCTGAAGCACTCGCGCCTCGCCCGAAAAGGAAGAGGGGACGGAAGCCTCACGAGGGCTGGACAAGCCAAGGACAGCATGAGCACGTGTGCGTGGATGCAGCTCCTTGCTGGATGAAATGAGGGAAACAAAGGGTTGAGCAGTTGCCTGTCCTTGAAGGGTGCATGAGGGAAGCGGCCTGAAAGAGCAGGGGCGGCGCAGCGCGTCCACCCGCTGGCGCATACCTTGCACCAGGAAAAGTTGTGTTGCCCATACCTCCCATACTGCCAGACCCTTCACGCAGCTGAGGCAGCGTGCAGCAGCTGGGTGCATACTTCGAGCACGAGCCCCTGCCTTATAGCTGCTGCTGCTGTGGCTGGCGCCACCAAGCCTTGCAGGTCCAGGTTGGCCCTAGCGTAGCTCACAGCACTGCGCCACTGTTCCTCGCAGATCAAAGATGGCCCAAGCACAGCTCACAGCACTGCACCGCTGTGAGCTGCACCAACTGCCCACCAGCAGGCAGTTGGTGCCTTCTGCCACCAAGCAGGCAGGACTGCTACCCTGCAGGCAACCTTACGGCTGCTCCTGCTGCTCCTGCTGCCCAGGTGCAAGAGTTGGTGTACAGCCCTGCGCACGGGCCAGGCGTCCTGGCGGCTGGCTGCTGCGACATGACAATCTACTTGTACAACGCCAAGCACGAGTACCAGCTCATAGCCAAGTGAGGCGCGCGCTGCCTGCTGCGTGCTGCGTGCTCTACACTTGCGCGTGGCTCTGCTTTGCTCTTGCCGCTCCTGCTCTGCGCATGCCCCTCCTTTGCTCTTGCCATCTTTGCCCCTCCGCCCCAGCCTTGGCCCAACTCCTCCAGGTGTAGCACCACTTACTCCTTGGCCGACATGGACGGCATGGCGCACGCCCGCACGGCCCTTGACCCACTGCCCCATGATCCTCTGCCTTGTGCTCCACCGCCCCATGATCTGCTGGCCCGTCATCCGCTGATCAGTGATTCGCTCCCCAACGCCTGATGGCTGGGACAGCGCCCCATGCGTATGCTAACCCTTCTGGCACGCACTCAGTGCATCGGCCGCCGCAACAAGCCTCCATCGACCACACACGTGCTCAGCACACGCAGCACCCACAGTGCACACAAGGGCTGAGCACGCGCGCACCCACAGAGCGCACACAGGGGCTGAGCACGCATGCACAGCGTGAGTGACGGATGGGTGGTGCTTGCGCACTCGTAGGTGCATTGGCCACAGCGGCAACGTGGACCACATTGACTGGTCCTTCCCCATCAGCCAGCCGGGCTCACGGTTGCACGGCCAGATGATCATCCAGGCCTCCGATGCGTCTGGCAACCTGCTGTACTGGGATGTTAAGACAGGTGGGGTCTGTACAGGGATGATAAGGCAGGCAGGGGGTGCACTGGGGCATTGAGACCAGGAAGGCGCTGCACTGGGGCATCGAGACCAGGCAGGGGCTGCACTGGGGCATTGAGACCAGGAAAAGTATGTTCTGGGGCATCAAGACCAGGCAGGGGCTGCACTGGGATGCTCAGGCAGGTGGGGGAAGCAGCAGCAGGAGGAGGAGGAGGAGGAGGAGCAGTGCCTGCTGCCCAGGCCGTGCGCACGCACGCATGAAGTTTGCCTACACCCAGCAAGATGTGCATCTTGTGCATGCGGACGATAAGTTTACTTGCTCCCATGCAAGCGAGCTCCCACACACCCACAGCAGGTGATGCATACCGTGTACGCACGGGCCACAGGTTTTCCCTGCACCCACGCAGGCGCGCAGCTCCCGTGCACCCACCGATAGGGCGATCTGTGCCGTGCGCATGCATGCAGGCAAGAAAATTGCCTACAACCAGCGCGACGCGCCATGGTCGACTTGGACCACGGACATTGGCTTCAGCGTGATGGGCATCTGGCCCGACTACTCGGACCGCACCGACATCAACGCCACGTGCAGAAGCAAGCGTGGCTCTGCGGTGTACCACCCACCGGCGGATCCCAAGGTGCGCCTGCTTGCCTGCCTGCCTGCCAAATTTGCCTGCCTGCCAGCTGCGCATGTGCTTGCATAGCCATGCGCTGCCGTGCAGTCAATGGCCCTTGCGTCCAAGCTGATGCCACAGCCTCTGCCCTGCCAGCCCGGGCAGCCACCAGAGCTGACCACGCCTTCCGCCTTCCGCCCTGATACTGCGCAGACGGCGACAAAAGCCGACTTTGCCACCTCCGTGTTGCCGGCCAGAGAGGAGGACTGCGCGGATGCTGTGCCTGGGGCTGGGTACCTGGTCACGGGTGACGACTTTTCCACTGTCCGCCTGTTCAACTACCCGGTGGTGTGGGATGACGCGCCCTTCAAGGCATTCAGGTGCTTTCAAGGGGAATGGGCGGCTGGGGGACGGGGGTTGCTAGGTAGGTCAGTCAGCTGCCGCATGCACGCATGAGCACGCCCGCGCACGTCCATGCATATGCACTGTCCCATACACAAACATGAGCACACATCCGACACACGCACATGTCCAAGAATCCCATAGCGCATGCATGCCATCATACACACAAATGTGCGCGCACACGTGCGCGTACATGTACACACAAGGGCGCACATGTACATGCATGCATGCCCATGCACATGAATATGCATGCACAGTCACATGCATGCTGCTTGCACAGGGGCCATGCAAGCCATGTCATGGACATCCGATTCAACTGCGACGACACGCGCGTCGTGAGCGTGGGCGGCCTCGACCGCGCGGTGTTCCAGTGGCAGACAGCGGGTATTGCGCAGCAGAACATGGAGGCAGACAAGGTGCGCGTGCAGCAGGACAATGAGGCAGAAAAGGTGCGTGTGCAGCAGAATATGGAGGCAGACAAGGTGCGCCCAGGCACGGGGTGGCTGGCACTGTGTAGCAGGATTAAGCAGCAGGCAAGGCATACGTGCAAGAGCTGTACTGAATCTGCTGGCGGAGTGCAGGTCAGGCGCATGGGGCGTGTGCCCAGATGCAGCAGCATAGTTTTCTTCAGCACGGCACATGTCTTTCTGGCTCTGTGAGTCTCATGGCTCAGAGTCAAGATCTGGCTCAAAGAGACTGGCTTGCAGGCTCCATTGCTGAGCTAGCTACCTAAACTGTTCTTGTCTGAAAGGTGAAAAGAAGAAAAAAGGTAGCCTTGCAAAACATATGCACAAGCGTAGCCCACATGCCCCCACGCAGCCCAGCCTCGTACTTGCTTCTCAGGATCTGTGTGCTGCCTTGCTTGACATGTGGCACATGCACCCGCTGCCTACATGCCCACCCCCAGCCCACCCCACATGCCCTCTGTATGTGCCCTACGCTGCCACAAATTACAAGTCCGGGTTAACTGCCAGTCTGGCCGTAAGGCTGATTGTGGCTGGTCATTGCCCGCCAAAAAGTAATCCATAATGTCTGAGAGAAAATAGCGAGTAGTTTGTGCTGCTCTGTCACACACTTTGGATCTGCCCCTGTTTATGCATGTGCATGCAGAAGCTGCTGGCCGCCTGGAACCTTATGCATGGGAATTAATGCATGTGCGCGTAGAAGCTGCTGGCCTCCTGGAGCTTTCATGTGCATGCAGAAGCTGCTGGCCCCTATTTATGCATATGTACGCAGAAGCTGCTGGCCGCCTGGAACCTAGCCATCAAGGAGCGCGGAAAGAAGGACAGCATGGCGGAAGTTAAGCCAGGCGTGGAGTGGACAGCGCTGGACAAGGAGGGCAAAGTGTGGGGGCCCAAGGCGGTCAAGGAGGAGATCGAGGAGGAGCTCAGGGAGCAGGTGCGTGCCGATGCATGTGTGTGCGTGTGTTTGTGCGCGCATGTGCTTGTACGTGCATGCGTATGCGAGTGTGCGTGCAAATATCTAAGTGTGTGAGAAGGGTGGACGTGTGCGTGTACCTGCGTACGTGCAAGCTTCAAGTTTGTCAGAAGGATGGGTGTGAGGGTGCAAAGAGATGTGCATTGCATGAGTAAAATGGTTGGAAAATGGGCATTTAACTTGAGCGTTATAAGCCTGGGTATGCTCTGCAAGGCAATTCAGGCCAAAAGTGTTTTTTATGCAGACATGCGCACAGCCCTCGTCATTCCTTTTGCAGGCATACCTCCACGTGTCGAACTCTGCCTTGGTGCTTGGTGCTTGGCTGGCACACACTGAGCCTGCAGCGCAAACCCAGCCTGCGGGGCACTGCCTGGCTTGGCTTCTACTTGTTGGCTTCCGATCTCGTCCAGCTGACACTCGCATATGGATCACAGAGCATGGTCCAGCACAAGACAGGCGCGCCACACGCATAGCAGGGCCTCCTGGGCGCTGCAGCTCCCACCCCCGGCCCCCTACTAGCACACCTGCCACACATGCACATGTGCACGGACGCGTGCACAAGCCCCTGCCATGCCCGACCCCTGCGCTCGCGCAGGCTGAGGAGCGGCAGCTGGCGCGGCAATTCCAGCAGCAGCAGCACTCAGGCTCAACGCTGCTGATGTCCCCAGGGTCTGCCAGGCACACGCAGATGGTTCGGCCCCTGAGCACTCAGAGCCTCCAGCGCATGCCGTCGGCGCAGCTGCTCGCCCCTCGGGCCCAGGTGAGCGTAGCAGGCGGTGGTGTGGCTGATCTTGAGGGGGCTGTTGAGGGGGCTCTTAAAAGGGGGGGGCGAGTGTTGGGGAGCAGCAGGTGTGGGCGTTTGTCAGCTGCCTGTGTGTCAGGCTCTGGCGCACTATGGATTTGCACGTGCCTGAGCACGCCCAAGCAGTGCACAGGGTCCCCTCACTAAGCCGTCAGGCAGTCTTGGGACGAGCTCCCTGTCTTGACCAACCACATTGACCTCGGCCATGCCCGCACTTGTGCTATTGACACTGATGCCCAGCTTGTCTCTTCCCCCGCCTATTTGTATGCAGTATGAGAACAGCCCAGCAGCAGGACGGTATGGTTAAACGTGAAATCAACCTGTCCGCCTTCCCACCGCTACGCTGCCGGATGCAAAAGCTTGTCATCGAACATGAACGTTTCGACTTGGATTTGAAGCAGATCTGGATTTGTGCCTGACTTGGCTGGTGCCAGAGAACAAGCCTGCCAGACAAAATGACTTCTCTCCCATCAGTTCAGCATCTACACCCACTGTCATCTTCTGGCAGCATGGGCCTCTACCCAAGAGAGTGTTGGACGTGGAGTTGCATATCTTCTGATTGCTGCAGCTCTCCTAATGCATGATAACTATTACTTCTCCTTGGACTTAAACTTCCTCGTTCTTTCATGTACTGATTGAGGACCATATGTCATTTTATGCAGACGCGAGTCAACTTTGTCCTTTTTGTGTTCACCTTTCCATGCTTGCACAATTTGGTTCCCTCAATTCCCCCTGTTTTGAAGAGGAGGGGCTCCTCTACTTGTTTGTCTACGTGACCGTTTGACTTTTATTTGTTTGATTTTGCACAAGGATTCTGAATTTTAAAGCTTGCTCCTAGGATGCATGTCCATGGATTAAGGACATGAGGGGGAAGTCTTCACTTACTTCCGCCAGCACTGCTCTGCTGCCTTATGACTCTCACCTGGAAAGGGGGACACAGCACTCGGATTCTCAATAAGAACATATTTTTGCTTGATCGGCATTGGTAGCAATGTTGTTACTGTGACAATTTGAAAAGTGAAGCATCAAGCGGCTGACTCATAAGGGAAAACACACAACTTGTCTCTTTCAAGAGAAAATATTGATGTTGGAACACCTGCCCCCGGCATAGGTTTGTCCAAGGTTGTCATACTCCAGTAGCCTTCTGCAAAAGTGAAGCACATCATAAACAGGGATTAGGTGTGTGGGGTGGCCGTGGCTGCACCTGCCAACTGAGGGCAATTTAAACTAGTTTAAGGTAAACCTTTTGAAGCCTATCAGGCCTACAGTGCAACATGAACCTCGATCCCAAATGGCAGATCTGCATAGGCAAGGCAATATCAAACTGATCAGATGATCTGCAACAAAAATGAAACACCAAAACAAGACCTCCAAAAGCAGTAGCAACGCGGGAAAAGGTGATTTTGTAGTACCATTGCTTGCGAAAGCATGCTCAGTCCGTGCACTAAGCGCACTAACTGACAGCAACAGGATGCGCACTAAACAACTTTTGAAAACAACTAGTCTTAAGGGGCAGGGGGCTGCCAGCCACCCTCCAGATCCACACTAGTTTTTGTTTCCATTGGTCTCCTCCAGGTGTCTCCTTTAGGCGTCTCCCCTGGAAGGAGACTCACGGCACTTAGCGCCAACGTGACCCCTTTTCCTTAATTGATGCAGGGAGAATTTGGCTGCTTGCGTAGTTTTCTTGTTACTTTTTCTTTAATGCCACCGTGCTTTACTCTTACTAAGAGTAGTACCACTCCTTTTCAGAACAAGCTAGCAAAATAAGGTCTCACGAGAGCCTTTCTGATCATGAAACCCCAACCATCGTGTGAATTATAGCAGTGGAATCACAATAAATCATCACAAGAACACAAAAGCATCAAGATCCAAGACCCTGGCAACAGAAGAGCCAGCTGCAGCACTGCAGGATATTCATGTTTTGATAGTGCCTGCAGATTTCATTGGGTATCATATACAGCTAACTTAGCTTGAAGAAATTCAGACAACTTCGAGCCCCCACTTGAACTTGGCAAAATGCCAGTATTACAAACAAGCAGCCTCGCATTTTGTATCACCATGAACAATTACCCAGAGACAAAACACATTTTTATGACTCACAAAATACTTACCAGCCTTTCAACCAAGTCGGGTTTGTTTCCACCGACTGGCAGACTTCGTTGCCTGCATGCAAGGCGATTTGCGTACTACAGCGTGTCGCAGTGTTCCATGAAGTCACAGAGTGAAGCGCTTCAAGCGCCGTAAAAATTTTTCAAGTCACTTGCAGACCTGTACTGAAGTATTCCATTAGGGCATGGGAAAGACTGGTAAATTCTGATGCCTCACAGGCAGAGAAATGTTTTATTCAGGTGATCACGCCGGGGAATTCCGTCCCAGGAAGAATAGAACGAAAAGAAAAGAAAATATACACAAGCAGCAAAAAGCTTCTCACATCAATCAAGGAAAAGGGGCCACTTGGGAAGAAAATTCCCATCACCAGAAAAGAAGAAAGCAGTCAGTGAGGTTCAGGAGGGTTGCGGGCAGACAAGCCAGCAGACCTCTCCTGATTGGTTTGAAGGTGAGGAGAATGCTCAAGAGAACGTCTGGTCTGAACAAGCTTATGAGCACAGTGCACAGAATGAGCATGGAGCTTAAGAGCAAGTCTCTTGACTCTTTGTGAATCAAGGCCGATTCCGTCCCATTCATGCTGTTCGCTATGATACTAAGAATTACAACCCATTCCCAAAGAAGGAGAATTTCCTCTCAACGGCTAAGCAGAAGGCTCAGCAGCAGACCTATGAGCCCACAGCATCCTTTCTCATCACTGAACAGTGTGACGGCGTTGAAAAAACTCCAGCCTTGACTATGTGTCCATAGCGGTCCACTTCTACTATTTTTCCTAGAAGGAACTCAATGTAAGGAAACATTCATATACCTTATAGCTAGCAGGCGTGACAGATAGCCTACACAAGGGCCTGATATCCGCCATGCCTGCTAAACAGAGGGTGTATGCATGCTTCCTGAGTTCCTGAAAACAAAAGATGAAATAGCTCTTCATGAGAGCTATCTGTACAGAGGAGGGAATACAAATCTTTGCATGATTATGGGTGCGTGTGGAGTAGCTTTCCACCCTCACAGAGCAACAATACATGCAAGTTGTATTATTTTGTATCCTTCTTGCCTTGCATATGTGATGCACAATTATGTGTGTAGAACAAGGTTCTTTCTCGTTACGGAAGCATGACGCTCTGGCCCTGCATGCTCCGGCAGCAAAAAGAGCCAGCGGGACAATGCAACAGTAAGGCTAGATAGAAAAGCCTGTGCCGGCGAAGAGAAGACTTTGATTGACAAAGCATGGATGCTCAGAATTCTTCCAAACCAGTTTTCAACGCACTTGCACAGTTCCTTGAGTTCATCCATTTTGTAGCTCTCCAGCGGTGCTTCACCCTCAGGGGCAGTCTCCAACCTCTCAACCAGTTCCTGCTTTGTTCCTGATATCTTCAAGCCTCGCTCCCTGGAAGACAGAGGGCAGGGCAAGGGATTCTCATAACAATGACAATGATACTTGGGGAAAGATCACTATCATTATCATAATGGATGCCCCCCGGGACATGCACAGCTGCATCTTGTGAGCTCCTTGATCTCGCTATACGAACAAAGCCATCAAACAGCTAGCTCTACAATGCACATGCGCCAGCTGTCATGATTTGACGTTTCGCTGCTACACAAAGTAAAGTGCACAATGGAAATGTGGCTTGAACACATCAATGCATCATTTCAAGGCTTGCTAAAGTGTACACCCAGCTGCTAGGTACCTGCACAAGTTTTTCAGCTCCTCCAGGCTCTTTGTGTAGAGCTCACTGCAAGGTGGATAATATTTGCGATAGGAGACCTGTTGTTCATCATTCATCACTTTTGCATCAACACTTAGAGATGATCCAAGTACAGCAGACCACCACCTATCTGGTTGCTAACAAATTCCAGAATAAGTTGCAAGAAAAGGCCTTCCAAGGATCCTGTATTATGCATGATAGACCAGCAACAAACCAATCAGCCTAACGATCTGGCTGGCGGTTAACCCTTTTTTTAAACTTTAAACTTTATGCATGGAGCAAGTGTGCCATGCTCTGACAACCCCAAGGGAGTGCATCATCAGGATCGAGGCGTTCTCAACCCTTGCTTCTTACTTCACTACATTTTGTGCTGTGGTGCTCGGAGCAACACACGGACCGTCCCTGTCCTTGATACCTCGTATCCTTCATGAATGAAACAATGATGCATTGAGAATGGGTGCACAAACGGGGGCGATAATGCTTGCCCCATATTCACAACGCGCAGCGCACATATACTTACACACACAAACGAACACACCATATGCATGCTCACCTCGGGCTGCCTCCGCCACTCATCTGCGCAGACACAGCACCAGTGAGCAACATTGTTGGAATGCTAATCTGGTAGAAGCGGCACTCGGTTCAGGCATTTTGCGATGCTGTAAAGCACAAGGCAGGTCATGAGTCAATATTTGTGGGTAGATGTTGAAATAGTGTGTGTGTGTGTATGGTGAGTGTATCCACACAAATGAAAGCAACAAAACTGAAGGGCCTCTGGGGTTATCTGGGAGGTTATCTGGGAACTAAGGATATCTACAGATCGCGTGCGCACCCGCAATTATCTAGGCACGCCTTACACCCAGGCAAGAGCTGCGGCCAGCTGACTGTTACTTTTTATTTACCTAGATCACAAAGAATGCATGCATGCAAGGGCCTGCTCTTACCAGCCTGTCAATCAGCTCGGCCTTGGTGCCCGAGACCTTCAGATTATGCTGCCGGCAGAGCTGCCGCAGCTCGTCAGCCTTCTGGGCCTCCAATTCAGAGCGCGAAAACGCATTTTCCGCCATGGTGATGGAGAGCGAGGATCCAGCGAGCGAAAGGGGGGGAGCGTTCACTCAGAGGGAAGGAGCCTCGGGTATCCGGAAGTGAGCAGGCGGGCGCAAGGAAGTTCTTCCTGTTATGGCAGATTTTCAAAAAATGGGTCGAATTTCAAATATCCGAGCTCTTGAACCAGAACATTCAATCCAGACAGCATATAAGTGCACAAAATCCAAGTCCATCAGGAGCAATCCAGTAAACCAGTCCTGGTGACAAATATCTAATAAGACACTAGTCGTACACTATGCTAACCAGGGAGGACTTTGGCACTGCGGGGTGTACTTCCTGCAAGGCCGACAGCTTGTGCATCAGCAGCTCCCACTCGCTCTGCTCCTCAGCACGCGTGCCTGCTCTTTGCTCTCCGCCGGCAGCAGAGCTCCCTACATTGTGGGCCGCACTCAAGGCACTTCCCACCCCAGCAGATCCCATATGTCGAGTGTCTGCGTGCAATACAGGGAGTGCAGCCCCAGTAAAAGCAGAGGCAGGGCGCGGCAAAGCGGTGGCGGTGACTGCTGCTGCTGCTGCTGCTGCAGATTCCCCTGCCACATGCAGCAGCTCTTTAGCACCCGGCGTTCCAGCTGCACTGGGTGCACCCTCGGCCGCTCGTCGCGATGCGCGCGCTCTGCTCCTGCCGCGCTTCCTAGGGACCCCTTTGCTGCCCACCTCCTGCAAGCCTGCCTCGCTCAACCCTGGCATGGCAGGAGCCGTGCCTATGCCCCCCTCCCCTGAAGATCCTGCCTGTGCCTGCTCAGAGGGGAGCACCAGGGAGGAGGGTGCAGCCCGTGGCGCGGCTGGGCCTGCCTGGGCTGCCGCCTGCTGCTGCGCGGCAGCGCGCCTGCTAACCGCCTCCACTGTTGCTGCGTGCCGTGCCGTCGCCTCCCTGGCCTCACGTCTCCTGCAGGTGCGCCGCACACGCAGCCCATTCACATCATGATCATGTCAAGAAGTGCCCATCTACATCGCATTCATCAATCTCCTTATGTAAGCTCACGGGGCAAGCACAGGGCGCCACTTAAAATGCTCCATCAGACACTCATAGGGCTTGAGCTCATGCACACAGCCGCACGCGCACAACCACAGCACAGCATGCCAGGCATAGAAGAGCTGCCTCCCCCTGCAAGCCAGGCACAGCAGAGTAAACCAGGCACAGCACAGCAAGCCAGGCACAGCACAGCAAGCCAGGCACAGCACAGTAAACCAGGCACAACAAAGTAAGCCAGGCACAGGAGAGCTGCCTCCCCCTGGAAGCCAGGCACAGCACAGCAAGCCAGGCACAGCACAGTAAGCCAGGCACAGGAGAGCTGCCTCCCCTTGCAAGCCAGGAACAGCACAGCAAGCCAGGCACAGGAGAGCCACCTCCCCCAGCCACGCGCACAGCCACACGCGCACAGCCACGCTTCAGCTCTTCAATCCGGAGCTGTCTTGGCTGCCTTTGGCTTATGAAGCGGAGCCATGGTTCAGCCACAGATGCAGCAGATATTGCAGATACTGCAGATACTGTTGCACCGCAGGGATAAAGGCAAGGACCACATCTCAGCTGGACCCAGCCCCATCCCGGGGAACACAAGGCAATCCCAGTGAACAAAAGGCAATCCCTAACCCTAACCCAACCCTAACCCAGTGTACAACACAAGGCAAGGACCACATCTCAGCTTGAAATGGCCCATCCTGATGAACAACAAAAGGCAGCAGCCACCCCATGTGACCCTATAGTGCAGCAGGATCCCCAGGGTCCCAAGGAGGAGCCATGCTTCAAGCAGAATGCCCCAGCTGACAAGGAGCCTCGTCTCAGTCAAATGCAGCAGTCTACAGCAGTTCCCCATCAGGCCATACAGGAGGAGCAGCTGTGCCTTGCAAGACTGGCAAAGTTTTTTGCCTCAACCCGGAGCACCCACCCAGCCAGCACACATACCCAGCCAAGTGCACACATTTGCCCAGCACTTGAGCAAAACCAATTCGTGCATCCAGCCCAACCAACAAATGCACTTATTGGTTGTAGTTGTTGGTTGTAGCGGAACCCAAGGCTTGCTCCCTGCTCATGTTGGCCCCTCTGTTGTGATTCCACTGCCGCACCCAGTCAGCAAAACATGCTTCCAGCCAGCAAAACAGGCCAGGGCTTGCTGTTCCAGCCAGGACATCACCCCTCCCTCGTGCTTCAACTCACACGTTGTGTGAACCCTAGACCCTTACGCACCTAACCAGGCCACCAATATGCTTGACAGTTGGGGCGCCCCCCGCGCCGTGCACGCACGCGCTGAGCACCTCTGCCCAAGCGTGGTGAAGCCAATCGACTTCGCTGGCCATGATAACAGCAGCAAGGCCAGCAGCCAAACAGGCTGCCCAGGCCAGGCTGCTGGCTGCAAGGGCTCACAGGTATATGGTCTGGGCTAGGCAGGGCAAGGCAGGCGTGGCGAGGCCAGCTCCGCCTTGCGCCTGCCTTGGAGGTCTTGCAGCGCTGCACAGGCGCACAGCGCGTGCTAGGGCCATGCGGGCGCACCTGCGGTCAGGCGCGGTGCGGGCCTCTGCGGCCTCCCAGAACTCGTGCACCAGGCCGCCCGGCCCCAGCTCATCGCCATGCATCCACTGCACTAGGGGCTGCAGGGCGTCCATCAGCAATTCCTGCGCCCGGACACGCAGGCATGTTTGCGTATGTGTGCGCACGTGTGTGCATGCCTTCTTAGAGTATGTTAAAGAAGGCGGAGGGGGGGGGGGCCCAGAGCACACACCCAGCTGCACAGTCACTGCAGCTGTGCGAGCATATGCCGCGCATCCAACAGTGTCCATGCCGCAGCTCAGGCGCTGCGGCCCACACCGCCACAGCTGGTGGACAGGAGCGCTTCCCTGCGCGCACGCACACTTGCTGCATGCATGCACCCACCCGTGGCTGCACGTAAGCAGCAGCGGTGGCCTGCAGGCTGTCAGAGTCACCCAGCGCCTCCGCAAAAGACACGACCGCCACGTGGCGGATGGCCGCATCGGGGGATCCGTAGCACCGCTCCAGGAACTGGTACACCCGCCTGATGAAGTCGGCCTGCCTGCGCTCGTGCGCCTGCATGCATGGCCACAGGGCACATAGCGGGGCCCCTGAGTCAGCGTACGCGCTTGCGTGTGCGCGGGGCATGGTGCGGCACCAAGCCCCATGTTGCGCAATTGCTCCCGTAGGGCACAGGCAGGGCTCCATTGTGGGGCGGCCCTCTCGGGCTGTGGCGGACTCTGATGATGCACGCCAGGGTTGTTGTGGGGCAGGGCACGGCATTGGGGTGACAGCAGGGTCTGGGCCTTCCAGGCTCTACTGCGAGCAGGATTCTCGACTACCTGACATAGCAGGGGGACCTGGCAGGGCGGGAGTGACAGTCCGTACACGCACGCACACGCACACACGCACATCTACACACACGCGCACACGCATGCACACCATACAAGCTCGCCACGCGGGCAGCCACAGTCGCATGGATGGACAGCAACACAGACGGCCATAAATGGTATCTTTTGTAGTTAGCGGACAGCGCCAAGCACAGTCATTGTGGAAGTGACACAGAAAGGCGTGGACGGCGCTACGCGCCACCACTTTGGGAGCGGCATGTGCTGGCGTTGGCAGCGAGATGGCCCACCTTGCCCAGCTCCAGCCAGGCGTCAAACAGCAGCTCGTACAGCGTTGTATGGTAGCTGGGGTCGTACACATGAGGGAAGACAGCGCGCGTGTGGCTGACCCAGTTGCTGGCTTGTATGGGGCCCACGGGGGTACCAGGCGGGGGTAAGTCGGGTGTGAAAGGTGGGGCAGCGCCCCTGCTTGCGGACAGAGGACTGGCTACCAGGCCGGCAGAGCTCGGGTCCTGGGATTGCGCGGCCAACTGCGCGAGCAAGTGTACGTGTGTATTTACGTGTGTGCACATGCGTGTGCATTTGCGTGTGTGCATCTGCATGTGTATGGGAGTTTGAACGCTTGCGGGCGTGCCAGGTGGATGCTGGTGCTGATAGCTGCGAGCTGCTGGCTTGCACACAGCCATGTGGTGAAGAAGGAGGCTTGGCGTCAGTTTGCGGTCAACCTTGCGTGCCCACTGTTGCATGTACTCTAGGGTGCCTTAAAATGGGAAAGGAGCTTACATAAAGCTCACCATGGTTGTCAGGTGTTGGACACCTGAGGCTTGAGCTGGAGCACATGCGCACACAGATGTATTTGCAACGAGTATGCACACACACATGTGCACACACACATGCACACACACACACATGTGCACACACATGCACACACACACATACGCACATGCATACACACACACGCATGCACACATGCATACACACACACGCATGCGCACGTTCGCATACACAAACACAGCACACGCACCCCCCCACACACACTAATGTGTGCACGCACCAGACTGACCTGGCGAAGTACCTCCACCTGCTGCCGCTGCTGTGGTGTCGCCCTTGCAAGCTCCGCCTCCAGCTCCGCCTCCTCTGCCTGCTGCAGCAGCTGCTGCTGCTGCCGCTGCCGGCTGCGCTCCTGGTGCTGCAGCAGGGCCGCCCGCAGGGCTCGCTGCGCCTCAGCAGTGGCTGCCATCTCCGCCAGGACCTGCGCAAGCAGGCACGTGCAGGCAGGGAACAGGTGAGGCTGCATGCACGCAGGTGCTTGGTGGGGCAGCCCTGGACAGGAGGGGGGCCAAAGGTGCACTGCACCGCACTGCACAGTGCACCACCTTGGATTGTGTGTGTGTGTGTGTGCAGGTGCACACGCGTATCTGTGCATGTGTGTGCTTGTGTGCAAGCGCGCATGCACGCATGCAGGAATGTGAACGTGTGTTAGTTGAGTGGTGTCAGCTCATGATATGAGGGAGAGGATACAGAGGTGGATACAGCAGGCCAGGGGTGCCTCTTGTGTGGGGGCGGCAGGGCGCAATTGGTACCGGGGGGGGGAGGCAGGGCG
>LKMJ01003163.1_pt1 | contig 15277 bp, 16 predicted proteins | sample 643391 | NCBI WGS metagenome assembly LKMJ01 (sample SAMN04112250, study PRJNA286221) | soda lake metagenome | biome: soda lake; feature: Kulunda Steppe; material: water; isolation source: sample PL-Br10 brine of Picturesque Lake | place: Russia: Kulunda steppe | collected 2010-07
AGCGACCGTGAGAAACAGTTCGTGCTGTTTTCGAAAAGCGGCTTCGTAGATGGGTTGTCGCAGGATCTCGGCTCCGAGTGGTCACTCGTCAACTTGGAGAAGATTGATCAGCTCTTTTCATCCAGTGGGACAAGTGGATCTGAGACCGACAATTGACCCAATTTATCAAGCGCAGATACTTCGACGTATACCGATGATTACGAGAACGGACGTTTTACGCCGACGCTGCACCTGCTGGTCCGGTGTGTTGAACGAGGACGCCGAAGGCGATCGGACGCTTGACGAACTGTTCTGAAATTTTCCAAAAGGACTAGTCGATTGAGACCTCAGTGGCCCGAATAGTCCGGAACAGATTCGTTCTCGCTCAGATGTGAATATTCGAGGCCATGTTAACTCTATTCATGAAACTCACTCAGTTTGAACCTGAAAAGGTTAGTCCACTGCAGGCGCGATAGTAAATTTCGGATGGGCGCTGCAGGCACCGGTTCGACCATCGAACGAATCGACCTTTCAGGCGTGAGGCGGCCAAATTCGGGGAGTCTGAGATACGCCGAAAGACACAGTATCCTGTGTGTACATAGATCCCTGTATGCCTAGTATCACCGTCAATGTGGACGACGACCTCAAAGAGCGAATGGAAAACCACCCAGAAATCAACTGGAGTGAAGTCACTCGGCAAGCCATCCGAGAGAAGATCGAGACACTCGAAGTGATGGACGAACTCACCAGCGAGAGCGAACTTACCGAGAGCGATGTGCAGGACATCGCTGACAAAATCAACAAGAGCGGACGCAAGCGCGTTGACGAGGAATCAGCGTAGACACGACGAATGAAGCTGGTCATCGACGCCAACGTCGTCATCTCTGCACTGATCGCTGATTCGAAAACGCGGGAGCTCATCGTCACGCTCGAACCAGACCTGTTGACACCCGCATTCGTCCATGCCGAAATCGAGAACTATCAGGACCTGATCGTCGAGAAGTCCGGGATGAAACCTGCCCGAGTGGAACAGTTCATCGATCTTCTGTTCCAATACATCGACGTTATCCCCGCCAGCGAATTCTATCCGGCTATCGAGAGCGCAGACGAAGCAATCGGTCACACTGATCCGGACGATGTGCTCTATCTGGCGTGTGCGATTGCCTGCGATGCGGCCATCTGGAGCGACGACTCCGACTTCGCGGAACAGGATCTGGTTGAGACGTACTCGACGAGTGATGTGATTGACTCGTTCGACACGCGCTAACTCAATGGGCGATTGATCTTCTGAATGGCCACCTGTTTGGCTGTGCGCGAATTCCCATGGACACCGCTCGCCTTACCAGCTATCGAACGAAAGCAAACGCCTTGCGTTCGTGCGGCAAAGTGCCCCGGCGCTGTACTGCGATTTCGACCCTGAAAATCGGCTATGGGCGCTGCAGGCTTCGTTGACACAGCGTCAACACCTGCCATTTCAGACGTACCAGGCGCTGTAACCGACGTTCTTGGATAGTTGGTTCCCCTGCGTGTGCAGATCCGTAGACTACCACACCACCCATGAGTCTGGAACGGTTCACACCAGAACGTGCACTTAGAATCACCGCTTGATCCGCTACTCGTTGCATCTCGTTCACCACCTGTAGATTCTTCACTGGATGACCATATGTGATTGTTCCACATAATGGAAGTATCGATACAGGGGACAGGAGGGCTATCCGTAGCGGTCCCCACCTATACGATTTTTGTGTGCCAGCACATATCAAGACCATGGATGACACTCCCGACGACATCGAATTTCTCGTCACGTCGGACCACCGAGTAGCCGTGCTAGACACACTGGCCACGGGTTCGAACGACCGTGACGCATTGCGATCCGCGACGGGGGCTTCGTCGCCAACCATGAGCCGAATTCTCACCGACTTCGAGGATCCCAACTGGATCGAACGGGGGGGCCGGAGGTACCAGTTGACCAGTCTGGGCGAATTCGTTGCCGAACGGCTAGAGGAGTTTGTGGACGCAATGACGCTCGAGCACAACCTTCGTGACATCTGGCAATGGTTGCCACACGAATTAGACGGGTTCAGCGTCGATTTGTTTACGGATGTAACGGTCACTCGCCCGAATGCCGGGCACCCCGATAAATCCACCAAACGTCGTATCGAGTTGATCACTGAGACGTCCACGTGGCGCGGTGTTGGCGTGGCAATGTTGGGGTTACGGACGCTGGAGACCTCATTCGATCGATTCCTCGACCAGCATGATGAGTTTCACTGTGAGTACATCTATCCGCCGGAAGTGTTCGATGAACTCCTATCGTGGGGAGACACGGAAACAATCATAGAGGCAGCCGACAGTGACAGCTACACTGTCTTGCTGCACGAGAACCTGCCGATGGAAGATCGGTACGAAATCTCTCTCTTCGACGATTGCGTGACCATCTGTTGTTACGATCACGAGAAAGGTGGATTACAGGCGCTCATCGAGACGACCAGTAGCGATATGCGAACGTGGGCGGAGTCGTACTACGAGCAGTTCCGTGCCGAAGCTCAGCCGCTCAGGGACGCATACGAACGTGGTTCACTGAAATCGCTCGAATAGGCCGAATCACCGTGGGCTGACCGATTGGTTTTTCACGCCGTGAAAGATTTTGCACGACGAAGATCCTTCAGCAGGAATCTATAACGATTTTGCGGTCGCACCGTGTCATATGGGATCTGAAGCAGAAATTTGAATCGGGATTTCTCGGCGACCTGATCCGCCCCGAGGATTCCGGCTACGACGACGCTCGCACAGTCTGGAACGGGATGATCGACAAACGTCCTGATCTGGTCGCTCAATGCCAGGACGTCGCTGACGTTATCAGTGCGGTCGAGTTCGCCCGCGAGCAGGACCTGCTCGTTGCCGTCCGCGGTGGGGGACACAACGCTGCTGGTCTTGGAACGTGTGACGACGGGATCGTCATCGACTGTTCCCCGATGAACTGGGTTGACGTGGACCCAGACACCCGGCGCGTTCGCGTCGGCGGCGGTGCCACGTGGCGGGACGTCGATCATGCAACGCAGGCGTTCGGACTCGCAGTTCCGGGTGGGGTCGTTTCCCATACTGGTGTCGCGGGCCTTACCCTCGGTGGCGGGTACGGCCACCTCCGGCGAAAGTACGGGCTGACCTGCGACAACCTCGTCTCGGTCGATCTGGTCACCGCCGACGGCCGCTTCCTGACTGCCAGCGAGGACGAGCACCCAGACCTCTTTTGGGCGGTCTGTGGGGGCGGCGGTGCCTTCGGCATCGTGACCGCCTTCGAGTTCGAGGCGCACCGGATCGGGACCGAAGTGGCCACGGTGGAGATGTGGCACTCCATCGAGGACGCGACGGCGGTCTTCGAGACCTGGCGCGACTTCGTCGAGGCCGCGCCGCGAACGATCAGTGGGGAGGCGATTATCTGGGGAATACCGGAAGACCCCCACTTCCCAGAGGAGCATCACAATGACCCTGTCGCCATCATCACCGCCGTTCACGCCGGCGACCCCGAGGAGGGCGAGGAACTCCTCCGGCCACTTCGGGAGTTCGGCTCGCCGCTGTTCGACTTCAGCGGCCGGATTCGGTACCTCGACCTCCAGCAGGGCTTCGACCCGTTCTTCCCGGCCGGAGAGCACCGGTACTACCAGGGATCGGTCTACCTCGATTCGCTGGACGACGAGGTCATCACGGAGATCGTCGAGCGTGAGCCGTCGCGGCCTGACCCTCGGATACTCTACTACGTCTGGAACCTGGGTGGGGCAATTGCCGACGTTCCGGAGCACGCCACGGCATTCAACGGCCGAGACCACCCGTACCTTCTCGCTATCGACTGCAAGTGGGACGACTCCGAGGCTGACGAGGCGATTCTCGACTGGGCGCGATCCTTTCAGCGGGACATGCAGGCCCACTCTCCGGGCGAGGGCTACCGCAACTTCCCTGGACTTGGCGAGGACGAGAACGGAGACGCCCAACGGACTCCCGCGCGTGACGAGACGAACGACCGCTTAGTCGAGGTGAAGGACCAGTACGACCCGACGAACGTGTTCAGCCGCAATCACGGCGTCACGCCGTCCGAATCGGCGCGGACTGACGGAGGTGCTGGCGATGAGTGATTTCGGCGAATCGATGACGGGCCGGTCGCCGGAGGAGGGACTACAGCTAGCAGAGGGATCAGCGGCGCAACCATCAGGCAAGGATTCATCAATGGAGGCACCGACCGAAGCGCAACGGGCGTTTCACAGGAACAGTATACCGACTGGATACGACGAGCTGGTCAGAGCGGCCGAAGCCACCGTCAGGGTGTATACGCCAGCGGAAGCAATTGATCTGGCCGGAGAAACGCAGGTCCTCTTTGTGGATGTCCGCGACGCTTTCGAACTGTCCGAAGGGATGATTCCCGGAGCCATCCACGCATCGAGGGGACACTTGGAGGCTCATCTGGACCCCGACAACAACCGGTACGTGCATGAACTCGACGATGCAACCGAGATTATCTTCTACTGTGTGGGTGGTGCACGCTCGGCGCTGGCTGCACAGCGGGCACAGGAACTGGGATTCGACCGCGTCGGACACCTCGCCGGTGGGATCTCCGCATGGAAGGACGCTGGTGGACCGATGCAAGTGATCGACGACCGTTAATGATATACTATGTTCCCTGACCACATCGAGACGGACCGACTTCACCTCGAACGGCTTTCGAATGACTCCGTCGATGTATTCGCGCTTCACGAACTCTACTCCAACGGAGACGATACGGAGGAACTGTTCGAGTACTGGGATTCGTCTCCTCACGAGACGGTGAAAGAGACCTACGACTACGTGGACGAGGCTGAACGACTGTGGAACGATGTGGAGGGTGCGAAATACGTGATTCGACCGAAAGACGAGGAAGACGGAGCAGGCGTCATCGCCGGAACGACGGGACTGTACCCGGATTGGGAAAAACGATCCGCGAACCTCGGCATTCTCCTCGATAAGCCATTTTGGGGGCGTGGATATTCCGGTGAACGAGCCGATGCCATGCTGTCCGTCGCATTCGATCGACTCGATCTCGAACTCGTCGTCGCCGTCTACATCGACGGGAACCAAAAGTCTCGACGGGCGATCACCAAGTACGTCGAACGGTATGGTGGCCAATACGAGGGCCTACTGCGAAACTGGCTTCCGGTGGACGAGACCGTTGTTGATGCTCATCGATACTCGATTTCACGGGAAGAATATCTAAAGGCGAACGAACGCTAAGCAATTCCCCGACATCAACCGGCAGTGAAACCCGTTCAGAAGAAGAGGATCTCAACGGTCGTTATTAGTGACAATTATAGTGATCGGCAATGGTTGATGGTGAGACCATCGTTTTCCGATCCCTTCTGTTGTTCTGCAATCGGATGGCCGTATAACTTTGTGTCAGGACAACCATGTTCAAATGCGCGCGAACCGCATGACGCCCGCAACCCAGATGATGCAGCATCATCAAATCCAAATGCTGGATCACCAGGATGCGTTATAAGCACCCCGACACCGTCCATGAAATGCCGTCGAACACGCCGCATCATCAAATGAACATCCGCTCATCACTGGTGCATGAAGGTAATTATGAGCCGCAAATACGGCACGAAAGTCGACGCTGTCCGGCGATTTGCGATATTACTTCAGTGTATAAAACATGGGCGCTGCAGGCTCTCGGTCACGAGGTGAACGAAGTCCCTTGCTGGCCCTGAAACGGCGCAAATCGGCGATCTGAGATCGGCGGTTCTGACCTCGAGTTCGCACTCAGAGAGCCATGAGTTTGGAACCAATCGAACCGGAAACCGCGCTCGAATTGTACCTGGCTGACAGGGAGAACAACGTCACCGAAGCGACGATTCGCTCACATCGATCCCGACTTGGGCATTTCATCCGGTGGTGTAACAACGAGGAGATCACAGACCTGAATAATCTGACTGGTCGAAAGCTGCACCGATACCGACTGTGGCGTCGCGACGAGGGAGATCTCTCACCCGCGACCGAGAAGACCCAGATGGACACGCTACGGGTCTTCATCAGGTGGGTGGAATCGATCGATGGAGCACCGGAAGACCTCCACGTAAAAATTCGATCGCCGAACCTGACCGGTGATGATAACGTGCGTGACGAGATGCTCGAGGAGGAGCGCGCCGAAGAACTCCTCCAGTATCTCCGTCGCTACGAATACGCGTCTCGACACCACGTGGTGATTGCACTGATGTGGCATACGATGATGCGAGTCGGGGCGATCCACTCGCTTGACGTGGACGATTTCGATCCCGAAGAGAAATCCTTGGAGGTCGTCCATCGTCCTGAGACGGATACGCCGATCAAGAACAGCACAGACGGAGAACGGTTTATCGCGCTGTCGGACGAGGTGTGTCAGCTTCTGATCGACTGGATTGACCAGCGACGACCAGCGTCGGTTGACGAGTACGGGCGTGAGCCACTTATTACGACGTCACAGGGGCGAGCCCATACGACGACGCTTCGAGGAGACTGTTATCGGTATACGCGGCCATGCATTTCGACTGGGGAGTGTCCCCATGGACGTGACATCGACGACTGTCCAGCGACTGATTACGAACGTGCTTCGGAGTGTCCGTCGAGCGAGAGCCCACATGCACTTCGTCGCGGTGGAATCACCCACTCACTCCAGCAAGACTGGCCGATGAAGGCAGTCGGCGATCGAGCAAACGTCTCCGAACAGGTGCTCGAGATGCACTACGACCAGCGTACAGAGAAAGAAAAAATGGAACAGCGGAGGGATTATCTAGATCGGCTATAACACGACCCTCTGGTCGTATCGATCAGTAATTGAGTACTTCCATATCTTTCTGGAATTGCTCGCAGATATAGTCATGAGATAGCGAAGGAAGTCTCGCCTGGTACGCAAGACGCGCTGTTCCAGTGGCCTCTTTCAGTCTATCGAGTACCATCACCAGTGTTGTCCGTACAAACGGACATCTCGTTCGGTTCTGTCTCAGCAAGGCTTTTGCGTTTCGCGTGCAATTCGCTACTAGAGATGGCAACGAGAGAAGCGAACTGGGAAACTCCGCTCGATACTGGTGGCGAGGTGTTTGCACTGCTTAGAAACGCCCGCAAAGCATGGATCTACACCTATATCCGCCACCATCCGGAGACCACGATCCAAGCAATCGTCGAGACGCTCGAGCTTCCACAGCGGACAGTCTACGAATACGTCGACGATCTCGAAGCCGCAGGCTTCATCGACCAAGCAAATGAGGGTCGGCCGGCAGAGTATACAGCTCAGGAGATCGACCTCCAACTGGTAGAAGACGATACCGAACGGAGAATCACGGCGGAGTTGGTCGAGGCGATTGCCCGTCGAACGCAGGACGACGACATCGATACGTACATCGATCGCCACGGATTGGACGGGCTCGCCGTTGCGATCGAATACGCGCAGGAATACGTCGACGGATCGGTGACGCACCAGATTATGGCTCGCGAGCAAGAGATCTCACCCTTAGAAGCAGGCGTTATTTTGGACGCACTACGGCCCGTCGTTGAGGACTGATCGGTATGGAAAGCGACAGCGACGTCGTTTTCATCGATTCCTCGGTCCTCATTAGTTGTGGGCGCCGGGAAAGCACACGCTTCCAGTCGCTGGCCCGTGAAGCCCGTCAGCGTGATACCGTCTTTCGAATCTCGCCACAGGTGTATGCCGAAGTGACTGGCGATCCAGCCCTCGAGGAGTATACCGCCGACAATACAGCTGTCGACGAGGCACTACAGGAGGGATGGATGAAGGTCACCGAAAGTCCGTCCTATTCGAACTCGGAGGTTTCGAACGTGATGGATCAGGCGCGGAGTTTTATCGCAAGTGCCAGCGATCGACCAGAAGACGCCGTCGAAAAAGCGGATGCGGAAATTGTAGGTCTGGCGCTCGAACTGATCCTCAATGACAACGCTGATCGGATCACGATCGTAACGAACGCTATCCCGCTTGGCGAGGCAGCGGAATCGCTACTTCCGCAATATGGTTTCGACGACGATCAAATAACCTGGCTTACTGGTGGTGAACTCGCTGATGAACTCGCTGAGGACTTCGTTCCCGAATTCGATTGAGTACTTCGATACTGTCGGTATTGACGAAGAGCCGGAACGGGGTCGTTTTCTTGCAAGATCGTCGGTTTGGCCCCTTGGATATGTGGAACGGATCTCACAATTAACCGACTCTTGTGGAAGCCAACATCAGATCTCAGCAGCTGTGTTCATCCTGAGAACGTGGAAGCAATCAGGACGATATCGAAGCAATCGATGGATCAGTAATTCGAAACAATCGTGGCGACGAATGATACGGCTCGAGGAACGGAAGAGCAAATGTCTACATGTGGGGGGAACGAAAATGGGCGTATGGCGATCTACCGATTCAGAGTCCTGCTGTTGCCCAACCCGCCCCTAGAGTTCGAGCCGGAAACCGAAGTCTATCGCGAAATCGAGATCGACGGATCCAGTACCTTGGCGGACCTTCACGAGGCGATTTTCGACGCATTCGACCGCTACGATAGCCACGCCTACGAGTTTCTCACCCGTGACGAGCGTGGGATTGCCACCCGGAGCTACGTTCATCCACAGTTGTACAGTGGCGAGAAGAGCTGGCAACCGATGGACGACGAGGAGATCGATCGGTTTCTCGACCACGCGATTCCTGACGATGAACCCGAAGAAGCCAAAGACCGATTCCGGGAGCTCCGGAAACACCCACCAGAAGAGGGCAACGCTGCCGAGACCACGATCGACGACCTCGAGCTCGACCAGTCACAGACGCTGTTCTACGAGTTCGACTTCGGTGACGGCTGGGAGCACCACATCGATATCGAAGCGATTCGGGAGGGCTCGCTCGATTACGATTCGGTCGTCGTCGAGAAACAGGGAGCGGCACCACCGCAGTATCCCGATCGCCAGGGCAACTGATCGACGATGGCACGTGACATCGCGACGCTGACGACTGCACTCGAAGAGACGACGCCCGAGAACCAGACGGACGTGTACACGCTGCTCGCTGCGTGGGACAAATCGATCGAGACTGCGCTTGAGCGTGGAGGTGGAGACCGTTTCCGAGAGGTAGCAAGACAATACCGTCCGCAAGTTATCGACGTGGTCGATACTGCAGCAACTGACGGGCCCCGAGACATCGACTGGCAGTTCCTCCAAGAGTGTGCCGATGCGTATCCGCCCGGAGTCGGTGATCACCACTGTTCGCAGGTGCTCGCCAACGTGGTCGCCCGGTGTGTGATCCGCACCCGAATCGACCAGGACCCCGACGCCATCCCCGGGTGGACAGTCGACTATCTCATGGGGATCACTGTCGAGGAAGACACCGAGTGGGCATGGGAAGGAGCGGCGGCTCTGGGGTGGGCAGTCGGTCATTCGGATATCGCGGTTCTCGATCGGGTCGTCGACCGACTCGACACGAAAAGCGAACCCTGGGCGATGGAAATCCTGAAACACGTCGCATTCGCCGATCCGGAAACTGCCCTGGTGCTCCTCGAACGGCTATTGCAGTCCCCGGATACCAGAGAGGATCTGGTGTATCTCAGATCACTCGAAAAAGTGACGAAACAGGATGTGCCGGACTTTCCACAGTGCTGGGAGCCACAGTCCGAACTCGACTATTCGGTCACGATCACGGACGAGCAGCGCGAGCGGTTGCTGGGCATTCTCGGAGCGGCCATCCATCCCGAGCGTCTCCGCAAATTCGACGAGCAGTTCGAATTCGATCTCCAGCGGGCAGCCGATACATACGGTTCGGAGTAACTGAACGGAACGAAAACCTGGCGACCGTGAGGTTGATGGCAGATCCCAGATGAGAGTTTGGTGATGGCCGAACACGAACGTTTGGTAGCTGAAGAAATATCGGCCACCCTCGACAGAGCCGGATTCGATACACTGTCTTCAGACTCGTTTCGTATCGAAGTGACCGACACGTTCCAGCGGAAGCTCGGCGAGTGTCAGCCAGTCCAGGGACCGGCCAGCGAATCAGACGCTGCGTACTACCAGATCCGGATCGCTCGCCGGTTGTTCGAGGACACCTGCGACGTTGACTGGCGGGACACTGTCCGTCACGAAGTCGCCCACGCATACGTCTTCTCAACGGTCGGACCGGGAGCGAAGCCACACGGCAAGGAGTGGAAAGACGCAGCACATCGGGCAGGGGCAGATCCAAGTGCACGCTACGAGGGTGACGACCTCGTCGACGCAGAGTATATTCTGGCTTGTTCAGACGGTTGTTATGAACGCGGGTATCTCAAGCGGTCGAAGCGAGTCAAATTTCCCTGGAAATACGCCTGTCCCGAGTGTGAACGGCGACTGGTAAGCTATGACGCTTCCGAAATTCCGAGTGCACTCGAGCCAGGAACGTGTTACGTAGCGAGCATCCCCTGGAATCGCCCAGACGACCGGACAACTCCCGAGGCGTCACGGTCAACGACGTACCTGCTCGCCTGCCCGAACGGCTGCACCGAGTGGGGTTACGAGCAGCGCTCGAAGCGCATCAAGAACCCATGGCTGTATACCTGCCCCGAGTGCGAGACGACACTCGTCAGCTGTGATGGACGAGACACACCAACCGAATGCTCGCCAGGGACATGCAACGTCGAGAGCATTCCCTGGACCGAACCACAGATCGCCCACGCCTGCCCGAACGGCTGTTTCGAGGTCGAATATGCCCAGCATTGTGAGGAGACCAGACATCCCGAACAGTACCGCTGTGGCGAGTGCGAGAGCCGAACCGTCTCGTATCCGGCTGACCAGCGCCCGACCGATCCGACGCCAGGCACAAACTACGTCGACTGAGGCTGTCGGTCAACCATTCGTGATGTCCGCAGGGCGCAGTAATAATACTGCACCTTCTCGTAGCCGTTCATAACATGAGTAATCGAGGTGGGCCGCCACTGACCGAATCGACAATCAGGGAACTGGCCAGATCCAAATCCTACGACCGCGGCCAGTCCTACTACGAGCGCGGCGCAGTCAGTAATGTGGTTCGACGGGGAGAGACGATCAGAGCCGAGGTCGAGGGGAGCCAGTACCAGCCGTATACGGTCACGATCGAGTTTGACGACGCGGACGTTTCGCGTACGGAGTGTTCCTGTCCGTACGACCACGGCGGTATCTGCAAACACTGCGTTGCCGTGTTGTTGACCTGTCTCCGCGAGCCCGACGACGTACGTCCCCGGCCACCGCTGTCGGAACAACTCGGCGACGCAGATCGGGAGACACTGGAAGCGTTGCTCGTCGATCTCGCGGAGGATCGCCCCGAAGTAGCAGACTGGATCGAAACCCGTCTCGAAACCCGTGCAGTCGCCGAGGAGGCAGCAACCGAAACGTCAGTATCGGTGAATCTGGAATCGATTCGTCGGCAGGCCGAACACGCACTACCAAAGCCAGGCCAGCGTGGTCACAACGACGCCTACGCCGAAGCACAGCGCATGGCCGGAGAGCTGGACGAACTGCTCGAACGAGCCCGGCTGGCCCTGGAGACTGGCGACGGCGAAACGGCGCTCGATGTCCTCGAAACCATCACCGAGGTACTCGTCGAAAACAGGTGGCCCGGTCTGCTTCCACACGATGTTCCTGAGCTCTTCGAGACGATCGACGATCTGGGTGAATTGTTTATCGAGGCAGTGCTGACGGCTGACTTGGACGAGAGCGAACGAACTGACTGGGAACATCAGCTCAGAGAGTGGGACAGCGAGACACCGATCCAACATTTCGTGGGTAGGCCGGTGCTAGACCCCGCTGCGGACGCAGCGATGGAAGGGTGGGACGACGACGCCGTGCAGAGGGCGATGGAGGGTGAGTTCGACCACGGGGAGTACCAGAAGGGCGGTTACGACTGGGGGACCCCCGACGTGATCGACGTCCGCCTTCGCATTCTCGAACGCGAGGACCGCATCGACGACTATCTCGATCTCTCGCTGGCGGCTGGAGTCGACACTGCTCACGCGACGATGCTCGTCGAGACAGGGCAAATCGAGGACGCGGTCCAATTCGGAGTCGACCACCTATCGGAGCCCGAGGCGCTGCTCGAACTGGCCAGAGCTCTCAAAGAAAACGGACACACAGCAGCAGCGTTCACAGTAGCTGAACACGGGCTGACAGTCGGGGGATACGGAAAGAGCGACTTGGCAACGTGGCTCCGTGACCGTGCCAGGAGTGCTGGTGAAGACAAACTCGCACTCGATGCAGCTATTACTGCCTTCGAACTGAATCCGTCCGTGAGTTCTTTCGAGGCAGTCGAAGAGCTCGCGGGTGAGGACTGGGAGGTGATCAGGAATGATCTACTCGAGTTTCTCCGAACAGAAACCACCAGTGGCAGAACTGCTTCCCAGGCAGTGGAGGTATTCCTCCACGAAGAACAGTACGACGATGCCATCGACCTCGCGGATCGGACGGGCCAAGCCAGTGTGATCGAACCCGTCGTCAAGGTCGTTACCGAGAAGCGTCCCCAGTGGGTGATCCGTACGTGCAAATCGAGGACCGAGCCGATCGTCGAGCAGGGAAACCACGATAGCTATGAGACTGTTGTCCGCTGGCTCAGATACGCAGGCGAAGCCGCCCGGGAAGCCGACAACCTCGACGAGTGGCGCGAGTACGTCGAAACGATGCGTGACGAACACTATCAAAAGTACAAACTGCGACCGATGCTGGAGGACCTGCTGGACGAGTTTGACTCTCCGGCCGATAGCGAGGTGAGCTCTAATGGCTGAAATGGGATTGACGCCGACAGGACGATGGCATCTGCTCGGACGTCATGCCTGCCATCACGTCGACTCGACGGAGGTCGTCGAAACCAGATCCTTCGACGAACTGGCGTTGACAGATCCCGAATGGGGGACGATCAGTGTCCCGAGGATCGCTGGCGGTCCGGACGCGAAGTGGTGTAGCCACTGCAAGAGCACGATCGAGGAGATGCGATCCAGGCGGTACGACGCTATCGTTACTCTGAAGGGACGAGTACCATATCGTGGCGTCTCGTGGACGACGATCGATTCGGACGACGATTGTGCCTGGTGTGGCAAGGCCAGTAGTGCGAGACGGTACAACGACGACCTTGGCGAGCAGGTCTGTCCGGCCTGTGCCCAAAAGTACAACAGCCGAAGTATCGAGGTACGCGATCCGCCGGAAACAGATCGGCGGCGGGAAACGCCGAACAGTAACGTCGAACCGATCCGGTGGACATACTCCTCGGGCGAGGCAGAGTCGTCAGACCGCGAGCAGGCGCGTCAGCGTGCTGCCGAAGAGGGACGTCCGTACGTAGAAGTGAAACTGAAACAGAAGTACGCCGACGTGATCTGCGATATTGGCGGGACGGGCCATCGGTTCACTCCGGCGGCGATCGAGGAGATCGAAACTCTCCAAGCCGAACAACGAGAAACGGCAAGCGCCAAGCGGGAGCACAAGTCGTACGTCGGGACGAACGTCGATGGGAGTGGGACGCACGTACAGACGAGATCGTTGTTGCCCGACGACGCGAAACGGCACGCAGACGGACTTGCAGAGATCGCTGCCGATCCGGAGAACTGGCAGTGAACACTACTGTGTCGGTTTGTTGCCGCCTCGTCGCTGTCGGAATCCTAGCGACGAAGTTAGTCGGTTGTCGGCTCGAATCCTGGTGTACGAATGTTTGCCCCACGAACCGAACCACCGTTTGTACGGCGACGGTGACTGCCGCCGAGTCCAGTCATCTGTTTAGCGTGCGACGCCACCTGCTCGACAAAGCGGAAGAGTATCTTGGCCATGACCGTATCTTCCGCTTTACGCATCCCCTCCTGACGAGTCGTAGATATTCTGGCGTAGCTCTTGGAGTCGGTCAGAGCGGTCAAGTACTAGCCCTTCGTTGAAGATCTCTTCCAGTTCTCCTCCGTGGGAGACTGCAGTGTCCGGCGTTTCGACAAGTACCTCGAACTCATACCGGTGGCCGTCGAACGATCCCTCCTCAATGTCACGTGCGAGAGACGTGCAAATACGCCGTCCGTAGGTAAGATCACCGTCGACGATGATGAGGAGGTTGATGTCACTGCGGCGGTCTGCTGTTCCGCGAGCGACGATCCCAAAGAGGACGATCCCAACGAGTTCGTCGAGTTCCTCGCTCTCCTGAATCCGTGTCTCGAGTTCGTCGAGATAGGCCTGGACTGGCTTGCGGAATTCCGACTGTGGTATCATGAAGACGGGATCCGGTCGCTGAAGGTGATCTATGTCGATTGTAATGCGGGCGGGACGCTGTTCACTCACTGCGATCACGCCCAGTTTTTCGAGGAGTTCGACCGAACGCGAAATCGACGAGACGTCCGCGCCCGTAATCGACGCGAGTTCCTGCTGTGTGAATTCCTCGAAGGGATTGTTCGCGAGATGGTGCAGGATGTCCTGCATCGCCTGGTACCGGAAGACACGTTCCTCCGGGAACGGGAAATCGAGGAGTACTTTCGAAGTTTGCATATTCTGCAATTATTTGCACACTATGAAAAGACGTCGGGAGTCATATAGATCACACCGGGGCTGGTTGAGACAATTGCCATCTGAACGCCGGACGACATCGAGACCTACATTGATCGTTACGGACAGGACGACCTGGTTGTCGCGCTCGAATACCCTCCTAATGCGCCGAAGGAGTTGTTGCACATCAGATCATGGCTTGTGAGAAAGAAATCTCGCCCTTGGAGACTGGAGTCATTCTGGATGCACTACGGCCCGTGGTCAAGGACTGATCGATACAAAAATCGACAGAGAGGTCGTTTTCATCGATTCCGTGGTTCTCGTCAGTGAGACGCCCCCAGGATTAGCCTCGATACCCACAGACACCGGTTCGGGGAGAGTTCACTTTCGGGAGATAATTCGGGCGTTCACAGTCGTCTTCGTGGTCGGACGCACAGCTCTCGCACAGCCAGGCGTCTGGTCCATATTGCCACAGACAGGTTTGACAGACTTTGGTTGCCGACGTGCCACAGTTCCCACACTTGATCTCGGGCGGGTTGTTCCGGGCCAGTAGCACGATTCCGTCTATTCCTGTCTCGCTTGCGTCGGTTTGCTGAATGTCAAGCTCGTCAAGCGGCCAGCCTCCTCCGTCGAGAATCTGTATCTCGAGTTCCGTCGTTGATCCGAAGTCGTACTCGTAGGTAACCACCTCACCGGGGGTCACACTATCGATTGATTCGAGGGGGAGATCCATCGACCGCCGTTCCCCGCCGAGACCGATCGCTGGCTCCTGGTCATCGTATGGTTTCTCATATCGGGTCTTCCCGATCGTGAA
>LKMJ01003164.1_pt1 | contig 15277 bp, 23 predicted proteins | sample 643391 | NCBI WGS metagenome assembly LKMJ01 (sample SAMN04112250, study PRJNA286221) | soda lake metagenome | biome: soda lake; feature: Kulunda Steppe; material: water; isolation source: sample PL-Br10 brine of Picturesque Lake | place: Russia: Kulunda steppe | collected 2010-07
CTACCCCTCAGTAAGCTTGGCCTAGACCGGTGTAGAGTAAGAAAACTTACTCTCGATCTAAACACTCATTCTATTCAATACGCAACAAAGATCATAAATACAAGTAGGAGCTTGAAAAAAATCAAGGAAAGATCATATGGCTCTTTTCAGAACCCTCCTGACCCCCACTAATGACCTTCTCCCTCGTTTGATGGTGGAGGTTTGCAAGCACCAGATGTAAACTTCTTCCTTAATTCACGCAAACAGGGGTTATCTTGTTTGCGTAATCTTTTCTTTTTTTCTTTTTTTACATTGGAGACACAGGCATGTTATATTTCGACAACATCAGAGCTGAGGATGTGAACCTGTTTCTCTTGAAGCAGACATACAAATCATTGCTTTTTCTTTCTGAGACTATTATATTTTTTGCCTTGCTGGCAGTGTCCAGCAAGCCCAGCAGTCAACCCATCTGGCTAAAGGTCTAAGCCCATTGTAACCTTAACCTTACCCCTCAGTCCAGCTAGGTTGCAGATCATTGACTTCAAGTCAAAAGTTGATCTGCCCACTCAGCAGGTAATCTGTGCAGCTTGGACCTTCCGTAAGTTGCATTACAAGTGAGGATGCCGAGAGCAAGCACGGGGGAATACGGACATGGAAATGAAATAAACTTTATTGTGATGGAGAAGCCTGTGTGCGAGCCAGCTTAAGGACTGCAGAGTGCATGTCATCATAAAATCCTGAAATCCAGCGCACATCAAGGCACAGCCACCTGCCAGGGCTTCCAGTGGAAGGCCTCACCATTCCATAAAAAAGGCTAATCTACAGTCCTACATGTAACAGCTGTTGGCCCTGCAGCCTGCCAGGCGTCAATCTAATGCACATTATCTACAGAAAAACCATGAGTTGCCAAGCCCACAGCTGCGACATTCCTACTTCTAAAAGCTAGCAAACAGGCGCTCAGGTGATCAACTTGTGAGTGGTTGTCTGAGGTTCCAACACCACATGAAAACGTGAGCGGGTTACAACACATTGGAAATGCACTAGAGACAGCATGTGCAACTGCAGGACATGCGCCTGTGGGACAAGCTTCCAGGGGGGTTTGTGTCAAAGTATGCGTGTGCATGCACTGCGCATTGACAACACTGGCAGGCAGCTGTCTGCATGAACCAAGCCACCTGAGAGCAAGCGCCTGGCATGGTGCCTGACCACGAGGCGTCCAAGCCTCCTGTGTAGTCAACGTCGGCAGGTACGCAGGATTCCGCACATACGCATAAGCACACGCAAACACACTCATAACAAGGTCCTTGTCAGTTGTAGTGTACAGGTCCCCATTGCTTGTTGCAGCAAGAAGGGAGGGCAGACGTCTTCAAGATGAAAGCCTATGGCCCCTGTTTGGCCCATGCTCAGGCGCACACAGGCCCGCCCTACTAAGCACATGCTAGCTGCACGTGCATGCAGCACAGCTTGCTTTGGTACGGCCCATTAGGGGCTGCGGCCACGGGCAGCAGTGTACGTCAGCATGAGGTGAGCATGCGCCAGCGGCCTCGTGCATGGGGCAGAGATGCGAGTAAGTGCAGCCTCGTGCACGACGCTGGCGGCCTGTGGCAGCGGCGGAGCCCGCAATGTGCCTCTGTGCTTATGCCTGCGGTGCCAGGCACGTGCGCGAGACAGCGAGCGCAGCGTGCCTGTGTGAGGGCCAGCAGCAGCACCAGCCGGCTGCGGGGGTGACGCTGCTGGTGGGCACACGACAGGCAAGGGAGTCCGCGCCTGTTTGGGCATGCTGCATGCGTGCAGCAAAAGGAGGTAGAGTGGGGGTGGCCGCATGCTGCGCGCGTCGTCATCTGATGGTGGTGCGAGGCATGGTGGACACGCCGGCGGGGTCGGCGCCCGCTGGCCGCTGGCCCGGGAACACGCTCCAGAACCGCAGCGTCTCGTCGCCCGCCCCCGTGACGATCGTCTGGCCGTCCGGGGATGTCGCCAAGTACAGCACCCTGCGCACGGGTGCATGCCAGGAGCGGCTGTGTGCTCGTGCGCAGACTGCTCATGTGCGCCTCAAGCGCACACACAACCCTGCCTTCAATCCAAATAAAAAAATATGAATACATATAAATATATACATACATCCAGGCAGCCAGGTGCACGCCTTGCATCCTGTCTCCCTTCCACCCTCGCACCTCTCACCCCTGCTTGTCCCCCCTTTGCACCCGTGCGCACCTCAGTGTGTGCCCTGTGAGCGTGGCAAGCTTGGTCATGCTGGGGCACTTCCACACCACAATCTGGTTCTGGCTGTACCCGTGCGTGGACACGATCTCGTTGGCGTTTTTGGACCACGCCAGGTTGCACACCTGCGTGCACGCACACATGGGCTCGTGTGTTTGTGAGTGCCCTTGTGCACGTCCGGCAGCGTGGGCTTATGCGTGGGCATGTCCGCGCGTGAAGGTGCGCAAGCACGCAAGCATACATGCGTACATGCATGTGTGCATGTGTGTGTGCACGTGTCTGTGTTGCCCGCGCATGCCAAAGAGCAAGCTGGTGAAAGGTGTTCCGTTCGGGGCCCAGGCACGCGCTTGCAAGGGCAGCCAAGCGCGCAAACGTTTGCACACAAGCAACCCAAGGCCAAACACACGAGCCCGCCCACGAGAGCAGGTAGGTGCTACGCCTGCATGCGCAGGCCCTGCTTCGCCTGCGCACGCCTGGCAGCGCCTGCGCCTGTGCTCCGGGCCATGCTCGGCCAGCCCACTCCCTGTGTGTTTTTGCCCTCGTCCACGCCTGCGCACCTGGCTGCCTGTGTCTATGGAGTTGATGGGCAGTCCGCTGGCGGTGTTCCAGAAGCGTATGCACCTGTCGGCGGTGCCCCCGCCTGAGGCCAGCAAGCCGTGCTGGTGCGGCGACCAGGTGATGGCTTTCACGGCTGCCTGCGCAGCACGCAAAGGGGGCGGGGCGCACACGAGCGGGTGCTGGGTGGGGCGCTGCACAGGCGAACTGCACAGGCGAACTGCACAGGCGCACGAGTGCCTTGTGCTAGATGCGCACATCTGTTTCATATCCCGCGTGCTGCCAAGCCTGCACACAGCAAGGACAGTGCACGCCTGCCGTGCGGAGCATAGCATGCGGGCCGTCTGCGCGCTGAATGGCAGTGGCAGCAGCAGCAATGGGGATACAGACATGTAGAGGGCGCCTGCAGCGCCATGAGGCCATACTCCGACCAGGGAGCAAAAGTAGGATGCGCCCGGTGTGTGGGCTGCGCAGCCTGCGCACACTCATGGGTGCGCCCGTCAATGTGTACATTAACACACACGCGTTCAAGTGCGCTTGGACTGCATGCCTGCGCCCAACCCCAACCCCAACCCCATGCCTGCACCCATGCCTGCACCAATGCTGACGCCTGCGCCCACACATTCACGCACCTGGTGCTCCGTGAAGCGCATGACGGGGCTGCTGCTGCCCATCTGCCACACCAGCAGCAAGTTGTCGTTGCCGCCTGACGCCAGCTGCCGACCATCCGGGGACCACTGCACCCAAGGAAGCAGAGCAGCGTGCGTGGCTGGTTATAGGGGGCTCATTGAGGGGTAAGGAAGGGACAGGGAGCCCTGAAGCACTACCCCAAGGAAGCAGAGCAGCATGCGTGGCTGGTTATAGGGGGCTCATTGAGGGGTAAGGTGGGGACAGGGAGCCCTGAAGCACTACCCCAAGGAAGCAGAGCAGCGCGTACAGCGCGCGTTCACAGAGGGATGGACGGCGAGGGAAGTAAGACCTGGACCCAGACCAAGACGTCCGAAGCAGTACAGCGGGTGCAGCTTGATGGAGTGCAGCCTGGTGGCCTGCGGGGGTAGGCATGCTTGGCCATCACGCCACCAGTCCAGGCCATCCAGTCCAGGCCATCCAGTCCAGGCCATCTAGGTGACTTGTGGGTGCAGGACGACACATGCACAGGCACATGCACAGGCACATGCACAGGCACACCAGCACTTCCCGTCTGGCTTGCAACACCGCTTCCATGCTTCTCAGCAGGGCAGGCAGGATAATAAGGCACACACGCATGCACACACACACACGTGCACGTGTGCGCACGCGCCCATGCACATAGGCCTGGGTCGGACACCGGAGCCGCACACACACCACGCCCGGCCACGCACGCACCTTGAGGCCGCAGACCTCCGACCTATGCGCCTGCAGCTTCGCGCTGTAGTGCTCCGGCGCGCGCACATCATGCTGCAGGATGGTGCGGTCCCGGCTGCCGCTGCTGAGCACGTGCGAGCCCCACGCCATGGTGCCCACGCGCGCCCTGCGTGCCGCACACCCCAGTAGCCACCCCTTCGTGTGTCTGTCAGATATGCACATGTGTCCATCCAATCACCCATGCATTCTTAGTAAGATTCCATCCAATCACCCATGTATTTTCAGTAAGATTCCATCCAATCACCCATATGCATTCTTAGTAAGATTCCATCCAATCACCAATGCATTCTGAGCAAGATTCCATCCAATCACCCATATGCATTATTGGTCACCATCCACCCATCTATCCAGTTACACTCCATCCCCTCTGTGGTGGTCCTTGGCCTCAGCAAGCCCCAACTCTCATACCTCCTTCCCCCCCAAGCCACATGTCGCCCCAACAGCAGACCAGCTCGCTTTTGGCAGGCCTGCTGCTGCTGCTGCTGCAGCATGTGCAGGCCCCCCCCCGAAAAGTCTTCCTGCGCCTGCATCTTGCGCCCTCCTCCTTTTCACTCGGCAGGCCCCTCTGCCAGCCAGCTGCCTTGCCCCTCCGCACACGCGTGGAACTACCCCCCTGGTCAGTGCAAGCCGTGCACACCGGCACACGGACACACACAGATACACACACACATCCAAGCCAGTGATGTGCACGTTACCATTGACGTCGTCATAATGGTTTGCAATAGTCCGTATAATACGATAAAAAACGTCAATTACAGCGTAAATCTTAAGAAAACACCGTATACGGCGGTATGACGGCGTCCAAATGACGCTGTGAATTACGGTGCCATTTGTGAATGACGCCGTATTTGCACAACTCTGATCCAAGCACACACCTGCCCGCCCGCTCAAGTGCTTCAAAACTCAAGTCATGCCCCTGCACATGCGCGTGAGCACATGTCAACGGCCCCCCCTGGCCCCAGCCCCACCCCCCTCACCTGTGGCCCTCCATGATCCGAACCAGGCGCATGCGCGCCGCGTCCCAGACCTGCACTTTGCCACTGTTGCAGCCCACACTCAGGTACGTGCCGCGCTGCGACCACGCCACGCTGCACACTGTGTCGCCGGGGGGGAGGTCGCACAGCTTGGAGACCTGCGCGCACGCGCAGACGGGCCCCAGCAGATGAGGGTCATGAGGGCGCGTAGTTTGGAGTGCGGGTGCGGGCCTGGCTGGTGGTGTATGATGCAATGCTGTGCACACCCAGAGGCAGGTTGAGTTAGGCCCCAGGCCTGGCTGGTGGTGTATGAAGCAACACTGTGCACACCCAGAGGCGGGTTGAGCGCTGCCTGCAGGCTGCATTGAGGGAGTCTCCCCGGGCAGACACGTGGTGGCGCCACAGGCCTGCCCGCCAGGCCTATGTCCAGAACGAAAGCCTGCCGGCGGTACCGAGCAAAAAAGCCAGAGGCACGCCAGCCAGGCGCTACGCAGCGCCTGGCCCTGCAAGCAGCCTGCTGCTGCTGCTACTACTACTGCCGCTGCCTGTGTGCTTTTGTGCAAGCCATCCCTGTCCCACAGGCCCTGAACCGCAGGAGCGATGCAGACGCATCCCTGCCACGCACGTTGCTGGTGCTGGCGGAATACAGGAACACTGTGGGCCCCAGGCCCACGGCCAGCACATTTTGCGACGACCAGTCCACCAAGTTGAGGTAGAAGTCGTCCTGCAGCGCGGGCGCGTCCAACACCTGTGCAGGCCAGGTTGGGCGCAAAGCATGCCTGGGTCAGTGCGGGGGTCGCCACGCCACACGGCACGAGCGTGCCAGGTACCTACACGGGCAAAGGAGGCCTCGCCCTTCCCAAGCCCCTCTTTTGTGCCGCGTCCGACGCACAGCGGCAGGAGCACAGTGCAAATGGTGTGCCAACACACGCATGCGTGCACGCATGCGGCCTGCCCCCTGCGTTTGCCAGCCCAGACCAGCCTGGCATGCAGAGGGGGGCAGGGACTCGCCTTGAAGGGCGCCCGGGGTATCTTGCGCTGTGCGCGCCGGGGGGAGGCCATGGGGGAGGCGGCGATGCCGGCGTCCCCGCCCACCGGGGACATGGCATACGGCGACAGAGAGGCAGGGCCGCCAAAGGGGCTGGCGGCGTCGCCTGACTTGTAGCGGAAGAGCTTCTTGCTGGGGCTGCGCGTGCATGCGTTTGCATGTCTGTCAGTATGTGTGCAAGAAAATGCGCTCTCGTGTGTGCGCAGGTGTGAAAGGGACAGAGGCGCGTGTTGTTTGGGGCCTGCAGTAGAGTCATGGCCCTGGGCACACACAGACGCCGTGACTGGGCCGACGATCACAGGCACAAGCAGGCTCAGCAAGCACACAGGCCTCTTCCGCTGGCCTGTTTGGGGGCAATAGACCCTTGCCCACGAGGCACTTGCTGCTACAGCCCCCATGCCCAGCAGTTGCCAAGTGCGTTGCATGGCCCAGCTCCACACCACTGGCCTGGCCCTCCGGAGGTCACAGCATGCAGGCCGCTGCACTGGGATGCATGGGCTGTGGGCAAAGCACATGTTGTACAGCGTCCAGTGCTCTGCTGCATGGCCGCCTGGCCACAGGGACTCACCTACACGGCGCCTTGAGCTGCTCCAGCTGCTGAGCTTTGTCTGCAGGTATCTGCCCAGAGGGAGATGCCCCCAACAGCTCTGAGCGGAGCAACAGGTTGTATGCAGGATTCAAGTCCTGCATGAAGGTCACAGGAGTGCCACGTGCCACGAGTGAGGCACACTCATAAGAGTCTGGGGCGCGCTGCGCACTTTTAAGAGTTGCAGGCAGAAAACAGCAGGCAGGCAGGGCGGCCCAAGGGCTGCATTTTTAGCCATGTCCGGGCAGATTTAAATGGTGTGCAATGACCCGCAGCCAGCGAAACTGGCAAGCTACGCTCTTGATACACCGGCAGCACCCCGGGTATCCTGGTTTGTCCATGTGAGTACATGCTCATGCGTGCACGCGCTTGTGCGTGCATACCCAATGCGTATGTGGGTACACGTGTTGTGTGATGCACATTAAGGAAAACATGAGTGTGCATGTGTGTGTGTGTGTGTGTGTGTTCGCATGCCCGCGCGAGTGCGTGAACAGGAAAGTCTGGGTGTTATCGGCAGACCCTGCTTTGAGGTTCATGGTTTCATGAGAAGGTCTTCATAGACAATGAACGCACACGAGGTACACAAGCAGCATCGTGGCTTGCTGCACCCAGCTTGCAGATTCCCCCTGGACAGCACCACCCATGCATGCGGACGTGTGCGCCCCTGCACTCTGGGCACACTGTGAACTGCTGAAGTCCCTAACAAGAGCATGTGTCACAGTGTCCAAGGATGCAGGGGGCGTTGAGGAAAAAGAAGGGAGGAAATGAAGCCTGCTGCCCAGTCACCATACACAAAAGCGCTGACCGGAGTTACGCTTACCTGTCTGGTCAATGCGATGTTGAGCGTAACTGCCAACATGGACGGCCGAACACACAACAACAGTTTGCTTCCCAATTGATGGCATGCACACACCTCTCTTTCTGACGCATTCCGCGAGACCTCTGCGGTGACCAGCTCCCTATCCAAGATGGAATAATCCAGCCGGGCTGCCGCTGTCCTCGAAGGTATGAAGCGGTCACTGAGCTTCATATGTTGCTGCGGTGACCTGTACGCTGAGGGCCCCGGTGGAAAAGGGCTTGATAGGCGCCCAGGGCTTGCCTGCAACATCGCCGTGTAGCCCTGGTCCGTAGTGAGAGCAGCGGAGGTGCTGGGACCGCAATTTTCCCAATCCCCCTCCATGGGTCTTCGTCGCTGGGCCCTCCTTCAGCAGGGACTTCTCCCTCTCCCTATCAAGCAATACGAGTAAGTGCCAACGTGAACATGCATTTTGAATGAATCCTATGCAATTACGACGCTGCGAGGCACAGGTTTGGGGTGGTCAAGACTTTAGTCAAGACATTGACATTGCCAATGAATAATTTTAAGATTTAAATGATTCAAACTTACATTATAGCAGCAACACAGCATCGACAACATGCTCATGATCTGGGAGGCATACTTGCGGTGGCATCTTCTTAAGTGCACGTAATTTTTTATCATTTTCTTATGCTTGTTTTGACTTAGATAATCCTGTATCTGCAGATCAGCTACAATTGGGTGCGGGATTCCAACCACAGTTACCTGTATGTTACGGGATTTACCATGTATTTCCCCTTGGTGCTGGTACATCCTGGGCCGTAAATGCTCGTAGACCACTAGCCTAGCTTCCCTGCTCAAAAGCCCTGCCTTCAGTGATGGGACGGGCACCTCTGCTCCATCAGAGCTCTGCTGCTTGTGCTCCTCTGATCAGTGTGCATGTGCGCACGTGCCACCGCCTCCCTTAGCTGTCCCTTTAGGTCACTGGTTTTGAGCCTCTTTAACTGAGGGCTGTCATTCACCCAAATATACTTGCTTCGAGGGCTTTGATTTCAACGGCTAATTCAGTGCATTTCTTCTGGAATATAAGCGGCTTTGTTGGCAAGCACACTCTTACAGTGGAATCTTTTGTAAGGCATACTGGAAGAGGGCATGCACATGTGACAATATACGACAAATAACAAAAAAATACATGAGCTCACACATGCTGCTTTGCAGGATGAGCCTGCAGTTCACGTTCTTTTCCATTGCCATGATTGTGTATTTTTTTAGGATCTTAAGTAAAAATGAAATACTCATTCCCTTCTTTTCTTATTTGCAGTTCTCAAATTTTGAGTGCCAAAATTGCCACCTTCTTGAACCCTCATGTTTTTGCCAGGCATTACGCAATTTTTTTTCTCTTACACTGTTTTTTGTTGGTTTTGGTTGCAGGCCTGTTTGGCTTATGCTTAGCTGCCCTCAAAATCAAGTCATGCCACCCAGAGACCTGAATCTGAGAATGACAAATGAATGCACCTTAGGTGTTCATAGGGTTAATAAACAAAAAAGTAAAAAGTTAAAGACTCACACCGTGTGACCTGCGAGCCTTACCCGACCACGTACTCAAAGCGCTACAAGCAAGGCCTATGGTGACCAAGGACAGATCAGCATCCAATGCGATCAGCGAACCCTAACTTGTGATTTATACGACAAGTTGCAAACACTGCGTGGCATGTAATCAGTCTGTCCTTTATTTCCTTTGCAAGCCCAGCAGTCAACCCATCGATGTCTGGCAGATATCTGGCTGAAGGTCTAAACCCATTGTAACTTAACTTTCATTGATAATCGCAAATCACATTTTTCTTCAGTTTAATCAGCCTAACGACCAAGCTGGCGCTCAGACACAGGGAAAACGGGCAGGTAGTAGCAATACCTCAACCCATTTATGTACTGGTACCTGTCTAAGTCAGCTCCTCCCTTAATGGATGCAGGGAGTGTTCTCACTGCCTACGTTGTTTTTTGTGCTATTTGGGCTTTTACAAAAGGTACTTCTAATTTAGCTGGATCAGGTCCTACTAGCTTATTACCAGGCGCTGAAACTGTAAATGGTAATAACTTAAATAAACGAAAACAAATCTGGACAACAGAAAAATCCCGTCAACAGACAAAAGAAAACAAGACTAAAAAGCTTTTCGCAGAACAATTTGCTGATTTTACAGGGCTGATAGAGTTTATATCGGAGGCACTGGAGCTTTCTATTTTGCTAACATCAGTGCTAAGGAAGTGAACTTGTTTCTTTTGAAGCAGACGTACAAGTCACTTCTTTTTATTTTTGAGACTGAAATATTTTGTCTGGCTGGCAGCGCCCAGCAAGCCCAGCAGTCAACCCATCTGGCTGAAGGCCTAAAACCATTGTAAATTCGAACTTCAACTACATAGTTTTTCTTTTTTCTCTTCCTAGGTCAGATAGACTGAAACTCAGCTGCCCTCGTACAGCAGGTACACCTACGTAGTCCCTTGCCTGACTTGGTAGACGGACAAATTTAAGCTTGCAACCTGCTTTCCATGCAGTCTTGAGTGCAAGTTGAGGATCTGAAGCCTATAATGCTGGTCAGAGTGTGCTGCACTCAACGCAGTGATGATCAATCACTTGGCAGAGACATAGTCGAGACTAACTTTGAATGGAAAGCCTTGTCTGGCTCCCACACAATTTAAGATATAGATAACAGGTATGCCAATCTGGGGCAAGAAACTCAAAGTGTGCTCAGTTGCCATAATGGATGGCACGGTCCTCGTCTCCCAAGGCACCCTCTAACTGTTCCTCTCCATCCTAGGGTAGCCCGAGGCCAGTCTCGCCTCAATTTTCAGAGGGCTTTGTTGGTGCAGGCTTCTTCTTCCAGGTCCCTTTTTTGTCCACCACAAGCTTTTCCTGGGACGCGAGGTGGGCCAGGTAGCCTGCAAGCTGCTCGCTGCTTTTGTCGTACCTGTTGTGTAAGAAAGAGCACACAAGGTCAGGTGTGAAGGGATGGCAGGGTAACAGTCCTGGTCACAGCTATAGCCTACCTGAGCCTGCGCTGGTTCAGCAAATCAGCCCACGAGCCCTCCGCTGAACAACAAGAGCACAGCCAAGGAGGAGATGCAGGAGGCCTGGGGGGCCTGTCACTGGACATTGGGGTTCCCACTGCCTTGTGTGGGCTGTGCTCGTTTTGGTGTGCACGAGAGGTGCGCAAGCAGGGGCAGCACCGGATCCAGCAAGTGCGCGCACATGCACCAGACACAAGTCTGTTTGCTCACAAGGCCCCCCCCATCCCTCACCATTTGCCAGCAAGGAGCTATGAGAGACCCACGATGGGAAGGTGCCCAGCGAGCGTAGCAGGCTTGCAAGGTCAGGTCAGGTCAGGCTTGCAAGGCCTTGTGATTGGCTGAGCATTTACACGCATCACAACTGGCACAACACATGCAAGACAGCCATTGTAAGGCACCCTGGCCGTGTGGGATTACAGGGACCTATCAGATCCAGCCATGCAGGCTACAGACAGCGCGCAGGGCGAGCACGCACAGAGGCAGCGTGCACGTGGCAGGACAGGGCAGGCACGAGCAGGGCAGCCATCCACGCACTTCGGGGACACCACAAACAGCTTGAGCATGGCGTGCAGGCGGTCCAGGGGAAGGCCGCCGTAGTTGGTGAGCATACCCATGATGTACGGCTCGTACGGCGCCAGCTCAGACACCTGCACGTGGGCGCAAGGGGAGCGGGCGGTGAGGCATGCATCAGGACCCAGGCACCTGTGGGCCCAGGCACCTATGGCCCAGGCACCTATGGCCCAGACACCTATGGGCCCAGGCACCTATGGCCCAGGCACCTATGGCCCAGGCACCTATGGCCCAGGCACCTATGGGCCCAGGCACCTATGGCCCAGGCACCTGTGGGCAGCGACACTGAGGCAGGCGCGCAGGCTCATGACCACTGTGGCCCCCACAGCGGATGCGCTTGGATGCGACCTGACTGCGCTTGGATGCGACCTGGCCAGAGGTGTGCCGCTCCCGAGACAGCACGAAGCAGTGCAGCAGTATCCACGGAGCTACAGAGGCGCGCGCGCGCCAAGTAATCAGCGGCAGCGGCCGCCGCTGCTGCTGCTCCTCCTCCTCCTCCTCCCGTTGTCCCCGCTGTCACTCCTATGCAGGTGGCCGCTGAATCTGCTGCTGCTGCTGGGCAGCGCTTACCAGGCTGTCGATGGCGGTGGGCAGCACTCACCAGGCTGTCAATGGCAGTGGGAAGCTGCGTGGGCGCGTCCTCATCCAGCCCCAGCTCCACCACCCTGCTGCCATGCAGGCTGGCGGGCAGCGCAGAGGCCCGTCTGTACAGCCCAGCTTGGTGCAGCTGCCGGGCACCCCCGCGCGTGCTTGCACCTGCACTGCCTGCTGCAACGCCGCTGCCGCTGTCCCCGCCACCGTTGCTGGCCTCGGCTGCTATCATGGGGGAGGGGGGTGATGCGAGTACTAGGATGCCGTGGTTGATCCAGAAGAGGGCGCGGCGGCGGAGCAAGGGGACAGGTAGGTTGACCTGCAGGCGCGCGGGCATGGGGAGAGGCGGAGAGGGCGGGGGTTGCTGCAAGCTGTGCACTCCTTGATGAGCCTTGACCCGCAGCGTAATCCGCCAGTCTTGTTGAGCGCACGCTGTGGTCCTAGCATTGCCCTGCCCCTCAACACCCATCACATCATCCATCAGCTCCAATGGCCTGCAGGGGCAGGCCAAGCCCAGCCCTCTTTCGCGGCAGAGCAAAGGGAAAGCAGCACAAAGCAGCATATGCCACGCTTCAAGTGTGACACTTGGCTATTGGGCAGCAGCGGCGCGGTGGGGGAAGACAGGTGCGTGAGCTCAAGTCCAAGTGATGGAGCTCCGTTCAGTCGAGGGCGCGATGGAGCGAGCCCGTGTGCGCATGCATGTTGCGGCGTGAGTATGAGTGCGAGTGTGAGGCTTGGCACAAGTCAGGAGGAGATGCGCACGCACCTCTGCTGCGAGCTGCTCAGCACTCAGCATGGTGTGTTGCTGGAAGGGCGCGATGATGGAGGCCAGCACAGGGCTCACAAGGAATTCCACGACCACGTCGCCCACAGCCACCTGCAGCAGCGCAGGCAGCCCAACAGCAGCTGAGCTGTGTGAACAGGGCCACGGCCGCGTGTCCACTGCCACAGGACCCACAACTATCTACGACAGCGCACACACACACACACAACTCCCCTGGCTGCCCATAGCTTACACAGAAAGGAACCTTTCTGGGCCCGCCAACTCCAAAGCCGCCTGGCCCGCGGCTCATCAGGCAGTCCTCTGTACTGTGAGCACCTCTCCCATGAGTGCTGCTGCTGTGTGCTGTCCTGCAGCACCATAAGGCAATGGGAGTGCCCCCCACTGAGCACCCGTATGGCAATGAGAGCGCACCCCACTGAGCACCATATGGCAATGAGTGCGCCCCCCACCGGGCAGCTATGGAGGTGAGTGCACCCAGGACACCCAGGACAAGAAAAACGGGCGCTCCCTGAAAATGAGCGTCTTGAAGAGGCACTCCATGAAAGATGAGCGCCATGGTGGCGTGGGGTCCATGGGAAATGAGCGTCTCATCAAGACAAGCGCTTCCGGGCATCAAGAAGGTAAGCTTGATCTTGCAACCTACCTTGCATGCCTATACCCTGTCCTGGGCTGAATCACTGCGCTGATGCCTACAGGCCACAGCTCGTGGTGTATGGTGTGGATTTGTGATGCACGGTGTGGATGCGTGATGCACGGTGTGGATGCGTGTGTCAGACACACATACAAACACACAACGCCTCTTGTCTGCGCGTCTGTTAACCCTGCACCCCGCCTCCGTTGCGTAATTGATGAGGAACTGCCTTAAGAGCCGCGCCTGCTCTCCTGTGCACATGGCCACGCACATGCTCACCTTCACATCCCATGGCTGCGCAACTCAGCGCGCCCACCACAGCAGTTCCACATCCCCAAGGGCCACAAATCAAAACACTGAGTTCCACACCTTCAAGGACCGGAAAATCACGACACAGACCTTCCACACTCTCAAGGGCCTCAAAGATAAGACACACGAATTCCATACCTTCAAGGACTGCAAGAACACAACACGTGAATTCCATACCTTCGAGGACCACAAGAACACAACACGTGAATTCCATACCTTCAAGGACCTCAAGAACAATGCTGCAGTGCAGCCAGCTGCTACTGCTGCTGCTGCTGACATCGGCTTACACACACATTCCCCCTGGTCCCACATTCACAAGACACCCCGCAACAATTAAGGCCCGCAGCCGCGCAATCCTGGCTAGCAGCTCGCATGGGACCGTCCACATCCTCCTTATGTGCCCCATTGCTTAACCTGTCTGCCAAGGTCAGCGGGCCACCCGACTGCAGCGCGCACTCCGGAGAGCCAAGCCACGCACCTCTGCCTTTGCATGCGTTCCCACCCTCCCCGCCCCACCGTCACAGGGGGCGGCTGGCCTGCCACACCCGGAAGTCTCATGCCATCAGCCTGGCACGCTTGGCGCCCTTACGCAATCAGCCGCGCCCTGATGCCATCAGCCGCGCCCTTTGAGTTTGTGGATGCCCCCAAAACCGCACTGGCAGGGGCGGCCAGCACCCACGCCAGCAACATCTGTAACCACCGCAATCTCACAGCGGGCACTGCCGGTGTTCTGGTTTCGGGCAAAGACGCTGACTCACATGCCTGCCAGGCTGCTTTGCGGCGCCCGGCGCACCTGCATCTCGACGCACCCCACATGGGGCTTCCAGTGTAGACAGCGGGGGGTCTTGAGGGAAGTGTACTGCTGTGCGTAGGCCTCCATGGCCTGCGCCACCAGAGGGGGCACCTTCAGGCCGGACTCGATGGCACGCTCGCTGCTGGGGCCTCCCTGCGTGTGCAGTGCCCGCGGCGATATGCCGCATATCATATGCGTGTGCACGGCTGGGTGTGTGGGAGTGCGCGCCACTTGCAATGCGCGCGGAGGTGTGTGCGCGCGTGTACTTGTGTACGTTTGTATGTTGTGTGTGTGCGCGGGTGTGCATGTGTGTGTGTGCGTGTGTGCGCGTGCGCACGTGCGTGTGTGTGCATGCGCGAGTGTTGTGTATGTGTACGTGCGTGTATGTTTGTGTACGTGCTTGCGCGACTGTTGTGTACGTTGACGCGTTTGTATATATGTTCGTGTGTGGGTGTGCGTGTGTGTGGGTGTGTGTGTACATGTGAGCGCGCAATAATTGGGCCTGCTGCGTGCGCAATGCCTCCAGTGTCATTCCATTTGGGGACAATTATTGCCTGTGCGCAGGCAAGCAAAAACGCATTCATACACATGTATGTACACACAGCTCGGAGCAGAGGCTCCTTTGCTGGCGTATGTGTGCGTGTGCGCGTGTGCATATTCGTGAGTGTGTATGCAAGAGACACACAGCTCTCAGAGAAGAGGCTCCATTGCAAGCGCACGCGTGCGTGCGTGCGTGCATGCGTGCGTGCGTGCGTGTGCGTGTGTGTGTGTGTGTGTGTGCATGTGTGTGTGTGTATGTATGTATGCAAGAAACACACAGCTCAGAGCAGAGGCTCGATTGCCCGCATGCGCTGCTTTTTGCTTTGTGTGCCTCTCCCGCCACCTGCTTGCTAGCGCAACCCCTCCCACCTTGCTTGTACCCCCCACACACCCGCCCCACCAAATCACCTGCCCTTTTAGCCCCCAGTGCATCC
>LKMJ01003166.1_pt1 | contig 15275 bp, 24 predicted proteins | sample 643391 | NCBI WGS metagenome assembly LKMJ01 (sample SAMN04112250, study PRJNA286221) | soda lake metagenome | biome: soda lake; feature: Kulunda Steppe; material: water; isolation source: sample PL-Br10 brine of Picturesque Lake | place: Russia: Kulunda steppe | collected 2010-07
ATTCTCACCATCCTCAAACTCAGCTAAGGCATACGAGTAACCTTGTCCAACTTCTGAACCCACGGCAGGCATATAACTACGAGCTTCCTCTCTGGAATCAAACGCTGGTTTGTCTTGAGTCCAGCCGTGCTTATCATAGTCTCTATCATCGACCTCTGGTTTCCGATAAATGACAAATTGTCCCATAGGTGTATAATCAACTGTGAACCTCAAAAGTGTTATTGTTTGATACCCAAACCACATCTGCCCAGATATTCATTAAATCTGTATGGATTCATATGTCTCTGACACAATAGAACTCTGTATCGGAGCGATAATCTGGTCAGGATAGTCATCTCCAAATTGCGATATTGTCATATCAACAACAATCTGTGCTGTTGAATTAGCTTCAGGAATCGAAGACAGTTCAACAATCGCAACAAAATGTTTTCCACCTGTCTTGGGTTTTGCTCTAACTGGTGAATGGACTACCCAATCAAATTCTGATTCCATTCGATAGGCAAACTCATTTGAGACAACATCGCACATATTATTTGAGACTCCACCACAATCTCTGAAAGCAAGTTCAGCTTCTCGTTTAATAACTGAAATCGTGCGGGAGTTCATGGATTGCACCGTGGACTCATATACCACTATATACGGAGCGAATCTATAAAAAATTACTGATTTAATGATATCTCAGAATATTATTCTGAGTCTTCTTCGATGTCGATGGTTACAGTATGGTCTTCCTCTTCTTCAACAGGGATTTCTACTGTAAGAACCCCGTTTTTGTATTCGGCTGTAACCGAGTCGCCATCTACAACAACTGGGAGTGGAATCCGTCGTTCCATTGACTCAGAACGCCGTTCCTCCCACAGATATTCTGTCTCCTCCTCAGAGTCTTCAGTGACTCGTTGGGCGGAGATTGTGAGAACTCGTCCAGTCTCATCTAACTGAACATTAATGTCTTCAGGCTCAAAGCCTGGAACATCAGCGGCAATTACAAAACCGCCGTCTTCCTCATAGACATCCACTTTCATCTGTGTGCCTGTTGCGATACGCATATTCATTCGTCCAAGTGGTCCATCCCCTTCAAAGAGAGAATCGAATTCTTGGAATAACTGTTCAAATTGTTCGGGTAGGTTATTTCGTCTCATTACATCCAACACTTTGAATACAGTTCGTAATAAAGCTTTCTATTGAGACTGTTTAACAAGGCTCCATACCGCTTCTACTGTACGAATTCGGGTTCAGAGTTCACATACTCTTGTACCATAACAGACCCATCAGCGAATATAGCATAATCTGGATTGAACGGGTCGGATAAAACAGACCGTACATCCTCTTCGGAGTTGATACTATATGAGAACGAAGGATGTGAATTTACATCCCACATATATTCTTCTTGAATCGAATGTTCAACGAACTCAGGGATGACGGACGCATTATCTCTAATAAGCGTATGAGCGTCATCAATAGTGTCTGTTTCAACTAATATAGGGACTTTCTCTCCATAGCCACCACCTTCATATTGACAGTGTACAATTGACCAATTCATAGTGAATACTACGGACTGTGGTTTCTTAAGACTGTCGTTATTGCGTTGTGAATAATGTGAGGAAGAGACGGATATGAGTAATCCCTGTTCTGTTAGCAGTCGATGGTTTCCCACCGCCTGTTCTGGACATCTATCTTGTGGCACCGATTTCAGGCTTGCATCAGGGGGTTGCTCGTTCCAGCCTCGTCAAGCGAGGATTCGTTTCTATAGCAGAGCCGTTCGCTTTCACGACCCAGGATTTACCTGGCACCTATATCCATCAGTCCCCACTGATGGGATGCAGGGACTTTCCTCTGTACGGAGACTACCTCCGCCAGCCGTCCATCTACACCGTCTTCCTCTACACTCATACATACACACTAAATATATAAAAACATTCCGATTTACAAAGCACGACAAAACCTAACCGTTAAGTGGATACAACACCATTATCCCACTATGAAATCGGATTGGGCAGAAGAAGTCTATACCGCCATCCAAGACTCAAACTTCGCAACCCCTGACAATATCACTCAACACTCATACCAAGATGATACACTTAATGATACTGTCAGTTACAAAACAGAAACAATCAACACACCACGAGTAACAGACAATCTATCAGACAAAACCCGACGACAAACACAAATCGAAGTGGTTGATGATACAGTCCGACTCCGCAGAATACGGAATGGAGCATTTATTGATGACATTCCAAGTTTTCCCGTGCTAAAACGAATCCTTGAAGAGGATATACCCCACCGAAGTGACTATCCGATTGAATGGGATGTTCACGGGTCTATGATTTATATCGACCAACCACACTCACCAACTCCTGTCTCGTTATTCCCAAATCAGATAACCGCTCACTGGCGAACAAGAGATATTTATGAACTTGAATCAGGTGAATATCGGATTGTTGGCGGGCAAATAGAGTCTGAACATTCTGGAAAACCATCCATCGAATCAGCATCTAACACACGAGTACAAAACATTCTATTTGAGACGGATTGGAAATGTCCGGAATGTGATGAGTTAGAATTAGGTGTTCATCCTGATGATGCCTCAAAGGATTGGAATTTACAGTGTGGTTGTTGTGACGCCATACTTAGAGATGATATCTCATTTGAGAACCTGACGGATACTGCTGATGGGACAAGTCACCGTACTGAGATTGTTGAACAGTTCACGGAACTCTGTTTCTAATCTGCCAAAGATATAAACCGTATTGATTCGAAAAGGATTGTATGAGCGAGAAGTCTGAGTGGAAGGAATGGAAGCAACAGGCGTTCAAAAATAATTTATTAGAAGATTTATCACAGGCATATTATGACGACGAGTCTGAATTATTATATACAGTTTCTATTGATGGAGAGTATCGAACTCTCCCATTATTCTCCCCGTATTCATGGCTTATTCATACACATCCAGAAGCTCCTGTCGCATCGTATACAAATAAAATGTATAGTGATTACGACTATGATGCGATAGTTGAGAATATAGCAGAACTTATCCCCGATGGAGAAGACCCTGAGGAATATGTGTGGAACGATGAAGTGTTTGCGTGTTCTGAGGCAATCACAGATGAATTCTGGTTCTCATTTGTAAAATCAGATTATTTCACCGTCCGAACTATTCAAGCTCGATTAGAGAATGAGATGTATGAGAAAGCATTTGAAGAAGGAATTGACCCAACCGCAAAAAGTGAGGAACTATCAGATGATATTTATGATTGGAGTCTTCCATACAGAGACGAATACTATCCTTCTTTTTCAGACTTAGCAACAATGCGGAAGCGACCTCGATATGTTGGAATTGATGCGACAGTTGTGTTAAACACTGGTGATTCTTATTCGATTGTCCTACAAGAACAACCCAGAACTGTTACAACGCACCCAAACCGACTCAAAAACACCCCTGGAGGAGTTTTCAATACACAGGGCGATGATTCCCCTCCATACATCACAGAATTCATTCATAAGGCTATTGAGTCCGAATTATCAATCGCACAAGATGATTTTGAGACGCTTATGGATGAAGGTCAAGCAAGTATCGAAACACTCGGCGTAGCATTAGAATCGATTCGAGGATATCTCCAACTACACTATCTAGTATATGTGAACGAGCCAAATGTCGGGGAACAACTCAAGGAAGAAATATCAGAGAGCGGAGATTTCACTTATTTGGATGTTTCAGATACACAAGCTATCTCAGAGTACTTATTAGACGACAGCACCCCAATCAACTCTGCGTTTGGGGTGAGTGAATCACTCATTCGACTCAGTAGAAAATACAATATTGAATTCGGGACAGAAATCAAGCGGTGGTGAAGACTCAATATTTATAGACTAACGCTTCATCTGATTCTAACGGCATCTCTTTGAATCTATTTAAATACACATATCTATACACTAAGAGCAGTAATAGGATAATTCCAATCAATACCAATAGATACCAGAAATATGTATATAATAACCCTAATAAAGTTACAATAGCGGCTATTCCCATCATGAAGAGAACGAAATACGAGATTGCCATAAGTGCGGATTTTCGGACACTCATATACTTATAACCTATTCACCTATACTTATGTGTTTTGCCACCATCAAAGTAAATCGGAATCTTTATACAATTTCCAGTCATTAGTATGTAGTACACACCCTTTCAAAGTGTCCAACGGAGGGTGTGTATTTAGTTCTTCAATAAAAATCGGAATCTTTAGGTATAGCCATATCAAATACCTATCTATGACCACATGGCTCAACATCGGATTATACGCTGACGACACTAACACACTCCTTCGAGAATTATTTGATTCAAAATGGGGGGACTCTCTGATAGATGATTCACCGCCAACAATTCGAACTGCATCCCTCGGAGAAAGAGAGCAGAAAGACTTCGCAAAGAGTCTCCTATCAACATTCACAGATGTGACGACAGTTGTTATGATTCAGAACTCAGACACTGCTGACTGGGCAACAGGGTACATCTATACGGTTCCAGATGACCTCCGAGATATCACCTGTGAAACAATTACAGGCGAATCAGGACTCAGAGGGTCTGATGTCGAAAAGGAACTCAGAGAACGAGGGTACTCAGTTACAAAGTCTCATATCACTTATGAATTAACTCCGAGTGAATACACTCATCTCTGGAGAACGGCTTGAGGGGCGGTACACTTTTCATTTAGTGTACCATCAGCTACAGTAATGGTCAGAAATATACGAGTCTCTGACGGCTGGACTTATACAGATTCCTGCCAAGTATCACACGAAGACCTATTTAAATTAACTCAAGGAATTGAAGTAAGTCTTACAAAACCAAGTCGGATTCAGAACTCCATTTACTACGAAATCCCTGATGAACTATCCCTATCGATACATCTTCCGACACCTGACTCAAAACTATTTGAATCCGCTTTAGATGTCGCTAACAGTATCAATCATTCAGTTGAAGCACTGGTCTGTCACCCAGTCGATACACAACATCAAGATTACACAGATATAGATGATTTAACTATTGAAAATCTTGACTCTCGAACAAGTACAAAACACTCTGAAGAGATTATTTTAGACTACTTTTCAGAGGGTTATCAGCAGTTTACTATCGATATTCAACATCTTGTGGAACATTATACTGTTCCCAAAGCAATCTCATATATCCGTTCTTTACCTGGTGACATTCAACAGTTCCATGTCTCTGGACGAACAAAGAACGAGAGGCATGTGCTTGTTTCAGATTCACCACAGAATAAAAAGTCTATAATCCAGATTCTTGCGTGGATTTCTCACTCTGAATTTGCTGATTGTGATTGGGTTATCGAAGGAAAATATACTACTATCGGAGATATTCGACATGAGATTCAGTTGTTGACTCTCTTCTGAATACTCTAATTCCAAAACTTTTATAGTATATGCTCCCGTTGTATTGAGTAGAAACAGAATTGTAGATGCGTAGAAACCTACTGGTCGAAGGTGCAACTCCTTCCTACAATTCAACACTTTCAACTATAGTATGACCCGACGCTAACCCAACTTCCGACGCTCGAACAATTCTCTCAGTAGAGGTTAGCAACTTATGGAATAACCCATCTATAAGTGAAGTTCAAAACGGGTCAAACTATGACAAGCAATCAACATCGTTCAGATTTCCGAGAAGCCGTATTTAGTAGAGACAACCACAGTTGTATCGTTCCATGGTGTGATGAGGATGCCGTAGACGCCCATCACATTATCGAGAGAGCCTTATGGAGTGACGGTGGATACATCCCTGACAATGGTGCAAGTGTCTGTGAGAAGCATCACAAGTATGCTGAATCGAATCGTATCCCGCCACAGGCATTCTATATGTGGGCTGGGATTGAGACTCCACCACTGCCTGAATCTATCGACACTATCCATGTCAATAAATGGGGTGAACCATTTGAGATTCCACCACATCAAGATTTACGAGAACGGATTAAATATCAAAGTACTCGGCATCTACTACCATTATACTGGTATGATGATACAACTGTCGCACAAGAACGGATGGAGCATGATGATACAGGTGTCGAAGGAATGGATGGATTCGTAGATGTCCCGCTTGTAATAACAGAGAAAGTAGATGGGGGAAATTGTATGTTAGTAAGTGATATCGATAACCCTGTTCGGGCACGAAATGGTTCTCGCCCAGAAGACACAATGAAACCATTATACAAGGACGGGGGATTATACTGGGAGCAAGAAGTACATCAGAAACTTCCCGACCGATTACAGGTGTTCGGAGAATGGGTATACTCAAAGCATTCGATTCATTACGGATGTGAATGTGAACCTGAATGTGAAGATGTTGGTCCATATCTATCCGAGATGACGGGTGTTAATGATAAACGAGCATACTTCCAAGTCTTTGGTGTATTCGACAAACAACTGAATATATGGCTCTCATGGGAAGAAACAGACGAAGTAGCAGATGTGTTAGGATTCCCAACAGTACCAGTATTATATGTAGAGGATGATACTGATACAGGTACTTTCACAACTGCCGCCGAAGCTCGAAACACACTCATCGAGATGGCTCACAAAGTTATTGATAAGGGAGGTGAAGGAATTGTTGTTCGTTCAAAATTCCCATTCCATTATGGACAATTCCCTCAGAAAGTTGGAAAATATGTCCGAGAAAATCATGTAAAAGATGATGCCCTCCACTGGTCAAAGCGTAAGGAAATTCAGAATCGAATCGCTCCAGATACCCCACTATATAAATTATAATTTATTCAACAAGGATTATCTGTGACCAAGACCCGTCGTGTGCGTTCTCTTTTACTCGTGTGATAGCATCATTTAATTCTTCATCAGGTGTTCGGATTATCGTATCTGTTCCGTGGATTTCTATCACCCCAATTAGAGCTGGGTTATAATAGATGTTTTCAGCGTTTTGTTGAATATCTGTGTATGTATATAGGATGGCGAATGTATGTACTTTTTCTCTTTCATCATATCCCGCATATTTTAGATATGGTAGGTTTCCAATCTCAAAATGTAGCTCCTTCTGAGCTATCTGTTCAGCTGCTTCATACGAAAGAGGCATTAGGTATATGATTAAAATCGGTACAACTTTAATCTTCTGATATTAATTCACAAAGTATGACATTCACGGCTTCACGAGCTGAATTTGATGAAGGTGATACGATTACAGTAATTGATGAACTTGGGAGTTCATATACTGGTGCTGTAACTATACTTGATGGTGAGTGGTATTTAGATGGCGAGTATCGATTTGTAACAAAAGAAAACGACAAGTTATGTCTTATTATCCCGTCTGATTCAGCGGAAATCTCAGGGTTTGTGAGAGAGATTAGAGATATTGAATATCTCGATTAATCGTATCGGTCTTCGATTAATAGTCTGTTGAGTATATCTCCATATGCTGGTCGGGTGATGAAGACACCGACAAGTACTCCGATAATTGTGAAGATAGCGAACCCTGCTAGTTCACCAAGACCCAACACAATTAGTGGGGAGAGGGCTACAATTGTTGTAATTGCGGCGGCTCCGATAATCCAGTAGGCTTTGGCAAACCTATCTTGGAAGACCCGATTACTCTTTACTTCACCTTTTGCTAAGATTTCGTTTGATATGATAATCAGGTCGTCAATTCCAGTACCAATGACAGCAATGAAACCACCGATTACTGCGAGGTCTATCGGATACCCGATAAAGGCGGCAAACCCGAGTAATATCACGACTTCAGAGAGAGAAGTAGCAACCATTGGGATGGTTACTCGTGGGTCTCTGTATCTGTAGTGAACTTTCACGGCAACAGCAGTAATGGCAAGGAGTCCGATGATTAGCCCCCAGAACTTGAACTGTTCACCTTGTTCTGCTGTGATGAATGAGCTTGTTCCAGAACCGAAGTCAATCTGGGCTGGTAGCGCACCTGCTCGAAGGTGGACGCTCAGTTCATTAGCCGATTCCTGAGTGCCTGTTTGAAGAACGAAGGATGGGTCATCAGCCCATGCTCCCGATTCCATACTCGCACCTAAGTCTGGACTCATCCCAGCAGAGTATACGACTTCACCATCGACTAATGTGAGAAGGCACGCCTCTGTCGTATCAGGATTCGTGTCATACATACATTGACTCCCTCCTGATGCCAGACCTGTTTCTTGTGCGGCTGTCTGGAACTCTTGTGCGGCGTTACTCTCTAACACAACAGGAACATGCCATCCGAGATTATCAGTGTATGATGGAGAGTTGATATTTGAGAATGAATCTTCAGTTAATACAGCTTCTCGTGTCTCATACCCGTCCTCAGTTGGGTGATAAATATCAACTTGGACGACACCTTGGTCTTCAAGAATTTCAATTACATTATCTCTATCCTCACCTGGAACCTGTATTAATACGAAACTCTGTCCATCAAATGTTGAAATTTCACGGACTGTTGCACCAGAAAGTCCCGTGGCGTCTATCTTATCTTCAATTACCGCAATTGTTTCTTGAAGCGTTTCATCTGTTACACCACTTCTGATTGAACCGTATTGGATTCCTTCATCATCTAAGGCTTGTTGGAACTCATCTCGTGACACATCTGCCGTAGTCACTTCAATCTGGCTCTCCTGCTCGCCAGTCTCGGTGAATTCTTGATACACATTTACATCTGTCCGACTGGCGTTTTCCATATTATCTGATAATGTTTCCGCCAGTTCAGCAGTATTCGCATTTTCCTCTAATTCAACTTCTTCTGCGGTGTAACCATGTAACGGAGCTTGAATACGAGTTCCACCTTCAAGTTCAAGACCGAATTGAAGATTAGTTAATGAGCGGTCAGCGACCTCATCTTGGTCTTCAATCGCTGTTTCTTGAACACCGATACCACCTATTCCGAAAATGTAGACAACACTCATCAGTAGTAGTACCACGAGAAGTCCAACTCGGATGTACTTATTGTATGGTGCTGGAATAATATTCTTCATTTGAAATCACCCCGGTTAAACCGATACCATCGAAGGATTGAAACATTCATCATATATGTGTTGATAACATCTACTGCTAACCCGAACGCAATAATCAGCCCAATGTCTCGGAGGAGTGGAATTCCGATAATTGTTGCTGAAATCGCCATAACTGACATAGCTATAAACGAAGTGAGAGTCATGGTTAATCCTGTATCCATCGCTGAATATACTGATTCATAGAACTCTCCTCTCCGTTTAACGACATATTCATTCAACAGCATATCAGAGTCAACTGAATACCCTAATAGCATTAATAATGCGGCAACCGTCCCAAATGTCATCTCAATCCCAACAATATTCATCATTGCTACTGGAACAATTAACACAGTAAACGCAGATGCGATAACAGTTACCGAAGGAATAAATGTTCGGAACAATCCAAACACAACAATTGCCATCCCACCGAAAGCAAATAGTAAACCATATAATGCCAATTGTTGCGAATCACTTCCGAACGAAGCTGAGATATTACTAGATGAATTTATCGTGAATCCATTTTCTTCAGCCTGTGACTCGGCATCACTAACATCCATATCCTCACCTCTAAATGTCACAATATAATCATTCTCAGCGGGAACAGACTGCACTGAGTCTGGTTCAACAGAGAATGTATTCTCTGATAACTCAGTATATGGTGATTCCATAGAATCCCCAGGACTCACTCGAAGTTCTGTCCCTCCGATAAACTCTACCCCTAGAATAACAGGGAAACCAGTCATCATGAACCAGCCCCCGATAACAATAAGAGAAAGGACAATAGCGATAGCTGGAATAAGCAACAGTTGTTTATTACTATATTCCGTATAATCCACTTTCTCTATAACCGTCGATACACCAATAGCCATATGTGTAATCAACAAGGTTCGAATATATAAATCTTGGTCTGTATGTGCCACCATATAGTATAGAACCAACCCAAATAATAAATTAGAAATCTTTAAATAATGAACGATGTAATAAATAGGTGATGACGCTTACACAGCAATCTAAAATAACTGAAATATCTACAGCTGTGGTCAATAGATTAGAACAGCTACTACAAGAATTCCCACAACATAGCGAAGCTGAACTACTACTGCCATCCAAACGCTATGATGACTTAGACCTATACTTAAACATATACGAGAAAACAATCGCAATAAATATTGTACTCAAAAATCCAATTCAATACATCCCTCCAGATATGTTAGGAGTACCACTCTACTTCCATAATTACCAACACAATTATCTACACTCATTTATGACAGATTTTAAATCAATAGTAGACACCTATACAGAAACCCCATTAGATATTGACTCATTCCTACTAGACCAATACGACCCGCAGGAACAAACTGCGGTATATAACACTCGAATTGAATTACAATAACAATAACAACTTTTTAATCGGCGTACCTATCACGGAGGCGCTTTTCAAATGCTCCATCAGAAGTATCTTCTGACTTATTCACGATAAGCTTCGGAAATTCATACCCACATCCCCGCTCATAGTCACAGTTTAAATACAACTCATAAACTGTCTCCGTTTCATCTTTTGAATACCAGTATAATTCCTCTTCGCCACAGTGAGGACATTGAGCGCCCTCTAGTTTCATTGCCATAGGCATACATACCAATTAAACGCCGATGCTTTTTAGTATTACTCTTCAAAAATAACAGGTTGAGGCAACAAACTCTTTCGGGAGATAGTTGACCGAATGGACTTAGTATTCATTTTGTGTGTGCCACACACTCCAGAGCTATCGTGCGCCGTTCCGTCCTCAACCAACACTTGACAAGAGAACAACCAGTCTAATAAATATACCGATTTTACTTACATTAAAAACCTGATACGATAGAAGAATTTAAAACCTTGTACCACTTTAACCCGTATATAATGGCAACTGAAATCAGCCCAAAACCGACAGAAACAGAAATCCTCGCAGAGGCAATCATTGACAGCTTTAAGATTACAGAATACGAAGTAACTGGCGAACATCACTCATCCGCTCACGACGAAGTGTTCTATGACGAACAAGTACACAATACTTTTACTGAAACTGTACGACTTCCACTCGTGAAAGCAGTCGGTGATGATGGAACCACGCTCACAGGTCAAGAAGCAGTAGACACTCTCCTCGATATGAGAAATGTTGACCGACTCGATAATGGGAAAGTCTCCTGTACAGTCGATGGTGTATCATACACTTGTCACTACGATACTAGTGAACTCGATGCGTTATTTAATAAATACTAAGTGACAATTAATTATGCATCGAAGAATGTCGTGAGTCCTCCCGAAGAATATCATCCTCAATAGCCCGTTCTAATTCATTAATTAATACATCAACTTCTAACGAAGACGCATCATTTGACAGGGCAGCAAAGTCCATCCCATCAAACATATACACTTCTTCCACTCGTACATACAAGTCATACTCGCCTGGGTCTAGCCCATTCCACTCTTCTAACACTCTGAATTCATCGCCCTCATTAATCATACTTCTATATTTGAACCTAAGTGTTATAAGTTCTTTGTGTTTGTTTTACGACGATTGACGAACAGATATACACCAATTCACGATAACTTTTATAAGCCCTTACTTCATATTTAAGTCTGATTATGATAGATTCAATCAACTCCGACAAAGGAAAACTCCTTGTAATGTATTTTATGCAGAAACAAGAAGCAACAATAGATGACATTAAAGCAGACTTAGGACTCAAACTTCTTGAAATATATTCTACACTCAAAACACTTGTACAGGAAGACATCCTCCAACAAGAAAGCGGCGGTACTTATCGACTCGTGACGAATATCACTATTTAATATCCTCTAAATCGGGAATTGATTCAACAATAATCGACGCATCAGTATCAACTCCATCCACATACACATCATCATTAAACAACCCTCGATTATGTGCTTCTAAAATCGCTTCAACAACATGATTCACTAACGCTGATTCCTCAACCTCACTTGAACCACCTCTCGACACCGACCGAGAGACACTCTTCTCAATAACTTCCCGCCGAATTGAAACGCCCTCATCAGCTAATCGGTTCTGAACCTGTTGAACAATCCCAGACTTGTTATGACTTGCCATACATTACCATACGAACCAAACCAGCAAAAGCATTCCGGTTAGAACAGCAAAACAATTTTGTATGTACGCCCACAACACTTGTAGTAATGCCATCCGGAACTTTCAGCGTAACACAATTTAATTTACAACAAACCCTCACAAGTGGACAAACATTTCAATGGGGTGACGACGAAACCCATGAATTCCCAACAGAGGATACTGAAACATTTTACACGACTATCTCCGAATACGATAGTCCAACAGACAACCCTGAAGTAATACGCCTTTCACAGCCAGATTCCACCACTATTTCCTGGGACGCAACATTCCAAGCCGAATCATATATCCACTCCCGATTCAATCTATCTGACGACATCTCACAAATACTTGCTGACATCACAGCACGAGATGATACATTCAAGACACATATCAAAACAGACTCTATTCGGCTCGTGAGAGACCCACTTCACCCAACAATACTCTCATATATCTGCTCAATACAGATGCGAGTCCCACGAATATTCGAACTTACACAGAAACTCCGAGACACTTATGGAAGTGAAATCGACTATGATGGAACCACCTATTCGGTCACGCCAACTCCACAACAAATGAAACAATCAACCGAATCAGAACTAAAAGAACTCGGATTCGGGTACCGAAGTGAATATATCGCAACCACATCTCATCAACTACTTAACTACTATGAGAAATTCATTGAGCTTCCGTCCCTCTCAACAGCGGATGCCCGAGAGCAACTTCAATTCTTTATGGGAGTTGGAGAGAAAGTCGCTGACTGTATCCTGTTATATGGACTGGGTAGGAAAGAAGTTGTTCCAATCGACACATGGATGAAGACTGCTGCTGAAGAACTCTATTCATGTACAGAGAATCAACAGGCATTTTTTATGGACTTATGGGGTGAATACGGCGGGTATGCTCAGTTATACCTGTTTGAGAACATCCGATTAAACGGAAACTAATCGTGATTTCTTCTATCGACAGATTTAAGACTTGACCTCACTTATATACATCTATGGCATCTACAGACCAAGCCAATAGTTTGGATAAAGTCGTTGATTATGTACTATCTTCTGGAGCTGACTTAGTTGATAATGTCCAATACTCTGGTGATGCATTGAATATTACCTCAGGAGTAAATGTGGACTATGATGATTTCCGCCAAGTGGTCATCGGAGCAACCTCTGTGCAGGAAACAGCCGATGTACTCGATGTCGAATTTACCGAACTTGAAGGTGAATCTAAACTCCGAGCAACAGTTTCCGTAGAATAACCGTTCTAAAATTGAGTTTTATTTTTTTAATCCTGTACCAAATCCGTGAGGTACTCCTCCATCTCAACCCCCATATTCGCATCTGAATCCCGTTCATCAACAACATCTGTATAATCTCCTGTCTCTGTGTTAATCTCAATCAACCTCCAACCCTCCCCATCATAACACACAACATAATACAGGCGTGTATGTTCATCCGAGAACAGTTCAGCTACTTCCGAGCTGAATGCCCGAATTCCTTGCGGCCTATTTGACTTCACCTGACCAAACACAACTTCAAACTCAGGATGAACTGCCATAAAATCAAACTTATTGAAAAAGTCCTTATTAGAGAACTTCACATGGTTTGGTGTCTCAACATAAAAGCCTGCTGACTCAAAAATCTCAACAGCCTGTCGCTCTCGTCTATCCCCTTTGCTTTTCGACATAATTGTTCTTATCTTACTCAATATATCTGACTCTATTAAAAACTACCGGAACCTTCCAAAACATTTAACTAAATCCTACCTAAACCACACTACAATGACAACCATTTCTACACCGTCCAAGGGAAAACTCATCCACGAAGGTATTGAAGTTATTTTATATGCATATGGCGAAATCGAAAACGAAGTCATTACACCACTATCAAACATCGACAATTACACAGCCACACCAGGAATTAATCCAACACCCCGACTCACACACAGATTAGAAAAACACATTATGAATATCTACGATGACCTCAAAATTGCTGACACACTTCCAGAAGCCGTCAACAATGTAATGGAATCAGACTACATCTTCACACTATATAACACGGAAAATGGTATCCTCGTTGTCACTCCAAAACTCAGAACCATATATTCATTCAGTTCAAAATCCCTCGATGAACCAGTTACATTCGCAACAACCATCGAAGAATCCCCACCACTTGAAGACACACCCGTATATGAACTCATTGGCTCTTTGATAAAACCAGATAATGTAGCCGATGGAATCTATGATTTCACAACATCAGGATGGAAGATGAAACTAAAACGAAAACATAATCAGACTGTAACACTAACAGAAGCACAACCAGAACAAATCTACCAATATCATGAAATTTGACCCAGATAAACAACTCACTGTTCAATCACTACCCAACGAACAAGAAGTATCTATCTGTGGATTACAAGTACAGTACGAAGAAGTCAAAGATATCCCAAGCCCGCCACCGAACTCTATCTCGTATTATGGAATTGGGTTTGCTGATTATGATTACCCGCTCCGCATAGGAATCCCAATTGTATTGTATTATTGGTACTCAGAGGAAAACCCTATCCAAGAAACAGGAGTTGTTTCGGATAAACATGGTGAATCTGGCGATTCTGCGAGTTTTACAATCCAGACGACCGTTGACTCCTATCAGGTTGAACTGTTCAGAAAAGACCCTATAGAGCGGGTAGAACGGGATGTTGTAGTGACTCCTGACTCCGATAGTGAACCTTTAGATACATCTGATGTTCATATTCTTCCAATCTCTGACCATTATGTTGCGATGGCAACTGGGAATGGGCACTTGACAACTGCTACCCGATTATAATGTTACTCTATACCATGTGTCTAGGTAAAGCATATAAATGGTGTAGTTAACCTAAGCATTGATACCGAAACCTTTTTATACTCCTGCCGTGTATATAGAAGTAAGATGATGACTGGAGCAATCACACCTCGATTCGCATTCTTCTCCAGCATCGCATCCTTTGTTCAAGGACAGCAAAACTAGTTTTTACCATAGGCAATCCAGAAAACGGAGAATCTATGGTTGTTCTCACAAACCCCATAGAGCGGAGTTTGTGGTTTAATTTGATGTATGGTCTGTCAACTAGTAAAACAGACTACTGTCGGGCGCTGTAAGTGGCTAACGGCGGG
>LKMJ01003167.1_pt1 | contig 15273 bp, 22 predicted proteins | sample 643391 | NCBI WGS metagenome assembly LKMJ01 (sample SAMN04112250, study PRJNA286221) | soda lake metagenome | biome: soda lake; feature: Kulunda Steppe; material: water; isolation source: sample PL-Br10 brine of Picturesque Lake | place: Russia: Kulunda steppe | collected 2010-07
CCCCCCCCCCCACGCGGATTGCTTGCCCATCCTCCAGCTGCCGCGCCTCGCTCTGCTGCTGTCCTTGCAGCTTCAGTCCCTGCGGCTGCTGCTCTCCCTGGGTCTCCGGCCCCTGTGGCATACCCTCACCCGCGCCGCTTATCTGGGCGTCATAGCTGAGCATGGCGTACACAGAGTCCTCGTCCACCCAAGGCCGCACGCGCGCGTGCATAGGTGCCCACTTCTCCTGCTCGGCGCCGCCCTGGCCCTCCACCGCGCCCGCCTTTGTCACAGACATGACCTTGGCTTTGGCCTTGGCGCCGAGGGAAGCGGGCGAGCTGCTCATGGCCACCGCCTCCTCCAGCTGTTGGCGCAGCTCCAGCTGCAGCGGCGTGCGCGCACAAAGCAGCGAGGCAAGCTGGTTTGCACCCCCCCCCGTCAAGCACCAGTGCAGGGCAGCCACCTAGCAGCAAGTTGAGCCGACTTACACATCCTCCGTTAAGCACCATTTCAGTGCACGGGCAGGGCAGAGCAAGCACATCAGCATGAGCTTTTTTTGTTTGCCCCAGGTTATCGGGTAATTGGCACAGGTAATTGGGCCGTTTCCAAGAGCCAAATTTATGTTTAAGCATGTTTTGGGAGCACCCATTGCCTGAGGCAAAGTACAAAACATGTGCTTGAGCGGGGTGCACGATGCCATGCTGATGGCCAGCCCCCTTATAGCACCGCCCTGACCTCCCTGTATTGCCCTTCGGAGCGCTAAGTGCCAAAGTCACGACACATGCCAGCCGTGTCAACCGGGCAGCAAAACACTGAGGAGATCAAGTGCAACCACGCTGTGTGATGCACTGAGAGGGCTTTTGCAGAGACCTCCCTCCCCACTCTGCCCCCTCCCCCTCAGACTTGTGAGCCAGCGCAGACACGAGACCCGCGCTGCACATGGGCACACATGCTGCCTCAAGGAATCGCCTCACTTCATGAGCAACGAACTGCTCCACCCTCTCCTTAACCAGGAGTTGAAGGCAGAGGGGAGAAGAAGTTCCAGCAGGAGTTGAAGGCAGAGGGGAGTTGAAGGCAGAGGGGAGAAGAAGTTCCAGCAGGAGAAGAAGTTCCAGCAGGAAGTTCCAGCAGGAGTTGAAGGCAGAGGGGAGAAGAAGTTCCGTCAGCTCTTCCAGACGCGCACCTGCAGCACAGCCAATCCATCCCGAGGCATGCGCCTCCAGCACCACAAGTCCATCCCCCACACACTGCCAGTCCATCCTCAAGCACGCACCTGCAGCACCACCAGTCCATCCCTAGGCATGCGCGTGTAGCGCGCACGCTCAGCTGGGGCCATAAAGGAAGACAGGGGTGTGGGTTTGGGTGCGTCTGGCTGAGATGCCTCCAGGTGCCTGCAAGGCGAGTGCGCAGGTTGTGCATAGTTATGGCATGGGTGGTGCGGCATGACGGTCTGAGTGGTGCGAGGGGGGCCAGACTTGATTGGCATGTTACACAGCGCGGGTGGCACATTTAACTGATGCAGGAAGTGCGATGTGCACCTTACACGTGTCTCCACTAATGTGAGAGGGGGTCAGGCCTCCACCTTAAAGTTGCATTGTCTGGATGTGTGCTTCAGCCACCGTGAGGTGGGCTTTGCCTCTGCCCAAAGTCGCATTGTCTAGACGTGTATCTCGGCCACAGTGATAAGAGCCCAGCCTCCGCCCAAATTGCATTGTCTGGGCACGAATCTTGGCTGCTGTGAGATGGGCTCAGGCCCCTACCCTAAGTCGCATTGTCTAGAGCAAGGGAAAAGACAGCCGAGTTTAGTCATAAGTGCTGTGCAGTGCATGCTCCTGCTCAGGCAGCTCAAGCTCTGGAGTATTTGAGTTCGTTTGAGTTCATCAAATGAGTGTTGCGGCCCAAGTAAAGGCGCCTGCAGCACCTGTTGGCTAGTTGTGTCTTTTATGAAATCCCTTGCATGCCCATTGCAGGTGGAAGGAGTGCAGTCAGTTGAGCGCACATGTGCATGTTGCACACATACCTGCATAAGCACGTGCACACTCGCACCAACACTTAAACCCACACCCACACACCTGCGCTGCATCTCCTGCAGCCGGCGGCTGCGCATGGCAGCACTGAGGGGCATCTGTTGGTACCAGGCCATGGATGCCTTGTCGCAGGGCATGCAGCCCACCACCTCGCCAGATCTGAAGGACATACGCGGCACACCCACTGAGTCATAGCTAAGTGCAATGGAAGTGTGCCCTCCATTCCAAGAGTGCCTTCTTTGCTGGGATGCACACTGTTGTAACGATGCTGTCATGGCACAAGCGCGTGCAGAGCCCACGCTGGCCATACCTAAACAGTCAGCCGGGCTCCTAGCGCAATGCAAGGGCACAGCCACAACCCCGATCAGGGCGCCTCCCTTCACCACCAGAGTGCCCTCCCTGACGACGCTGCTCCTCCCGGAAGCAGAACCCTCCTAGTGCAAAGGCCAGCAGTGCCAAGCAGCGCCCGATGCGAGGCGCGCCTTTTGATACCCAAGGATCAAAGCAAAGAGCAGGGATGCCAACATGGCGGCAGCAGCCCATGCTGTGCAGCAACCTGCCACCGGACAGGCCACCTGGCAGCTGACCCGGTACTGGAGCTCTTCATTGGAGAGACCGCCAAATTCACCTAGGCAGGGGGGGCAGCTAGCCTCATTTAATCCATCCAGGGGACACCTGGCCCCACTCACCGCATCCAGGGGATACCTGACTACACCTCGGCAGCGTGCAGCCACTCACCAGGCACACAAACCTACCAGGAACTCAGAAGCTCAGCTGGGAAAGAAGCTCCACTGCCACAACAGTCTACCTGGAGCCCAGAAGCTCGGCTGGCACAGTGGCTTCACTGCCGCACCAGCCAACATGGAAACAGAAGCTCAGCTTGCACAGGAGCTTCACTGCCACAATAGCCTACCTGGCACAAAAGTTCATGTGGTGCCGTAGCTCACCTAGCACAACAGCGTCTTAAGCACAGTACTTTTACTGGCATAGCTACCAATCCTGCACAGTAGCTCGTTAGGCACAGCAGGCCTCTCACTTGAAACACCAGCCCTCAAATAAGAATGGAAAGGGGTTGCTTTTCTGGCACATATGCTTGTGTTCTACAGCCGCACTCACCTGCTCACAACAACCTGGTAGCGCAGCACCGTTTCCTGGGGCTGGAGCTGCTCAGCTGGCTTCGCCACAGGCAGCCACATCCTCTTGTGCACCTGCGGCGCTCACACAGCGTAGCAAGGGAAGCACTTTGAGCGCTTGGCGTTGCAGGCGGCTGGTCAGGGGGGGGGGGCCGGCTTGGCGCTTGCTGCAGTGCAGCAGAGCAGGAGGTGAAAGAGGTGCAGCACCTTGCTCAGCCTGCTGGCAGTCATGCAAGCCGTCCCCACCAGCCAGCTTCGAAAAACCCTCCTGGATTGCTGTGTAGGCTGGATCACCATACAAGCTGTCACACCTAGCCAGCTGTGAACAACCCTACCGGATTGCCCTGCAAGCTGTCCCACCCAGCCATCTGCAACAACCCTACCGGATTGCCCTGCAAGCTGTTCCAACCAGCCAGCTGTGAACAACCCTACCGGATTGCCCTGCAAGCTGTTCCAACAAGCCAGCTGTGAACAACCCTACCGGATTGCCCTGCAAGCTGTTTCAACCAGCCAGCTGTGAACAACCCTACCGGATTGCCCTGCAAGCTGTTCCAACAAGCCAGCTGTGAACAACCCTACTGGATTGCCCTGCAAGCTGTTCTAACCAGGCAGGTTCCAGCACCCACACCATCACATCTAGTCACTCAGGCTCTCTCAGTTGTTGCCCCCACCACCCCACCTCACCCCTCCCACAGCCTCTCAAACGTGACCAAACCTCCTGCTCTCCAGACTCACACGTCATGTTGGATTTCGCCTCCCAAGATGCCCCCTTCCTACCTGTCCACGGACTCACACATTTCATCAGCTTAATCAGGCTATTCAAAACCTGCTTGCTGCCTTTCAGCCTCCCCTTTCTCATGCAACTTCACCTGATCTCCTGCAGCGCCACAGAGTTTGGCAGGCCTTCCCACACAACACAAACAACACATGCACACACACACACACACAAGCACCACCTGCGCGCCTACCTGCTCCTTCACCGCCTCACACAGCTCCGCCAGCGCCTCTGCCTCCATGCTGCTGTTTACAGGCTGTGTATACATGTGCAACCTGTTCCTGACCCGCTCCTCCTCCCTCCGCTGCTGCTGCTGCTGCCTGCTGCTGCGACTGCTGCTGCTGCTGCTGCTGTGGGCGCCCTCAAGTATGGCAGCTTGGCCATCACTCCCGGCCCCTGCCTTCACGCGCCCATTAGGCAGCTGTACCCCTAGGCTACTCCGCACGCCTCCCCCAAATACACCTGCTGCCATGGCCGCCGCCAATGGTAGGCCCAATACGACCGCCAGCGCAGCCAGACGCTGCAGCGACCGCGCCGCCGCGCCCCAGCCGCTGAGAGCGCCTTCAGGCTCCGGCTGCAGTTTGCCAGTGGGGGGGCACGTGTGCAGCAGTGAAAGCCAGCACAGTGTGCTGCAGCAGTGGCAGACGGCGAAATGCGTGGCCAACCCCTTGTTTCCATGATGTGCATGCAGTAGGGTTGCTCTGCTTGTGCACGCTCACTGGGTGTAGACTAGAACATGCACATGTGCGTGCTCCTTCATGCACACTCAACACACACGACATGTCCACACACACCTTACCATATCTGCAAGACCACACACACAAAACCGCCCCAGCCCGCACGCCCCTACCTGTGCCTGGGAGGCAAGTTGCGTTGGTAAGGGCGGCAGCGTCAGCAGGCCCGCGTTCCTGCTGCTGACGTCGTTGTAGATGCCCAGCAGCGAGCGCACATACACCTCACTCAAGCGCAGTGTGGCGTGCTGCTGCTCCCCTTGCTGCCGCCTTCCAAGCTGCTGCCTCCCGTGCAGCTCTTGCTGCTGCTGCTGCTGCTGCTGCTGGGCATCAGGTGCAGAAGGCGCGGTGCGCCATGCATGCCTGGGCTGCTGTGCGGACAGCGCCCAGCGGATCTCCAAGGGCGAGGGGGTAGAAGGTGGAGCAGAGGCAGGCTGGGCAGGAGCTGGGGGTGACTGCTGGGGTGAGGGTGATGTGCTTGAGGGCGTGGGGAGGGCAGCAAACTGGTCAGAAGCTTGACCTGGGCATGCGCCAGGGTTGTAGCGCACCTGCAACAGCAGATGTATGTATGCAAGCAAGGGTTTCAGCACAGCAGGGAGGAGAGGGGCTGTGACGAGGACCTGCTGAGTCGCTGGGTGCAGGCAGGGGGAGAAAGATAGGGATCGTATACTACTTAGGCATATGGAGGCCCTCCATAGTCCCCTCTCCGCATGCCTAAGACTCTCGGGCTAAGAGAGCTGTGGCACATTGAGGTGCTCCACTGCTTGGTACAGGCAAGGGACCTGCTTCAGGACTGCAGCTGCCAAGGTGTGAGTGTGTTGATGCATGCGTGCGCAAGTGCGCAGACGGATGCAGGTAATCAGGGGTAGGATGAGCATGCCTTAATGAGGCCCTGAACAGGGCAGGGATTTCAGCAGAAAGTACGTGCTTGGCACCCATCATGGGCACAGCCACCAGCCCATGCACGCATGGCGTGCGCATACAGCGCGCCGGGGCGCTCTCATTGTGCACATTTTGGCTTGCATGATTGCACAGCCATGCCCTGCAGCAGGGTTGGCCCCCCCACACTTCAAATGCGACATTTGTAGGGGCACGAGCGCATATGGTGTGGTGCGGAGTCCTGAGGTAGCGGAGAGGCGCGCGATGCAGAGAGATGTAGCAGATACGTGCAGGCAGGTGCAGAGAGGCAGCAGAGAGGTGCGGAAGGGCGCCGGAGAGGTGCAGAGGGGCAGCGTAGACATGCAGAGGGGAAGGGGGGACGTGCAGAAAGGCAACAAGGATGTGCAGAGGCGGCGGAGAGGTGCAGCGAGGCAGCGGGGACATGCAGAGGCAGCAGAGAGGTGCGCGGTGTGGAGCAGGGTCTCGAGTGAGGCAGCAGAGTTGAGAGCAGAGTCCATATGGTGAGGTTGCAGAGAGATGCCCCTCTTCGAATCAGGCTCACTCGCAGCAAGATGTCCGCTGCCCAGCGAGCCGCCATCCCACAGTGGTATGCATCGTGGCAATGGGGTGCCAGCTTTGCTTCAGAAGTGAGGGGCCGGCACACCCACTCGGACTGATGCAAACCACAAAGCAGGGTGCATACCCACAGCGGAAGCGCGTCCGCCGCGTGGCGCGCACCAGAAGCCTGGCGCACACACACACACACACACACACACACACACACACACACACACAGCAACAGCATGCTCACTGCACAGAGATGTACACATGTAATGGGCGCGCCCCCCAACAGCACAACACACGTCACTTGCACAGACATACACCAGCGGCCGGGCGCACACCCACAGCACAACACATCACCGCATGGTGTGCACCATGGTATGCAGGGCGCGCATCCACAGCAAAAGCACACCCACACCTGCAGGCGAGGCGAGCCAAGCCATGGGCCCGGCAGAGCTGCAGCGGACCACGGTGCCGGCGTCGGCTGCTGCTGCCTCTGCTGCTGCTGCTGTTGTACATCGGGCGCAGGCGCGGCAATGGCTGTGGCAGCAGAAACCAGCTCCAGCAAGGCTGTGAAGAAGGCCTGGGGGTGGGGCGGTGGGTAGTCATGTGCACGCAAGGCTGTGGGCGGAACTCTCATGGCCCGGCATACGGGAATGGGGTAGCAACCTTGGTGCGGGTGCTTCTCCTTGAGTGTGCGTGTGTGTGTGTGTGCGCGCATGTGTGTGTGTGCACATGCAATAGATATCCAGGAGAGGGTTTCTCTTAAAATTCTGCCCTGCGTCAGTGACAGCGGAACTCTGTTTTACAAGCGAATCTTTGTTGCTTCCTGCACAGGGCAGAAGCAAGCGCTGGCACAAGGAGCAGTGCCCATCAGATCCAAAGCCACGTCTTACACGCTCAGGGGCTTGGTCGCATGAGAGGCACAGCCTCAGATCCAAAAGATGTTTGCCTGAGCCACTGCCCACCGGCACTTGCCCTAACAAGCAACTTCATCAGCATGCCAGTGCATGCGTCAGGCATGTCCGCAAAAGTTCGCACACCTTGAGTAGATACTGTTGGGGTGTGTGCGTGCCTTGTGCAGTGCCAGGGCACATTTGTGTGCCCTGTGTAATGCCTGGATGTGCGCGCATGCCTGTAGGATTCACAGTGCTAGCAAAAAAGAGGAGGATGCGCCATGGCCATGGATGGCGTCACAGCAGTACAGCGGGGGCTGCACAAAACTCCCATTCAATCATGAAACAACGCGCTGCTGGCTGGAAAAGATAGTCTGCCTCACCTGCAACTCGTCAAGCTGCAAATGCAGGGTCAAATTGGGAGGCGTGGCGTCTGTTGGAGGAGGTGCACGCCCCTGCTGCGGCTGCTGCTGCAGCTGCTGCTCGTCAGGCGCATTGGGTGGAGTCACTTGGCGGTGAGAGTCGGAAGGCGGGGAGGCAGAAGGGGCTGATTCCAGTGGAGTGGCGAGGGGGGCGCCGCTGCTGGCAGGCGCGTCCAGGAACAGTGTGAGTTTGGCTTCCTCCACCTCCTCAGGGGGCACGCCCACAAAGCGGTTCCATGCCACCGTCGCCTGTCGGCGCAGCAGGCATGGGCAAAAGCAGCGCTGGGCGCGCACAGGTGGTGGTGGTGGTGGTACGTACGTGGTGCTGGTTGTGTGTGTGTTGATTCACTTTCTAAATGGCGCAATTCAAAAGGGTTAGTCAACCCGCTGATTAAGGAGTGATTGTGTGTGTGTGTGCTGTGTGTGTGTGCGACTAGGCACAGGTGGGGTGGCTCAGCAGGGTAGGGCAAGGTCACCCCAAGACACGCAGATGGGTGTGTGTGCGACTGGGCACAGGTGGGGTGGCTCAGCAGGGTAGGGCAAGGGCACCCCAGGACATGCAGATGAGGTGTGTGTGGCGGCTATGCAGGGCAGGGGGCAGAGGCATGGCAGAGGGAGGCTAGAGGGGCACATGGCAAGGTAGGAGGGCTTGCATGGCTGGGTAGATAGGTAGGGTGTGAGAAAAGAAGGCGAAGCAAGAAGAAGCGCGCAAGCGAGATGTAATGTGTGATGAAGAATGGAGGCAGTGTGTGCAGCAGGTTGGCAGGGTCGTGCGGCAGCGCAGCAGGGCAGCCAGATGCTTGGCAGGCAACTAGGCAACACGGATGAGAGGGAACAGGGCAACAGGGCAGCCTGGAGCTTGGCAGGGCAGCAGGTTTGCAGGGTGTGGGGCAGTGCAGGCCAGCCTGATGCTTGGTAGGACGGAGGTGATGTGTGGCAGGGTAGAGGGTGTACACAGCGAGGGCTGGCACACACACACATTCCCCTTCTCTGTGTGTCTCTCTACCCCTCTTGTGAGTGTGTGTGTGTGTATGTGTGTGTGTGCGCATGCATTGAAGGTGCACGGCACCGCAGCTGAGGTGGTACCACAACACCATTTCTGAGCCTGCATGCATGCAGGACGCGCAAGGTGTGCGCGTCCGCTCCAACACATGTGCGCGTGCAAGAGGCCCAAGTGACGGCACCAGGCAGCGCCGGGGGCAAGACAGAGCAGTGGGGAGCAGCGCAGGCAGCACAGGGAGGCTAGGCAGCCCCTGCCAGCCTGCCACACACCTCAGTGTTGTATGCCCAGTCGGGGATAACAAGGGCCGCGCTGTTGCTGAGGGGGTACAGGTCCTGCAGCAGCCACTGCCCCCGCTGCCGCGCTCGCTCACGCAAGCGGGGCAGGGCGGGGCCGCGCGCCAGCACGGTAAAGCGCCGGGCCACCTGCGCGTGCAGCAGAGCGTGCAGGAATTGAGCACAGGCCGGTGCGCTTGGTACATTGCATGGGCAGCAGGGGCAGAGGTCCATGACGTGCCAGAGTGTGGGTGGGGGGACTAAGCTTTTGCCTCACTGCGTCGAGTTGAACGCAAGGAAGGCAGGCAGAGCGCACCCGGATGAGCACCAGGGGGGATGCCATGTCCTACTACCATGGTATATACCCCACACCTCCATTTACTTTTGGACCACTGGAAAAGGGTTTGCAACATAGCAGACCTCACCCCCCATCCCTGCGGGCCATGGCTGACCCCATGCACCTCCAATCGCTCCTGCACCACAGCAAGGGATTTGGGCAACATCGCAGGCTGCTTTGCCCTCCTAAGGCGCAAGCAGCTTTTTTGACTTGCTACCCGAGTGCTGCTGGCTGGTTGGCAAGCGGCTGCATCCACATGGTTGCTGAGCTTGTGCCTGCCCCCTGCGAGACCAGCTGCTCCGATCCCTGTGCAGCAAGTGCACACCTTTGGTGCACGAGCTGGCAGGGCGGCTGGAGCAGGCAGCAGCCAGCCCCACGCACACAACGGGAGCACTTGAAGGGACGGGAGCGCGGGCCAGGCGCTGCCCTGCAGCAAAGCGACGGACAGGGCAGCACACCACCAGAGCGTGCTGAGAGAGCAGCAGGGTGACCCACGTTTTCGCTGGTGCGTGCGTTGTCCCCCGCTGACCTCAGGCGCGTGCTGTGTACGCATGTCTCTGGCAGGGGGCCCAGGCCCGGGAAGGCGTCGGCGTGCGCGTCAGCCCAGCCCCCGAGGGCCTCGATCAAGCTGGCCCGCAGCACCGCCTCAAACTTGCGCGACGCGTCTGTGTGGCATACGGCACAGGGAGCAAGGAAAGGGGAGAGTGGGGGGGAATTTGTGATGGACTTCTGCGGAGGAAGTGAAGACGCCTGCGGCGCTGGCACAGGCGTCGCCGGCACAGGCGCTGCCGGGGCATGTTTTGCGGGAGGCTGCAGGTCAGGCAAGGTTTGGCTGAGGTAGCAGGTGTCCCTTGTGCTTTAACAACGCGCTTTCACATAATAATCGTCCACTCCAGAAATGGCAGGATTACCCGCTACATTTGCCTTCCACCACGTTTGCTACTGACAAGTGGCCTGGACAGGCAATCATTGTACAAAACAGGCGCCCCTTGTGCTTTTTTGCACAAGACTGCGGGGCGGGCGCAGTGACAGGGGTGCAGAAGAGCCGGGCGGCAGCTGCTCAGACGCATGATGCCCTGCGCGGCTGGCAGCCGTTGTGCAGCGAGTCCGACATCGCAGTGCCCTTCCTTCTTACAAGATGGGGTGACGTGCCGTGAAGCAGTGCTGCCCTCCCCCGCCCCCCCACAGAGTCTTGCGCTGAGGCGCTGAGACGCGCGCGCGTGTGCACATTTACGCACACAAATACACACACACATACGCTCCCAAGACCCCCATGGTCCCCACAAACGGGGACGCCAGCAGCGCACGCTGGCGGGGATGCCCACCTGCCAGGTGCCTTGGCGACGCGGGCGTGGCCTGCGCGCGCGTTAGCAGCGCGTGCGCCGCACGCAGTTCGTCGCCTTGTCCCGCCCCAAAGCTCGCCCCGCCCTGCGCTCCCCGAGCCCTTGCAAGCGCCCCCGCGCACAAGCCCCCCGCCACCCACGCCCCTCCTCGCGCGTCGTCCTCCAGGATGACCGGCGCAACTCCTGCCCCTCCACTGCTGCTGCGCGGGCTGCTGCTGCCGCTACCATCGCCGCTGCCAGCGTCGCTGCGGCTGGTGTGGTGCATGCAAGGCCCCCGCCCAAAGGACACCAGGCCCACCCGGCCACACCCGGGCCATGTGGAGGCCGAACGCCTCATCATCTCCACCTGCGTGCGGTGTGCGTGAGCCGGGCCGCGTGGGCAAAAGGTGGGCACTCGCCGTGCACATGCATGGCGCGTGCATATGGTGCGTGTGTGTGTGCGTGCGTGTGCGTGTGTCATTTGGGCTTCTGTGCGTATCAGGGATGGAGCATTTGCCCGTTTTGGATTTACAATGCGCGAATGGTCCGTTAAAATTCGAAATACACCAAATGGTTTGATTGAACGTTTGCCTGTGAGCTTCAAGAGTAGGCGGTGGAGGGGAAGCCTGCCTTGAGGCATTAACTCATGCCAGCTGACTCTCCCCCCTCCCCCTCAAACCCCTGATTCAACATATATGATTAAACAACAATGCTTAAGGCTATGTTGTTAACGTGGAGCCACTATAAGGTGCGAAACGGAGCAAAACAGTTGCATCGCAAGGCTCATTTTGGGGAGGGCCTTTAAAATCCGCGGATTAATGTTTTACAGTTTGGCGAATTATCTGGTAAAATTCGAATTCGCGAATGATTCACAAAACGCGCAAATGCTCCAGCCCTGGTGCGTATGCATGGTGCATGCGCGTGGCGCATGTGTGATTGCGTGCGAGCTAAATCCTTATGGGCATGGAATGAGCACGCATGGTGTGTGAACGTGGTGCGCGTGTTTGTGCGTGGTATGTGTGGTACATGTGCGATGCGAGGGGTACATGAGTGAAGCAAGTGTGGTGCATGTGTGTGTGTGAGATGCCGAGCATGCGCGTGCGCGTGGTGCAGAGGCGCGTGGCACATGTGCAGAGCGCGCGCGTGGCGCGGGTCAGAGCCAAGAGGCAGGTGTGTGTGGCAGAAGCAAGCTCGAGCAGGGTTGACGCGGTGCTGCCTGGTGGCAGGCACAGGGGCGTGGTTAAGCCACAGCCTCAGCAGCAACAGCAGCGCATAGTCAGCTGGGCGCTTGCAGGCCCAGGCACAGGCAGCCTCCAAATTTGCGCCCTTCCTCCCACACAACCAGCACCCTCATCTGCACAGGTCACCCAGCACAACCAGCACAACCAGCTCAACCAGCACAACCAGCCCAACCAGCACCCTCACCCGCACAGGTCACCCAGCACAACCAGCACAACCAGCTCAACCAGCACAACCAGCACCCTCATCCGCACAGGTCACCCAATACAACCAGCACAACTAGCTCAACCAGCACGACCAGCACCCTTATCCGCACATGTCCAAGCATTCACATCGGCACTGAGGGCTGTGTGGTCCCAAGCAGGCCATACGCAATGCACGGCACCAGATGCTGCAGCTCTTCCTGTGGCGCACTGCGGCAGGGCGGCGTGATGCTGCCTGCGGGTCGAGCGCCCGCACATCACCAAGCAGGAACACTGCTGCGCTAGGAACACCCCCCCACACCTGCTCCCCAGCAGAGCTCAAACCAGCAGAAAATCTGCCGCACTGGGAGGGGCCCCCATGCACCAGCCCCAACAGAAACACTGCTGCACTAGGAACACCTCCTTACAAGGAACATCCCTGTACAGGGAAGACCCCCCACACCCGCCTCCCTGAAAGGAACATCCCTGTACAGGGAAGACCCCCCACACCCGCCTCCCTGCAAGGAACATCCCCGAACAGGGAAGACCCCCACACCCGCCTCCCTGCAAGGAACATCCCTGTACAGGGAAGCCCCCCCCCGCACCTGTCCCAGCAGGAACACCTCCTCGGCCCTAGCGTGAGACGTTTGTGCTGAGCCGTGCGAGGAGGATGGGCCGGCAGGGCTTGGCTTCCACAGGCTCCTGCAACAGCGGTACACAGCGTGCAAGACAGCAGGCAATCCGTGCCTGGCTCCATGCGCGCAAGTGGGCTCCATGTGTGTGCAAAGCTGGCGGGCACGGCATATGCCTGGCTCCATGGCGCAGTGCAGGCGCACACCGACACAGCCCACACGAAAGCGGCCAAACACTGCATGGCACTTAATGCCTGGCTGCAAGTCAGGCTCTGTGGGGCGCACCACACAAAGTGCATCAACAACACACACACACACACACATACACACACACCACAAGTGCATTAACAACACACACACACACACCACAAGTGCATCAACAACACACACACACACACAAGTGCATCAACAACACACACAGGCAGCAGGCGGGCATGCCGGTGCCTGGCTTGCAGGCGGGCAGAGGGGAAGCTGAGGGGGCACACCAACGCATGGCAAGCAGCTGCCCTTGTGCTGTCTGTGTGCCACAGTGCTTGCGAGGGGCATGCAGGTGCAACCCCAGGCCTCCCCTGCCTGCCATGCTCCACCAACAGCTGGGTCATGCGCCTGCCACCGACAGCTGGGACAGCTGCGCCCGCCACCGAGCAGCTGGAGAGGGCTGCAGTCCCACACTTCCACCCTGTGGAGACTGATTGCAGCTCCGGCACTGACTGCAGGCTCCAAGGGGAGTTGCGGATGCCTTGGGGGTGGGGGATGGTGGGCTGGGTTGGTCAGTTGAATTGAGAATCGGTTGGTGTGCACTCATGATGCAAATGGAGGGCGCGGCAGGCGACGTACACTTGGGTTTCAAGCACGACGCAACAGTGTCGTGGGAGGACGCACTGCCTGGGCCTCTCGCTGCCTTGGTCCCATGCATTGGTCTACACGCACACACACACACACAGGGAGTGCTCAGGTGAGGCTGGCAGCACACGCGCGCGAGGCGCTGCATGCCGCTGCCAGAGGGGCAGACAGGCTTGCAAGCACAGCGTGCAGGGCGCGCAGTGGGCACAGAAACACTGCGCGCAGCACCAGTCTGATGTACGTGTCTGTGCACTGCCTGCCCCCACCTTGCCGCTGGCCCCGGCGCCTGCACCGCACTGCGCTGGTCCTGCAGCTTCTGGTACGCAGCTCCGGCCTTAGCGATGTCCTTTGCATGGTGCAGCCGCACCACAGCCTGCAGCGGCCCCCACGCAAGCAGGCTATTTGGTACATCAAAGTGATGAGATCTTTCCTGTTGGACCAGGTTGCTTACGCCCTTTTGTTGGCGTGTTGCAGGCGTCACATGCCAATCTGGTGCGCGGCGCCTGCGCCCCCAATGTGAAGGGACGTGGAAGTGCCCTCCTGAGCTGGGCCTGATGTGGCCATGCCCTGGTACCCCTGGATGCGCTCTGTTACATGGTCGCCAAACGACTTGAAAACACCAAAGGACCAGCGGCATCCAGGGCCGCCGCCTGCTCGCCCTGGCAGTCCCGGCTGCGGTCTCGTTGGATGGTTGCCAAATAGCTGGAAAACACCAAAGGATCGGCGGTTCTCACGACCGCTGTGCACACACTCCCTCACCTGCTGCACCTTGTACTTCCAGAGCAGAAGGTCGCCCTCCAGCTTTGCCCGGGCCTGGTCCAGCTTGGCAGGCTGTCCTTGGTAGGGTAGCTGCACAGGGAGAGAGCAGAAGCATGCATGTGGCTTTAGCGGAGGGAGACAGCAGGGGCATGCATGTGGCTTTAGCACAAGGAGACAGCAGGGGCATGCATGTGGCTTTAGCACAGGCTCTGGCGGGCTCAGTGAGGGACAGGCATGGGCGCACCAATCGGCACTGGCACTGGCTCAGTGCCAGCCTGCAGCATCCCCGCCCTCTTTGTTGTGTATGCGACCCCGCAAGTGAGCCATGAGTATGGCTGCATTAGGATATGCACGCGTGCGTATACACACATGCACAGACATGCACAAGCACACATACACACATGCACGAGCACACATACGCACATGCAAGAAGGGGGCTGAGTGTGGCCTGGGAGGGGCGCGGCATTTTCCAGACCCAGTTTCCAGGAAGCCTCCTTTCCGTGCGCAGGAAGGAGCATGTGTGTGTGCCCTACGTAGCTCCTTGTGATGTGATGAGAAGAGCATAGCCTGAGGTCCTCTGGAAACCACAACCAAGCGCATGAGCTGCACTTGGCAGACTTGCACTGCGTTTCCTACATGCTCTCGCCGCACCGTGTGCTGCAGCTGCTGGAGCGCTGCAGGCAGCGCGTCCACCAGGAGTTGGTGGAGGGTGGCCAGCGGCAGCGCTGCAACTGCAATCTGGACGAGGTGCTGAAGCGCCAAGACCTCCAGAGAGGCAAAGGCGCGGGCGCGTTGGTTCTGCAGGTGAACGGAAGGGGAGGGGGGGGAGCACGTGCGCCAAGCTTGGGTGGGCCAAGTGCGCAAAAAAGGGGCCGAGGGTGCGCGGAAGCGCTGAAGGTGTGTGGGTGCGCTGAGGGTGTGCAAAAGTGCCAAGTGAGTGCAGGTGCGCACAGGTTGCGCAGATGTACGGATGTTGCACAAGTGGGCCAAGGAGCACGTGGGCGTGCACCAGCAAGGTACCACTGCAGGTGGTCGTGTGCGTGCAGCAGAGCGATTGGGTGGGCACAGATGATGGGGCCCTCTTCCCAACGTCTGGCATGTGCAAGACTGGTCTCAGCTCACGCTTTCGTGAGGCCATCATCTCGCTGCATGCGCAGCTTCAGCACGCCTCGGTGAGCTAACAGGAACTCCACACGCTGAGCCACATCCATGGTGTAGAGCGTGCATTTGTATAGTGTGCGACTATACAAGCTACCTTCCTACAAGCTAGCTAGCCCTCCC